>Ga0208879_1004639_pt1 | contig 10637 bp, 14 predicted proteins | sample Knorr_S15_td_Bot_FD_185605 | JGI IMG/M metagenome (GOLD analysis project Ga0208879, IMG submission 185605) | Marine microbial communities from Southern Atlantic Ocean transect - Knorr_S15_td_Bottom_ad_5009_LV_A (SPAdes) (version 2) | ecosystem: Environmental > Aquatic > Marine > Oceanic | place...
ATCGACAACATGGCCGCGTACAAACGGCCCAGATGGGTCGAGTTCGTCGCCGAGCTGCCCAAAACCGCGACCGGGAAGATCCAGCGCTACCGACTGCGCTGAGGTCGCACCACCTGTGAGGGAGAGCCGACCGATGTGGATCGAGCATGTCGAGGAGAGCGAAGCGACCGGCATCGTCCAATCTGTGTACCGCGACTCGAGTCGTCGCGGCGGCACGCTCGACAACATCCTCAAGGTGCACAGCCTCAACCCGAACGCCCTGCGCGCGCTCATGTCGTTCTACAAGGGTGTCATGCACGGCGACTGCGCGATCAGCCTGAGGCGCCGCGAGATGATCGCCGTGACCGTGTCGGCCGTGAACGACTGCTTCTATTGAGTGCAGCATCACGGGGAAGGTCTCCTCGACGAGGTAGGCGATGCCGAATGGGTCGAGTCGTTCAAGAAGGACTACCGGTCGGTCGAGATGGACGAGGCCGACCGAGCGATGCTCGAGTACGTGGACAAGTTGACGCGTACGCCCGGGCAGATGGCGGAAGCGGACGTGCTCGCGTTGCGCGCCGCCGGCTTCGGCGACCGGGAGATTCTGGACATCAACCAGATCACCGGCTTCTTCGCGTGGTGCAATCGCACGATCGACGGCCTGGGGGTCCAGCTCGAGGAGTACTGGGCGGAAGGATCGTGAGAGACGTACCGCGCGTGGCGCTCCTGGCGGCCGTGGCCCTGCTCGGTACGGCGTGCGCTCAGAGCCAGGACGACAGCCAGGATGACATCTCCTTCTTCGTGCTCGTGAAGTCCTCGAACTACGCCCAGGACGCATCAGGGGACCTGACGTTCCTGAATTACCACTTCTTCTCCGAGATCTTCGTCAACGAGGGCGTGGAGCTGCTCGGAGCCTCCTTGACGACGCCGAATCGGCCGGATGCGCCGCGGCCGTACGAGGATCGAGGCACGAACTACTACATGGAGGGCGGCCACTTCGACTCGGTCGAGGAGCTGGATGCCGCGTATCCCAACGGGACGTTCGTCTTCGACATTCAGGCACCATCCGTCTCGTTCTCGAACGAGACCATGGAGTTGGCTGGGCCCGGCGGCGAGACCGCCATCCCTGCCCCGATCACAATCTCGCTGGCGCAGGCCGGGGCAGATGTCTCTCCGTTGGCGATCGATCCCAACGAAGAGCTGGTGATCCGATGGAGCGAGTACTCAGGCGGCTCGGCAGACCCGCGCGGCATCGTCGATGACATGATCTTCGTGGTTGTAGCCGACTGCCACGGCGAGCGACTGGTCCACACGGGCCTGCCGTTCCAGGGGGAGCACCTGACATTCCGGGCGAAAGAGCTTTCGGTCGCCGCCGGCACGCTCGGGCCCGGCCTCGCGTACTCGATGTTCGTCGAGTTTCCGAGCATGGTCGACAGCCGGATCATTCAGGGTGTCCCCGCGTTCACATCCTACGCGACCGCGACGTACCTGGACCTACGCACGACAGGGGTCACTAAGGATACGAGCTGCCCCGATGTGGCCCCGCCCATGGATACCGGGCAGACCGACCGCATGGATTTGATTCAGCCGGATACGACCTCAGGGCGATAGCCACTCCGTCCTGGAGCATCGAGGCTGAGCGGGCCGGGTCGCACGCGAACCATGACGTATTCGAGATCGCGCTCTTTCAGGGCGGTGAGGCCCGTTCCGATCAGTTGGGCTCCGGCTCACGCGAACCCAAGGAACGAACAGCCGCCTCGAGCAGAACCCGTTGATACGGCACTAAGACCTCGAGCATGTCGGATACCGGCCGGAAGTACGCGTCCATCTCCCAGTCGCCGCGCTGAAGCTGTTCCGGTACGTGATCGCGGGGGCTCCCGACAAACACCTGCCATAAGAAGTCCGGATAGATGACCCGGCCGACACCCTCTGGGCGCGGCGTCACGTAGTGAAAGTGGAGGGCGGCGAGGGGCTCCAAAGTGTCGAGCGTCCACCCTGTTTCTTCGATGACCTCGCGCCGCGCCGCGTCTTTGGGACTCTCGCCTTCTTCGCGCCTTCCGCCCGGAAGCACCTCCTCTCCGCTCGGGGAGAGAATGACCAACACTTCGCTGCCCCTCAGAACCACGGCGCGCCCGGCCAAGATGAGCTCATCCGGCGGGGACTCAGTGGTGACATAACCGGTCAGCGTCAGCCGATGATCTCCATCCCCCACACGATCGGAGTCGCGAAGTCCGGAATGCGGTCCCTGACGAAGCGGCTGAGGTCAGCGTGCATCGCGCCCGTCGGGCGAGTGGGATTGGCCCGGGACGCCGCCCAAGATCTTGCCCATGCTGACCAGCTCCTCCACCTGATAACCGCTCGATCGGTAGAAATCAGCGATGCCGGCGTTCTTCGCCCGAATCTGGAGGTTCACCTTCGGACATCCCAGATCGCGGAGGCCATCCTCAGCCGCCTCGACGAGCACCGGGTCATCGGGGCGAACCCGATCCCAAAGTGCTATCAACGCCTCTCGGTCTTCAGGCAGATAAGACCGCACCACGAGAGATGTCATGAGGCTCCTCAGTCGAGAATCTCAGGCCCGCCCCATCGTAGTATTCTGCGAAGCCGTCCGCCTCTTTGGACGAAGCTTGAAGTGTCACCTCGGCTGGATCGCCTGATACGGGGCGACGTCAGACGGTCGTGCGCATCGCTCGGTTGAGCCTCACCTCCGAGTCGGCGCATGCGTTGAGCATACAGGCCATCAGTAGGACTGGGGCGATACCTCGGTCGCGTCTCACCGGCTGGCTTGGTTCATAGCACAACGCTGCATGATCCTTTCCGATGCGACGTCCCTCGAGGCGGACTCGGCGTGCGCTCATATCCACTGATGACTCGGCGTGACAGGACCACGCGTGCGAATTCCGGTGTACCGAACGTCATAGTAGAGTGTCTAGACAGTGACTCACACCCCGGCGCCCAGAGACCCATGCGAACCTCCCCTCGACCCCTCGATGTTCGCGTCACAGGCGTACTGGGGACGGTTCTGGCCTGCCTTCTCGCGCCGGCGAGCTCTCTCTCACAGGAAGAGCCGCTCGACTCCGCCGAGGTGTTGGAGAGCGTACGCGATCTGCAGGAAGACTTCGAGCGATTCCGGGAGAGCAAGATTCCCGTCGAGATGGAGAGGGTTGGCGGGACGTGTGACGAGAGAATCGGCCGCATCTGCATCTGGTTCGGCGGCGAGGAAGAGGAGACGTTCCCAGCCGAGTTTCGCGAGGTCGGGCAAGCTCGCGTCGAGCTGATCCGGCAGCTGACGGACGCCTTCGAGCAGATCAAAGACCGCTGGGTCATCGGGCAGATGGTCCACTACCTGGTCGAGACCCGAAACATGGCCGAGGCTGAACGGATCGCGACGGAGTGCGGGATCGAAGAGACGTGGTGGTGCTCCGCTCTTCTCGGATATGCCCTCCATGTTCGGACCGAGTACGTCCCGGCAGAAAAGGCCTTCCGGGAGGCGCTCGCCGCCATGCCCGACGATGAGTGGGAGGAATGGACGACCCCGACGTACATCTTCACGGAGGATGCGGCGGACGATTTCAACGACCAGCCTTTCATGGAACGCGAAGAGCAGTTCGAGCTCTTCTGGAAGCTTTCGGACCCGCTCTTCCTCTTCGAGGGAAACGATCGTCTGACAGACCACTTCGCCCGATGGGTCGTCGCGAAGACCTCTGAGGACGCGGCGCATCCTCAGGGCTGGGACTGGGACGACGACGTGGAAGCGACGCTGATCCGGTACGGAAGGAACACCGGATACAGCCGCACTTACAACCCGGGCCGAACCGTCGGCTTCGGCGGTGGTCTGAACGATACGCGACGGGTTGTGGGGCATCACCATCCAAAGAGCCGGGGGTACCTTTTCCCCGAGGAGTTCCTCACGTCGCCGTCGGAGATTCCGCCCGAGAGCTGGATCACGGCGCCACGAGAGGCGAGGACGTGGTTCGCTCCGCTGTACGCGCCGGATATCAAGGCGTTGGAGACGCAGGTCGGTCGCTTCCGCAGGGACGACCAGATGTTGGTCGTCGGCGCGTATCGACCCACAGTGCCAGTCGATGACGCCCAGAGCCGCGTGATCTCGGCATGGAATTCCGACGGAGGCATCGTGGGCGAGGCGCATGCCGCGCTGTTCCTGATTCCGATGAACGGCGAGGACCCCGTCTACGTTCAGGGCAGCGATCCGGAAGGAGTCCTGACCATCCAGACTTGGCCGAATCGATACGTGAGCGGGCTCGAGGTCGTGAACCTGGAGGGGAGGCAGGCGTGGCGGGCGCGCCAGGGCGTGGTTCAGCTCCCGCTCGAGCTCGGCCTGGTCGACGTATCCGACCTCATGATCTTGCGAGAGGGTTCACCGCTGCCCGACTCGTTCGAGGAGGGGCTGCCGAACATCAGACCGGGCGTACGCCTCAAGGTCGGCGAGCGCTTTCCGATCATGTGGGAGGTCTACGGGCTGAGGATTCTCGAGCCGGTCCAGGTCACGATCGGCTTCAGCCAGGGTCGGCCTGGTTTCCTGTCGAGGGTCGGTGAGTTTCTCGGCGTGATCGAAACGGAGCAGCCGGTCGACATCACCTTCGACGACACCGGTCCGGACGTTGTTCAGTCCATCTTCCGGTCGGTGGAGATCGAGCTCCCCGACCTGGAGCCGGGCGAGTACACGCTTCACCTGCGCCTCGAGCTACGGGGCCGGACGCCGGTGGTCACGAGTCGCCCGATCGTCGTAGAGAGGTAAAGAGCTTGTTGCCAGCAGTGCGCGGTGCTATTCAGGTTACTGGAAAGCTGGAGACACGCATGCCACAGACAACATCATGATGCTTCGAGGAATCGTATCGATCCTCAGCATGCTCGCCGCTGCGTTGGCGAGCGGTGTGGCTGCGCCCGACGGGTCTCCGATCGACGCGGCGCCAACTGCCGTCGTCATGGATGCAAACCCGGAACGGCTTCCGGGGCACGTCCCCTTCCTATACGACCTGTTCACTTTCCGGAAAGACGGTGGTGGCACAATCGTCATCGGGGCGGTCGCGGTGCCCGCAGGAGAGTTGCGTGCGGAGCGGGTCGACGGGCGGTACCGGTACCGGTTCGACGTGAGGTTCGTGCTCGCCGACACGGCGCGCCCCTCCGTGTTTTCGATACAGGACTCCGTGTACGTCAGCGTGCCAGGACGTCTGCCGAGCCGGCATCTCCTGCACACGTACGTCGAGGCCGAGGCACAGCCGTCATCCAGCACCGTGCAGCGGGTCATCGTGACCGATGCCAACAGGCCAGGGCGCGGCCAGCTCTACACCACACAGTTCGTGATCCCGGACTACAGCGGCCCCGAGCTGATGCTCAGCGATATCGCGCTTGGGCTGCCGGACGCGCAGGGCGGGTGGGTGCGACGTGGGCACACCTTGGCGCTGCTGCCCACCAGCGAGTTCCCGGAGAGCTCCTTCGACCTCTATTACGAGATATACAACATCCCGAACGGCATCCCGTTCGAGACCGAGCTCGCGATCGAGCGGCTTGATGACGCCGACAGTGATGACCGAGTCGTGCGCACGATGTTCTCGAGCGAGTCGACCGCTGGCGAAGACGACTCCCTGGCAGAGCTACGTCGCGTACAGTCCGCGCTGCCCAAGGGGCTCTATCGACTGACCATCACGATTAGGGATGGTCGTGGCCGCACCGCGGCGCGCTCTCGGGTCGTGCAGGTCCGGGGGTGGCGGAGCGGGACGACGATGGTGGCGGCGATGCCCATCCGGGCGAACGAACGCGGAAGCTGAGGAATACCCGACCCGATTCTCAGGAACGCGGGACGGCGCGCCTGAAGGTCCACTCGGTAAGAAGCTCCAAGATGTTTCTGTTTCGCCGGAAAAGTCGCTCGACGTAGGCATCCGAGCCGATGGCTTCGAACTCCCACCGGCGAGGCTCCGCACCTCCCTCGACGAGGTTATCGACGAAGTCGGAGCGGACGACGCCCGAAGCCGGATCTCGGGTCGCAGAAAACGTCTGCATCCTGCCCGTGGCGTCCATCCAGATGACCTCGTAGCCCCCCTCCCCGGTCGGCTTCCAGTAGGTGACCGCCCCGAACGTGGCTCCGTTCGGCATGGCTACACCCATGTCGGCGCGTAGGAATTGATCGCCGAGCTCCAACGTCCAGGATCGGGTCAGCGAGAGTTCGTTCCCGTCGTAAACGCCGATCCCCGTCCACTCACCTGTGATGTGGGACGCGAAAGGATCCTCCGCGAGGCCCTGAGCAGCACATGGCGTCGCCGCGGCCAGACACGAAAGCGCGAGCGCCCCTGTGACGAGACGGCGTTTCATGATCGGAGCGCCATGTGCTAGCGGTCGCGCGGGAAGTGCTTGGCGGAGAACAAGGCGCAGACCACCGCCATCATGAAGACGACTTCCCACATGCCGAATCCGATATCCATTCCACCCTCCTTCCTAACGGCGACCCGGGGAGCATAGCGGCCTCTCGATTCCCGAAACCGCACCCCGTCGTCTCGCGATGGTGACCTGACCCGCGCGGGCTCAGTCTGTCATCCACGCTCTGCATCCGAGAGCAGCCGCTCGACGTCTTGCTCCGCCTCAAGCTCCCGTACCAAGTCTTCTAGAGCGGTGACGACGCCCTCGAGGGCTGCCTCGTCGCGGAGCACCACTGTGCGATGAAGCACAGCGATCTGACCAAGGACTTCTGCTACGCGGGCATCGAGCAGATCCTGCAGATCCGATATGGATCGGGCTGCATCGCCCTGATCCATCGTCATCCGCGCGTGCGTGAGGTACTCGATTCGGCCAAGGTCCCTGAGAAGACGCTGAAGTCGCCTCAGCAAGGCGTTCGTCGCCTCGCGGATCCTCTGATCGGCGGACGGGTGGCGCAGCACGCGATCGGCCATGGACTCGGCGACCTCGAGTCTCGGATCGCTAGAGACGCCTGAGGACTGGAGAGCCCGCTCGACCCTCAGCTGATCCCATCGGCGCAGCACGTCACGCGCCAGGCGCAGCTCCCGCGTGATCGGGAAGAAGTACAGCACGACCACGAGGGCCAACGCGATGCCAAGCACGCCCGAGAACGCCCCACCCCCCAGGAAGATGGTCGCCAACCAGAGCAGTGCAGCCGCTACACCTCCCCCCAGAAGCTGCCACGAGTAGGTCCCAGGACTTCGTGGGCCTCATCTACGACTCGTGGATTCTCCGGGACATCTTCGCCGGGAACAACACCGAAGCCTCGATCACCCTCACCCATCGCCCCTACACCCTCGCTGTGGTCGACAGACTCTCACATTCGACGGACCGCGACCCGTGACTCATCCTAGGCCCGGCGCTTGCCAGACGAAAGTTTCCCGTCGCCACAACGCTCACTCGGGCGGACCCAGCTGCGCATCTCGCCTCACGGCCCTGAGCGTGTACTCGTCCAGCCCGCCTTCGAGCGCCTCGAAAATCTCACTGCGCGAGGCGGCGAGGCCCCACGGGGCAATCAACTGCGGGCCGAACCCAAAGAAGCGCCATTGCATGCGCCTGATTCGCGACAGTGGAGCAAGTCGGCTCAGGAAGGCGTCCTCATCGACGAGGTCGATCTCGATGAAGCCCAGATTGGTGATGCGCACGTTGGCGACTTCCGACCACGCGATGAATCCCAGGGAATACCATCCGGTATCGTCGTGGACTCCTTCTTCGGTCACGCGGAGCCTCACGGGTCGACTCACAAGCCGCTGGGCGGACCAGATCGCCAACGACTCGAAGCCGATGAACCCGGCCAGACCCAGGCCCCATCCGAAGAGGCACGCGGCGGACAGAGTGGACATCGTGGCCGAGTGGCTCGCCAAGTAGAGGAGCGAATTGCGGGTCTCCAGCGCGACGGCGTCGGGGTTCGATTCGTGCCCGCCACCAGCGACGTCGTCGGGCATCGCAGCGTCAGATGTGTCCATGGTCCAAGACCGGTGTCCGAGTGAGCTCAGGTGCACAGCGCCCTCCGTCGCGGACGCATCCATGCTAGCACGACATGCCGGTGGAGCGCGACGCTTCGACACCCCTAGCTCGTGCGTTCGGCCCGCTGGCCCGATATCATCCTTGGGACCGGGGCCGCGTCCATCGGCTCCGGTGCCCACGCATGGAGGTCGCCATGACTCGTCACGCACCTATGGCTCGTCCGGCCCTGAGGCCGCTCGTTCGACTGTTCGCGCTCCTCGCCGCCGCGGCGTTTGGAGTTGCCCCGACCCTCGGTGCGCAGGCGGCGCCTGACCGCGCAGCGTGGGAGGTGCCGCGAACGCCCGCTGGACACCCCGACCTCCAGGGCAATTGGACGAACGCAACGCTCACGCCGTTCCAGAGGGCGGAAGGCAGAGACCGGATCTTCACGTGGGAAGAGGTCCGGGAAATCGAGGGCGTCGGGGAGGACGGCTGCCCAGCCAACCCCGGTACGATCGCGTGCGGAAGACGTGCGATCCCCACGCGGGCCGATGGCACGACTACCAACGAGGCGTTCCTCAGTGGCCAGGAGTACAACGAGTTCTATTGGGACCGCGGCTCACAGGTGGCGATCATCAACGGTGAGCCTCGCGCGTCCCTCCTGACGCGTCCCTCGAATGGGCGCCGTCCGCCTCTCACCGAGGCGGCCCAAGCTCGCTTGGCCGAGCGCAGGGAATTCAGGAGCCAGTTCGAGCAGTACGACCATCCCGAGCTCCGCCCCCTCGCCGAACGCTGCATCGTGTCCTTCGGCATGAGCGCGGGCCCCCCGATGGTCCCCAACTCAGCGTACAACAACAACTACACGATCGTTCAGACCGACGATCACATCCTCATCTTGGCGGAGATGGTGCACGACGTGCGCATCATCCGTCTGGGCGAAGGCCCTCCGCTTCCGGAGAGTATTACGCCTTGGTTCGGCGATTCCTGGGGCCACTGGGAAGGCGACGTCCTCGTCGTTGAGACCACAAACCTCAATCCAGAGCACGCCTTCCGCGGTATCAGGCCGACCGCGAGCACGAAGGTCACCGAGCGCTTCAGCCGTATCGACGCGGAGACGATTCTCTACGACTTCACCATCGAGGACCCCACGACGTACACGGAGGCCTGGGGCGGGGAGATCCCGTTCAAGGCGCAGAACCAACTGCTGTACGAGTACGCCTGCCACGAGGGGAATTACTCGATGGAAGGCGTGCTCAAGGGCGCTCGATACGAGGAGAGAAGGGGCGGCTGAGAGCCACGGCGCTCGCGCCTACCTCGCGCTCTCGAGCTCGAACGCCGCGGGCCACGATGGATCGTATGGCACAACATCAATCTTGCGGCCCACCGTTCCTCCATGAGGCTGATTGTCGAAGCCGAGAACTCGGGCCCGGGATCGATGAGTGACGTAGACATGGTTCGCGCACGATCGTGCCGCGTCGCGATTGATCGCAAGGATTCAGTTACCGAGCGGTGTTCGCTGCAGAGCGATATCCCTCACGACGCCGGCGCTCGTGACCATGATCGGCACGTCCAGAGTCACGTATCCGGGATGAGAAAAACGAAGCGTGTGAGCACCTGTGGGAAGGAAGGCGTGATAGCGGCCGAACCGAGGCTCGCTGACGTTGCGCTCACCCAGCGTGAACGGGTGCTCGAGATATTCGATGGACACCTCGAGAGCGTCGCCTGATACGGCGTCGGTTACGTGCCCCGAGATCGGCACGGGTCTCTGCAGCATCCACAGCGTGCCAGCCCAAAGACCCTCGGTCTCCGCCACCGCTTCTTCGTAGGTCGGGCTCTGGGACACGCCGATTTCGGTCAGGAACGAGTAGTTGCTATAAAGTCCGAGCTGCCACTGATAGTGCTCGCCCTCCGCGCTGGGTGGCCTGATACGTCCCTCGTATCCGGAGGCGATGGACAAGCCGGCCGCCTCGACACCCAGATAGCCCAGCAATTCGTGGGGACTGCAGCTGTAGCCGAACAGTGTCTCCCGTCCGGCGCTGTGGTAGTCCAGGACCTTCGTGAAGCGCTGGTCGTCGGAAAGCGCCACCATGGCCTGGACCTCGGGCTCGGAGCCCGGCGCGGCGCCCTTGAAGTTCCCATGGGTGGGGTCGGTACTCCCCGAACACGCGGTGTCCCAGAGAAAGGGATAGTTGCGATTCAGATTCACGCCGTTCGGCGTCCTCCCGTTCTTGCGGGAGTCGGGGTGCGAGTCGGGGTTCCAGAGCGGAGCGATCCAGATCTCGTATTCGTCCACGAGCGATGTGATCGTCTGATCGCTTCCATATCCGCGGAGGAAACGCCCGATCGCGTCGAGCGCCACAACTGGTGTGCCGATCTCGTTGGCGTGGTGCGCGGCGACCATGAGAAAGGTCGGTTCATCTTCATCCACGCCCACGTTATCGGAGATGCGCAGCGCGTACATCGCGCGCCCCTCATGCGTGAGCGGCGTCCCGTACATCGCGGTCACATCCACCAACTCGGCGATGGCCGGGGCCCTCGATTCGGCCGACCTCATGTGATCGACAATTTCGTCGTACGTCAGATACGCGGTGGGATCCTCGAAGTCCGGAGCGCCCGGGCCCGCCGAGTCCGAGCAGCCCAACAACCCCACGGCCGCCATTGGCAGCACCCGCGAGAGGGTCGTTCGGGTCATAGGCAACCTCAGCTTCGTTCGAGGGCGATTCGTAGGCACAGATACGCGC
>Ga0208879_1004640_pt1 | contig 10635 bp, 11 predicted proteins | sample Knorr_S15_td_Bot_FD_185605 | JGI IMG/M metagenome (GOLD analysis project Ga0208879, IMG submission 185605) | Marine microbial communities from Southern Atlantic Ocean transect - Knorr_S15_td_Bottom_ad_5009_LV_A (SPAdes) (version 2) | ecosystem: Environmental > Aquatic > Marine > Oceanic | place...
CATTATTGCATACAGCACCAATATTTTTAAGTTATGTATTCAGTTTTATTTTTATAGGTATTTATTGGAATAACCATCATCATTTATTTCAAATAACAGAAAAAGTAAACGGGAAAATACTTTGGGAAAACCTCCATTTATTGTTTTGGTTATCTCTAATTCCGTTTGCAACGTCTTGGATTGGCGAAAAACACATTGAGCAATTACCAGTAGCTTTTTATGGATTTATTTTATTAATGTCTGGATTGGCATTCTATATTTTAGGACAAGTTATTAAAAAACAACATGATGATGATTTTGCCTTTAAGCAAATAACTAAAAATGATTTTAAACCAATAATATCTATTGTTATTTATTTTTTGGGAATTGCACTATCTTTTGTAAACCCTTGGATATCTATTTTTTGTTATGTGCTAGTTACTTTAATATGGATAATACCTAGTAAAAAAATAGAAAAACATCTTGATAAATAATTGTAAACAAAAAAAATATGAGTAATCCAATTGCTGCGGATAATAAACCCGCAAAAATAGAATTAAAAAAAGGAGAATCTAAATGGTGGTGTGCTTGTGGCTTATCTAAAGCACAACCGTTTTGTGACGGTTCACATAAATCTACTGATATTATACCTAAAGAGTTTAAAGCAGAAAAAGATGGAGATGTCTATATGTGTAATTGCAAAAAAACAGGAAATGCTCCATATTGTGATGGCTCCCATAAAGATATAAAAGAGGAGGATGTAGGTAAAGAAGTAGAATTAAATTCTGGAATGTATAGACCCTCTTAATGTTAAATCAACTCGAGAAGAACCAACAATGGCTAAAATAAAAGCTATGGCAAAAAACGGGTTGGAAGGACATCATGGAGAAATGGTTGCTATGGGAGTGCCTCGTATAGATTTACCAGAATGGGATTCCATACAAATTATGGTAGCACAAATGGCTACAAAACCTTTAATGGATAATGCCAATGTAAATACACAACTAATAATTGGACCAAGAGCAAAAAAACCATTAGTGTTAGATAAGCAAATTTTTGTTTCTGATATGTCTTTTGGTGCCTTGTCTGAAGAAGCAAAAATTGCTTTGGCAAAGGGAGCACAATTAGCTGGAACCGGAATTTGTAGTGGAGAAGGAGGAATGTTATCTGATGAGCAAGAAGCCAATTCGAAATATTTTTACGAATTAGCTTCGGCTAAATTTGGCTTTGAATGGGATAAACTTAAAAAAGTACAAGCATTCCATTTTAAAGGAGGTCAAGGTGCAAAAACAGGAACTGGAGGCCATCTTCCAAGCGCTAAAGTTACTGGTAAAATTGCAGAAGTTAGAGGGTTAAATGAAGGGGAAGATGCAATTTATCCACCAATATTTAAAGATTTAGTAACGGTTGATGATTTTAAAAACTTTGCAGATAAAGTACGTGATATTACTGGAGGAATTCCAATAGGATTTAAATTGTCTGCAAATCATATAGAAAGAGACATCCAATTTGCTGTAGATGCTAGTGCAGATTATATCATTTTAGATGGCAGAGGAGGTGGAACAGGTGCAGCACCTTCAATTTTTAGAGACCATATATCTGTTCCTACAATACCAGCATTGGCACGAGCCAGAAAATATTTAGATAAAATAGACAGAAAAGATATTACACTAATAATTACTGGAGGTTTACGTCTACCTGAAGACTTTATTAAAGCAATGGCTTTGGGAGCAAATGGTGTAGCAATCTCTAATTCTGCCATGCAAGCTATTGGTTGTATTGCAGCAAGAATGTGTAATTCAAACAATTGCCCTGTTGGTGTAGCCACTCAAAACATGGATTTGAGAAAACGATTAAATATTGAAAAATCAGCACAACAATTAGCAAACTTTTTTGAAGCATTAACAAGTTTAATGCAAGTTATGGCAAGAGCTTGTGGTCATGATGATTTGCAAAAGTTTATTCAAGGTGATATTGCTACTTGGAATCGTGATATGTATCATTTAACGGGAATTCATTATGCAGGGAATTCAGTCAATTAAAAATTAAGGTTTGTAAATGGGAGATATTTCAAAAGATATTAATTCAAAATTCCCAAATAATAAGGTGAAAGCTCTATTGAATATTGTATATACTGCAAACTGGATAAGCAGTCATCAAAATGCGTTTTTTAAACCTTATGGAATTTCGCCACAACAGTTTAATATTCTTCGCATTTTACGAGGCGCAAAAACACCTTTGATGGTTCAATCCATTAAAGAGCGTATGTTAGAACGAGCTCCGAATGCTACACGTTTAATGGATAAACTTTGTAATAAGGATTTAATATCTCGTATTACTTGCCCTGAAGATAGACGCGTTGTTAATATTCAAATTACTAAAAATGGTTTAGTGCTTTTAGAAGATATTTCGAAGTATATAAAAGATGATTACCTTGAAAATGTAACAGAAGAAGAAGCGGGTATTTTAAGCGACTTGTTAGATAAAATACGATGACAACTTGTTGTTATTCCTACGAAAGTGGGAATCTTATTAAACTTACAAGAAGATAATTTTGTCATTCTTAACAAAGTAAATAATCTCTACAAATAATAGAATAATTATAAAAACAGATTTTCTCCCGTTCCGATAGCTATCGAGATGAGAGGGAATGAAAATGAAATTTTAAATGAAACTAAATACAATAAAAAATGTTGGAAAAAGTGATTTTATAAATATGGGACCAATTGAGTTACGTCAACCCATACCAACGAAGGAAATAGAAATGATAGACCCATTTGTGTTATTACACCATTATGGACCTTATCAAATTAGTGAAGAAAGCAACCCTTTTGATTTAGGACCGCATCCACATCGTGGGTTCGAACCTGTAACATTTTTAATACAAGGCGAGCAATTACATCGTGATTCTCTTGGTCATGAAAGTGTTGTAAAAGCTGGAGATGTACAGTGGACAACTGCAGGAAGAGGAATAATTCATGCCGAAGGGCCAACAAAAGAATTTGTACAGCGTGGAGGAACACTTGAAGGAATCCAGTTATGGTTAAATCTTCCTGCCGAAAAGAAAATGATTCCTGCAAATTATCAGCATGTAAAAAGTGAAGACTTTCCTATAATCACTTCTGAAGACAATAAAGTGAATATTCAAATTATTGCTGGAAATTTAGAAGATAAATCAGGAAAGATTAAAACACAAACTGATGTTAGCGCATTTATGATTGATGTTGAAAAAGATGGATATTATGAATTAAAAATTTCTAAAAATGAACAGTCACTATTATATTTATTACAAGGAAATGTAATTATAAACGATACAGACACTCTGGTTGAAGACGAAAATCAGCTTATTGAATTTCAACAAGATGGTGAAGGTTTTTCAATAAAAGGGAACGAAAAGAGTAAGTTGCTATTTTTATCTGGTGTGCCAATTAAGGAACATGTTACAAGTTGGGGACCTTATGTTATGAATACCCAAACTGAAATCATGGAAGCCATGAGAGATTACCAACAAGGTAAAATGGGATTTCTTCCAGTGAGTTAATTTTTGTTTCCTCTTATCTCGATAGTTATTGGAATGGGAGGAGATTTGTTTCTTTATCTAAAGCTTTATAATCTTTTCGTGTTGAATTTAAAATCAGCATTATTTAAATACACAATGAGTAATCTTTTATAATGAGCTGCTTAAAGAAATTCAATATTAATTCACGATATTTGTGTTTCAATTTGCGCAAAGGATAGCAGCGACATCCTTTTTATGCTGAACTGAATTCAGCATAAAAAGATACAGCTAATAGCCTGATTCTCCGAAGTTTTGACGAAGGAGAATGCGCCCAAAAACTAATTAAATATGTCAATGAATAAAAATACGGTATTGGCTTGGGCTACCACAATTATGATTATAGTAGGATTAGGACTTATTGCTCTTGGGGCTTTTAGATACAATGAGGTAGCGGGATGGGGTTTTGCAGCAGTTGGCGTCGGATTTTTTGCAATTGCCTGGGTGTTTAACGCTTTAAAAGGAAGAGTGTAACGATTTACGATTGTAGATTTTTGATTGATAATTTTTGATTTTAAAATCACAAATTTTACCCGACAATTCAACAACTTAACAGCACAGCAACTTAACAACTAAACAATGAGCGACGACAAAAAAATAATCTTCTCAATGGTTGGAGTTACAAAAACTTATAAAAGTGCCAATACTCCGGTTTTAAAGAAAATATATTTAAGTTTTTTTTATGGTGCTAAAATTGGAATTCTTGGTCTTAATGGTTCTGGTAAATCCACTTTATTAAAAATTATTGCTGGAATTGAAAAAAATTATCAAGGTGATGTTACCTTTTTGCAAGATTATTCAGTTGGATATTTAGAGCAAGAACCACAACTTGACGATGATAAAACTGTTTTAGAAATTGTGAAGGAAGGTGTTGCCCAAACTGTCGCTATTCTTGATGAATACAACAAGATAAACGATATGTTTGCTTTGGAAGAAGTCTATTCTAATCCGGATAAGATGGAAAAATTAATGGCACAGCAAGCCGAACTTCAAGATAAAATTGATGCTTCCAATGCTTGGGAACTCGATACCAAACTCGAAATTGCCATGGATGCTTTGCGTACTCCAGAAGCTGACAAAAAAATAGGAATACTTTCTGGTGGAGAACGTCGTCGTGTTGCTTTATGTCGTTTGCTACTGCAAGAACCAGATGTATTATTGTTAGATGAGCCAACCAACCATTTAGACGCAGAATCTGTACATTGGTTGGAGCATCATCTCGCGCAATACAAAGGAACAGTTATTGCGGTAACTCACGATAGATACTTTTTAGATAATGTTGCTGGATGGATTTTGGAGTTAGATAGAGGCGAAGGCATTCCCTGGAAAGGAAATTACTCGTCTTGGTTAGACCAGAAATCGAAGCGGATGGCACAAGAGAGTAAAGTAGCATCCAAACGTCAAAAAACTTTAGAGCGAGAATTAGAATGGGTTCGGCAAGGCGCAAAAGGTCGTCAGGCTAAACAGAAAGCACGTTTAAAGAATTATGATAAGCTAATGAGCCAAGACCAAAAGCAATTGGACGAAAATTTGGAAATCTATATTCCAAACGGACCACGTTTGGGAACTAATGTTATCGAAGCCATTGGAGTTAGTAAGGCTTATGGCGATAAATTGCTGTATGATGATTTGAATTTTAAATTACCTCAAGCAGGAATTGTTGGAATTATTGGACCAAATGGAGCAGGAAAAACCACTATTTTTAAGATGATAATGGGAGAGGAAACTTCAGACAAAGGCGAGTTTAAAGTTGGCGAGACTGCTAAAATTGCTTATGTAGATCAGGCGCACTCAAATATAGATTCTGAAAAAACGATTTGGCAAAACTTTAGCGATGAGCAAGAGCTTATTTTGATGGGGGGAAAGCAGGTAAATTCTCGAGCCTATTTAAGTCGGTTTAACTTTAGCGGAAGCGAACAAAACAAGAAAGTAAAACTACTTTCTGGAGGAGAACGAAATCGCTTGCATCTGGCGATGACCTTAAAGGAAGAAGGCAATGTATTGCTATTAGACGAGCCTACTAACGATCTTGATATTAATACGTTACGTGCTTTAGAAGATGGTCTTGAAAATTTTGCAGGCTGTGCTGTAGTCATCTCTCACGACAGATGGTTTTTAGATAGAATATGCACTCATATATTGGCTTTCGAAGGTAATTCCAAAGTATATTTCTTCGAAGGTGGTTTTAGTGATTATAAAGAAAACAAGATGAAGCGTCTTGGAGGTGATTTGATACCAAAAAGGATAAAATATAAGAAGTTAATCAGATAGAAATTTTCGTCTAAAAGCTATCGTATAAATGACCTTCGGTAAAGTTTTTATAAACTTTGTTGTCATCTTCCGATTTTAAATTAGAGGTTCTACTCAATCTCTTATGTTCTGCTTTTAACTTAAAATACTTTATAATTCCAAGCAGTAATAATACAAGAAATACAAATCCAGTTATTGTCAATATTGTAACAATATTAATTTGTTCAATTAAAGAAAGCGCACGAATTGTAGTAGGTAAAAAAGTGTTAAACATAATAGCAGTGATTTGGGATAAATAGTGAACCACAATATATGATATTTTTTTCTTAAATGCAACCAAATAACAATGTTATTTAGCTGAAAATCAACACGATAACATTAATGCAAAATTAATAATTATAGTTTAAAATGTTTGATTAATTTTATCTTCTAATTATCTGCACTTTTGAAAGACACATTTAAGCATAAAGGACTACGACAGCAACTTGTTAATGTCATTAAAGCCAAAGGAATAACCGATAAAGACGTGTTAAAAGCCATAGGTAAAGTGCCTAGACATTTGTTTATGGATTCCGGATTTTTAGACCATGCTTATCAAGATAAACCGTTTCCGATTGTTGCAGATCAGACCATATCTCAACCTTATACTGTAGCTTTTCAAACCGAATTATTACAAATTAAAAAAGGTGATAAAGTTCTTGAAATTGGAACTGGCAGTGGTTATCAAGCAGCTATTTTATGCGAACTTGGAGCTAAAGTATATAGTATTGAACGTCAATTAGAGTTGTTTAAAAAAGCGAATATATTTTTACCAAAGTTGGGTTATAAACCCAAGAAACTAATTTTTGGAGATGGTTATAAAGGCTTAAAAGATGAGGCTCCTTTCGATAGCATTATTGTTACTGCAGGAGCGCCTTTTGTGCCCAAAGCATTGATGAGTCAATTAAAGATTGGAGGACGACTTGTTATCCCTGTTGGTAATGATGTGCAAATTATGACTTTGTTTATTAGAAAAGATATCAAGGAATTTGAAAAGCATGAACTTGGTGAGTTTCGTTTTGTGCCTTTGTTGGAAGATAAGAATTGATTGGATTTTTTTATACCTTGTAATTTTAACCGTTAAATTATTATGAAACGTTTTTTTCTTGTTTTAATACTTTTCAGTACTCCATTTACAACTATATGTTCTCAAAACCTCGATGAGTTGTCCTTAAAATATGCAAAAGCTTCTTTTACCGAACTATACGAATTTTTTAGTTTACCAAATAATGCTTATAATCCTGAAGATATTGAGCCCAATGTAAAATGGTGTGAAAATGCTTTTCAAAAACGTGGGTTTAAAACGCAACGTTTAAAAACAGAAACAGTTCCGTTATTGTTAGCTACACGAGATTTTCCCAACGCTAAAAAAACAGTTTTAATTTATCTTCAAATTGATGGGCAACCAGTTGATACAAGCAAATGGCATCAGCCAGATCCTTATATTCCAGTATTAAAAGAGAAAAATAATGATGGCAATTGGAACATTATTGATTGGAATAATCTTGAAGGCGATATTAATAGAGATTGGCGGATTTTTTCGCGTTCTGCATCAGATTCACGAGGACCAGATATGATGTTTTTAAAAGCTATGGATATTATTAATGACCTAAACTTTCAGCCAAATTTTAATCTAAAAGTAATTATGGATTTTGAAGAAGAGTTAGGTTCGCCAAGACTCCCAAAAGCAGTTTTAGATTATAAAAAAGAATTAACTTCGGATATGTTAGTGATTTTTGATGGACCAAGACATTTATCCAACCAACCAACATTAACTTATGGAGCACGTGGTATTGCCACAATTTCTTTGGAAGTGTTTGGACCCAGAACACCTTTGCACAGTGGTAATTATGGAAATTATGCACCAAATCCTGCTGTAAAATTATCGCAGTTATTAGCAACCATGTGGCAAGAAGATGGTCGTGTGGCGATTCCTGGTTGGTATGATGGCATTATTATTTCAGAAGAAGTAAAAGCCATTTTAAAACAAGTTCCTGATGATGAAGAGCAAATTAAAAAAGATTTCGGGATTGCTTCAACCGATAATATTGGGAATAATTTTCAAGAGGCAATTCAATATCCTGCACTTGGCATTTTAGGTTTAAAAGCCGCTTGGATAGGAAAAGAAACAAGAACCATTATTCCTGCAACTGCAATTGCAGAAATGAATATTCGATTAGTAAAAGAAACTAATGGCGAACGAATGGTTAAACTGTTGAAAGACCATATTGTAAACCAAGGGTATTATTTAGTTGAAGAAAAACCAACAGAAGAAGAGCGGATGACCTATAATAAGATTGTTCGTTTTAATTCTGAAATTTCGTATGGAGCTTTTAGAACCGATTTTGATACCGAAATTGGCGAGTGGTTGCGTAAAGGAATTCGAAGTGCTTTTGGTAAAGACCCAATACAAATACGTACTGCTGGTGGTTCGATACCTATTTCACCATTTGTAATTACTTTAGGTCTTCCTGCAGTTGCTGTGCCAACAGTAAATCCGGATAATAACCAACACAGTCCAAATGAGAATATAAGACTCGGAAACTATATTGATGGTATTAAAACCATTGTAGCTATTTTGATGGAGAAATTATAGGTTAGTGAATTATAATTTAGTGTAAACAATTCCTTCGGTATTCATTATTTTTTCAACTTTTTTACATAAATTTTTGAAAATAATTCTCGCTATTATTTCAACAATAAGAAAATATCCAATTCCAAAAACAGGCATGATTGAAAGACTGGTATTTTCCGTAAATCCATGTATCAAAATTTGATATGAGGAAACTATAGTCAAGATTGTTACCAACACAATTGCTATTGCACGATGAATATCATAGGCTTCACCATTCACTCTTTTTAACCTAAGTATGTTTTTAATATCACCTCTATCTGAACTAACAAACTTTAGATTTAATTTAATTAGAGGGGTTTTTAATGGTACAGAGTAACCAAATGGGATATGCTTATAAATATCAATACCTCCAAAAATGGAATCTTCACCTGAAAGATTGTATTTTTTGTTTTTGGCATCACGTTCAATTTCAACACGAATAATTTCCATCAGTTTGCTTTCTGAATCTACAATGGAATATTCAACGACTTTTATTTTCAAAATTATTGCTAACTACGCGCTAAACACAGTTCAGTTTTTAAAAGGGAAAGATACTGAATTTGAACAACAATGTTTTTGAAAATCTTACCGGCTTATAAGTATTAGCCTTTGGAGACACGAGCAAAGCGAATTGTTGAATACTTATTGAATGAAATAGAAATGAATAAATAATGTGCTTGTGAATTACCCAAAAAACAAGTGAAATGAAAGGTAGAATTTATCTGTCTATTGGTTTCAAAATGTAATATCCGGGGATATGTTAATGCAGATGCTCATTCTGATTATTCGGGTTTCACTTTCGATATTGATACTGGGGATGTATTGGCAGTTTTTTGTAAAGATTCCCATTTTAATGCGGATATTAAATATGAAAGATTAAAAGCTGTATCAGAGATATTAACCATAAGGGAAACTAAAGATTTCGATTTTGTAAATATCAATTTGAGAGAAAACAAAATTACGGTTGAAATGCCAGAAAACGACTATAAGAAATTTGCCGAAAGATATTCAAGTGATGAAAAATATATAGAAGTATTTCATTCTTCTATTGTGTTAAATGCATTACTTGTTGCTCTTTACAACCTGAAATCTTATGAGGATAAATTCTGGGCAAAAGCTATTTCATACAGATTAAATGAAAAAGAATTCGAGAATTTGGATATAAAAGAAATTGAGTATATTCCAGAAATTGCTCAAAGGTTGTTAGGGAACCCATTGAGCAGATTGTTGGATGGTTTAGACAATTTAGAAAGTCATTTCTAAAATGATTAATAACAATGAAACAGAAAATATTTAGAGACAGGTACGTCCAGGAATTAAAGAGAGGAGTTCAATCTGGAGATAAAACAGACTTTTATAAAAGTAAAGAGTTTGTTTATGACAAAAAGCAAGTATTGCCTGTGCAAAATTTGAATGCTCCCAATAATTTGTTGAGTAATTTGGATGTGAATAATGACTTTCATACCGCCATTCAGATATATGAAGCGTACAATACATTGGAACCCATACAGGCATCAGATGAAAGGCTTTGGACTTACTTAGCCCACGTTGATCTATATCCTTATATGATTGAGCGATGGAGTGATGTTTATATGGGCACAAGTACTAATCCTGCAAAATATATCTTAGATCATTGGTTTTTAGGATCTTCTTCTCAAGGTAGCTTAATGCGTCATGCACTTTCTAGGTTGTGGTGGCCAGTTCACTTATCAATAGATGAAAATAGTCATGAGAAATATGAATTGACAAAGATATTTTTTCGTCATCAAGATTTTGTAAATCGCACTTTAGGCGCGGAGAAGATTGGTCGCCACAAAGAAGCAGTAATTGGGATTTTAGAATTTATTCAAGAAAATGAAGACTTGTTCAAATCCAAGTTTGAACCCAAAACCCGTTTTGTAACCAAACACTTAAACGTTATTGGCGGTGTTAAACCGATTTCCTATTTCAATCGTGATTTTTTCAAATCCGAGCTATCCAAAGTTGTTGAGTCAATCGCTGCTGGTTCGGTATAAAACACAACGTATTATATCCAAACAAATATAATGTTTATTGCCTTGGTAAATACTCTTCAGGAATAGGATTTTCTAAACTTTCTTGAGTCCAGTAAATATTAATAATCCACCATCTTGTACCATCATTTAATAGCTGAATACTATTAATGCCTCTTGCAAATGGTTTGTCATCAGCTTCACTA
>Ga0208879_1004650_pt1 | contig 10623 bp, 9 predicted proteins | sample Knorr_S15_td_Bot_FD_185605 | JGI IMG/M metagenome (GOLD analysis project Ga0208879, IMG submission 185605) | Marine microbial communities from Southern Atlantic Ocean transect - Knorr_S15_td_Bottom_ad_5009_LV_A (SPAdes) (version 2) | ecosystem: Environmental > Aquatic > Marine > Oceanic | place...
CGTGCGGCCGCCGGCGGTCACGAAATTTTTATGCGCCATGGTGGTCCAGCGTGCTTGAATTGGGTTAAGTTGCCGCATAGCGGCGTGACCGCGCGACGATAACGAGAAAGCCAGACCCATGCCAAGTGTCATTGCCTTGATCGCCTTTGCCGGACTTGCGGCGGTCCTTTGGGTAGCCCCGGCGGGCGCGCAGTCGCTGGCGGCGCAATGCGCCCGCAATGCCGGCAATGGCAATGTCGAGGCCTGCCGGCAGGCGCTGGCGGAACAGCCGGGCGACCTGACGCTTCGACGCCATCTGGCGCACAGCCTGGCGATCCTGGCCAATTATCCGGCGGCGATCACGGTCCTGCGGGGCATTGTTGCGGAACGGCCAAACGATCCGCAAGCGCATTACGACCTGGCCGGTTTGCTGGGCGCGATCCGGCGTTACACGGAAGCCGCCGCGCCGATCGAGGCCGCGATTCGCCTGCAACCCGATAATATCCTGGCCTATCAGGCCGCCGCCGTGATCTACGCGCAGATCGGCCGGATGAAGGATTCGGTGGCCATCACGAACCGCGCGGCGGTGCTGGGCGACACCGCCTCGATGTACGAAATGAGCCTCTATTATCAGGACGGCATCGGCGTGTCCGCCAGCACTGAAAAGGCGTTCTACTGGACGCGGCGGGCGGCGGAACGCGATCATGTCGCGGCGATGCAGCTCATGTCGGCGATCTATCTGGAAGGATTGCTGGGCCAGCCGCGCGATCAAAAAAAGGCTGTCGAATGGGCGCAACGTGTGCGCGCGCAAACTATTTTGCCTGGAAAATAACCGGTGTCGATATGCGCGGGCTCGTCGCGTTCAAGATTCCTTGACCTTTGTGCGGACAGTCGCTAGGAGGACTAGCGGCGAACAAGATTCGGCTCAAGCCGGGCAACACCTAGATGGGGTAGGACAGGGAACCTCGATTATGACTGGAAGCATGACTTCTTCTGCATGTAGCGGAATGTTGCGCCGTGACTTGCGGATGGATACATCATGACGGTATCGGTCGATATTGCGAAGTACGATACGTTTCCAAAGCTGCTTCGATTCAACGCCAATTCCCGCGCTGGTCTACCGGCGATGCGGGAAAAAGATCTCGGCATCTGGCAGACCTGGAGCTGGGCCGAATGCGCCGAGGAAATCCGGGCGCTGGCCTGCGGGTTGAAGGCGCTGGGCCTGGACAAGGGCGACAAGCTTGCGATCGTCGGCGACAACCGGCCGCGGCTTTACTGGGCGGTGGCAGCGGCGCAATCGATTGGCGCGATCCCTGTTCCGGTCTATCAGGACATGGCCGCCGACGAATTGAAATACGTTCTCGATCATGCTGAAGTCCGCTTCGCGATGGCCGAAGATCAGGAACAGGTCGATAAGCTGTTGGCGATCGCCGGGAAAAGCGAAGCGTTGCAGGCGATAATCTATTGCAACCCGCGCGGCATGCGCCACTATGAACAGGACTATATCCATAGTTACGCGGACGCGGTCGAAAAAGGCCGGGACTATGACCGCGCCAATCCGGACTTCTATGTCCAGGCGGTCGATGCAACCACGGGCGCGGACACTTCGGTCATGGCCTATACGTCGGGAACGACGGGCCAACCCAAGGGGGTGGTCCTCAGCCACGCGAACATCCTCAAGACGGCGTATAACGCGGCGGTTTGGGAGAATTTGCAGGAATCCGACAACATGCTGGCCTATCTGCCGATGGCGTGGATCGGCGACTATATTTTCTCCTACGCGCAATCCTATGTCGTTGGATTTTGCGTGTCGTGCCCGGAATCGCCGGAAACCGTGATGACCGACCTTCGCGAACTGGGGCCGACCTACTTCTTCGCCCCGCCGGCGATTTTCGAAAATCTTCTGACCACGGTCATGATCCGGATCGAGGACGCCGGCTGGCTCAAACGCAAAATGTTCCATTATTTCATGGCTGTGGCGCGGCGCTGCGGACCGGGTATAGCGGACGGCAAAGCGGTCGGGTTGGTTGACCGGGCGCTATTCGGGCTCGGCAATATACTGGTGATCGGACCGCTCAAGAACATTCTGGGCTTGAGCCGGGTCCGGCTCGGCTATACCGCCGGCGAAGCAATCGGCCCCGATATCTTCAATTTCTATCGCGGCATAGGGCTCAATCTGAAGCAGCTTTATGGCAGCACCGAAGCCAGCGTTTTCGTCACCATCCAGCCCAACGGCGAAATCAAGCCAGATACGGTGGGCACGCCGTCGCCGGATGTTGAATTGCGGATCGCCGATGACGGCGAAGTGATGTTCCGCAGCCCCGGCGTCTTTCAGGAATATTACAAAAACCCGGAAGCCACGGCGAAAGCCAAGACCGCGGACGGATGGGTCCATACCGGCGACGCCGGCTTCATCGGCGAGGACGGCCATCTGCGCATCATCGACCGCGCGAAGGATGTCGGCACGCTGACCGACGGGTCGATGTTCGCCCCGAAATTCATCGAAAATAAGCTGAAATTCTTCCCCAACATTTCCGAAGCCGTGACCTTTGGCGCCGATCGCGATTATGTCTCGGCCTTTATCAATATCGACCTCAATGCCGTTGGCAACTGGGCCGACAGGCAGAATATCTCCTATGCGAGCTATCAGGAACTCGCGGCTAATTCACAAGTCTATGACATCATCGCGGAGCATATAATCCAAGTGAACGAAGATCTGGCGAAAGAGGAACGCACGGCGGGATCCCAGATTCGCCGGTTTCTAATTTTGAACAAGGAATTGGACGCCGATGACGGTGAATTGACCCGCACCCGCAAGGTCCGGCGCGGATTCGTCGCCGACCGCTATGCAAAGCTTATCGACGCGCTGTTTTCCGACCTGACCCATTGTGAAATAGAGACCCAGGTAACCTTTGCGGACGGCCGCACCGATACGGTCAAGGCCGATCTGGAACTGCGAACCCTTCCGGCCCCCAGCAGGGAGGCGGGCGCCGCAGCCCGCCATGCCGCAGAATGACCGCCACCGAAGAAATTCAATCCGCGGCGGACCAGCGCATTTCGGACGAGGTGCTGATGTCGGTCCGGAACATCCGGCTCAGCTTCGGCGGCGTCAAGGCGTTGCGCGATGTCAGCTTCGATATCGCCAAGGGCGAAATCCGCGCCATCATCGGCCCGAACGGCGCCGGCAAAACATCGATGCTCAATGTTATCAATGGCGTCTACCACCCGCAGGAAGGCACCATCTTCTACAAGGGTAAAACCGGCCTGATGAAACCGCACGAGGCCGCGACCAAGGGTATATCGCGCACCTTTCAGAACTTGGCGCTGTTTCGCGGCATGACGACGCTGGACAATATCATGACCGGCCGCAACATGAAGATAAAACGCAATTTTTTGTGGCAGGCGCTGCGCTGGGGACCAGCCCAACGCGAGGAATCGGAAAACCGGGAGGCGGTGGAACGGGTTATCGGTTTCCTGGAAATCGAATCGATCCGCAAGACGCCGGTCGGCCGGCTGCCCTATGGGTTGCAGAAACGGGTCGAACTCGGCCGCGCTTTGGCCGCCGAACCCGAACTGCTGCTGCTCGACGAACCGATGTCGGGCATGAATGTCGAGGAAAAAGAGGATATGTGCCGCTTCATTCTCGACGTTAATGACGAATTCGGCACGACGATCTGCCTGATCGAACACGATATGAGCGTCGTTATGGACATCTCGGATCGCGTTGTCGTGCTCGATTATGGCAGCAAGATCGCCGATGGCACGCCCAACGAAGTACGAGCCAACCAAGCCGTGATCGACGCCTATCTGGGTGTGAGCCATTGACGAAGTGGCGCCGACGCAACGCCTAACACTGGACGGATAGAAGCCCATGTTTGTACTCGAAGTCTTTATCAGCGGTCTGTTATCGGGTGTCATGTATTCCCTGGTCGCGCTGGGGTTCGTCCTGATTTTCAAGGCTTCGGGCGTCTTCAATTTCGCCCAAGGTGCGATGGTGTTGCTGGCCGCGCTGACCTTCGTGCGGTTCATCGAAATGGGCATTCCGTTATGGCTGGCCGCGATTATGACGTTTGGCGTCATGATAGTGCTGGCGATATTTATCGAACGCTTCCTCTTGCGCCCCCTGGTCAACCAGCCTTTGATCACGCTGTTCATGTTAACGATCGGCTTGAACTATTTTCTGGAAGGCTTGGCGCAGGCGGTTTGGGACGCCGAGGTCCATGGCCTCGATATCGGCATCGAGGACGTCCCCTGGGTAGGACTGGAGCAGGCAACCGGTCTGTTGATCAGCATGTTCGACGTGATTTCGGCGCTTATCGCCATGGGTCTTGTCATCATCCTGTCGATTGTGTTCAACAAAACCAAAGTCGGCCGCGCGCTGCGCGCCGTGTCGAACGACCATCAGGCGGCGATGTCGGTTGGCATCCCGCTCAATCGCATCTGGGTGATTGTCTGGGCGATGTCGGGGCTGGTGGCGCTGGTCGCCGGGGCGCTGTGGGGGACCAGGCTAGGCGTCCAGTTCAGCCTGTCCATCGTCGCTTTGAAGGCGCTGCCGGTGCTTATTCTGGGCGGGTTCAATTCAATCATGGGCGCGATTGTCGCCGGGTTGATCATCGGCGCCAGCGAAAAGCTCGGCGAGGTGTTTCTTGGTCCCTATGTCGGCGGCGGCATCGAAAGTTTCTTCCCCTATGTGCTGGCAATGATGGTTCTATTCTGGCGGCCGCAGGGATTATTCGGCGACGTCATCATCGAACGCGTTTAAGCGCTACTTCCACGCGGCACAAATTGGATATCAGACACCATGCTCTATCGTGAAACCGGCCAAATCAAAACCGACTATAAGTCCGACATGGCGATGTTTCCGATCGCGCAGGATCGGTGGTTCATTTATGGCTGCGTCGCTGTCGCCGTTATCGGCCTGCCGCTCTTCGCCTCCAGTTACATCATCGAAGCCTTTTTGATCCCGATTCTGATCTGGTCCCTGGCGGCGCTGTCGCTCAACATGCTGCTCGGTTATTGCGGCCAGCTTTCGCTTGGACATGGCGCGTTCATGGCGGTTGGCGCCTATGCCGCCTATAATTTCGCCACTCGCATTCCCGAATTGAATATTTTCATCGTCTTCATTCTGGCCGGGCTATGCGCCGCGGCCGTATCGGTGCTGTTCGGTTTGCCCAGCATGCGGATCAAGGGGTTCTATTTGGCGGTTTCGACCCTGGCGGCGCAATTCGTCATCGAGTGGGTGTTTTCCACCGTGACGTGGTTTTCCGGCGACAATGCGATGGGCACGGTGGATACGCCGGCGATCGTAATCTTCGGCTACAAGCTGGAATCGTCGATCGATCTCTACATGTTCTGCCTGGTTATCAACATCGTGCTGTTCGTGCTCGCCAAGAATCTGGTCCGCGGGTCGGTCGGCCGGTCCTGGATGGCCATTCGGGACATGGATGTGGCGGCGTCGGTCATCGGCATCAGATTGCTGCCGGCGAAGCTTCTCGCCTTTGGCGTCAGCGGGTTCTACGCCGGGGTGGCCGGCGCAATGTACGCCTTCGTTTATTTGAAGGCCTGCGATATCACGTCCTTCGATCTGTTCCAGTCATTCAATATTCTGTTCATGGTCATCATCGGTGGGATGGGCAGCGTGATGGGCGCGTATTTTGGCGCCGCCTTCATTCTTCTGTTGCCGATCGTCCTGAATATTACCTTCCAGACTTTCTTTGCGACCTCCGGCTTCGCCGGCCTGGTGTCGAACATCGAACATATGGTGTTCGGCGGCCTGATCATGTTTTTTCTTATCGTCGAGCCACTGGGACTCGCCCGGTTATGGTCGACCGCCAAGGAAAAATTGCGGCTTTGGCCTTTTCCGCATTAAGGCCATACTCGAATTGAACCAATCAGCGGGGTGATGTGTGTTGCGGCAATACATCTGTAGTCAAGTGGCAACCGATGCGATAGAATTTTCTCATGTGCATAATCGCAACCGTGCACAAACAAGTTCATAAAACAGGGAGCGTAAAATGACTAAACGAAAATTGTTTTTGACCGCCCTCGCCATCGGCATGATGACGGCGGCAGTAACCGAAACGGCACTTGCCCAGGATAAGAAAAGCGATCCGAACAAAGAGCAGTTCATTCCCGTCCTGGTATACCGGACCGGGCCGTTCGCGGCTGGCGGCACCGGCATTCCCGGCGGCATGATGGATTACTTCGAACTTCTCAATCAACGCGATGGCGGCATCAACGGCATCAAGCTGGTGTGGGAAGAATGCGATACCGCGTACAAAACCGACCGGGGCGTCGAATGCTACGAGCGCCTGAAGAAGAACGGCGCCAAGGGCATTCCGTTCATCCACCCGATGTCGACCGGCGTCGCCTATGCGCTGCTTGAGCGGGCGACCAAGGACAAGATTCCGGTGGTGCAGATCGGCTATGGCCGCACCGATTCGTCCGATGGCCGGGTCTTTCCGTATTCCTTCCCGTTGCTGACCAATTACTGGAGCCAGAATTCGGCGAAAATTCGCTATATGGCGCAAATCCTGGGCGGCGAGGACAAGCTGAAAGGCGTCAAGATCGTCAATCTGCACCTGAAGCACCCGTACGGCGAAGAAACCAAACCGATGCTTGACGCGATGGCCAAGCGGTTCGGATTCGAGGTCACGCATATTCCGGTGCCATGGCCCGGTATCGACCAGAAATCCCTCTGGCTGCAAATTCGCCAGATCAAGCCTGACTTCGTGATCAACCGGAACTGGGGTGTGTCATGCACGGTTCCGTTGCGCGAAGCCGCCCGTATCGGCTTCCCGCGCGACCGGATCATCGGTGTCTGGTGGTGCGGCGCTGAAGAAGACGTGATTCCCGCCGGCAAGGCGGCCAAGGGCTACATCACGGCGGCCTTCCATTCGGTCGGCACCGATTCGCCCGTCATCCAGGACATGTTCGAACACGTCTATGGCAAGATGAAGGGCAATGTCAGCGCCTCGCGCGTTGGGTCCGTGTTCTATAACCGCGGCGTGGTGTGGGGCATCATCAGCACCGAAGCAATCCGTCTGGCGCAGAAAAAGTTCGGCGTCGGCCCGGTCAGCGGCGAGCAGATGCAATGGGCTTTCGAGAATCTTGAACTCGACGCGGCGCGCATCAAGGAACTCGGTGCCGAAGGTCTGGTTCCCGAAATCAAGGTTTCATGCTTCGACCATGAAGGCGGCGGCCGGGTCCGCTTCCAGCAATGGGATGGCAAGAAATGGAACATGATCACCGACTGGATCCCGTCTTACGCCAAGATGGTCCGCAAAATGATCGAGGAATCCGCCGCCAAATACGCCAAGGATAAGGGCATTACGCCGCGTAACTGCGCCGCGTAAATTTGGCAACGACGAAACGCAGCGAACCCGTGGCCCCATCGCCGGTCGGATCTTCCGGCGCGGTGAAAGGGTCATGGGGTCGAACGAAAATTTGATACGAATTGCCCTAGCAGACCCAATATCCGCTAGGGCAGTATCACGAATAGGGATCGAACGCCGTGAGTGAAGCCGAAGCGCTAAACGATACACCACCCGCCGTGGCTGACGAAAAGCCGCTGTTGCAGATCAGTAACATCGAGGTCATTTACGACCGTGTCATCCTTGTGTTGCGCGGCGTGTCGCTCACCATTCCCAAGGGCGGCATCGTGGCCTTGCTGGGCGCCAACGGTGCTGGAAAATCCACGACATTGAAGGCGATTTCCGGCCTGCTGCGGTCCGAACGCGGCGAGGTCACCAAGGGTTCGATCGAATATGAAGGCAAATCGATACTCCAAAACAATGCGACCGAGTTGGTCAGCCGCGGATTGATCCAGGTGATGGAGGGGCGTCACTGCTTCGAGCATCTGACGGTGGACGAAAACCTCTTGACCGGGGCCTATACGCGCCGCGATGGAAACGCCGCCGTAAACCGGGACCTGGAACTGGTTTACAGCTACTTCCCGCGCCTCAAGGAACGGCGAAGCGTACTGGCCGGCTATATTTCCGGCGGCGAGCAGCAGATGACGGCGATTGGCCGGGCGCTGATGGCGCGGCCAAGCCTGATATTGCTCGATGAACCGTCGATGGGGCTGGCGCCGCAACTGGTCGAGGAAATCTTCGGCATCGTCACCCGGCTTAACGAGGACGAAGGCGTCACCTTCCTGCTCGCCGAGCAGAACACCAACATGGCGCTCCAATACGCACGCTACGGCTATGTTCTGGAAAGCGGCCGCGTCGTGCTGGACGGCGACGCCAAGTCGCTGCGCGAAAACGAAGACGTGAAGGAATTCTATCTCGGCCTTTCCAGCGGCACCCGCAAAAGCTACCGCGACGTCAAACATTACCGCCGCCGCAAACGCTGGCTGTAATTCCAGGGGGGCGTTGAACATGACCGACTATTTCGACGCAGCTGAAAGGTGGGATCCCGAAGAACGCGAAAGCGCGCTGATGGCGAAATTGCCGGGGCAGGTTGCGCTGGCGCAGGCCAAGGCGCCGGGTTTCAGCACAATTCTGGCTGGCGTCGATGCCGCCGGCATTACCGGCCGCGCCGCCCTGGCGCAATTGCCGGTGACGCACAAATCCGATCTGTCGAATTTGCAACGGGCGGAAACGCCGTTTGGCGGTTTGAACGCAACGCCAACCAGCGCCTTGCGCCGCGTGTTCATGTCGCCCGGCCCGATCGCCGACCCGCAAGGCCAGGGCAAGGATTGGTTTCGCATGGGCCGCGCGATTTTCGCCGCCGGCTTTCGGGCCGGAGAGTTGATCCACAACTGCTTTTCGTATCATTTCACGCCGGCCGGCGCGATGTTCGAGGACGGCGCCCATGCGGTTGGCTGCACCGTCTTCCCCGCCGGGGTCGGCCAGACCGATTTGCAGGTCGAAGCCATCGCCCATTTCCGGCCCGATGGATATGCCGGAACGCCGGACTTCCTGAAATTGATCCTCGACAAGGCCGACGCCACCGGCGTTGACGTCTCCTCGATCAAGCGGGCTTGCGTTGGCGGCGGGGCCCTGTTCCCGGCCATGCGCGACGATTATGCGGCGCGCGGAATCCATGTCCGGCAATCCTATGGCAGCGCCGATTGCGGCCTGATCGCCTATGAGTCGGACGCCATGGAAGGCATGATCCTCGACGAACATATTATCCTTGAAATCGTCCGCCCCGGCACCGGCGACCCGGTGATGGATGGCGAGGTCGGCGAAGTCCTGGTCACGCTGATCAACCCGGATTATCCCTTGATCCGGTTCGCCACCGGCGACCTTTCCGCGATGATGGCTGGAATCAGCCCGTGCGGGCGCACCGCACCCCGGATCAAGGGCTGGATGGGCCGGGCCGATCAAACCGCGAAAATCCGCGGCATGTTCGTCCATCCGGGACAGATCGACCGGGTCGTCAAGGCGGTCGCCGGCCTTAACCGGGCGCGGCTGACGATCGACCATCGCGGTGGCCGGGATACTGCCGTGCTACGCTGCGAAGCGGAGGATACCGCGAGCGCCCTGGCGGACCGGATCGCCAGCGCCTTCATTGCCGAATGCAAGGTTCGCGCGACGGTCGAATTCGTCAAGGCGGGCGAACTTCCCAATGACGGCAAGATCATCGACGATATCCGGAAATACGATTAAATAGGTTCGCCTTTAGGGAAAAGCAGCCATGTTCGAGGGATTTACGCGCCGTCGCCTTGACGCCGATGGCGTCGCCATCAATGCGGTGACCGGCGGCAGCGGCCCGCCCTTGCTGTTGCTGCATGGCTATCCGCAAACCCATGTCACTTGGCACAAGGTGGCGCCGATGCTGGCCGGGCAATTCAGCGTGGTGGTGCCGGATTTGCGCGGCTACGGCGATAGCGACAAGCCGCCGGGCGGGACCGGCGGTGCCGCGTATGCCAAGCGTGTCATGGCCGCCGATATGGTCACGGCAATGGCGGCGCTGGGGCATGAGCGATTTCATCTTGCCGGTCACGACCGTGGCGGGCGCGTCGCCTACCGGCTGGCGTTGGACCATCTTGACCGGGTGATCCGCCTGGCGACCCTGGATATCATACCGACGTTGGAGCAGTTCGAACGCATGGGCAAGGGCGGCTCTTTTGGCAGCTTTCACTGGTACTTCCTGGCCCAGGCAGCGCCCTTTCCTGAAACCCTCATCGGCACCGACCCGGCGTATTTCCTGCGCCACATGCTTGAAAGCTGGTGCGCCACCGACGGGGCGATCACCGATGCGTTATCCGCGCGACATGCGACGATTATCGCGCCGGTATCGGCATCGATTGCGACATCGACCGGGCGGACAGAACGGCGGGCAAGCGCATCGAATGCCCGATGCTGGCTATGTGGGGCGCGCGCGGCCGGCCGCACAAGGCCGATGGCGTTCTGGAGGTCTGGCGGAACTGGGCCGTCGATGTGCGCGGCGCGGCGATCGATTGTGGACATTTCCTGCCCGAAGAAGCGCCAGACGAGACCGCTGGGGCGCTTGCGTCGTTCTTTGGCGAATGAACCGGCGTACCTGGACCCGCCTTCGAAATCACGAAATTGCCGCAATTTGAACCTTTGTGCGCCATGGAATGATGGTCATATCCAGACTTCTGAGACCTCCCCTCTCAGTCGAGGTTGACTGTTCGGCCTCGAATCGCGGTAGTACTCCTACCGCGCTTGG
>Ga0208879_1004652_pt1 | contig 10621 bp, 10 predicted proteins | sample Knorr_S15_td_Bot_FD_185605 | JGI IMG/M metagenome (GOLD analysis project Ga0208879, IMG submission 185605) | Marine microbial communities from Southern Atlantic Ocean transect - Knorr_S15_td_Bottom_ad_5009_LV_A (SPAdes) (version 2) | ecosystem: Environmental > Aquatic > Marine > Oceanic | place...
GGTGAATGGTTGCGCTGAGCACGGGGCTATGTTGTATGTGAAGTTAGAGAGAGATTAGTTAAAAGTCTTTTAACCAGTTAGGAGTCTTGATATAATCAGGTAATTGAGGTTTAGGTAGTGTTGATTTGTTTCGCCAGATGTCCCAGTAAAATCTTGCAGTGGATTCGAGTGCTTGCGTGTTATGAAAGGCCTGTGCAAGTGTATCACCTTTGGCAAAAGCGCCATGCCATTTTAGTATTGCTACTGGGCAGTCAATCATAGCATTTGCCATATCTTCATCAACTTCGTACCATTGCATGAACTTCTGTGCGGCAACTACCTGAATCTGTCGACCTAAATAGAGTAATCCATTTTCATCTAAAGGACGAATTTCATCAATGTAGAAAGAAAGAAGGGAAGCATAATAAGGGTGAGCATGAATTATTGCCTTGGCATCAGTTTTGCGATAAATAGCGCGATGCATCGAGAGGACACTTGATGCGTTTTTCACTTCCTCATCAGAATCAATTTTGGCGCACAAAAGTTTTTCAGGTACAAGATCTTTCTTAAAACACTTTGTGGGGGTGATTATAAGATCTTTTCCTAGGCGAACACTGTAATTACCACCTTTAAGATGCAACAGACCAGACTCAACAAGCATATCGGAATAGTTAGCCATTTCTTCTGCTATCTTATTAAGTTCATTCATTTGAATTTCTCTTATTTTAGCGTTTCGACAGCATTCAAGTATGCCTGGTATGCCACGTCGTAAATTTCTTTATTTTCTAAGTTTGGTTCAATCATTCGCTGGGTAGTTGTCATCGAATCGATAGCCTCAAAATGATTTGAGTATATTCCACTTGCCACCCCAGCCATCATTGCTGCGCCAAGACAGGTAGATTGCTGGCTTTGAGGAATAGAGACCGGTAACCCAACTGTATCAGCCATAATTTGAGACCAAAGTACTGAATTTCCACCGCCACCTGTTAACTGCATACTCTTAATATTGTGAACATGCTCCCTAATCGCATCCAAAGCATGAAGTTCTGCAAAAACAACACCTTCCATGACTGCTCGCACGAGATGCGCGGCACCATGTGATAGTCTTAATCCACTTACTAATCCACTCATTTTGGTATCCCAGATCGGAGAACCAGCTCCAGCAAGGTGAGGTACTACTAAAACGCCATCGCTTCCAGCGGGTATTGTCGCAGCAAGGTCATCAAGCCTTTTAAAGCTTAATTTATTTTTGTTTTTGATGGCGCCACCTAAAAGATCACGTACCCAACTATAGGCTGATCCAGCTGTCAAGAGAAGACCATCTAGATCCCAATGGTCAGGCAAAACTGCTGGACAGCAGGTTAGTCGTGGATCAATTATCGGTTTGTTGATTATAACTCCAGTTACTCCTGCGGTACCTATATACATGCAGGCCACATCACGTTCTTTCACGCCGGCCCCTAATTTGAAACAGCCAGCGTCGGAGCCAGATATAACGACCTGCGTTTTTGTACTTAGGCCAGTCTCTATGGCCACATTATTTGATAAATTACCGATAACTGTACCAGGCTTCACGAGTTTTGGCAGATTATCTTTACTGATTCCCGCAATATCGAGTAAATTTTCTTCCCAGGATCGCGTTTTTAAGTTCATAAATCCTAGATAAGAACCGTTGGAATCATCGCAATACCATCCATCTCCCGTAAGTGAATTCAGTATTACCGTCTGTGGTAATGCGTAAATTTGGGCAGCATCAAAGATTTCTGGTTGGTTATCCCGCCACCACATTATTTTAGTTATAGATGGTGTTGGATCTAATGGTATTCCTGTCAGATTGAAAAACCCATCGACTCCAAATCTCTTGCTAATATTTTTAACTTCTTTTTTAGCTCGACGATCATACCAGAAAATTAATGGCCCGACAGAAATAGAATCCTTACCAAATGGAACGATAGTTGCCCTTGATCCAGTGACACCAATGGCATGAATTTCCTTAACTGATATATCACTTGAATTAATGGCGTCTTTCAAGACACTTACTGGCCATGTAGTAAGTATATCTGAAGAGCACTGAGCCCAACCGGTTTCGGGCGAATTGCTTGGACAACTACGTGAAGCAGAAGCTACTTCGTTTCCTAGAAGATCAAAAATACAAGCTTTAATTTCTGATGCTCCTGCATCAATGGCAGCGATATAGGACATATCTATTTCTTACATGCGGAGAAACCAAGTTTTCCGGGACAAAGAACATTCGAAGGGTCAATCGCTTTTTTTATTTGCTGGAGAATGTTCATACCAGTGCCTAGTTCTTTAACTATTATTGGCATGCGTGCGATGCCAACTCCGTGATGATGTGCTGCCATAGCCCCGTTTATTGAGGTTATTTTATGAACAGTACTCCAAATTTTTCGAAGAGTTTCTTCTGCATCGGCGGGACTTTTTTCTCTGTTTGTTCCACTCAGGAGTATCATGTAAAGTGATGTTCCCTGAGGATAGGCATGGGAGAAGTGCCCTAGAACTTCATCTACATATTCAGCCAAAGTCTTTTTTAGTTCATAATATGTAGCATAAATACCAGTCCAAAAGTGCGCTACTTCAACGGTTTCCGCAACCCCAGCTGGTTTGCTGACTATTTTTTCAATGCTCGAATAGTCAAAGCGACGTAACATCCAATCCTGAACCAATTCTGGTCCTAACAAAAGACCACCTGCTTCCTTACAAAATCCTATCGCCGTCTGATATTCTGCACTACTTACCAGACTTATCCCCTCAAAACCTAAAAACATTATGCAGCCGGAAAAACTATCATTCTTTGTAGCATGACGAGATTCATCTTCGTCGTAAAAACGAATCAGAAATGGCCTGAGGCCAAACTGCATTATTTTTCTCATCGTCTCAATCCCTGCTAAAACTGTATCAAAAGATATTGCCTCGAAGATTTGGTTTTCACTAACTACAAAGATCTTAAAAGTCACTTGGGTGATCACACCCATAGTACCTTCGGCACCCAAAAAGATTTCCTTCAAGTCTGGTCCCATTGAAGCACGAATGGCTGGTTTGATTTCTACAATCTCTCCGCTTGGTATGACAGCCTTGATTCCTAAGAGTAGGTCTTCAATTCCTCCGTATCGTGAAGAGAACTGTCCAGTTGATCGCGTAGAAACCCATCCACCAGCAGTTGAACTGTCAATAGACTGTGGTGAATGGTTTAGGGTAAGACCTCTTTCACTTAAATAGTTCTCCAATTTGTCACCCATAATTCCTGCTTGAACTGTTACAGTAAGGTTTTTTTGGTCCAAATTTAGGATCTTATTCATGCGAGACATGTCCAGACTTACACCACCAGTGAGAGGCAGTGGTGCTCCTGTGACAGCTGATCCAGCACCCCAAGGAGTTATAGGTACTTTAGATTCACTTGCCCAGGCTAACAAGGTAGACACCTCCTTTTCAGATTGTGGGTAAACTATTACATCGGGGAAAAAGTCTTTTTTTCCTTGTTGTCTTGTCTTGATTGATACAGACCATGCATCATAACTATGTTCTAAGAGATCTTCCTGCGATATTGAAACCCGCCCTTTAGGAAGTAAATTATTCAGATCATCAATCCAATCTTTCATTATTTTAAAAAGATACCTTAGATTTACTTAGTGATATTTAAAAAATTCTGGAAAAATACATTTATGGTAAGTTTTTATTTTGAAAGAAACTTGAAATAGAAACCTTTCCCTCACGAAAATTATTTATTGCAACAGCTATAAGTACTATAATCCCCATTATGAAAAGTTGCCAAAAATAATCCACTCCCGCAATCACTAAAGCATTAGTCATCATTGATAGAAGAATTGCACCCATAAAAGATCCATAGATGCTTCCTCTTCCACCAAAAAGACTCGTCCCTCCAATAATCACTGCAGCAATTACATGAATCTCCATTGATGTGGCAATTGTTGCTTGAGTTGAATCTATTCGAGCTATCATTATTAAACCTCCTAGAGCAACTATTAGTCCCATAAAACAATAAACCATTACTTCAATAAAATTTACAGGCACACCGGCAAGCCGTGCGGCTTCCCTATTTCCACCAATTGCTCTTACATGAATTCCAAATTTAGTCATATTAAAAAGCCATGCTCCAAAGATGACGACTATTAATGAAATTATCACTGGAACTGGAACACCAAATACGATTCCTTGACCAAACCATGTAAGTGATTCTGGCAACCCGTAATGCATCTTCCCAGCTGAATGAATAAGAGCTAGACCTCTTAAGCTAACCATCATACCCAAAGTTGTAATAAAAGGGGGGATCTTAACTAAAGTGATAAGCAAACCACTTATGCTCCCAATAAAGCCGCCCAGAAGGAACATGATTAATACACCAAGTAAAGGATGCATTCCTCCTTTAATTAATTCAAATCCGATCACAGTAATAAGAGCTAAAATGGAACCGATTGAAAGATCTATACCAGCAGAAGTAATCACAAAAGTCATTCCAACTGCTAAAATTATATAATAAGATGCTTGAGTCAAAATAGTTAAGAAGTTAGATAACGTTCCAAAACGGGGATTAATTAAATAAAATATCAACGCTAAAACGATAATAACTATTGTCAGACCCATACCTTGAAAAATCCACTTACGGTCAGAATGACCAATTACATTTTTTGACATTTTAATTTTTTTTTCTTTAACTAAAATTATTGTTTTTGATCTTGACCAAAAGTTATCATATTTACAACAGATTCACGAGAAGTTGAAGAGGTATCAACTATATTAACTAGCTTTCCGTTTTTCATTACAGCAATTCGGTCTGCAAGTTTAAAAACATGTTCAAGGTTATGACTAATAACTATTATACTAATATTCTTTGACCTCATGTTTTCAATTAGTTTAAGCACCCTACTTCCCTCATCCACACCCAGTGCAGCCATTGGTTCATCCATTATGACTAATTTGACATTTTTAAGTAACAACCTGCTAATTGCAACTGTTTGACGTTGTCCACCTGAAAGATTTACTACGGCATCATTAACTTTTGGTAGGTCAACACCGAATTGCTGAAGGAGTTCAATTGTTTTTTTACGCATTTGAACATGATCAAGTTGAGGAATGAATCCTAAAATTTGTTTTTGTATTTCTTGTCCTAGAAAGACATTTTCTGGCACGTTTAAAGCGTCAACAAGTCCAAGACCTTGGTACAGACAACCAATTCCTATTTCATCTGCATCACGAGGTGTAACTAATTTTACAGGTTTTCCATCAAATTCAATGCTTCCACTATCTTGAGGCATAGCTCCAGATAAAGCTTTTACCAAAGTAGATTTACCTGCGCCATTATCACCAACAAGAGCAAATATTTCACCAGTATAAATTTCAAAACTAACGTCATCTACTGCTTTCAACCCACCATAGCTTATCATGAGCCTACTCACCCTCATCAAAACATTTGATTCTTGATTTAACTGAATACTTTTATCCAAAATTTCTCCATATTTAAATTTGTTAATGAATAAATTATAGGCAGGAATGAATAAATTATAGGCAGGAATGAATAAATTATAGGCTGATCTGTCTTTTAAATCTGCAGCTCATAGAGGATACGAACTGCAGAAAAATAATTGGTAACAAATATTTTGTAGAATTTACCTTCCCATTTTAGGTTTTGAATAGCGGTTAGCATAAGCGACAATCTCATCTGCATCTGACCACTTATCAATCATTACGAATGGACCGGACCAACTTTGAGGGACTGGTTTACCTTGGCTATGCGCTACAAAAGCATCTGCTACACCGACGCCACTATCGTCAATGGGGCGTAAAACTGATGCAGTCAACCATCCTTCACGCATAGCTATAATTTCATCACCTGTTCCACCAAAACCCATTGAGGCAATTTCGTCTGATTTTCCTATTTGCTTAATAGCTTGTCCAGCACCTAATCCGATCGTAGTAGAGACTCCATAAATAAGTTTGATGTCATCATGTGCCGCAAGCATATTTTGTGCAGCATTGAATGCTTTAATTCGATCAAAATCAGTGTGAGGGCCTATAACAACTTTAATGTTAGGATATTGTCTTACGATACTTAAAAATCCTTCCATTCTGCGGTCACTAGCGACACCTGGGGCTCCCTGGAGTATTGCTATTTTTCCGCTTCCTCCAAGGTGCATGCTTGCCCATGAACCAGATATTTTGCCACCAAGCATGTGAGAGAAAGCAACATAAGTCATAGCGCGGGCCTCTACATCCTCATGTGGAGTCAGATAATTATAAACCACTGTTGGAATACCAGCTTTTTTTAGTTTTCGAAGTGCTGGAATTGCTGCTTCATATTCAGTTGGTCCTAGAAAAACATAATCAACACCCCTAGCTATAACTGATTCAACCTGAGCAAGTTGGCCAGCATGGTCAACATGCGTTGCAACTGCGAGTGATTGAATTTCATACTTTACTCCAAGTTCATCAAGTCTTCCTTGTATAGCCCAAAAAACTCTTTCCCAAGCATCTGAAATATCAAAGGAAGGAGAAAGATAAGCAATCCTCATCGGGTTTGCAGCATTTACTCCTGTTGTTAACGACACTAAAAAAATTAATGCCAAAAATAGTTTAACTACTTGTTTTTTAATTATTAAATTGACTTTCAATAATTTAATCATGTACCTGCCTCATTTTAGGTTAAAAATAACTTTCTCCAGAAACTTCTAGAAAAAATGAAAAATCCTGAGAAACCATTTTCTACAGGATACACACTTTCACATAAATATTTTATGTTGTCAAGTAATTTTTTGAAATATTTAAATAATTGCATTGATATATTTTGTTATTATGAAAGACTATACTCATTATATTGAATATATTAGAATTGATGGACTCGTAAAAAGTACTTTGCTAGAAAATGTTGGCTTAATTTGGGGGTCAAAAATCATTAGACATCCCTAGTTCTTTCAATACGCAGAGTTCTGAGCATCAGAAATTTTAAAAAATAAATCGAGCAGACTTTTTACGAGACCATCAGAATTAACTGTCTGGTAAACGGAGGACAAATGAACGACCTTGACTTGGTTTTAAATTTGTTGTAAATAATTTTTGATTTACTCTAAAGTATTTTGGAAATGATAATGAACAAAACTTACCAAACAAAAAATTTTTAAAAATATTCAATTCTTTTCATATGAAAAATAAAAAAAAAATAAAAAAATTATATGATTCTTCTAAGGATGGATTATCAAGTGAATTATACTCTTTTGAAAAAATTAAAGGGTTTTGCCATGAAAAAAATGATACCAAAGCCTATGGAAGGTTTAATGGTAAAACAGTTATAATTACAGGCGCGAAAGGAGATTTTGGGCAGGTATGTTCTAAGAGAATGGCCGAGGAAGGTGCAAATATAGGTTTTTTGGATATTCTTGACACAGAGTCTTTAGCAATACAATTTAAAAAAGAATATCCTGATCAAATATTTCATTCTTTTCAAGTTGATATTACAAAAGAAGATCAAGCTATTAAAATTTCAAATAAGATTGAAAAAAAATTCAAAAGAATTGACCATTTATTTAATAATGCAGGATATCAGGGTGATTTTTCTAATACATTAAATTATGCGGTCGAAGATTTTAGAAAAATTATAGATATAAATGTGACAGGTGCCTTTATTATGCTCAAAACAATCTCAAATATTATGAGTAAACAAGAACCTCGTGGTGGTTCAATTGTTAATACGGCATCAATGGCTGGAATTGGTGCTACTCCTAATATGATAGCCTATTCTGCAAGTAAAGCAGCTGTAAAGCATATGACAGTTATTGCTGCAAAAGATCTCGCTCCATTTGATATAAGAGTTAACAGTATTTCTCCAGCATACATTGGGCCTGGATTCATGTGGACAAGGCAAGTTGAACTTCAAGCAAAAGCTGGATCTGTATATTTTAGTGAAGATCCTGAGCAAGTAGCTTCTCAAATGGTTAATTCTGTTCCCATGAGACGATATGGATCTATAAATGAAGTAATTGGACCTGTTTTATTTCTTTTATCTGATGACTCTTCTTATCTTACGGGAATAGATATAAAAATTACTGGTGGGGATTAATTCTAAAAAAGAAAATTTTATAATGTCTAATTTTTTTGATCGTTTCTCATTGTCGGGTAAAAAATCTCTTGTAACTGGAGCTTCTAAAGGTATAGGGGAGGTGATTGCAAAGGTCCTTGCTGAAGCAGGTTCAGATCTAGTTATTGTTGGAAGAGACAAAAAGGGTCTAAATAATACACAACATTTTGTTAAAAAGTTAGGGCGAGATTGCTTGATAATCAGTTCAGATCTTTCTCAAAAAGAAGGCCCAGAGAAAGTTGCGAGAAGGGCTTTAGATTATTATGGAACTATTGATGTACTTATTAACAATGCAGGTGTAACTTTATTGGATAGTATATTGTCTACAAATATTGAAGATTGGGAAAAGGTTCAAGCTACGAATTTACGTGCTCCATTTATGATTGCAAAAATTTTAGCACCAAAAATGATTGAACAGCGAAGTGGCAAAATAGTGAATATCTCTTCCCTGGCAAGTGAATATGCATTGGAAAATCATATTGCCTATAGTGTTTCAAAAAGTGGTCTTAACATGATGACAAAGGCAATGACTGCGGAATGGACTCGATACAATATTCAAATTAATTCAGTATGTCCAACTGTTGTAATGACTTCAATGGGAGAATTAGCATGGGGTGATCCTGAAAAAAGCGCACCAATGCTGGCTAAAATACCTCTAGGTAGATTTGGCCAACCAAGTGAAATAGCTGATTTGGTATTATTTTTAAGTTCTAATGCTTCAGATTTTATTTGTGGTCAAAGTATCTTTATTGATGGTGGTTTTTCAGTAATGTAAAATTAAGATTTTTGAAAGGTGTACTAAGAGTAAATTAAATCTCCAAAAAATAAAGTATATGCCGTGTTTTCACGGTACCCCTACAAAGAAGAAGAATCGATGATAAATTCTTATATGTAAAGGATATGAATGTCCACAGATCAATTATTTTTGGGGATCGACAGTGGGACCCAAGGCACGAAAGCAATTGTTTTCAGCACCACACTAAAGAGGGTAATTTCAGAAGGTTATGCTTCGCATGACTTGATTGAAAATGATGTAGGTAAAAAAGAACAGGAGCCTTCCTGGTGGATCAAGGCATCTACTAAGGCGATCTCAAAAGCATTGGAGGGAGTCGGTTCTTCAAAAGATGTGAAAGCGATTGGAGTTTCCGGACAGCAGCACGGGATGACACCTCTCGATGCAGAAGGCCATATCATCCGACCGGCCAAGCTCTGGTGCGATACAGAGACCGTGTCTCAGTGTGAAGAAATCACGCAAAAGTTAGGGGGGCCTGAGAAAGTAATTGACATTATTGGAAATTCAATTGCCGCAGGCTTCACCGCTTCTAAAATCCTCTGGATGAAACAAAATGAACCTGAAAATTACCAACGTTTGGCAACGGTTCTCCTCCCTCATGATTACATCAACTACTGGCTCACCGGAGAGAAAAAGACTGAATACGGAGACGCGTCGGGCACCGCTTATTTTGATGTTAAGAACAGAACATGGGCCCCTTCTATTTTGCAAGCTATTGATGATTCTGGAAAGCTGAATGACTGTCTTCCTGAATTGATTGAGTCTCAAGCTCCGATAGGTATCATCACGTCAGAAATTGCCAAGCAGTTCCATTTGTCACCCGACGTGATCGTTTCTTCCGGAGGAGGCGACAATATGATGGGAGCCATCGGAACCGGGAATGTGTTTCCAGGGGTGGTCACGACCAGCCTCGGAACTTCAGGCACGATTTATTCCTGTGCCGATAAACCGATCATTGATCCCAAAGGAGAGTTGGCTGCTTTTTGTTCAAGCAGTGGTCACTGGTTACCTTTGGTCTGCACCATGAACGTGACTGTCTCGACGGAATTGACCCGCACCCTCCTGGGTCTGGCTATTGAAGATATGAATCAAAAAGCAGCATCGGCCCCGGTAGGTTCAGGAGGCCTCACACTCCTTCCATATTTCTATGGAGAGCGAACTCCATCATTGCCCAATGCCAAAGCGGTGCTTTACGGCATTACAGGAGTAAATTATAATTCAGAGAATCTTTGCCGTGCGGCCATGGAAGGAGCTACTTTAGGATTGCGTTATGGTTTGGATGTACTCCGCCAACGAGGCATTGTGCCTCATGAAATCCGTTTGGTCGGAGGAGGTGCCAAAAGTGCGCTTTGGCGTCAAATGGTTGCTGATACCTTCGACTGCACCGTGGTCTGCCCGGAATCATCTGAAGCTGGAGCTATGGGAGCTGCCCTGCAGGCGATGTGGTGTTATAGAAATGAAAAAGAAGGGGCCACTTCTTTAGAAGAAATCACCCAACAATACATTTTCCTAGATGAATCGACTAGAACCGATCCGCAAAAAAATTCTGTAGATCAATACAGGGAAATTTATCAACATTATTTGAAACTGAACGAAATCATGACTCCGCTTTTAAATTGATATTAAAAATGATGGTCCCGTAAAAAGAGTATTAAGTTAACTTACTGATATTTTGAAATATAATTAATATTAATCTTGTTCAATTCAGAGTAATATGTCATAATATATCATAATATATATGTATT
>Ga0208879_1004654_pt1 | contig 10617 bp, 10 predicted proteins | sample Knorr_S15_td_Bot_FD_185605 | JGI IMG/M metagenome (GOLD analysis project Ga0208879, IMG submission 185605) | Marine microbial communities from Southern Atlantic Ocean transect - Knorr_S15_td_Bottom_ad_5009_LV_A (SPAdes) (version 2) | ecosystem: Environmental > Aquatic > Marine > Oceanic | place...
CACCTCCAAGGGTTACATGGGGAAGTACGGCGTGGGTGGAATCCCGCACGCCTTCGTGGTGAAGGATGGCGAAGTCGCCTGGCACGGGCACCCGATGACCGGGCTTGATGACGCAATCGAGGACGCGCTGAAATAATGCGGAACCACGCCACACCACTGCTCATCGCGCTTGGCTTGGTTGCCGGTTGCGGCGGCGAGATAAATGAACCGCCCACCGCCGGTGCATCGAGCCCCAGCGAGGCCGTCGCGGCGACCAACCTTTTTCACGCAGCGGAACTGGGCGACCTCGAGGCGTTGCAGCAGTACCTTGGCCAAGGCGAGTCGCTGACAAACCGGCATGCGGACAACGGCCAGACCGCGCTGCACTACGCGGCGTGGGGTGGCGGCACCAACACGGTCGCTTGGTTGATTGGGCAGAAGGCCGACGTCAACGCGCTCGACAACGACGGCAAGTCGCCGCTGGATTTCGCGTGGATGCCGAGGGGGGAAGCCGCTCGTGAACTGCTCCTCTCCGCCGACGCCAAGCCGGGCGTTGAACTGCGTCCGCCGACCGAGCCGGAGGCAAAAGTGGAGTCGCCGAAAGAAGAAGCGCCCAAGCCGTAGCGCTTGGCCGCGCATGTTTACCCGGCGGCAATTTTGGCCAAGCGGTCGCGGGCCTTCTGTCCCGCCGTTGTTTCGCTGCATTCGCTGGCCACGCGCCGCAGCAGCGCGAGTGCCCTGTCCGGATCGTCGAGTTTCCCCGAGTAAAGATTGCACAGATGGATGGCGGTCCAGCCCCAGCGTGCTTGGGGGATGTTCATTTCCAGCATCTCCTCGTACTCCAACGCGGCGGCGCGAAAGCTGCCCAAGTCCTTCTCGTAAATTTCGGCGATGCGCTTGTAGGCGTGGTATTCGGCCGGGTAAACCTTGAGGTACTCGCGAAAGGAATCGATGGCATCAACATACGCCCCATCCGCCCAGACGCCCTCGGCTTCCTCGTACATATCGGCCTTTTGCGACTTTTCGCTTTTGAATAAATAATTCCCGCCGACTCGTTCGCCGATCAAGTGGCCAAGATCGCGCGCCACCAACAATGCAAACACCAGCAGGGCACCGAGCATGCCGGAAAAATAAACCATCATGCCGCCTTTTTTCTCCGGCGGATCCGTCTCCCCGGCGGTCCCGACTTGGTTCGTTTTTCCGCCCCTTGGCGGACGCTCAGTCTTGGGGGGACGTTTCTTTTCCACCTTGGCCGGTGGTGCGTTGGTAGGCGTGCGGTTGACTTCGCCAGAAGTCCCGCCGCCAACAGTGGCCGGAACCCCTTCCCCCTCATCCAACTCGACGTTAAAGCGATCCAGCTGCATGTTCTCATACCCGTCACGAAAGCCCCCCCAGCACCAGATGGCGACATACAGGCAGAGTGGATAAAGGATGAGACGCGAGATTAGCTTCACGGAACCCCATTCGTAGCAGCCCCGGCTCAGCAAAGAAACGCAAAACAGCTTGCCATCGCCGCTTGGTTTCCGTTTCATTCGGCGCATGACACTCCGTGCGTTTTTCCGGATCTCGACCCTCACCGCGCTTGGCTTCGCCGTCGCGCTTGGCCAAGCGAGCGCCGCGCCGGCCAAGGCGCTGGTGTGCTTCGTCAGCCGCTCCCCCGCCGACAAGGAGAGCGTTCTCCTGTATCAACTCAGCCTGAAAGACGGCAGCCTGAAAAAACTCAGTGCCGTGAGCGGCATTATTGGGCCGTCGTTTCTCAAGATTCACCCAAGCGGCAAGTTCCTCTACACAGTCAACGAGGTCGCCACGTTCGACGGCAAGCGCAGCGGCGGCGTGACGGCGTTCGCGCTGGACGTGCAAGGCGGCAAGCTGACGCGGCTCAACCAGCAGCCGTCCGGCGACACCGGCCCGTGCCACCTCACCGTCGATGCCACCGGCAAATTCTTGCTCGTCGCGCATTACGGCGGCGGCAGCACCTCGGTGTTGCCGATCAACGACGACGGCTCCGTCGGCGCGGTGGTGTCGCGGATCAAGCACAACGGTTCCAGCGTCACGCCGCGCCAAAAAGCGCCGCACGCCCACTCGATCCACGTCGGCCCGAATAACAAGTTTGCCTTCGCGCCCGACCTCGGCATCGACAAAGTGCTGGTGTTCAGCTTCGACGAAAAAACCGGCACAATCGCCGAGACCAAGTTTGGCGGCGCGAAGCTCGAGCCCGGCTCCGGCCCGCGCCACTTCGGGTTTCACCCGAGCGGCAAGTTCGCCTACGTGATCAACGAGTTGAAACAGACCGTCACCGCCTTCCGCTACCGGGCCAAGCGCGGCCAGCTCAAAACGCTGCAAACCATCTCCACCGTGCCCCACGCAGTCGAGGGCAACAGCACTGCCGAGGTGCTCGTTCACCCAAGCGGCAGGTTTCTGTACGGCTCGAACCGCGGCCACAACAGCATCGCCATGTTCCGCATCGACGAGAAAAGCGGCAAGTTGACCGCGCTTGGCCACGAGCCGACCCGAGGCTCGACGCCGAGAAATTTCGGCATCGACCCCACCGGCCAGTTCCTGCTCGCGGCCAACCAGCAAACCGACAACGTCGCCGTGTTCCGCATCAACCAAGACACCGGCAAACTCAAGTTCACCGGCAACAAAATCCAGCTCAGCAAACCGGTCTGTGTCCGAATGATCCTGCAAGACTGACGCCCCCAAGCGCCCTCCCCCTTGGCCAAGGTAGGGACGGCTGTCCCCAGACGCCCGCCCCGGATCGCTGGGACAGCGATCCCCACCTTGTGACTGAGCGCTTGGCAAGCGCTTGGTTTAATTCTGAAAAAAGCTTGCCATACGGTCGCGACAAGCCAGATTCGCCCCGCTATGAAAGCACTTTACACATCCCTCATCGCAGCCCTGTTTCTGGTCGGCTGCGGCTCGAATGAACATTCGCACGACCATGACGGCGACGGCGAACATCACCACGCGGACGGCGATAACGACAAAGACAACAAGGATGCCGAAGGCGATGGCGACAAGGAAGGTCAGCACGAGGATGGTGACGGCGACGATAACGACAAAGATTCCGACGAAAAGAAGGGCGAATAAACCAAGGACACTGATCCTTTAAGCCGACTTTTCAACATCCACCTTTTACCGTTTCCGCAGCCAAGCGCGGAAACGGCTTGAAATTCATTCGGGCGGCGACGAGTGTCCCCGCGCTATGAAGCCACTATTTACATTCCTCATCGCAGCCCTGTTCTTGGTTGGCTGCGGGCCGACCGAAACGCATGACCACGCCAAGCCGGATGCCCCGGCCGCCGTTCGCATGGGCACCGGACTGATGACCTTCGACACCGTGCCCGGCTGGGGGCTCACCGCAGACGGCATATCGGCCATCGGCCCAACGCACGGCGGCGTGATCGTCGGCAAGGACGGCACAATCTACACCAGCGCCGACAAGGGCGTGATCGCTTTTTCGCCGGACGGCAAGGTGGCCCGCGAGTTTCTCGGCGAACCGTACACCAACTTGCACGACATCGAGATTCGCGACGAGGACGGCACGGAATACCTTTACGGCGCTCGCAACAAAAACGCCGAGGGGATCAAGTTCAACGCCGCCGACGGCAAGGTCGCCCTGCGCCTGCCCTTCCCAGCGGAGTCCGATTTGAGCGCAACCCCGTTCAACCCCACCGCCATCACGGTGTCCGCCGACGGCAATATTTTTCTCTCGGACGGCTACGCCAGCAACATTATTTTCATCTTCGACAAGGCTGGCAAATACCTTAAGCACTTCGGCGCGAAGGGCAACGGGCCGAGGCAGTTCAACACCGCGCACGGCATGACGCTCGACACCCGTTACGAGCCGAACCGCCTGCTGATCTGCGACCGCAACCACCAGCCGCGAGGCCGTCTGCTGCATTACAGTCTCGAGGGCGAATACATCAACGAAGTCATCGGCGGCCTCGGCATGCCGACCTCTGTTTCCGTGCAAGGCGACTACGTCTCGGTGCCGGACCTGCACGGGCGCGTCGTGATCCTCGACAAGACCAACACCATCATGGCCGTGCTCGGCCACAACCCGGATCGCAAACTGGGTCGCAACTATGGCATCAAGCAGGCGGACTGGGTCGAGGGCGTTTTCAGCGGCACGCACGGCTCCGGCTGGGACGCCGACGGCAATCTGTATGTGCAGGACTGGAACGTGGACGGACGCATCATCAAACTCGTCCGCGTGAAGGGCTGAGCAATATCAACCCGCCCAAGCGCTACCGGTTTGGGATCGGCATCGGCTTGAACTCGAACGGCATCGTCTCCGGCAGGACGTTGATGCCGGTGGTGAACTTGAACGGCGCACCGACCCGGCCGGTCGCTTGGCCAAGCCGCCCGCCACGCTTGGTTGACGTGCCGCGCTTGATCGGCTCGGCGTAGGTCAACTCGACCATGAACGCCGTCCAACCCTTGGCCGGGACGGGCACCTTGGCCACGTAAATGCCGCGGCTCACCGGACGCAGCTTGCTGCTTGTCCAAGTTTTGCCGGTGGTGTCGATGCGGAAATCGCGTGTCTCGGTGTTGGTGCATTGCCACAGCAGCACCTCCTTTGGGCGAGTCTTGGTCGTCACCTTGATCGAGCCGTCCTCCTGCACGTCCCAGTCGTACTCGGGCAGTTTTGTCTTGTTCAAAATCGCGTTATAATAGGCTGCGAGACTGTAAATGGCATCCGAGCCGTGGAGCGAGTGGCCGGCGTTGGGGACGTAGCGGAGGTGCTTTTGGCCGAGCAGATTTTTGTAATAAAACTTCCACGAATCCGGCAGAAAAAATTGATCGCCGGAGGCGTTGATCAAATACTTGGGCATCGTGTAGCGCTCGAGATATTCGTACGGTTCGATGATCTCGAGCAGGCGCTTGTACTCCGGCGTGTCCTGCCAGCCCATGACGCCCATCTCCACGTAATCCTTCACCGCCGGTGCGTAAAAACCGTAGGCGCGGTAATGGTGCTTGAACGACGGGATGACGTTGAGCATGTCGATGACGATCGGCACGATGGCGACGATGCGCTTGTCCACCGCCGCGACGCTCCAAGTCGTCCAGCCACGTTTCGAGCCACCGGCGGCGACGAACTTGTCCACGACCACCCCACCGCCTTCCGGCTTGGCGAGGAAATCGGTGACAGTGTCCATCGCGCGCACGACCGCCTTGGTCATCGGCAGGCGGGCGGGCCAACGGTCGTCGCCGGTTCGCAGGTACTTGTCCCACGTGTAGGCGATGAGCGCGTCCTCGGTGCGGGTGCGCTCCTCGCCGACGAATTGCAGCGGCTCGTTGGGCACCATCTTCAGCACCGTGACGACTGAGCCGGTTTTGGCGGCGATCTTCGCCATGATGTCGTCGCCCTTGGTGGGCGGTTCACCCCCGTTGCTGCCGCCGGCGATGAGCATCAAGCCGGTACTGTGCTTCACTCGGTGCGGCTTGGCGACGATCATCCAATGCTTCCACAACGTGCGGTTGACGTCCTTCTCGGTCAGGAATTTTTGCGACGTCATGCCGAGAATGTACGTGGTGCAGCCATCCCCCTCGTGCTGCGAAATCAACCTGTACTCGTAAGCCGGATCCGGCTTGGCCACGTAGCGGTCGAGCGCCGTCTCCTTGGCCGTTGCGCTTGGCCAAGCGGTCCCCATCATCGCCAGTGCAGCAATAGCCCGGCACGTCACCGTCGTTTGTCCCTGTTTCATCATGTCAAAAAAATCATCCTGCCGCAACGCTGTACACCTGCCCGGCCGGCAAAGTTACGCTTGGGCGCGGGAGGGGCAAGTTCCACCTTGCCCCATTTCAAAGTTACTACGGGGCGAGGTGGAACTCGTCCCTCCCGGTGCGCTCCCCATTTGTTCGGCGGCTCACAAAATTGTTCAGCCGTTCAACAGCTTGGCCAAGGTTTCACCAACGACCTGCGGGTTGGCCTTGCCCCGGCTCGCCTTCATCACTTGGCCCTTGAGAAAGTTGATCGCGTTTTCCTTGCCGTTGCGGAAGTCGTCCGCCGGGCCGGGGTTGGCGTCGATCGCCTCTTGGCACCACTTGTCGAGTTCGCCGCTGTCGCTGACTTGCGCCAAGCCCTTGGCCTCGACGATAGCCGCGGGCGAGCCGCCGTTCTCGAACAACTCCGCGAACACCTCCTGCCCGCCCTTGCTGCTGATGGTGCCGTCGTCGATGATCCCGGCCAATTCACGGATCGCTGACGGCTCGAACTTCAGTTCGTCAACCGTCGTGCCGGTCTCGACGAGGCGCGCCTGCAGATTATTGATCACCCAGTTGGCGATGGCCTTGGGGTTGCTCGCCCCCTCGACGGCCTTCTCGAAAAAACCGCCGAGCGGCACATTGCCGACGAACACATCGGCGTCCTGCGCCGGGATGCCGTAGTCGCTGACGAAGCGCTGCTTGCGGGCGAGCGGCAGCTCGACGATGTGCGAGCGCACCTCCGCCAGCCAAGCCTCGTTCGGCTTGAGCGGCATGATATCCGGCTCGGGGAAATAGCGGTAATCGTGCGCTTGCTCCTTCGTGCGCATGCTCTCGGTGATCCCGGCGACGTCGTCCCACCGGCGGGTTTCCTGCACAAGCGTCCCGCCGCTCTCGAGCGTCTCGATCTGCCTCGGCACTTCGTAATTGATCGCGCGCCGAACGCCGCTGAAGGTGTTCATGTTTTTGATCTCCACCTTCACGCCGAGCTTCTCCTCGCCTTTCGGGCGCACGCTGATGTTTACGTCGCAGCGCACCATTCCTTTCTCCATGTCGCAGTCGCTGATGCCGCCGTAAATCAAAATGTCCTTCAGCGCGTTGAGGTAGTCGTACGCCATGTCGGCGCTTCGCAAATCCGGCTCGGAAACGATCTCGAGCAGCGGCACGCCAGCGCGATTAAAGTCCACGCCGCTATGCTGGGCGAAGTGATTGCTTTTGCCGACGTCCTCCTCGATGTGGGCACGGGTAATTTGCACGCGTTTGATGCCATCGCCGAACTCGAAGTCCACGTAACCGGTCGTCGTTGACGGGAAATCGAATTGCGTGATTTGGTAATCCTTACTGGCATCGGGATAAAAATAATTCTTACGGTCAAACTTGGCGTAGCCCGGCACCTCGCAATTGAGCAAAAAACCAGCGAGCGCTGTGAGCTGCATTGCGCGTTCATTGGGCACTGGCAACACGCCCGGCATGCCGAGGCAAACTGGACAGACGTTCGTGTTCGGTTCCGAGCCAAACAGATTAGCGCAGCCGCAAAACATCTTCGACTTCGTCTTGAGTTGGCAGTGGGTCTCCAGCCCTATGACTGTCTCGTATTCCATCAGAGCGAGGCCCTTTCCGTGTGCCACGGCGTGGCTTGTTCGTAGGCGTGGGCGATCTGCAGCAACTGACTCTCGCCGAACGGTTTACCGAGAAATTGCAGGCCGATCGGCAACTTCGGTTCGCTCGTGAATCCGCACGGCAAACTGATGCCACACGTCCCAGCCAAGTTGCAGGAAATCGTGAAAATATCGGACAAATACATTTGCAGCGGATCGTCCATTTTTTCGCCGGCCTTGAACGCCGGGGCCGGCACGGTCGGCGTGATCAGCGCGTCGACCGTCTCGAACGCCTGCTCGAAGTCGCGCTTGATGAGCGTCCGCGCTTTTTGCGCCCGCAGATAATAGGCGTCGTAATAGCCGCTGCTCAGCACGTACGTACCGAGGATGATGCGCCGCTTGACCTCCTCGCCGAAGCCCTGTCCGCGCGTGTTGCAGTAGAGCGAAAATGGGTCGGCACCTTCGACTCGCTTGCCGTAGCGGATGCCGTCGAACCGCGCGAGGTTCGCGCTGGCCTCGGCAGTGGCCACGATGTAATAGGTCGCCACGCCGTACTCGGTGTGCGGCATACTGACCTCACGAATCTCCGCGCCGAGCGCCTCGCACTGTTTCACCGCCGCGTCGAACGCCGCGCGCACCTCGGGGTCGATGCCGTCAATGAGAAATTCCTTTGGCAAGCCAAGCTTGATTCCCGACAAATCGCCGCCGAGTCCGGCAACGTAATCCGGCACGTCCGTCGGCACGCTGGTCGAGTCGAACGGGTCGTGGCCGGACATCGCGCCGAGCAGCGTCGCCGAGTCGCGCACGTTCTTCGTCAACGGGCCGACTTGGTCGAGCGACGAGGCAAACGCCACCACGCCGTAACGCGACACTCGCCCGTAAGTCGGCTTGAGGCCGACGCAGCCGCACAGCGCAGCCGGTTGGCGGATCGAGCCGCCGGTGTCGGTGCCGATGCTGGCAAAACATTCCTGCGCCGCGACCGCTGCCGCGCAGCCGCCGCTCGAGCCGCCCGGCACGCGCTCCAAGTCCCAAGGATTGTGGCTGCGCCCGAACGCCGAGTTCTCGGTCGAGCTGCCCATCGCGAACTCGTCCATGTTCAACCGGCCGAACAGCACCGCACCGGCGTCGCGTAGTTTGCGGACGACCGTGCCGTCGTACGGCGAGCGAAAGTCGCCGAGAATTTTCGACGAGCAGTTGGCCGGCTGGCCCTTGGCGCAGAACAAGTCTTTCAGCGAAATTGGCACGCCGAGCAGCGGTTGAGCGGCGTGAGTGCTGCCCTTGGCCAAGGCGGCGTCGGCGTCGGCCGCTTGGCCAAGCGCGTCGTCGCGGTCGATGCTCATGAAGGCGTTGACTTGGTCATCGACGGCGTCGATGCGGTCGAGGCATGCCTGCATCGCCTCGCGGGAGGAGACCTCCTTGGCGGCGAGCTTGGCGGTGAGTTCGGAGAGGGTGAGTTCGTGCAGCATCACTCGACGATCTTTGGCACGATGAACAGGCCGTTGGCCTGCTTGGGCGCGTTGGCCAAGGCGGCTTCCTGCGAGATCGACGGGCGCACTTCGTCGGCGCGCAGCACGTTGGCCAGCGGCACGGCGTGGGCCATCGGCTCGACGCCGGTGACGTCGAGTTCCTCGAGTTTTTTCACGTAGCCCAGAATGTCGCCGAGTTGGGCGCCGAGCTTGGCCTCCTCGTCGGGGGTCAGGGCGATTCGTGCCAAATTGGCAACGTACCGGATGTCAAAATCGTTGTTGGCCATGGGGATGGTCGGGGTTATTCCTCCTCGAAATTGCGGTTGATGAGCTGCTCCAAATCGTTGACCGCATCGGCGGCGTCGCTGCCCTCGGCGGTGACTGTGAGGGTGGTGCCGTGGGCGGCGGCTAACATCATGAGGCCCATAATGCTTTTGCCATTCACGGATTCACCCTCTTTTTCCACCGTGATTTCGCTGGCAAACTTGGCCGCCGTTTTGACAAACATCGACGCTGGGCGTGCGTGGAGGCCGAGTTGATTTTGCACAACCACGTCTCTGCTGACCGTTGAATCGTTGTTTTTCTTGGTGCTCATCCGGCTAAAAAGCGGCGCATTCTGGCTTGAGGAGGCTGGTTTGGCCAACTTTTTTGCGATTTAACGCCAGAATGGGGTTTTCTGAATTGACGCTGGCCAGTTCTCAGTCAGCATCGACGCCCGTGCGAGGAGGCGCGTTTGGTCCGAATAAAAATAAGGTTTTTACACCCTAAATTCAATTATGGTTCGTTCAGTTAATTACGCAGTGATGCTTGCCTTGACGGCAGCAATTTTGCTCTACCCCAGTTCGGTGCATTCTCAAGATGCCGAAAAGGCCCCTGCCAAAACGGTGGACATCGACGTGGTCGCTTCCCTCGAAAAACAGGCCGGGATGTACGGCAGCGAGATGATCGCCGAGAAAATGCCGGTGGCCGGGGTGCATGCCTCGACCATCGAGGAAATCGAGGGCGGCATCGTGACCGCTTGGTTTGGCGGGGCCGACGAAGGCGCATACGACGTGGTCATTTGGATGTCGCGCAACGAGGGCAGCGGCTGGTCCACGCCCAAGTCGGTCGCCGACGGAATCGACGAGGCGAAGCGCATCCAGTATCCGTGCTGGAACCCCGTGCTGTTCAAGCAGTCCAACGGGACGCTGTTGCTTTTTTACAAGGTTGGCCCCAACCCGAGGGTGTGGTGGGGCATGATGAAAAAATCAAAGGACGACGGGTTGACGTGGGACAAGCCAGTTCGCCTCCCGGCGGGCTATGTCGGCCCGGTGAAGAACAAGCCGATCGAGCTGGCCAACGGCATCCTGCTCTGCGGCTCCAGCCTTGAGGACGCCGGCTGGCGCGTGCAGATAGAGCGCTACGTGCAGAACCGTTACTGGAGCAAAACCAAGCCACTCAACTCCCCGCTCGACTACGCCGCCATCCAGCCCACGCTGCTCGCCTACCCGAACGGGTCGATCCAAGCGCTTTGCCGCACCAAGTCCGGCCGCCTCACCGAGTGCTGGTCTTACGACAACGGCAAAAAATGGACCCGCATGAAACGCACCCAGCTTCCCAACCCCAACGCCGGGGCGGATGGCGTCGTGTTGGCCGACGGCCGCGCGCTGCTTGTTTACAACCACACCCTGCGCGGCCGCTCGCCGCTGAATGTTTCCGTATCAAGGGATGGCAAAACATGGGAGGCCGCCCTCGTGCTGGAAAACCAACCGGGCGAGTACTCGTACCCGGCCGTCATCCAGACGAGCGACGGCAACGTACACGTGACCTACACGCACAACCGCACGAACATCAAACACGTCGTCATCGACCCAGCCAAACTGATC
>Ga0208879_1004655_pt1 | contig 10612 bp, 9 predicted proteins | sample Knorr_S15_td_Bot_FD_185605 | JGI IMG/M metagenome (GOLD analysis project Ga0208879, IMG submission 185605) | Marine microbial communities from Southern Atlantic Ocean transect - Knorr_S15_td_Bottom_ad_5009_LV_A (SPAdes) (version 2) | ecosystem: Environmental > Aquatic > Marine > Oceanic | place...
TTGGAGGATTTTCTAGTCTGTAAAAGAACCCATGTCCATCTTCAACAAGTTCCTGACTGTCCAAACCACTGAAAATCATCATCAATGCATAGAATCCCCACCCAGCATAGACTGCCAATCTCCTAATGTCGTGACCCTTCCCTGATTTTTCCAGGAGATGATTTGCAAAGGTACCCCAAATTAGGAAAGAGGTGAACAGTACACCAGCGGTCACTCCATGCAGTAGAGGATGTATATTCCAATGGAAATTTACAGTTATAATCCCGCACACCCCACCAAACGACGCTATAATTCTAATTAGATCATTCCATGATTCATAATTCCCACCGGCCTCTCTTGCCATTGGCCCGAATATCCGGTGGAAAGTCTGTGCGAGCAGAATAAAGCAGAAAATACTTACAGTTAGGCCCGCACTGAACAAGCTGGATTCAGGTTCAGCGAATGGCATTTCAGATATAATGGGAATAAAGGGTGCTACCCTTCCACTGGTGGTCGAAACAAGATAAGTCGTTACCAAAGTCAGAGCTCCAAGTCCGGCGCTTAATTCTAGAAGTCTCTTCGCATCGATTCGATTATTTCCCATTATTTCAGCACTGCCTGTGCCGCAGATAGCCTAGCAATGGGCACTCTAAACGGTGAGCATGATACATAATCCATGCCTACGTCATGGCAAAGGTGAGCATGATACATAATCCATGCCTACGTCATGGCAAAAGTGAATTGATTTTGGATCCCCTCCGTGTTCTCCACAGATTCCAATTTTCAAATCAGGTCTGGAACTCCTCCCCTTCTCAATACCCATACGCACCAATTCACAGACTCCCTCATCCAGGCTTGCAAAGGGGTCCTCAGGCAGGAGTCCTTGTTCCAGATACGAGGGCATGAATCCCCCCGTATCATCCCTACTGAAACCAAATGTCATCTGTGTCAAGTCATTGGTACCAAACGAGAAGAACTCGGCCTTTTCCGCAATCTTATCTGCGATTATGGTCGCTCTTGGAATTTCGATCATAGTCCCAACCATGTAATTGCCAAGATTATCGATCTTTGATGCCACGTCTCTAATTATCTTTTCTTGGTGATCATATTCAGTAGACATTCCTATCAAAGGTACCATTATCTCAGGATAGGTTTCAACACCCTCACTCGTAAGTTCAGCGGCTGCCTCAAGAATAGACCTAGCTTGCATCTCGGTAATCTCAGGATGAGTTATACCTAATCTAACTCCGCGATGCCCCATCATTGGATTGGATTCTTTCAGAGCATCGGATCTCCGGGCAAGTTCATTTGAATCTATACCAAGTGAATCAGAAAGTTGTTTCTGCCTCTTCTTATCATGAGGAATGAATTCATGTAGTGGCGGGTCCATCAATCTGATTGTTACGGGCAGTCCTTTCATTGCCCTCAATGTCTCTTTGATATCATTCTTCATGAAGGGAAATAGAGAATCCAGCGCAGTTTTTCTCTCTTCAGCGTTATTTGACATTATCATTTCCTGTAGATGAAATAATGGCTCTTCAGACCCCTCACCGTAGAACATATGTTCTATTCTGAATAAACCGATGCCCTGAGCTCCAAATTCAAGGGCACGTTTTGCATCTGCAGGTGTTTCAGCATTAGTTCTGACTTTCAGTTTTCTGATGCCGTCACACAAACTTAGGAAATGGGAAAGATAATCACTGATCATGTCAGGTTCAATCAGAGGCAATTCTCCCTCGTAGACTTTGCCTACAGTACCGTTCAGAGTTATTTTATCGCCTTCTCGAATTGTTGTTTTTCCCACTGTAAATTCTCTTTGGGCAGAATCTACCTTTATTTCCCCAGCTCCGACGATGCAACACATCCCCCATCCTCTGGCCACTAATGCAGCATGGGAAGTCATTCCACCTCTTGAAGTCAGGATTGCAATTGAGGCCCTCATACCTTCAACGTCTTCGGGGTTTGTCTCTTCTCTAACCAATACCACTTTCTCACCTCTAGCTTCCCAATCAACAGCGTCTTGTGCAGTGAAGACAGCTTTTCCAGTAGCTCCCCCTGGTCCGGCAGGCAGTCCCTTAGCCAGTAAATTGGTAATCTTCTCAGCCTCTGGATCTACAATAGGGTGCAAAAGTTCATCGAGTTGAGAAGGGGCCACTCTTCCAATAGCGGTCTTTTCGTCTATCAGTTTCTCCTTTACCATTTCGGATGCCATTCTAATTGCAGCCGTTCCATTTCTCTTTCCTATTCTGCACTGCAACATCCATAATTTCCCAGATTGGATGGTAAATTCAATATCCAACATGTCGTGGTAATGTTTTTCCAATCCGAGTCTGATATCATCCAATTCTCTATATAAATCAGGATAATCCTGTTCTAAACTTGCTAGTTTACTACTATGTTCGGTCCTGCAAACTTCGTTCAAAGGATTTGGAGTTCTGATACCGGCCACGACGTCCTCACCTTGGGCCTTGGCCAACCATTCTCCATAGAAGTGGTTCTCCCCCGTCGCAGGATTCCTAGTGAAAGCTACTCCGGTTGCACTGTCATCTCCGAGGTTTCCAAAGACCATAGCCTGAACATTTACAGCAGTTCCCCATTCTCCAGGAATGTCCTCTATTTTCCGATAAGCGATAGCCCTTTTTCCATTCCATGACTGGAAGACTGCTGACACGGCTCCCCATAATTGTTCCCAGGGGTCCTCTGGGAATGGTTTTTTGAGAACTTCCAATATCTTACCTTTGTATATTTCAACCAGATCCTTTAGATTTGTTGCTGATAATTCAGTATCCTCACTAACACCGACTTGTTCTTTCATCTTTTCTAATTCATGTTCGAGCTGGTTTCGAATTCCCATTCCCTCTTCAGGTTGAATACCCGCTGCTTTTTCCAATACCACATCTGAATACATCTGGACCAATCTTCTTTGGGCATCATACACGAATCTGGGGTCGCCACTCTGGGCAATCAACCCGTTACGTGTAAAGTCATTCAATCCAACGTTGAGCACAGTTTCCATCATACCTGGCATGGAAGTCCTCGCTCCAGATCTTACTGATAAAAGAAGTGGGTTATCGGGATCTCCAAATACAGTCCCCAGTCTTTTCTCAATATCCTTGAGAGAATTCTTCATTTGTGTTTCCAGATCCTCAGGATAGGATTGTTTGTTTTCATTGAAATGTGTGCACACTTCAGTTGTTATCGTGAATCCGGGTGGGACTGGAATATCTAGCTTGGACATTTCAGCTAGATTTGCACCTTTTCCACCCAATAAGTTCTTCATCTCGGCATCACCATCTGTCATGCCCGGGCCAAACCCATAGACGTGTTTCTCACTCATCATTACTCATGCTCATTGAGGACGGTATTAATCCACTTCCTCTTTATTTCATAGGGTTATGTAGTTTACCTATCAGAGGCCAACCAAACCACATCAGCCTATCATCCAATTCTATCATTATCCTGTAAACTTCATCATATCCATCTATAATATGCTCAACAAGACAAGGTTTGCATTCGTCACTTAACCATTTTCTAATTATCTTAGGATTTCCAAATCCTAAATTTTCAGCAATGACGCACAATTCAGACAATCGAATCTCTAACTGTCCGACAAAATCGGCTGATTCCTTAAGGGCTGTTGTGAGGTGGGTGAATCGAAGTCCTTCGTCATTCGCCAATTCATCTAAGTTATCTCTGTCAGGTGCACCTTGTTCAATTAACATTTCTATCAATTTCTTCTCCCCGTATATTTTGCTCGCAGCAGCCAATAGAAATCTCAGGCTTTCCTTTTTCTTTTCCTTATCCATTTTTATCCCTTAGATAATTTGTAATGGCCAGAATATCGGTTTTTGAAGCTATTGCCGTTTCTTCATCAATAGTTTCTCCAAGTCCAACACACATTATTCTTTCGTTTGAATAATCACTCCAATCTCTACTAATTGTGTTGGTACGGTTCAGGATTATCATCCTATCTGTATCAGGAGTATTTTCAGTCAGATAAGTCCATAGTTCAACAAAATTCTCATCGGGTTTATTTCTACCGTCACCAACCACTATTTGCATATCTGAAGCCTTAATCCATTTAATCCACATTTTTCCGATAGCCGTAGGAGCGTCAATCTCATAGAACATCATTCCATCCAATTCACAGGAATGGTCCAGCATCATGTCAGGTACATTATCAGGAACCGCAAAATTCCTCCAAGGTCTGGGCAGACTTCTCATGAATGTTGATTTTCCGGCACCCATAGGTCCGGTGACCAATATGTAAGTCATCTTTTTCCTTCCTTTATGGCTTTGAATATTCCCATTAGATTCTCGTATTCACCCTCGTCAGGATTACCTCTGGATATTAATCTTCTGAGAGTGGTTCTCGATCGATCCAGTCTCCTCCTAGGATAACTAGTTTCTTCCAGCAAATCCATGATTCTATCAACCAGTCTTTCAAATTCTTCGTTGGAAACGGCTTTTCTCTTTTTTGGATTCTTGTGATTTCCATCTCGATATATTTCGTATAGAACAATTCCAACGGCGTGCGATAAATTGAGGATTGGAAATTTGGGATTTGTAGGGATGGTTATTGTAACTTCACACAAGGCCAATTCCCCACGATATAGTCCATAATTCTCCCTCCCAAATATTAGAGCAGGTTTCTCTCTTTCCTTGATTAAATCAGGCAATTCTTTGATGCTTTTGGGTGCCCTGAACCATCTTTTGTCGCCTTCTGGTTTGATTCCACTGGTAGCGATAGCCACGTCACAATCTGCTAGTGCTTCCTCTAAGGTATCAAATCGTGACAAATTCTCAAGAATAGGCTTTCCTGATTTCGATCTTGCATACCCATCATCGTCAATTTCACACCCTTTGACCAAGGCCAGATCATCTATTCCAAAATTCACCATCGCTCTTGCAACAGCACCTACATTTCCTGGATGCTGTGGTTCAACTAAGATGATTTTCATTCAAGTTTATTAGGTGAGTCTTCAACCTTGTCCAATTCCGTTAGTGTTTCGTTATCTTCCTTAAGTTCTTGGAGCCTTACTCTAGTCTTTTGCAATCTATTCTCATACGAGCTAATTGCATTATTCCAAGAGGTTACAGTATTCTTAATGCTCTCCTGTGTTTTGTTCAGATGTTTCATTAATATTTCAACCCTATCTACAACTTCATCAGAAACACTGAGTATAGTCTTAACATTTTCATCTCTTTCGCGGTCCCTCCATGACATGAAAATTGATTTTAAAAGCGCTAATAAAATATAAGGAGATGCCAAAATAACTTTGTTTTTTGCAGCTTTTTCCCACATTTTAGTATCTTCTTTCAAAGCAATTTGAAGCATATTTTCACCAGGCAAAAATAGAACAATAAAATCTGGGGAAAGATTTAGGCCACTATCTTCATCTATAATCTCGTGATATTTTTTATTAGACAATTTTTTAATAATTACAGATAATGCACTTGTATACTTTTTTATTTCGGTTTTTTGTTTTTTTGGATCTTCTTCATTATAAATTCCATCTAGTGTTAACTGATTTGGACCATTTGAATCTGAAAAAATGTTTGGGGCTTTCGCATCAATTATTATTCCCCTTCCTCCAGGCATGTTAACAATTGCATCAGCCCTAAATTGTTCCCCACTTTTAGTCTTAAAATTTTTTTCTTTATCGTAATCAATTCGATGTGCCATTCCAGAAATAGTTATGACATTGTCTAATTGCACCTCTCCCCATTCACCTCTTTCTGTATTATTCTTCATTGCAGACGATAGTTTGCCAACTGAAACATTCATTTCTTTATTTCTTTGGTTTAAATCATTCACTAGATTCTTAATTCCTCCATAGGCTTCGGTTCTTTGATTTTTTTCTTGATTTACCAATTTTTCTAACTGTTTCAATTCCATCCTGATTTTTTCTAAATCTAGGGTACTTGCATCTTTAGCCTTTTCAATACTTGTCAAGTCTACTTCATCTCTACCAGCAATTTTATCTCTTAAATTGTCTAATTTTTCTAAAGTCTGACCCAATTTTTCTGTAGTTTGCTTGTCCCCTAAATTGAGATAAATTAAGTAACCTAATAAAATAATTGCCAATGCTAATAGTTCACCCTCAAAATCTTCCAACATGAGATATCAGAATAACTTGACTAATTAGTATTTTGTCTAAAGTTCCTTCATAGAGGACACCAGTTCAGTCATCATCTTTTTACCATCACCAAATAGCATCATAGTTTTGTCCTCATAGAATAGGTCATTGTCCACGCCAGCATATCCTACAGACAAGGATCTCTTCACCATGACAACCACTCTGGCCTTGTCCGCATTGATTATCGGCATCCCGGCCAATGGCCCTTCATCACTTCTAGCTACGGGATTTACGGTGTCGTTTGCCCCCACAACCAGAGCGACATCGCATTCTCCCATTTCCGAGTTGATATCATCCATCTCAATTAATTTCTCGTAAGGAACATTAGCCTCAGCCAATAACACATTCATGTGACCGGGCATTCGACCCGCTACGGGATGAATGCCATACTTCACTTCACATCCATTTGCCTCTAGGATATCTGCGAATTCACGAACTTGGTGCTGACACTGAGAAACAGCCATGCCATATCCTGGAATAATCACACATTTTGATATTCCGTCACAGATCATGGCAACTTCATCTGGATCCGAACCCACTTTGGTGCGGGTTACAGTTTCTTTATTCGTTCCTCCAAACGATTTGAAAAGAACGTCGATTAGACTTCGATTCATCGCTTTACACATTATGTTTGTCAGAACTAGTCCAGCAGCCCCGACCATCGATCCTGCAATTATCAGAACGTTGTTACTGATAATGAAACCAGTGAAGGCAGCTGCAACACCAGATAGAGAATTTAGTAGACTTACCACCACAGGCATGTCTGCTCCACCAATAGGTAGTACGAACAGTAGGCCCAGAATACAGGATAAGACAATAATTCCTATGATATAGTCTTGGTTCCCGGGTTCTTCCAGACTCATATAGATTAGACCGACGATTCCAATCAGGAATATTCCCTTGACATAATTCAACCATTCAGGACCCCAGGTCGGTGTTCTGTACCATTTTCCGAATATCTCAAATCCTCCCTTCAATTTCATCATAGCCAATAAACTTCCAGTCAGGGTCATCCATCCTACTAAGGTCGAGAGGCCAATTGCGATCCAAGCCACATGGAATGTTAGCCAGTCAGTCGGGATGGTACCATTGTTAATCATTCTGAAGACCTCAGACGCGGCAACAAGTGCGCTTGCAGCTCCCCCAAAACCATTGAATAGGGCGACCATTTCTGGCACCCCGGTCATCTGGACTCTCACGGCCATGATGTAGCCGATTATTCCTCCTGCCACCAGTCCGACCGGGATTAGTAATGTACCTTCTATCCCATCCCCAAAATTCATCTGTGCTACGGTTACAACTACAGCTACCAGCATCCCTGATGCAGCATAGAGGTTACCTGTAGGAGCGGTACGCGGATGCCCCAATTTCTTCAAGCCTAATATGAACAGAATTGAGGCAATAAGATATCCAATATCCCATATTTCAGGTTCAAAATCCATCTATTTCCCCCTCCTCTTACCGGCAATCATGTTCAGCATTCGGTTAGTAACCGCAAAGCCTCCAACCACGTTGATCGTTGCCAAGACCAATGCAGCGAATCCAAGCCATGCCGCCAATGGATAATTCCATGAATCCGAGGCAACATTACTAGCAAATAAGGCCCCAACGATTGTAATTCCGGAAATCGCATTCGCGCCCGACATCAGTGGCGTGTGTAGAGTCGGGGGGACTTTCGTGATAAGTTCAAATCCCAAGAATATGGCAAGTGCAAATATTGTGATTGCGGCAATCAGTGTGACTAGTTCCACTATTTCAACGCCTCCATCAATCTAGTTTGGTTTCCGTGGATTTTTCCGTTCTCCGCAACCAAGATTCCTCCATATCCGGCTGCAATTCCTCCTTCATCCCCGGTCAAAACCTGTTCTTCTGGATTTATTACCAGTTTTCCTTCTTCCACCAGCACGGTTACAAAATTAGTAATATTATTTGAATAAAGCATAGATGCCGTATTCGGAATTGTTCGACACAACATTGGGATTCCAATAATGGTCACACCATCCTTTTCTACGATTTCACCATCGACACTTCCAACAATATTGCCTCCTGTATCACAATTCATATCAATAACTACGGCACCTTGTTTCATTTCATGGGTCATCTTTTCATTCATTTCCTTACCGAAAAATAATTTGGGCGCATCAGTCCCAAATAGTCTTGCAGTAGTTATCACAACATCCGCTTTCTTGACGGCTTTCATTAATTCCTCATCAAACGCTTGCTGAAGCCCTTTGTTTGTGAATAGTGTTGCATGACCACTAGAACTCTCGGCGTCCTTCCATCCAGGGACATCAATGAATTTTGCCCCCAAACTCTCAGTATCCTGTTTAGCGGCCAATCTCACGTCAATAGCCTGGATAGCCGCTCCCAGTCTCTTAGCAGTTGCAATGGCTTGCAAACCGGCTACGGCAGCACCTTGGATAACAAATTTAGCAGGTCTTACGGTACCAGCTGCAGTCATCATCATGGGGACCATCTTTGAAATGTGTAAGGATCCCATCAAGGCTGCCCTGTATCCAGATAGATTGTCCTGGCTCGAATTGACATCCATGGATTGTCCTTTGGACAGTCTTCTAGGAATTACATCCAGGGAAAGTAACGTAATTCCTGCGTCTATTATCTTCCTTGTTTGCTCCAAATTTCTGAAAGGATCAGCTATGCAGGCCAACATTTGGCCTTTTTTCATCATTTTGAAATCAGGGACATCAATTGAAGCAATCAATTCAGATCCCATAACCTCTACCAGATTCCCTATCTTCCCTCCTTTATCCTCATATTCTGAATCAGAATAGCCTGATTTTTCTCCAGCCCCTTTTTCGATAATGACATCAAATCCTAATTTGTTCAATTTAGGTATAGAAATAGGTACAATCGAGACACGCGTTTCGTTATCATCCTTCTCTTTTGGTCCTCCTAAAAGCATTTCGTTTTCCCCATTAAATATTTGAGACTAAAACAGCCTGTAATAGGGGTTACAAACACACTGATAAAAGTTTTTCTACTACTTTCCAATTTCTCGAGCAATGACTAATCTCTGAACCTCTTGCGTTCCTTCATATATCTGCGTTATTTTCGCATCTCTGAAGAACCTTTCAACTGGGAAGTCGGTAGTATATCCATATCCACCCAGGATCTGAACGGCCTTTTCAGACACCCACATTGCTGTGTCACCAGCGTTCAGCTTTGCGAATGAAGCCTCCAACGTGTGTCTATCACCATTTTCTTCATAATGTTTCATTTTAGACCATGCTGCCTTGTAGACCTGTAGTCTCACAGCATCGATTCGCATAGCCATTTCAGCCAAATAATTACCGATTGTCTGATGAGCTGCTATGGGCTTTCCAAAAGTCTCTCTTTCCTTTGAATATTTCAAAGCAGTCTCATATGCGCCCTGTGCAATTCCAAGAGCTTGGGCAGCTATTCCGATTCTTGAATTATCCAAGGCGTTCATTGCGATTGCAAATCCTTTTCCGACCTCTCCCAGCACATTCCCCTTAGGAACTTTGCAATTGTCAAGGATTAGAGTGCAGGTGTCACTGGACCTAATTCCCAGTTTGTCTTCTTTCTTTCCTATCTTGAAACCTTCAAAGTCTTTCTCTATGATAAAACCAGTTACACCACCATGCTTTTTCTTACCATACTCAGGATCATCGGTCACCTTGGCAAAAACCACGAAAAGGTCAGCTGTGGTGCCATTGGTTACCCACATTTTCTCACCATTTAGGATAAAATTCGAACCGTCTTTAGTAGCCTTGGCAACCATTGCAGCAGCATCAGTACCAGACCCTGCCTCACTCAAAGAGTAGGCTCCCAAATGTTCACCCGAAGCCAGTTTAGGCAGGTATTTTTTCTTCTGTTCCTCGTTCCCGTTCAGTGCAATCGTCATAGAGCACAACCCTACATGAACCGCAACCATGACCCCTAGTGAAGGATCAACTCTGGACAATTCTTCAATCACAATCGCTTCTGAGATATCATCTAGTTTCTGACCACCATATTTTTCGGATATCGTCATCCCCGCAAATCCGAGTCCAGCAAATTCCTTGAATTCATCGATTGGAGGTCTTTGTTCCTTGTCCCTTTGACGGCAACTGGGGCCCGCTACGGTCTCGGCAAAATCACGTACCATATCCCTAATCATTGCCTGCTCATCAGTTTCTGCAAAATCCATCCTAACCTCCCATGAGCTTGATTATCGCCTCTGCCGGTTCCCCGTCACATTCTTCGAGTGCGGCCTTGGCCTTCTCTTGAGACACCCCGGCTTGTGAAGCTACTAGTTCGATATCCTCATTCGGTATACTTGTATTTTCTTCCTCTCCATCCAAACCTCTTTCTTGAGGTTCTCCAACAATTTGATAGGTCTGCTGCCCCATCAGATTCATTGCACTTACAGAGGGGTTACTGAAATACAATTCTTTTTCTTTGGTCCTGATTATAACCTCGGTAGCATCAATCTCCTCAGTTGAATTCTGCAATTGTTTTTGCAATTTTTT
>Ga0208879_1004656_pt1 | contig 10608 bp, 10 predicted proteins | sample Knorr_S15_td_Bot_FD_185605 | JGI IMG/M metagenome (GOLD analysis project Ga0208879, IMG submission 185605) | Marine microbial communities from Southern Atlantic Ocean transect - Knorr_S15_td_Bottom_ad_5009_LV_A (SPAdes) (version 2) | ecosystem: Environmental > Aquatic > Marine > Oceanic | place...
TAATCAGCCCCACTGATTAACTTGTAACGCCCTCTGAAGCCAGTAAAATTACATTGATAATAGTGCAAATGATTCAGAGGGTTTTCTGCTTAGAACCTTTGAGAACTCTGTTCGACCCATTGTAACTGAAAATTTGTGTAGCAGCCACCCTTTGATTCGTTAAGCCTTAGAGCAGTGCATCGTTTGGATAACCCCTTGATTAACGGATTGAACAAGGGGTGGAATTGCGCAAAGGTTGCATTCAAAACCCGATATTAAATAGTCGAAAAAACAAATGAAATGTATGTTAACAAAAAAACATACAGAAGATAGCAATAGAAAAGACCGAGCAGTAGCATATGTGCGTGTTTCATCAAAGAAGCAAGCCGAAGAAGGAGTAAGTATTCCTGCTCAAATTGAGAAATGTGTGGCCTATGCAGTATTCAGAGAATTAGGTTTGGCCGATGATGACATCTTCATTGATGAGGGAGTAAGCGCGGCAACCCATCTTTGGTCAAGACCTGCGGGTAGACTAATGCGTGAAGTCATCTATGAACAACGAGTAGGACACATCATCGTTCTCAAGATGGATAGGTTGTTCAGAGATGTTCAAGATTGTCTTTCAACCGTTGACGAGTTGGCAGGAGTCGGCGTTGACATTCACATCCTCGACCAGAACGGTGGCACCCTCGATACATCCACTTCAATGGGAAGATTCTTCCTTACAATCATCGCCAGCCTTGCTGAATTAGAGAGTGGGCAAATTTCCGAGCGCACCAAGATTGCAATGAAGTATCTAAAGGACAATGCAAGAGTGTTCACTGGCCCTGTATTTGGGTGGGATAGAGTCGATGCCGAGAATCTCAGACCAAATTGGCTTGAACAAGACAAGATTGACTACATGCGCCACCGACTCTATGTTCAGAAGTGGTCGGGCAACAAGATTGCTAAACACATGAACGACATGGGCATCAAAGGAAAGATGGGTGGCACTTGGTCATCGAGTTCGGTGCTACGAACCTGCCGCTATCACTTTCATGAGAACAGAAACATGTTCACAGCCCCGCGGTGGTGGGGAAAAGAGCCTTATCACGATTCAGTTTCACGGTGAGTCAATATCCATCAACTAAATCTTCTATTATTGCGAGCCACCTTGTTAATGAATCTCCCGCATGATACTGAGATCTCCACGCCATTGGAATTCTAATTGTATTATGATTTTCTAACATTAATGTCAAACCATCTCGCGTAACAGGAACTCCTCGTGGATTACCGCCCAATAATTGGAAAAAGTTATTTCTACCCAGTGTTTCAAATGAATTTTCAATTGCTTCGATGGGAATATAATAAATCCCCCCCAAATCAGTATTCCAGTTTATTGCCAAATAAATTATAGGAAATTCTGGATGCCAGGTGCGGATGTATTCTTCTGCCGCATCTCTATTTGCAGTCCAACACATTTTAAAAGTTGAAGGCAATCTCCCATTAAACATTGCAGTTTTTATTGATATCTCTTCACCAAAAATTATTGCATCTGATTCTGATTGATTTTCCTCTAAATCAATATCAATATTTTCCTCTCCTACTATGTGATTCAATAATGCGCAGAACGCTTGCTCGCGCAAAATACCTACTGCATTATTCATTCTACCACCTCTTGTCATTTCTAAATGAGCAATATGAAATAAATCAGGTAATATTTCTTGAATGGTTCCTATGCTATCTTCGTCACAAAATAACTCCTCAATACTTTCTATACAGATTTTTAATCACCTCCATTAATTCTCTTGTTGCTTAAATCAACATAGTCTTGGCTTATATCAAAACCAATATAATTTCTCCCTGTTTTTATTGCAGCAATTGCTGTCGTGCCTGCGCCAGCAAACGGATCAAGAATGATATCTCCTTTGAAAGTGTAAAACTCTATACATCTGCGCGGAAGTTCAACTGGGAACGGGGCTGGATGCCCTATTCGTTTTGCTGAAGCAGTAGGAAATCTCCAAATTGATTTTGTAAAGTCAATGAATTCGTCCTTTTCAATTGTATCAACTCTCATCCCTGATTTTTCTTCTTTAGTTCTATCCAATTTAAAAGAACCTTTTGAAAATACCAATATATATTCATGCACATCTCTTAAGCACGGGTTTGATGCAGATTTAAACGACCCCCAAGCACATGATGAACCTGCACTTGCAGATTTGTCCCAAATGATTTCTCCCCTCATTAGGAAGCCAATTCTTGTCATTATCATATTTACATAACTCGTAAGGGGAAGATATGGTTTTCGTCCGAGATTAGCAACATTGACTATTGCTCTTCCCCCTGGAGTTAATACGCGATATACTTCTGTGAACACATCTGTCAATAAGTCTAGATATTCATTTAATGAGAGATTATCATCATAATCTTTCGTCACATTATATGGAGGTGAAGTAATCATTAGGTGGACTGAATTCTTTGGAATCATAGTCATGTTTCTTGAATCAGCACATTCAATTCGATTCATCCACTCTTTTGGAAAGTCTTGAGCAACCCCTACATCTGTTTCGGTTGGAATTCCCTCGTATAGCCTTGAGCCATAATATTGGGAGGAATCGTGTCCTTCCCTCTTTGAAACTCCAAAACTTGAAGTTGAAGTCCCATTCTTTTTCGTGGTGTCACTCACTTTGGTTGAAGCCATGTAATTACTTGAGAGCCAACGGTTCTTAATAATGTACATCAAAGAAGTGCTTTTCTTTATAGGGTTTGAATCAAGGGGTACCCTTCCGAATACCCGCATTATAGGGGAGCCCTTCCGAATAGTTTACCAAATGCAGTATTGGAGAGATGATTCAGACGTGGTGTACATGAGGCAACAAAATAATATCGCGTTGATGGGTATGGCTGGAGTTGGTAAAAGCTATATCGGTAAAAAAATAGCAGCAATTTCAAATTATGAATACATGGAGACAGACGAACTCATCGCTAAGCAGGCGAATCAGGAGGGTAAGAGATACCACGACCTTTCTGATGATAATTTTTTGCGGATTGAGAAAGATATTTTTATGAAGATGGGTGATTTGTCAGGTAAGGTTATTGATACTGGTGCTAGCATTATTTATGATCAAGACGTTATGCGTAAAATCGCAGAGTTTGCTCATATTGTCTATATTGAAGATAGTATTGATGTTATTAATGACCGTTTTAATGCTCGTGGCCCTGTTCCTTTGATGCGTATTGAGGGTAAGACATTCGAGCAGTTATTTACCGAAAGGCAGCCGTTGTATGAAAAGTATGCACAATCCATGGTAACACGAAACAGTTTTCGTGATAATGATGCTCGGCTGGTGGCGGAGCAAATACTTGAGCTTGTAAGAGATGATGAATCCTAGATTTTGGTCTTGAGAAAATAATCTCTGAAGTTTACAGCGAATAATCGGGTTCGGATATAACAAAGGGTCTATCCGAATACTCTTCGAAACGAATTTGGATTTTCAATGTTCTTTCTGTGCGTCCTTCGGAACGCGACCCTATGTATCAAGAGTGGTTGGAAGGGCCCCTTGAATCAAACACAAAGAAGAATTGAGAGATTGATGGTGGATTAATGGATGCTACTCATCGCGCATGAGTGGGGATGGCGACTTCAATCCCCCGTTTGAATTCCAAGGTAATGCTTGCCCATCAATTGGCTCAAGTTCATCAAACCACGCTGCATGTTCATCGAATTTAGCGAAGAATGGACGCCCTACCAACTCAGGTTCACGACATTGAAGAAATCTCAACACGAAGACTTTGACCCCATCAATCTCTGATATTCCATCAATGGAAACTTTGCCAGGACCACAGGACATCGATGGTCCGCGAACAGTTCTCGCTAGGCCTGTGACATTGGACACCGCCTCTTGATAAATCTCAACTGCATCCGAAAGTGGTACTTTGAAGTAATGTTGCGCACCTGTATCTCTTGCGATGAACATGTAATACGGGACGATGCCTAAGTTGACCTCCATTCTCCACTTCTGTGCCCAAAGGTCTGCCGAATCATTGAATCCAGCGATGAGAGGAGCCTGAGACCGAATCACTGCGCCGGTTCTTTGTATCCGTTTCACTGCCTTCATGAATATGGGTGATTCCAATTCTCTGGGATGACCGATATGGGCCATAAATGCGACGTGCCTTCCGGCAGATATCAGTCGGCGAAACATGGCGAGTAATTGAATTGAATCTTCATCTTCGGTGAAGCGTTTCGGCCAGAAGGTCAAGGCTCTACTACCAAACCTGATGGTATTGATATGAGGCAGAAATTCCGAATCACAGAACGGCTCCAAGTACTTCTGAAGCATCTTCGTTCGCATCACCATCGGGTCTCCACCTGTGACGAGTACATCTGTTACCTCTTCATGTTCTTGTAGATACAAGAAGAAGTGCTCCGCCTCCTTCTGCGCGAATCTCAAATCTGAATCACCGATGAATTGCGCCCAGCGGAAACAGTAGGTGCAATAGGCATGACAGGTCTGACCGGCAGATGGGAACAACAGAACGGTCTCCGGATACTTATGCTGAACACCATTGAGGTTGTATTCCTCATCAGGTGTGTTCAAGGTCATCTGATCGGCAGGATGGGGATTCAAGTCGGCCCGGATTGTATTGACCACGGAGGAGATTCTTGACTCATCGCCACTGAGACACGCTTCCCGCAAGGCTTCACGATGTCCCTCTTCGAGCATCTTCATGGTTGGGATGAGCAAGTGAAAGAAGGGATCCTCTTCAAGATCATCCCATTTGATCAGATTGTCAATCACATGGGATGAAAGACGGAAAGGAAACACCCGCGACGCCATTTGTACATCGGTCAGTACTTCTGAGAATTCAGGGTGTTCATCCGCCAATTCTGCAAGTTGGTTTCTTGTCCATGGCCGATATTTCTGAAAGGATTCGGATATGGATACCTTTTCAGCATCCATCACAGTCGAGGCTCCCTATTCATCCGTTCACCAACAGAATATATTTTGAGAGACTACTATATGAGGTCTATGGTTAGATTTCAATCCACAAACAAATCGTTCTGCTTGAGGTTCGAGCGGTTCATGCTCAACACCCATTCAACTCACAAGTGAGTTTCCAAGGATCTGTTGAATACCCAAGTTGGATGCATCAACTAATCGCATTCAGATAGGTTGGAAGGGTCAATCCGAAAACCCTTCCAACTGAATATGGTAGTTTGATGGGCTTTGCGTGGGTCAGTTTACTCTCTACGAAGCGACCACCCGCGATAGCAAGGATTCCCCTTAGAATCGTCTCCACATTTGCCTATCGGTCTGCGAAAAGATTCATTGCATTGTTTGAACTGAAATAATCCCATAGGGGGAGGCGAGATGTCATTTGAGCAAAAAATCCCAGTCCGGATTTTTATCGCCACCACCGCGTTGATGGTTCTGGTCTCACTTTGGTATGGTCGAATCGAACAACCACAATCCTATCACCAATTTGGCGACACTCGAACATTATTGGGAATCCCTAATGCCTTCGATGTGCTGTCTAATCTGACAATCCTTGCCCCCGGCATCCTCGGCTTGGCTCTGATGTATCGACTGGGGAATTCCGATTATCGTTATCACCGCCAATTTGAGCCGGTGATTTTGTCCACCCTGTTCGGAGGAATGGTGATTACCGCCTTCGGCTCGATGTGGTTTCATCTGGAGCCCAGCGATGCAACCCTGGTCTGGGACCGGTTGGCGATGACCATCATCATGACCGGTTATTGCTCGCTGGTGGTCTCTGACAGATTCAGTCCATCGGTGGCCCAGCGGATGCACTTTCCACTACTGATTTTCGGATTACTCACCGTATTATTCTGGTATTTCAACGGTGACCTGCGACCATATTTCATATTCAAGTTTCAGGCACCGATTCTAGTGCTGATTCTACTTTTTTGGGGAGAGGAATCGTATGACCGGGCTGGAGATTATCTAGTCTCAATGTTCTTCTTCCTGGTTGCCAGCATCCTTGAATTCGGCGATATCTTCGTCTATGAGACCCTCGGTATTATCGGTGGGCATGCCCTGAAGCATATCTCCGCCGGCATTGGATTTTATTGGATTATGCGGATGATAGGTAGAAGGCAGGCGAAAGCCAATGCAATTCAAGCCTAGGCTCGGATTTCGCTCAGTCTTCCGATTCCCAAGTGGCCTTCATCTCCGAAGGCCGAACGTCGTCGCGATTTATTGTGGCCTCCGGTGGTGAGAGGGTGAATGGTGTTAGTTCGCCTTTATCCACATACAGACTAGGCCCACTGCTGAGGAAGTAAACCGAGCCACGCCGACTGCGGGAATCTGCCGGCTTGGGGTCATCCATCGTCGCACATTCCCCGGTGCAACCATCGGCGAATGCGACATAGACCCTTCCCTCTCGGTCGATGGTCAGGTCATTGAAGTCGAGCAGGTTGCGGTTCGAGCCACCGATATCGCGGCAATCTCCGCTGTTCAGGCAGATACTACCCACCTGCACCGGGTCAGGTGAGACCCGTACAGTGTGGAACACCGGGTTGGCATCGAGGGCATTCAGGCTATAGGTGATGTAGAGATAATAGGTGATGTTCTCTGTTGCATGGTGCGGATTACCACTCCAATTATTTCCATCGATGTCGTCCAGGCCCAGTTCACTGCTGTTTTCACTACCGAGGTAGGTGATGGCGATTCGTCCAGGGTCTCCAGCATCGATCTGCGGGAAGGTTGTCGAGATGACTTCAACCGGGCTTATCCGCATGCTGGTCTGTTCCCAGGAATTTCCCGAGTCGGTGCTGCGCGACATGTAGATTCCGAAGTCGGCGCCGGTCCAGATGTGATATCCGTTGGAATCACTGTCGGTGGCGACTTCGGTATTCTTGCGCGGATTCGGGGTGCCGGCATCCTCACCCATGGTTTTGCTCTCCCAAGTCAGGCCATTATCCTTGGAGACGATGACGGTCGGAGTGCCGACTCTCGGGGGAACATAGACCGTGCCGTCGGGTGCGGTGGTGATGGCGCCGTGCAGGCCGCCATTTGTTGTCGCCAATCCGTATATCTGGCCGCCGACCTCAAATGTGGCACCACCATCAAAACTGGTGTAGCAGAAAATTCCTACAAGTTTGTTGTAGCAGAAATATATCGCTTCTTCGTAAACTGGGTCGAGTTGGCCGGGAATACCATAGCCATCATCAGTCCACGGGCCCGAACCGAGTTTGATGTGGTCGTTCAAGGGAATCGGGCCAGAGTCATGTGGATTACCAATCCAGTTCTCTCCATCATTATCGCTGAAGGCAATCCAGGTCGTGATAAGGGTCACCATCTGCACATTGAACACACGGTCGGTCACCGGGTCGACCCACAGATATGGGTCACTGGTCGAGGGTTGGGAGGCGATGTCGGCAACGTCCTCCCAAAATCCCCCATGATCACAGGAACGCATGACCTTCTCCAAGGCGACAAAGAACATACAGCCACTGGAGGTGATGCCGATACTGGGCTCGGGGCCGTTCTCTCCGACATCGCTGAAGGTGAAACTGAGGTTCAGGGGAGGTGCATCGACAGCCAATCCATCAGGGCCGGTGACAAAGGTGCCATCGGGCAGTGATGGCTCCTCGGGAGGTGGTGGAGGGGGCTGGTCGTCCTTGAAACAGCCGGCGAGCACAGATGTGAGCATCAGGGTGACCAGAAGCAGAGCACGGGCTCGCATATTTCCGGTGAAAATGCGATTGCGCATTAGTCTATCCCCGAGCAATACCGAACAAGTATTCAGGCGACATTCGTAATGCTACTTATTGTACATCGCCTAGACTTGCTTGGCCGGAAAAACTCCGAACATTCGGCTAAACCTCTCGCCTGAATGCAACTGAATAATGGCGACATCTGTTCACTCGCATTCGTCGTTTTTCCTCTATAGCAACATATGATTCAAATTTGTACGTCCGGTCGCTCTCACACATCATCGGGCAAGGCGTCGAATTCAGCCCGCTTATCCTCAAACCACTTACCCATGGCTTCAGGGTCTTGCATCAAATCCATCATCGCCTGCATCGCCTGAAGGTGGGCTGGGTCACCTTTCTGCATCATCTCAGCCCCGTGGGCTTTGCTCAGTTCACCGATCTCATCAAAGGTCTCAGCGGTGAATATCACATCGCAAGCGCCGCCCAGTTGGGCACAGGTCATGGTCTTCATGGCCACTGCTATTCTTTACGACATATAATTACGAAGGCCACTGGGGATTCACATTCAAGCTCGGCCTTTGCTAATCGGGAAACCCCTGACTATCCCGCCGCCAGAACGCAGAAACGAATGGATTTCAGCAGTAATATCATTGATTGAGGAATACCAACCAAAATTAACGAAGCCCGAAAGTCGTAGCAATACGTGGTGGGCTTCGACGTCGAGGGATTCGCTTCATATGACCCCTTGAGCGAGCATGGCGTCAGCGACCTTGAGGAAGCCGGCGACATTGGCGCCGAAGACGTAATCGCCTTCGCGCCCGTATTTCTTGGCGGTATCGTAGGAGGCCTTGTGGATGTTGACCATGATGGTGTCCAATTTCTCGTCCACCTCTTCACGAGACCAGTTCATTCGCAGGGAGTTCTGACTCATCTCCAACCCTGAAGTGGCTACCCCACCGGCATTACTCGCCTTACCGGGGGAGAACATCACTCCATTGCCCTGGAAGCACTCGATTGCCTCTGGGGTGCACGGCATGTTGGCACCTTCACCGACCACCATGACGCCATTGCCGACCAATGATTGCGCCTCATCCCCGTTTATCTCGTTCTGGGTCGCACATGGCAGGACTACATCGACCTTTACCGACCACAGTCCGTTGACCGATGGCTTAGGTTGTGCCGCGTCATAGGTTGCACTGGCAAAGTGGTCAGCGTATTCGCTGATTCGGCCACGACGATTATTCTTCAGATCCATTATCCAAGCCAGTTTCTCGGCATCGATTCCTTCAGCATCATGGATGAAACCGCTGCTGTCTGACATCGTCACCGGCTTGCCGCCGAGCTCGATTACCTTTTCACAAGCGTACTGAGCGACGTTTCCGCTGCCGCTGATGGCTACGCTTTTTCCGGCGAAGGTTTCGCCCTTGGTCGCCAGCATTTCACGCACGAAGTATACCAGACCATAGCCGGTTGCCTCGGGGCGAATCAGTGAGCCGCCCCACGACATTCCCTTGCCGGTCATGACTCCGGTGAACTCGTTCTGCAATTTCTTGTACTGTCCGAACAGGTAACCAATCTCTCGCCCACCCACACCGATATCTCCGGCGGGTACGTCGGTGTTATTGCCGATGTGACGCCATAACTCAGACATGAAAGACTGACAGAAACGCATCACTTCATTATCGGATTTACCCTTCGGGTCGAAATCCGAACCACCCTTTCCTCCACCCATCGGAAGCCCGGTAAGGCTGTTCTTGAAGACCTGCTCGAAGGCCAGGAACTTCAAAATCGATAGATTGACGCTGGGGTGGAATCTCAAGCCACCTTTGTAAGGACCAATCGCCCCATTGAATTGGATGCGGAAACCACGGTTGACGTTGACCTTACCCAAGTCATCGACCCACGGAACACGGAATTGTAACAGACGCTCGGGCTCGACCATGCGCTCGAGGATTTTCGCCTCGACGAATTCAGGGTGTGCTTCCATAACCGATTCCAGTGATTCCAGCACCTCTTCAACCGCCTGGAGAAATTCAGGTTGGTCGGGGTCTCTTTGTCTAGCTAGTTTCAAGGCTGCTTCAACGTGGCTCATTCTACCATCTCAATCCCTAAGGGGATTGGCCCGCCCACCTTGGCTTCACTTGTAAGTATTGCCGGTGCAAACCTGACTGCATCGAGAAAACCCAGACATTTAATTCGCTTCGGAATAGCCTGTGACACTTGTGCCCGAACCGGGCATCCACTCCAGAGGTCTAAGACCAGGGATTACGGATGATGAAAGCATTGAGCCGCTCGAGGCGTCTCTGCCCCGTCTCATCTTCAGGGGCTGTGGAGCGAATCGCTTCTTCGATAAGGGCATGCTCATCTTCCTGCAATCCGTAGGCCGAGCGCAGGCCATCGAGAATCGCCATCTCGTCTTCGGTAATCTCCTCATCATCGAGAGCCGCCACCAATAATGACTGGTAGGTGATGACGTCACCGATCTCTCTCCCGGCCCACTCTTCAGCTTGAGTTGCAGAGATGGGGCTGGGCATCTCACCCTTGGAAATTGCGATGCAATCGGGTAGATCGGTCGGGCTGACCCCCAATGAGGTGCCGAGCACCCGTAACATCGTCGCCTCATCGAAAGTGATTCGGTCATCGGCCAGGGCGATCTTCAGGGTCTTGAGGTAGATGTATAATCCGCGAGTCGCGTCGAGCAAGGCCATGTGACTGCGTCGGCCAACTCATATTTCACCATCTTGCACCTATTCCCAGCCGACCTACCCCCCCCGCCCCGTCCACCCACTTCCATCTCTCCTCAGCCAACCCATTCCCGGTCCCAGCCGACCATCACGGCCGGGAGTCAGGTGGACCACCACGGCTGGGAGTCAGGTTGAGAAAGTAGGGGATTTACTCGAGAAACACATTTTCGGCTCTGTATTACAATAATGCCGACTTTGGGGGACGTTCAAAGGTAATTCTTT
>Ga0208879_1004657_pt1 | contig 10606 bp, 4 predicted proteins | sample Knorr_S15_td_Bot_FD_185605 | JGI IMG/M metagenome (GOLD analysis project Ga0208879, IMG submission 185605) | Marine microbial communities from Southern Atlantic Ocean transect - Knorr_S15_td_Bottom_ad_5009_LV_A (SPAdes) (version 2) | ecosystem: Environmental > Aquatic > Marine > Oceanic | place...
ATCGTGCAATTCGCTGGCAATCGCTATCGGAATCGAATCGGAGATGCCGTCCCGGTCGCGATCCATGCTCGTGGTCTCCCACCACGGCTCCTCTCCGACTTCCGCGGGTGGTGGCGCTGCTTCTGGCGTGACCGCCGCACCCATACTGGGCAGGAACAGGAGGGCGAACACCGCAAGGCTCGCCCACAGCATGCGGATGCGGCGGGACACGTCACTGCGACCGTCAGCAATCATCTCGCTCGCTCCGATGTGCCCGTAGACACGCCTTCAACCTGACCCTTCCCGGCGGCAGACTGAAAATCCGGCCTCTGGTGATGTGAGCATGCGCCCGCGGACGGTGACGGGTCGGCGGTCGTCGCTTCCCGGTTCAGCAGTGCTCGCGCTGCTGCTGGCCCTGCTGCTGTTTCCGCTGCCAACAGCCACCGCTGCCTCATTCCGTCTGGACGAGCCGATCTACCACGACGGTGACGAGTTCGTCTACGAGGGTTACACAGCAGAGCTGCTCAACCGCCTGCGCACCACCTGGGAGGACGAAGGTGACCTGCTCAGCGTAGCGGTGACCGCCTCGGAGGAGTTGACCGTGAGCCATCTCGGCAGCGAAGGCTGCAGCATCCTAGGCTGGTCGGGCAACTGCGACCGAGCCCGGATCAGTCACTCTGTGAACGTCACCATCACCTGGGTGGAGAACACCACCGCGTTCACCAACGACACGCTGAACATGTCCATCGTGCATACTGCCGACCACTGGAAGGCGCAAGGCACCCATCGCTACGAGAAACTCTCCACCGTGACCAACACCGAGACCAATTTCTCGGGCGGCGGCGAGGACAACGTCCTCGAACACGATCTCCGCGAGAGCACTGAAACGGAACGGGTCGGCGACTGGCCGGCTGTGGTCGAGGTGGGAAGTTCGTGGGACGTGGAGATGACCGAGACTTCGAACGTGACCGAGCGCACTCGGGAGAACAAAGGTCCGTGGACGGAGAGTTGGCGGGACGAGGTGAGCACGCAGCAGGTGGCCTACCGTGCCCTGAACCTGACGACAGTGCACTACGGAGCGGCCAACGAGAAGTCGCATGACACCATCATCATCCGCCGCGACCATCTGGGTGACAACCTCACCTTCCTCGACCACTTCAGGGAGGAGGGCTTCCTCGCGCGCACCGAGATGTACGATGGGGAGACCCTGCTCCTTTCCACCACCTTGGTTGAGTACAGGTACTACGAATCGGAACCGCATTCGGTGACCAGTACGTCGAACTGGCTCATGCCCGCGATCATCGTCGGGCTCGTCATCATGGTGATCATCGCCGCCGGTGCTGCCTTCGCGGTCGTCAGTAGCGTACCGCGGGCTCGAAATCCTGAACCAGACGAGCCATGACCTCGCTCGCCTCGGCCGCCAGCGAAAGTGCTCGGATCCTGAGCAGGCCGCCGATGGCGCTCCCCTCGAGAGTCAGCGTGTCCACTCCGACCACCTGGCTGGACAGCATGATCGCCACGACACCGTGCGTTCCCCAGTCGAACTCCGTCGGAGTGTCGTCCATGGCGTTGCCAACGGGCAGCATCAGGCGCGCCGTGCCGTTGGAAACGGTCGTCCAGGTGAGCGCCGTACTCCCGTGATAGACCACTCCGGATGCACCCGCTATCGGCTGCCCTGCGGAATCATTGACCCAGATGGTCAGGTTGACCTCGGCGTTCAATGGCGACCAGTCGGGCTCCACTGCGATCTCGATGACCTCGTCCGGTGTGGCTGGGGAGTACCCCGTCAGGACGAGGGTCGCGTTGACTCCGCCGAGCGCGATGTCGTCGGTCCAGCGGTGCGTGTACTGCCGCACGGCGGGACACCACCAGCGCCATTCCTCGGGCTCGCCCGCTTCGTCGTGCATCCACACCTCGGTGCTGTTCTCGCATCCGGGCCACGCGGAATCGACCTGCCCCGCCACCGAGAAGTCCCACTCCTCGTTGCTGTGCTCAGGCCCATCCGGAGCCTCGATCAATCCGCCCTCCCCGCCCGAGTAGTTGCTGGAGTGGTTGGTCTCCTCGTACCAGGAGTCGTTGAGGGCGAGCGGGAAATCATAGAACTCCCGCGGCGGATCATATAGCGAATCCTCGGTGAAGTCGGTGATCTCGATATCCGGGCCTTCGAAGATGATCTGGGGAGTGAAGGTGAACGCCAGTCGCTTGGAGTAGCCGGTCATCGCAAGGTCACTGACTCGATACCATTCCGTCAGTTCGAACAACACCTTGAGTGTTCCATCGACATCGCCGATGACCGGTGCGGGAAAGTCGCGCCCTTGGCCGACGAAGTCACCGCTGGTGAGGGTCTGGTAGACCGGCGTCAGCACCCCGCCCACCTCCTGCTCCTGGATCGCCTGCACGGTCATCACGCCCGTACCAAAGAGGATATCGAGCTCCGCACCCTCGAGTTCAGCGGTCTCCTCTACCAGCGCCACCGCATCGAGTTCGACATCGAAGGTCCATTGGTCGCCGACATTCCATACCGGCACGTGTGCAGTCCAGTTCCACTGCACGCCATCGTCATCGGTCGTGTTCTCCTGCGTGTCATTTCCATCATCTCCGGTGCTGAAGGAGTACTCGCTCAATGGGGGATCCGCGTGTGAACCGAGGGGGAGGGCGAACGAGGTGACCAACAGCAGGAGGAGCGCGCAGGAACAGGCCTGTCGTCGCCCAGCCATGGCGGGCCGAGGAGGAGGTTCCCACATGAAGCGAGCGCCCCGAACGGGGGTCGAGAGGTGCGCCCTGACGTTTAAGCCACCTCTCGGCATAGCGCAGCCATGGGCAAACTGTGGGCGATGTTCTTCTTGAGCATCCTGCTTGTGAGTGTGATGAACTTCTACGCCGAGGTTCGAGAACCCGACCGTGTGGACATAGCCGAGATCCACGAGCACATACGTGAGTCGGTGAAGGTGCAAGGAGTGTTGACCTCGTACGTGCGCGACCCGTATTCGGACGGCTCGGACAGGATCGACCTGCTGCTCGAGGACGAGTACAACGTCGTGGAGATCCGCTGGACCGAGACCGGCATGCGCCAGTCCGGCCGTGAAGATGGGCTGCCTGCGACCCTGCCGCCGATCGGGACGGTGGTCGAGGGGGTCGGCGAGGTGGTCGAATGGAACGGCAAGATCTGGATCCAATCACAGGGTGCCGGTGCGATCACCTACGACGCCAGATGGGTGCCGGACGTGCATCTGCTTTCCCTGACCGATTTGTCCCACAGTCCGAGCACATACGCCGGAGACCTGATCACACTGACAGGATACGCAGGCGGCGTCATCGAGGCGAACATCACGCGGCAGACCTTCTCGCTGATGGACTCGCCGTCGTACAGCAATGCCGACCACATCATCTCCACATCGATGGAGGGGCGCCTGACCGAAACGCTCGAGGCGGGCAGCAAGATCAAGCTGACCGGCTGGCTGCGCTGGGACGAACGCTCGTTCCGCTGGCAGCTGCAGACCCATGCCACCCAGATCGACGTGCTGTGGGCGGCCGGAGCGAAGCGGCTCTCATGGAGCTCGGACGCCGTCTTTTGGTCGTACGATGTCGGCTCGCTGGTGACACTGGAGGGGACGAGCGCCAACCTCTCCGACGGCTGGTGGGTCATGGGACCCGGAGATGCGGGCCAGAACAAACTCTGCCTGCTTCCAGCACCGGGGGACCAGGACGGCATCTCACAGGATTGGACCGGCCGACTGGTGTGGGAGGAGCAGAAGATCCAGCTCTGTCTCGACCACGGCTACGATGCCGAATTCACCAACCCGACGGGAGGAATCGGAGAGGAGATGGTGCCTCTGGGAGATGTCGTGCGCGACCCGAACGCGTATCGCAACCAGACGCTGAACTTCGAGGGCTGGAGCACCGACCCCATCTCACCCGACTACAACAAGGGCTACTTCGCCGACGGGCCTGACTACTTCACCCGCTCGACGCGCGTCCGCATGGTGCTCGAGGGAGCACGCGCTGAATGGCTCGAAGCCGACACCATGGTGCGCATCAACGCCACGGTCATCTGGGACACCGCCGATGCGCGTCTCATCCTGCAGGTGCACGCGATCACGCTCATCGGGCCAACCCCCAACCCGGTCACGCTCTCCTGGACCGAGGGCTTCGATGACTGGCAGTGGGACATCAACAAGCGGGTCAAGATCAGCGGTATCGCGACCAACGGTTCCGACGGAACGCTGTGGATCTCCCGTGAAGGGAGTGCCATCGGTGAACGACTCTGCCTGCTCGGTGATGGTAGCGAACTGGCCGCGCAGACCGAGGCGGGCGCGCAACCGCTCGACTGGGTAGGCAGGTTGACCACGGAAGAGAACGTGGCCGACCGAGAAGTGAAACTCTGTCTGGACCGTCGTTGAGGGTCAGATGGCGTTTGGAGAACTTGTGAGGTGAAGATATGGAGGTGTGGCTGGCAGAATATCTCTGGTTGCTGGCAGCGTTCTTCATCGGCGTCTTCCTCGGCTGCATGACCGGCCTCATCCCCGGATTCCACGTCAACAACGTAGCACTGATCGCGCTCAGCATGTCACCGCTGGCGGTGGGAATCGGAATCCCTCTGTCCGCGGTGGCGGCGATCATCGTGGCGATGGGCTGCGTGCACACCTTCCTCAACTACATTCCAAGCGCACTGATAGGCGCCCCTGACGGTGACACCGCGCTCGCGCTGCTCCCAGGTCACCGCATGCTGCTCGCTGGCTACGCCACGCAGGGTGTCTGCTACTCGGCGCGCGGCTCGCAGCTCGGGATGATACTCGCGGTATTTCTGCTGGGGTTCGCCCGCTTACTGTTCGGCGTGGATCCCGGGCTCGGCCTCTACGCCGAGAGTCGGGAGCTCCTCCCGTGGCTGCTGCTGGCGATCTCCTCCTTCCTGATCCTGACCGAGACGACCAGGCTCCCTTGGCCGGCATGGATGCGCGGCATGAGCAGATCGTGGAGTTTTCAGATCGCGGGTCGGACCATCGACCTGCGTTTCAGCGAGGATTCGCGCATCGCCGGCATGCTGGCGGCTACCGGCTTCTTCCTGCTGTCCGGGTTCTACGGCTGGGCTGTGTTCGAACTGCCGGGTCGCTCACCGGTCGGGATGCCGAACGCCACCATGCTGATGCCCGGGCTTGCCGGACTGTTCGGAATCGCCAACCTGATCGACATCTACGTCACCACCTCCGAGATGCCCATCCAGGAGGATGACTGGGAGATGCCCGCGATCAAACCGCTGCTCATACCATGCTTCCTCTCCTCGATCTGCGCTTCCGTGATGGCCATCCTTCCCGGGATGACCGCCGCGCAGGCGACCGTGGTGGTGATGAGCGCGCGCAACTTGGTGGGTAAATGGAGGGACCCCGACTACATTCCCGCCGACTTCGAATACGGCCCCGGACAGAAGGCGCACCCGGCGATGATGGCGATGGCGGCGCGTCAGGAGGCTGAACAGGCAGCAGCCGCAGGACCTCCGCCGCTCGACCCCTATTCACCACCCGTTGACTCCTTCGCCGCATCCGAGGCTGGGACGGGCGCACCTGTGCAGGATGGAGCCCGACTCGACCTGCCCAGCGACGAGGGTGGCGCGCTTTCGCTCGGCGGCGCTCCGCTCTCCGCCGATGAGGAGGCGATGCTGGTGAGCGCACGTTCCGAGGCGTTGACATCACCCGACCTCGATCTCGAGGCGCAGTCCAAGCAGCAGGACCTCGAGGTGATCGCCATCCTCTCCGCGACGAACACCGCGGTCACGGTGATGGTGCTCGCCTTCCTCTACCTCGTGGGACGCCCGCGTTCGGGCGCCGCGCTGGCGCTGAACATGATGTATCCCATCGAGCCGTGGACCGCCATCGAGCCGCCACCCGATTTCATCCGCCTGCTGGCGGTGACGATAGGGGCTGGATTCATCGCCGTCCCGATCATGCTCAAGGTCGCCAAGGGGATGCTGAAGCTGCATGAGATCATCCCGCTGCGCAGCCTCGTGATGGGCGTGGTCGGGTTCGTCACGATCCTCGTCTGGCTCTCTACCGGGTGGATCGGCATCGGGGTGCTCATCACCGGCACGGTGATGGGGTTGATGCCGCCGAGAATAGGGATACGGCGCAGCCACGGGATGGGCATCATCCTCGTCCCGATCATGATCTACACCTTCGCCTCAAGGGTCGATTCCTTCGGATTCACATGAGGATCCACCTCGGCGAAGATGCTAATGGCACCGAGCCGCTGCGAGGTTCTCTGAACCTCGTACGGAGGCACGCGTGATGACCGCCCGAAACTGTATCGCCACCTTGTTGTTGATTCTGACGCTGATGCTGTCCGCGAATGGCCCGTTCTTGTCAGCCGCACCAACTGAACCCGCTGAAGCGGGTGCACGCTCTACGGCGTGCAGTGGAAGCATCTGTCTCTCGGAACTACACGTCAACGCCGCTGGACAGGCGGAGACGAGCGCGGTCGGACCGTCTGATTGGACGACTGGGGAATGGGTCGAGATCTACAACTCGGGTACATCCTCTGTGGATCTCTCGGGCTGGTCGGTGGCCGACCACTACTCACGCGGCATGAACTTCAGCACGAGCACCATCGTCTGGCCGACCAATCCTTCGAACGCGGTGATCGGGGCTGGGGCGTACATGGTCATCGCTCGCAACGGTGATGGGCAGAGTTGTGGTTTCTGCATGACCAACAGCGCAGGTGTCGTCGAACTGGTCGACGGTTCGAGTACACAAGTTCATTCAGGAACATGGAGCTCATATTCCGCGGAAGGCAAGACACGCATCGAGAATCCTGGTGACCCTGCCGCGGACTGGATCGAATCGAATGGCCTCACCGCGGGACAACCGAACAGCGGCGGCAGCACAGGACCGACGTGGTCGACCAGCGACCTGCGCATCTCCGAGTTGCTCCCCGACGCCTGGCCGTCGTACGACAACGACACCTACCCCGGCGGTGAATGGCTGGAGATCGAGAACACCGGCAGCGCGGCCATCGACCTCACCAACTGGTCCGTGGAGGACAGCACCGGCAATACGCTGCAGATCAACGCCACCCACCTGATCGGCGCCGCCCAGAGCATGCTCATCGAGGCAGGTGTCTTCCGCGTGGTGGCCGTCAACGGAGCGCGCACCTACGGCCTGTTCAACAACGCGGCCGGCAGCGAATCGGCCTTCCTCATCAACCCGGACGGTGACTTCGTCTCCGGCGCCAACTACACCGGCCCGACCCGGATGGGTCACGCCTACATCGCCCCGATGATCGGTTCGGGCGACTGGGTCACCGCTCTGTGGCCCACCCCTGGCGCGCCCAACGCCGTGCTCATCAACGCCACCTCCGAGGTGCAGATCAACGAGGTGATGGTCAACAGCACGGCGACCGGAGGTGGCTACCCCAATGGCGAGTGGGTCGAACTCTATCACGCCGGCAGCGGCAGCAGCATCAACCTGTCCGGTTGGAAGATGTTCAGCGGCACCGGACAGAGCGTGAACGTGACTGACCTCATCGTCGACCGCAGTTCGGGTGCGGGTTCGCTGATCGCCGTCGACGAGTACGTCGTGGTCGATTTCCCACCGGCGACCGCCATGCTGGTGATCAACAGCGACCAGTTGTCGCTGGTGAACTCGCAAGGAGGCATCACCCAGACGGTCGAGTGGGGGGCGAACCCCGGCCAGAACAAGAGCATCATCCCGTATGATCCCGAAGACATCACTCAACCGTGGACCGTCGCCGGCTGGCAGACCCCGGCAGCCCCCAACCCGAACCAGTTGACGGGCTCGGTCAACACCTCGACCGACCTGCGCATCTCCGAGATCATGGGCAACCCGTCGGGCAGCGACAGCAACACGTATCCTGAGGGTGAGTGGGTCGAACTCGTGAACATCGGCAATGACACCCTCTCATTCGAGGATTGGCGACTCAAGGACGGGCGCAACGTATCGCTGCACTTCAACGCCAACAGCATCCCCGGACTCGATGAGGCGGACCCGCTCGACTGGGAGTTGGAGGCGGGTGAATTCGTCGTCGTATGGCGCAACGGCAGTGGCATGAGCCTGCAGAACGGTGGGGACCTCCTGAGCCTCGTGAACCCCGATGGCGAGGTGACCCATCAGGTGACGTGGGACATCACCCCGATGAACGGAACCGTGGTTCAGGGCGTGGCCATCGAAGACGATTGGGTACCCTCACCCCATCCCACTCCCGGAGCAGAGAATCCTGCGTTCACCCAACCGTACACCGGCTCGACTTCGGTGGAGATAAGCGAGGTGATGGCCCAGTGCAGCGCAGGCACCCTGGCACTCGACGGGGACTGGTTGGAGTTACACAACACAGGACTGACCGTGGTGAACATCTCCCGCTGGTTGGTGGCGAATGACAACAACGAGGCGATCGCCATCCGCGACATCTTCGCGCTGCACTTCAGCGATGGCGCCATCGATTCGGCCCACCCATGGTGGTCACTGGCAGCGGATGGCTACGTGGTCATCAAGCCGGAGAACAACGGATTCCTCTCCAACTTCAACGAGCAGATCGATCTCTTGGACCCGAACTTGAACAAACGTCAGGAAGTGCACTGGTCGACCACCGAGAACTGCCGCAGCATCGAGGGCGACGCCAGCAACTGGGTCGATGACTGGACGGACACGATGTGGCCGACCCCCGGAGAAGCCAACCCGGTCCCGCAACCATGGGATGGGACGGACCCGGTGCTGTTCACGCGCATCATGCCCGGTCAGATCAGCGGGCGGGACAACGAGTTCTTCGAGATCACCAACATGGGCGATTCCAACGTCCAGCTGCTCGGCTGGAAGTTCGTGCGCATCAAGTCGGATGGTACGAGCAACGACGGCACCTTCAGTGCCATCGGCCTCGGCCCGGGACAGTCGGTGGTAATCAGCCAGTCAGCGACCAACCTCTCCGAGGATGGCGGCATCGATGCGCTCGAGGGCAACGACGTTCTCGACTACCTGCCATGGATGTACGATTCTGGCTCCTCGCTGCAGCTCGTGTCCCCTGACGGCACTATCGCCGACACCGTGGTGTATGCAGGCGGGCTCGCCAGCGTCGAAGGCTGGTCAGGCCCAGCGGTGAGCACACCACCGGCGACCTTCAATGGACTCGTGTTCATGCGCGGAGACGGCTGCAACTCGATGCCGGACACGAACACCAGCGCAGACTGGGAGGTGCGTTGGCTGCGGCTTGGGGCCAGCCTGTTCTGTGATTCAGGCGACTTCTCCACCAGCGGTTCCATGACTCCGATGGTCTCGCCCGACGGCAGCCTCGACCAGATGCTCAACTGGCTCGACGCCACCACGGACTCACTGCACCTGCACGTCTACGAACTGATGAGCGACGACCTGGTCGCCAAACTGGTCGAACTCGCGAATGCCGACATCGATGTCACCGTGGTGCTCGAGGAGGACCCGCTCGAGCAGGGCGATGACCTGCGCAGCGTGCGCGGCTACGCATACGACCTGCACACAGGCGGCGTCGACGTCTACTGGATGGGCAACCCGCAGGGCAACAACGCTCCATCCTCGCCATACTCCTACATCCACAGCAAGGTGGCGGTGCGCGATGAGACGAGCGTGTGGATCGGTTCCGGCAATTGGAAGACGAGCATGTTCCCGCCCGCTGACTGGTCCTCGAATCGTGACTGGGGGGTGTTCATCGACTCACCCGATGTCGCGCAGTTGGTGCTGACGCGGATGCTCTGGGATGAGAACCGCAGCCATCCGCACCTGATCGACTACGACCCGAACGACACGACCACCGGGCGCCCATACGGTTGGACCCCGAGTTCCTCCTCCGGCTACGACCCGGTCCCCTCCACCGTCCAGATCCCCACCATCACCGGTGACTTCGACGGTCAGGTGTTCACCTGCCCTGATGACTGCATAGGGGGCATCGTCGACCTGTTGGATTCGGCTGATACGTCGATCGAACTCGCGTTGCAGGGCTTCGACATGGGTTGGCATTGGGGCTGGGGTGACAACCCGCTGGTGGCGGCGCTCGAGCGGGCGCTGGCGCGCGGAGTCCAGGTTCGCCTGCTCATCAACGGCTACTACGTCTGGGCTGACCCGGACATCCGGAGCACGGTCGACCACTTCAACAACGAGTGGAACCGCACTCAAGGGTGGGACGCCACCGCCGTCATCATGTCCCCCGGCGAGCGCATCATCAAGCTGCACAACAAGGGAGTCATCGTCGACGGCGAGTCGGTGCTCATCTCGTCGATCAACTGGAACTCGAACGCCGTCCTGCGCAACCGAGAGATGGGCATCGTCATCCACAACACGGAGTTGACCCAGTTCTACCTCGACTCGTTCGAAGAGGACTGGAACCGAGTGGACTCCTCCACCGACACCGATGGCGACAACATGCCTGACTGGTGGGAGATCGCCAACGGCCTGAATCGTACCTCATCCATCGTTCCGGGCAGCAGCGCACCCGAGCAGGCGCACGACTTCGACAATGACGGGCTGGACAACCTGCGCGAGTACAACGTCAGCGGCAACCCGCTCTCGAACGATACCGATCAGGACTGCATCTCGGACCTCGACGAACTGGTGTTCGCCGCGCTGATGGACATCGAGCAGAGTCTGGCGATGACCAGCCA
>Ga0208879_1004658_pt1 | contig 10604 bp, 3 predicted proteins | sample Knorr_S15_td_Bot_FD_185605 | JGI IMG/M metagenome (GOLD analysis project Ga0208879, IMG submission 185605) | Marine microbial communities from Southern Atlantic Ocean transect - Knorr_S15_td_Bottom_ad_5009_LV_A (SPAdes) (version 2) | ecosystem: Environmental > Aquatic > Marine > Oceanic | place...
CGTGTAAGGCGGAAATTCCAGGTTTTATAGATTTACAGAATAAATACAAGGACGATCTCGTTATTCTTGGAATTTCAGTTGACAGACGACAGACAAGGGATCGAGTGGCTCCGTTTGCAAAAGACTATAACATAAACTACCCTGTACTCTTTACTGATGGAAAAATAGAAAAGGACTATGGAGGAATCAACGGAATTCCTACAACATTCATACTTGATCGGGAACTGAATATAGCTCAGGAAATAGTGGGTTATAGATCTGATGCAGTTTTTGAACAAGCAATTAAGTCCCTTCTTTAACAAAACTTTGACAACAAACAAAAATGATGAAAGAAGTTAATCTCTTCTCAGCATTTATTTTATTACTTCTCCTTTCAATCAGCCTGAACGCTGAAGATGTTTACTGGCAGCAGTGGGTTCACTATGGTATGGAAGTTTCGCTCGATACTGCCGAGCACTCCCTTAGCGGTACTTCGAATATTACTTATGTGAATAAATCGCCTGATTCTCTTCATAGAATCTACATGCATCTCTATCCCAACGCCTTCCAGGTCGGATCGGTCAAATACCGTGAATATCAGCGTGGGCACTACAATGGCGGAATATCTGAGGACAAGCCAAGCTTCATCCGCATTGATCGCTTTGATATTCAGAATGGCGATACAACTGTTCCGATAGAAGTGAAAATTGATGATACGATTCTGGAAGCAGAACTGCCGTCACCTCTCTCACCGGGAGATACGCTAACCTTCGAACTCGATTGGGTGCATCAGGTGCGGGAGCACAACGACCGGGCAGGCTATAAAGACGATCAATACGATTTCGCTCAGTGGTATCCGAAAATGGTGGTATACGACAAGCACGGCTGGCAGAATATCCCGTTCCACGCTATTGGTGAATTCTACGGTGAGTTTGGTGCCTATGACGTAAAAATTGATGTTCCCGGCGGTTATATCGTGGGGGCTTCCGGTGTGGTAACCGATGGAGATCCCGGCTGGTCAGCGGTGGCAGTGGATACATCCATTGAACTTGATGAGTGGCTGGAATCCCGGGAAGAAAGCACCACCGATTCTGCAGTGAGACGTTTGGTCACGTTTCACGCTGAGCAAGTCCACGACTTCGCCTGGATTACATCTCCCAACTTCCTTTACGAGTCCGGCGAATGGAACGGCATCGACATCCACGTTCTTTACGATTCTGAGAAAGGACGAGATTGGACCAAGGAAGTGGTAAAACGGGGAGAGCGGGTACTGGAGTGGTTGACCACAAAATTTGGTGAGTATCCGTATCCGCAAGTGACTATTACACACGCCATGCTGGGTGGTGGAATGGAATATCCTATGCTGGTGATGAACGGCAGTTCTTCAGAGGGGCTTATTGCACATGAAATAGGCCACATATGGTTTTACGGAATTTTGGGAAACAATGAACATGAAGAGGCGTGGTTGGATGAAGGATTTACCACATTCCAGACCGGGTGGTACATGATGAACCAATACCCTCCTGACGGCAGAGGCGGATTGGGAAATGATTTTTTTGGGAAGATGATGCGTCTGCAAAAACTGTTCACCAGCAATTCATCGGTGGAGAGTGCCCAGTGGGATGTGGCCAGTTTTGTCACTAGGGGCTACAACACTCCAATCGCGGGCTCATCCCGAAAATCTCCAGGTTATTCGGTTTACAGCCAGAATGCTTACAGTAAGCCGGCCATGATGCTTTACAACTTGAGAGGGTACCTGGGCGAAGAGAGATTTCTAAGCGCCATGCAGTCTTACTATGACCAGTGGAAACTGAAGCATCCTGATGAGGAGCGATTTCGCACTGCCATGAGAGAAGCGACCGGCGAAGATTTGGATTGGTTTTTCGATCAGTGGCTGCACGAAGCCGGATATGCCGATTATGCTCTCACCGGCTGGAAAAGCAAACGCCTTGTAAGTGGTGAATATGAAGTGACTGCATCCATCCTAAACAAGGGGACCATGGCGTATCCGCTGGATGTGGAGGTGGAACTGGCGAATGGAGAGAGCTACCGCCCGGAAAGGTGGACGAATTATATCAACACGTGGAAAGACGATTACACGTTTACCGTTCCTGGAAAACCGAAGCGTATTACCCTCGATCCGGACGACTGGATTCTGGATGTAGATCGACGTGATAATTCTTCCGGTTTCACGCCGCATCGGTTCACTCTGCAGATGAATCCAATACCGGGAAGTCCCAGGGACGCTTATCTGATTGCGGCATTTCCGTGGCTCACTGGGTATCATCAGCTGGACGGCTGGAAGCCGGGGTTGAACTTGGGCCGTTCCTACGGATTCTGGACATCTCAGGTAATGGGCATGAGCTACGGTGTAAAATCACAGGCTATTTTCTGGCATCTTAGATCAAGTCACGATATGCGCCGTATCCTTCCTGGACTAAAACTAGAGTGGCAATTGTCAGAATTGGAAGGTGTCCGTGGTGCCGGGATTCAGGCCGACTATTCGTGGAGTGAGTGGTACGGTTATCCTCCTAGATACAGTTTTTCCGGCGGCTACAAAATTACAGAAGCCGACAACTCCGGCTACACAGATCTATATGAAGCGGGTAAAGTCGGTCTGCTTTTTGGTAGATTTGAAGCGTCTGCAAGAGTGGGAGATTTTGGTGGAAGTTTTTCTATCGATCTCGCTTCCTCAGGCGGCAGTGTAAGTGATTGGGATTTTTCCCGGCTGATTGTGGAAACCAAACTCCGAGGATCGTGGGAAAAAATTGGAGTGGCAATGCGATTCCTGGCGGGAGGGACATCTTATGGTGAGAATGGCATTCCGGGTCAGGAGAAGTTCACCGTTCAATCCGCCGGAGCCGGCGACTACTTCCAATGGTCTCATCTGCGGCATCGGGATATTCTCAACGGATTTAGAGACAACTTTCACATTTTCGGTGACGCCAATCTCCGAGGATATTACGCTCACGGATTCGAAGGTGCGGAATCAATCGTTACCGGCAGTCTGGAAGCGAGCTATAAACTGCTTTCGTTCCTGAAGTTCAGGACATTTTTTGACGGCGGTTGGCTCTGGAGCGAGTCGGACGATTTCGAAGGAGATCTGCTCATGGATGCTGGTATTGGATTTAGCGTTGGCCCAGATTTCAACTTCAACGGTTCGCAGATTGGATTCAGGATTGACTTTCCCTTCTGGCTGAGTGAGCCCATGGCAGGAAAGGAATCGATTGATCTGTCACGGTGGGTTATCGGCTTGCAAAGAGGTCTTTAGAGTGGTGTGTAATTGAGGATTAAATTTGCAATTGATAAGAAAATCCAAAATTTCACTAACAGCTGTTTTCTTTTCAATTGTCTTCATTTGTTGTGAAAAAGAAAGTACGACAGCAGATGAGGAAAATGTAATACCTCAACCTCAAGAATTTATAGAACTTACCGACTTCAGCCGGGCAGAGTCTTGTCAGCCCTGTCATCCAGTGCATTACGAAGAGTGGCAGAGTTCTATGCATGCGTCCGCAATGAAAGGTCCACTTTTCCATTCGGGCTGGGAGGAAGAACAAGCTCATAGACCAGAAACGGGTGAGCAATTTTGCATCCAGTGCCACAATCCCTATTCCTACGTATCTGGTAGTGAAGTGGATACGGCTATTGCTCTTATTTCGGAAGGCGTCGGCTGCGATCTCTGTCATTCAATGGTTGCTGTACATGAACAAGTTGTAACTGAAGACAATGTCGCTGCTTCAGCTGACTATTTCCTAAACGTTGAAAGCGGGATGAAATTTGGAGGAATAACTGATCCGGTAGAGAACGGATTTCATGGGAGCATGGGCCTTTCAATGTTTAACTCTTCAAGCATGTGTCTCCCTTGTCATAATTTAAATATTCGCGATTTGGATGCTGAAATAACATTTAAGGAGTGGGCAGAATCAGGTTTTCCGGCTATATCTATAGAGTGCCAAACGTGCCACATGTCTGATTACCAGGGATATGCGGCAGATCCCGCAGCAAACCCTGGAGTCTCCGAGAGAACAGTGCATCACCACGGCATGGTTGGAGTTGATTTAGATCTCTTAAAATCGCTGACAGATAATCCACAGGGTGAAGCCGTTGTCGCCATGCTCCAATCTGCTGCTGTCGTAGATTTAACCAGCGGACCGACAGTTGAGAATGATACTCTCTATTTTTCCTTGAAAATCGAGAATTTGACTGGGCACAGTTTCCCATCTGGAGTATCATTCGCAAGAGAACTTTGGCTCGAGCTGCTGGTCTTTGATGAGTCTCAACTCTTTTTTTCCTCAGGTGTATTGGAAAGTGACAGCAGCGATTTAAGCAGTGATGTGGAAATCTTTAATTCCGTTCTTTACGATGAAAATGGAAATTCCGGGGTCAGTGTAACTGATGTAATTTCCATGACCAACAATTCTCTTCAAACCAATGAAGCAAGAGTGAAAACTTTTTCTGTACCTATAATGTCAGTGGGAGATTCTTTAATGGTTGAAGCTCGATTGCTTTTTCGGCCATTTTCGCCTTCTATTTTAAGAGAAAATCATTCAGATCTGTTAGTCAATCTACCGGTAATCACTGTTGACAGTCTTTCTTTCAATTTTACTATTCCTTAATTAAGAGATGAACAATGTTGGGATTTTTTAGAAATTCACTTTTATTTTCAAATTAAACTTCGCTCTGGTAAATTAACTCGATTGCCCCAAAATTAGTCTGAAATTTGATGTAATCTCCGTCACAATCAAATCCAAGGAATCATATTATTTTTGTAGAGGTTAATTAGCGAAAAAACCTTAAGTTAAATTACAATCAAAAAAGCGACTTTCAAGAACATTGACAAAAGGAGAGCACACTAAAGGAATGAGGAGAACACTCACAATCTGTCTGGCACTGTTTATTGTTATGGGAACTATTTCTGCTAAAGAGTGGAATTCCACTTCTTCCGCAGGAGAAGATCAACTTTACATTGAAATATTAGTATCATCTCTTGATCATAATGAACTGAGATTAACCCTGGATGGATTTTATACTGAATCCATTGTTATCGAAGATGAGTCTCATATTATTGTAACCCATTCGGACGCTCCCGCATTCCTGACTAAGGGTCTTCCCGAACTGCCAAGGGTGAATCGCAGTCTCATCATACCAAATACCGGGACGGTCGAAGCGACAGTTACATCGGTAGAGTACATGAAATTCCAACTCGGTCCTGTTGCCCCGTCCAAGGGAAATCTCTTGAGAACTCAGAATCCCGAAAATATTCCGTTCACGTTTGATGAATTTTACCAAACTGACGAATGGTTCCCTGTTAAAAATGTTACTGTAAGTGATCCCTTTATTTTCCGCGGTATCCGAGGAGTTAACGTACAGTTCCAGCCGTTCCAGTACAATCCAAAAACACAAATCCTCCGAGTAGTAACTGAAATGACAATAACTGTTGAAGCGGTTGCAGGAGATGCTCCCAATACTATTCTCAGGCAGAGTACAATCCCAGTGGATCGCGATTTTGCGAATATTCAGCGTGAGTTTTTCGCTAATTATAACGGAGTTGAAGAACTGTTTTATGAGGGGATAGAAGAACCGGGACACCTTGTAATCTTAGCTTATGATGATTTCGTAGATGCAGTTCAACCGCTAGCGGATTGGAAACTTCAGAAAGGGATACCAACAGAAGTTTTCTCTATGAGTGAAGTAGGGGCTACTACATCTGATATTCAATCGTTCCTTCAGTCGAAGTATGATACCGGACAGCTTACCTATGTGATTCTCGTGGGAGATGATGCCCAGATTCCAACGCTCTACGGTTCAACAGGTGCCGGATCAGACCCATCTTATGTTATGCTGGACGGCAACGATTATTATCCCGATGCGTTTATCTCCCGTATTTCAGCCAATAGTGCAAGTGAAGTTTCAGATCAAGTGGCTAAGTTTCTTGCTTATGAAATAGAACCTCCTGCAGGAGAGTGGTTTAGCAAAGGTACCGGTGTTGCCAGTAATCAAGGGTCGCCCACTGATGCTGAGCGAGCGGAGTGGTTGAGAGATATGCTGCTGGACTACAATTACACTGAGATTGATCAGATTTATGATCCGGGTGCATCTTTGAGTGAGCTTGTAGCTGCACTTAACGAAGGTCGTTCAATATTTAACTATCTCGGGCACGGTTCAGGGACTTCCTGGGGTACAACGGGATTTAACAACAGCAATGCTTCATCCCTCAATAACGGTATCAAGATGTCTTTAGTTATAGATGTTGCTTGTCTGAATGGTCAATGGCACGGGATGACCTGTCTGGCTGAAGCTTTCCTTCGAAATCCTAACGGTGGAGCAGTGGGGATGTTCTCTTCATCGGTTAGCTGTGCTTGGGTACCTCCCACAGTTATGCAGTATCATATTATTGAACTCCTGGTAAATGATCAGCGCAATACCATTGGCGGATTGACCATGCACGGTTCTATCCACACGCTGGAGGCCTACAATGGTGGTTCGGAAGGTATTGCCATTGTTGAAGAATACATTCTGTTTGGTGATTGCACTTTGCCAATAAGAACAGCAGATCCCGATATGATAAGCGCTGCCCATGATCCTATCATTCCCCTCGGTTCAACTTCTTTTACTGTTCAGACTACTCCCGGTGCCTTGGTAGGATTGATGATGGATGGAGTCCTATACGGCTCTGCTATCGCAGGCGCATCCGGTGAAGCCAATATCGAATTTGAAGATGCCCTGTCTATTCCCGGCGAAATGACAGTTACGGTGACTGCCTACAATGGTTTACCGTATATAGCTGAAGTTAACGTCATTCAGCCTGAAGGTCCATATTTAGCATATGAATCCTATACGGTAAATGATATCAACGGTAATTTTGACGGCACAGTTGATTTTGGTGAGACTGTTGACATGTTTTTGACTATTACAAATATAGGAGTGGATGATGCTTATAATGTGGCTGGAATAGTCACTTCCGACGATCCATTGGTGAGCATCTTGGATAGCGAGATTACTTTTGGCGATGTTGCTTCTGATGAAACTGTAACCAGTCTTGACGAGTTTATTTTTACTGTTTCTGAGGATACAGAAGATGGCCACATTGTACCGTTTAATGTGGTTGTTACTGGCACAGACGGAACCGGCGCTGAACTTGAATGGGAAATGAACTTCACGGTAAACGTTGAAGCTCCCGTACTGAATTTTGTCAGCTACTTCCTCCAGGGTACAGGATCGGGTGGAATCTTTGATCCCGGTGAAACTGTAGAGGTTGTGGTGACTTTGGCCAACAATGGAGCTGAAGGAGCAACGAACGTAATGGCCGTAATCGAAGAAAGTTCAAACTATATTACAGTAGAAGACGGTACATCTTATATGGCGTCAGTTGCTTCAGATGGTACTGCAGATAACAGTGCAAATCCGTTCATCGTTTCTGCTTCCAGCAACACTCCGATAGGGACAGAGGTGCTGTTTACTTTAACTGTGACTGCTCAAAACAATTATACAATTGAGGAAACATTCTCGCTCATTATCGGTCAGAATCAGTTCTTCAGTGAAGATGTGCCCTTGGACTTTGGGCTCGAAAACATTGAAAGTGTCCTCAATATGCCGGTTTCATTTCTCATCAGTGATATCAATGTTATGGTAGATATTACCCATCCGTTTGTAAGCGATATCCAGTTAAAACTTCGTTCCCCTGAAGGGACAGAAATTGCACTGGTTACCAACCAGGGCGGTTCGGGAGATAATTTTGAAGAAACTATCTTTGATGACGAGGCGGAGACACCTATCGGGAGCGGTCAACCACCTTACAACGGCAGCTTCCAGCCGGAAGAGCCGTTGGCTAACTTCAACGAAGAAGAATCTCTCGGTGAATGGACGTTAATAGTCATAGATACCTATCCCTCTGCGGACGATGGTACACTCAACGCTTGGAGTCTTACCATTAGCGGAGAGAGTTCCTCTCTTTGCGTGCAGGGTGACGTTAACTCTGACGGTTTTGTGGATGTGTTTGATGTCATCAGGACAGTGAATATTATCCTGGGCATTGACACCGATCCGACAGAAGAAGAAATTTGCGCCGCTGATTATGACGACAACGGAATTGTTGATGTATTTGATCTGGTAAAAATCGTCAACTTTATTCTTGGCATCGGCCAGGCGAAAGAGAACTCTCTGGCTACATCTGCTGTATTGATCCAGCGAGGTGAGACTGTCTCTATTGAGGCAGATGGTCCAGTGGCAGCAATTCAGTTCGCCATTGAAACGGTAGGAGAGGTTACACCTCTCGCTTTGGAGGGGATGGAGATTGTTGTTAATCGTATTAATGAAACAACAGTTAATCTGATCATCTTCAGTCTAGAAGGCAGATCAATAGAGAAGGGAAAGCTTCTGACGGTTGAGGATGACTATTCCCTGAAAGAAGTTATAGTTTCAGACAGGCAGGGTGAGAGAGTAACAGCTGAAATCAAGGTAGTTCCGGAAGAGTTTGTGCTGTATCAAAACTATCCGAACCCATTCAATCCAGCCACGACTATTTCCTATGATTTGCCGGAGGAAAGTCACGTAACATTGACTGTTTACGATGTCCTTGGTCAGGTAGCAGCAGAATTAGTGAGTAGCCATATGGAGAGTGGTCAACATAAGGTAGTGTGGAACGCGTCCAATATGGCGAGTGGAGTCTATATATACCGACTGACTGCTGGAGGTGAAAGCCAAACGTCCAAAATGATTCTAGTGAAATAATGTGATAGGGCTCAATGTTATGTCATTAATACAGAAAACTTCGTTGTTTTTTTAATGTCGATGAGTAAATTGGATTTAATGATTTATCTTCGATTCTTCAATTCAGTAGGTATTAACAGTTAGTTAAGGAGGAGTTAAAAATGTCACGTACTCTGAATGTAATAATTATGGTAATCTTTATGATGGGGTTTGCAACTGTATCGACTGGTCAAGATACTTGTCCCCCCTCAGATCTGTCAGCCGTCGGAGGTAATGGAACTGTAGACTTGAGCTGGACAGCCCCGGAAGGTCTGTTTGGTTCAAATGATTTGTGCGAGGAAGCTCAGCCTGTCTCGGGTCCATATCCGGTTGAAATTGTCGGAACAAGTGTGGAAGCAACCATTGATTGCGCTGGTTTTCTTGATTGGTATGCCGTCTGGTATGAGCTTGAACTTCCCTATGCTTCTAATAATGTAGATATTGTTGTCCAGGCTGATGGGCCCATAACCAATGCCGGAATCATACTTATGGATGATTGTGCGTGTGATGATTATATCCCCATGAGTTTTGATTGGGATGGTTCTATTGGGTATTTACACCTCTTTTCTAGTACCCCAATTTCTGGTCCTGACAATGGTGGAACAATCTTATACCCATTGTTTCTTGATCCTCCGCAGGGATTTACTGTCACATTTAATGTTACAGAAACCGTCGTTGCGAAAAGCATGGTCCAGACTGGAGGAAGCGCTACAATATCTGATTATCAAAATGGTATCAGCGAATCCCCGGTTTTTAGTAATGAGGGTGATCTGAATCTCCCCGATTATAGAATTCCTGAAAATACCGAAAATAATACGGTTAATAGTAGGGAATGTGGTGAATTTATCGAGTACATAATTTATCAGGATGGAGTGCAAATTGCCACTTCCACCTCTACCAATTACAGCGTAACCGGACTTGAAAATGAGACGGAATTCTGTTTCACCGTAACCGCTTCATACGTTGAAGGTGAATCATCAACCACTAACGAAGCCTGTGCTACTCCGAGTAGTTATTGTCCTCCGTCTAATCTTGTAGCAGGTGGAGGAGATGGTGAAGTATATCTTGTATGGACTGAGCCGGAATTTGAAGGTGGCGGAGATGAATGGATGCCACTAGCTGATCTGTCAGCTAATGCTGACTGGGAAGCAAGTAATGTTGATCTGAGTTCCTACGCCGGATCCATTATCCAACTTGCGTTTCATCACTATGATGGTGGTGCGTGGGCAGACGGTGCGGGAGTGGATGATATCGTAATTTCTGCTGATGGTAGTGAACTGGTTTCAGTGAATTTTGACGATGGTCAGCTGCCGGACGGTTGGTCCATAGAAACTCCCGGTGTTGGCTGGGAATTTGCCGATGCAAACTATTTCAACACTAATGCTGACAACTTCATCACATTTCCAGAGCATGGTGTTTTTGCAGGTAATGATGACGATGGTAATGGTTCCAGCAACTCTGCAGATGACTATCTGATAACCCCAACACTCGATTTATCCGGCTACAGTTCAATAGCTCTCGATCTCGTTTATTGGCATTCTGGTCAATACGGAGGTGTGACGACTGTAGAAGTGAAAGTTGTCGAAGCATCTGACTGCGGTACGTTCTCCCATTATGCTGTTGCTCGTGACGGTTCTGAAATTGGTACTTCAACGAGTCCCATGTATACCGATACAGATGTAACGAACGATACCGAATACTGCTATACGGTATCAGCAGTTTATGTGGAAGGTGTATCTTCTTCTACGAACGAGGCGTGTGCAACACCTGCTGAGATGTATATCGCTACCCTTCCTATCAGTGAAGATTTTGAGGGTGCGCTCGGTGAAGGCTGGGGGCAGGAAGTTTCCGATGGTGCTCCAACGGAATGGCAGTTT
>Ga0208879_1004659_pt1 | contig 10604 bp, 4 predicted proteins | sample Knorr_S15_td_Bot_FD_185605 | JGI IMG/M metagenome (GOLD analysis project Ga0208879, IMG submission 185605) | Marine microbial communities from Southern Atlantic Ocean transect - Knorr_S15_td_Bottom_ad_5009_LV_A (SPAdes) (version 2) | ecosystem: Environmental > Aquatic > Marine > Oceanic | place...
GGTCGAGCAAGGCTGCCTGCAGCGCGATGACCAGTCCTGATTTTCCCGGGCCCTGCCACATCGGGCCAAAGCCTTCTCTGGGAAACAGTGCATTAACGCCCAAACCAGTTACGGGTTGGGCATGGAGTATTTGCTCGGCAGTCTGACCCAGGATGGTGTGACCGACCCCAACGGCTCGCATGGAAGGATCGGTCAGGAAGATGTTCTTTTTATGATTCTGTTCGGCATAGCGGTTCACCAGTCGTGCCAGCGTCTCTTCCTCATTCTCGGCTGGTAGACCGAAATCAAAATAATCCCCATAGCCCGTAGCGCCGCTCCGCGTCGTCAACCGGATGACCCGCAACCGTGACTCAGCTTGCGATTTCGGTTCCTTAACGGTCAGCAGGTCCACGGCGACTATCTGGTCCGACTCTGACGCTGCGCGGGCTTCCTGCAGGTCAAGGATCGAAAGTGCGGTCAGCACCATCATGACCAGCCCAGTACAACAGTTTGCTCTTGTCTTCTTTAGGAGGGCACTTCTGCTGGAGCCGGATGTGGCAGGGTTCTCATTCTGCATTCTTTCTCCTCCTCATTGTCGGAGATGGATCAACCACGGTCTGAAGATAGGTTTTAAGGCGTGCTTGTAGTTTCTTGGCTTTGTCAGCCTGCGTCGTGGATAGATCATGCTCTTCGGCGATGTCCGTGACGACATTGAAGAGTTTGGCCGATTGAATTTCACGCTTCACATTTACGTCTGCCAGCAGCTTCCATTGACCGGCCCGTAACACCGCCATTCCCTGCCGTGGCCGAGAGAAAACCAAGCCATCGATCGGGCGTTTTACCGAATCGGTCTTCGGGTCGGAAAACAGAGCGACAAAGCTTCCTCCATCGAGTTCATCGGAGAGCTTGCCTTTCCCGCCAGCCAACTCATGAAAGGTGGGCAGAAAGTCATAGCCTGCCACTGGAACCCGGCAAACCGAACCCGCTTCTATCGAGGGGCCTCGAACCATCAAGGGTACGCGAATGCCGCCTTCGAGCAAGGAATGCTTGGCCCCGGATAATGGCGCATTCACCGCAGGACTCTTTGGATCGCCACCTGGAACAGTGCCGCGGCCTCCGTTGTCCGTCGTGAAAACCACATAGGTATTGTCAGATATTCCCAGAGTATCCAGTTCGTCCAGAAGCCTGCCAATGCCACGGTCGAGTTCCTCAAGCATCCCGGCCCATCCCTGCGAATAAGCCCGATCAGGAGCACCTTTCTTCTGATACTTATCCAGTGAGCTCTGCAATAATTCGGTTCGCAGGTGCACCGCATAGTAACTGACCTGGGTATAGAAGGGCTTTCCTGCTTTGGTTTGCTTCCGTATGAATTCGATTGATCGATCGGTGACTGCCCCAGTGCGTTTAGGATCTTCGACGATGTGGGCTGGCTGCATCTTTTCTGCCATGCCTCCTGTGACGTTTCCGGTGAACCCGTCGCTCACGTCATAGCCGCACTCTTCCGGTGAGGAGATCATCTTCTCTCCCCACTTCCCGAAATGGGCACACTGGTATTCAGGATTCGCCTGCTTCAGTGCTCGTGGAAGCGTCATATGATCAGCCGGCACCCACTTGCTGGCGAATTCCGTTCCAGAGCGAGCCGCACTCGTCCCGCAGAGGATGCTGCGCCGGGTCGGGGTGCAGAGCGGGGCGGGTGAATAGCCACCGGTAAAACGCATTCCCTCTTCCGCTATCCGATCCATTGCCGGAGTGTGAAGGTAGCTGGAACCAGATTGTGGATTCTCTGGATCCATTAAACCTGACCGCTGACTCCAGCCCTGGTCATCTGTCAAAATCAAAATGATATTCGGACTGTCCGCAGCAACAGTGTCCAACATGTGCGACCCAAACAGTGTCGAGGCTACCACAATTAACATCGTGGAGGTCTTCATAACGTTTGGCAAAATGTTTCTTGTGATCATATTGTGTTTTATCTTTTGAGATTCGTTTGATACCGCTGTGGTCCCTGGTTCATGCGTTTAAGGGGTATTCCGGTTACCTTCATCATCGCAGGATGGAATCGATGAAGCTGGCCAAATCCGCAACCGAGAGGTCGCCGGAACGGTCCTTGTCTGCCCGCTTGAAAAAGGTGTCGAGGTGTGCCGTGGAGCCAAGAAAGGTTACAAATTCCTGCTTGCTGAGGACACCATCGGAGTTGGCGTCGGCTTCCGTGTGCCATTGGGTGGGAGTTTTACGGGAGATCCTATACCACTTGATGCTTTCGAGCTTGGGTGCGAATTCCTTCAGATTGAGTGTGCCTGACTTGTCTTTGTCCGCTTTTCCAAACCCGACCGGGCCGTGCTTGGGTGAACGGTAAATGGCGGTGGCGTACTCGACATAGGAAAGCTCGCCGTCACCATTGCTATCGGCCATCTTGTGCAACTCTGCGGGTGTCATGGTAAGCATTTTAGCGTTGGGCTTGAGATTCTCCTTGGGGATGGGAAGCGTGACCCAAAGCTGATTGCAATTCCCATCGGAATCGACCCCTGCGCGGATGAAAAATCCCGGTTTAATTTCCTTTTTCGCCTTCAGGAAGCTGACGTAGTAGATCTTCGCCTTGTCGTGGAGCGTGAATGTCCGGCTTTTCCTGCGGTGATTGACGGTGATCTTTTCTCCGTCAACGGATTCGACAACACCAGAAAGAGTCTCGGCCTTTGTTTCCTGGGCGACAGAGTCGCTCGATGCAAAGGACAGACTGATAGCAATAAGGATAAATAACAGGTTGGTTTTCATGGAATTGAATTTCATGTGATTACTTCGATTGAAATGGCTTGCTTTGGACAAGGACGTGGATGAATTCGCTGAGTGAAAACTGCTTGCTCTTCGCGGAGACGACAATTTCGTTTGCAAGGTCCTCATCGGCGAAGCCGAAAGGTCGGCCAATGGCGTACTCGATCAGGTGTTCGGTGAAGCCGCGGGCGAAGTCTTCTTCGCGTTCGCCGATGAGGTCGCGCAGTTCTTGGTAGTCGTTGAATGCCGGGCCATTATGGAATGCTCCGGAGGCGTCGATCGTCCAAGTCTTTCGCTTGCCGACGCCTTTAGCTCTCCCGTCTCTCACCTGGTAGCTGTCTTCAGTTCGCCACTTTCCGGCGGCGTTGAAATTCTCCAAGCCAAAGCCGATCGGGTCGATTTTGCGGTGACAGCTCGCACACTGGGATTCTTCCTGATGTGCCAACAGTCGCTCACGCGTGGTCAAAATCTGATCCGTCAGCCGTGAGATTTGTGGGACGTTGGGCGGGGCGGGCGGCGGAGGGTCGTTCAAGAGATGACGCAACACCCAGGCTCCACGTTCGACCGGGCTGCTGTCGATTCCGTCGCTGCCCATGGCGTGGATAGCGGCCATGCCGAGTAATCCGCCCCGAGGCGAATCGGTGGGCAGTTTGATTTTTTGGAACTTGTCGCCAGTAACGCCTTCGATGCCGTAGTAGGTGGCGAGCAGGCCATTAACGAATACGTAGTCGCTCTTCAAAAGCTTGCCGATGCGACCGCCTTTCGAATCGCGAAGCAGGTGGGCGAACGACTGATAGACCTCTTCGCGCGTGGCTGCTCTGGTGCTTTCATCAAAGTCACGATGCAGATTGACATCGAATTGGAAGAAATCGAGTCGCTCCATGTCCAGCCATTGATGAACAAAGCCGGCCACGAATGCATCCGAACGCGGATCGGCAATTAGTCGATCAACCTGCTGTCGAAGCGTTTCCGGAAGATGCAGTGTGTTCTGTTCTGCGAGCTGGAGCAGTTTTGCATCCGGCGGTCCGCTCCAGAGGAAGTAGGAAAGCCGCACGGCGAGTTCGCGATCATTGAGCTGGCGTCGTTGTATTTCGTCTCCAGGTTCATTGAGGTAGAGGAAGCTCGGTGAGGCGAGAATGATGCTGAGTGGCAAACGAATTGCAGTCTCGAACGAGTCACCGGACTCTCGACGCGCGGCGAAGATGTCAGTGAGGCGATCGATAAATTCAACCTCCGCTTCGACACCACGGAAGGCTTTGAAAGCGAACTGCTGCAGGATCTTGCGTGCCCGGGAGGAGACGTCGGGATCGATCGCATTGGTGATCCACCAGTCGTTCGAGTGAGAACTATCAGTGGACGGACCCAACGGGCCTTCGAGTTCAACCCAGTCGATCCAGATCGCCGGTGGGTGGCCGTAGCCGTTTTCTTTCTTCAGAATGTTGTGCGCATCCCAAAGCGCTTTGAGGTTTCCGTTGTTCGGCTGTTTCTCCTGCACCGCGAACTCGCGAATCGTATTGGCGGTGACCTCGAGCGGAATCTCGATCGTTTCGGGATTGTCGATGGTTCCGGTGACTTGATGAGTGCTGATGGCTCGGCCTTCGAGTCCCCAGTTTCTGATCTCGATCTGGCGTTGAGGATGCCCCACCTGAATGAAACGTCGCTCGGCAGGAGTGCCTTCAACAACCCCGACACGCACACGCATGATATAGCTGCCGGGCGGCAGTTCCTTTTTCTTCGAAGGGACAATGATGCGCCCGGTGCCGTGAGCAAGCTTCAAGTAGGTGCCGCGGTCGCGATGTGGCAGGGCAGCGTAGTGCTTGTGAAGAGCCAGACTTTGGCTTCGTGAAGGATCAGATGCGGCAGCTTTGTTCGCGTCGATAAACCCGAAGTCCCTTGGATTGGGAGTGCCCTTTAACCGGTCGGCAAAAGTATAAAATCGGTTGGGGTGATCGATCAGGCGATCCGTCTTTCGAATCTCGGCAATGATCGCTTGATTCTCAGGAGTCCTGGCTGCTTCATCGACTCCTTTCTTCCACTGCTGAAAACGTTCCTGTCGTTCTTCGGTCTGAGCGATTCCTTTTTCATTGTCCGGATTGATTGTCTTTTCGGGTTCGATGCGGACGATCCTGGATTCTGTCACCGCAGCCTCAGTGATCGGACCTTCCAATTCGATCCAATCGACCCAGATAGCGGGCGGAGTGCCGTAACCGTTCTTCTGCTTGTGGCGGTCGAACTCCTCTCTGAGAAGTTTTCCCGACTTTGGCTGGCGTTCCTGGATGCCGACTTCGCGCGGGGTGCTTGCACCGATTTCGACATTGACCTCAATGATCTCTGGGTTCTCAATGGTGCCGGATATCGGTTGCGTGCTGAGCAGTTTGGCGAAGCCGGGTGACGTTCCGTTGAGTTTTTGGGGATGACCGATCTCGATGAAATGGCGGGAAGGATCGGAGCCTTTCACCGCGCCGACCCGGATTCTGAGCTTGTAGGTGCCCGAAGGAACGTCTTTCGGATCGGGGCGAACGTCAAAGCGTTGAATCCCCCGTGAAAGTTTCAGGTAGGCACCCCGATCGTTGTGAGGAAGCTCAGCGTAGTGCTTCATGTAGCTGTGATATCGCCGATATGGGCTGTATAAGGCGGCAACGGCATTGATTGGATCGCTGCCGCCATAGTCGCGAGGATCGGGTGATCCTTTCAGAAGACCAGCCTTTTGATACTTGAGAGTAGGATTGGAATCATAATCCGGATGCTTCTTACGAAGGGCGGCCACAATTTCCTGGTTCTCAGCAGCTTCGGCTGCCTTGTCGACCCCTTTTTTCCAAGGGAGCCATTTCTCCTTATAGGTGTCTTCCAGTCTCTTGATAATTTCCAAGTTCTTTACGTTGACCGTGTTTTCCGGCTCGACGCGTACGATCCGGGATTCTGTCACCGCAGCCTCAGTGATGGGACCTTCCAGTTCGATCCAATCGACCCAAATGGCAGGCGGGGTGCCGTAGCCGTTCTCCCGTTTGTAGGCGTAGAATTCTCTTTTAAGGGCCTTTTGGTTGCCTTCGGGTCGGCGTTCCTGAATGCCGAATTCGCGTTGCGTCTTCGAGCCGATCACAAGCGTGGTCTCGATGATCTCCGGGTTGTCTTCCGTGCCTGTGACCTGGAGGCTGGCAAGTGGCTTGCTGGAGAAACCGGCCGGGACTTGGTTGACGCGTTGCGGATGCCCCACCTCGATGAAGTGTCGGGAGGGGGCTGAACCTTTCACCGCCCCGGCTCGAATCCGTAGCCGGTAGGTTCCCGGAGGGAGGTTCTCCGGTTTGGGTGTCACGTCAATGCGCTGAATCGCCCAAGCGAGTTTCAAGTACGTACCGCGATCGCTGTGCGGCAGCTCGAGGTAGTGTTTCATGTAGGCATAAGTGCGATTGTATCCGCCCTGATAAGAAAAGGAGGCCGCGTTCGCATCTCTGAAACCAAACTTCTTTGCATCGGGTCCTCCCTTTAGAAGATTGGCGTTCTGGTAGAGCCTGATGTTGTCAGTCAGCTCATCGAGTTCGTACTTCTCGCGGATCTGCTCGATGACCTTTTGGTTCTCTGGAGCCTGGGCGGCCTTATCGACCTCCGCTTTCCAGAGCAGGTAGCGTTTATACGTTTCCTCCATCGTCTTCATGTTCTTGCGACTCTGTACATTAACCGTGTTTTCCGGCTCGACGCGGAAGGCCTGGGATGGCTGTTTCCGAGCGGCGCGGCGCTCGAAGGCTTCATCAATGGCCTGGCGACCCAGCTTGAGATACTGCTCGAACTGATCACTGGAGATGAACTGCGATGCTCCGACAGTATCAAACGTTCCCGAGCCGCCATCGGTCGGCAGCGAACCGACATCGACTTTAACACCGGTCAACTGTTCGATGGTGTTGCGATACTCACGTTGGTTGAGCCGTCGCATCGTGATCTTGCCGCCTGAATCCGACAAAAGCTTGCGCGCCGCCACCATGGTTTGGGCGAGGTCATCAAGAAAGTCCGCCTTCTCGGTGTTGCCCGGTTGCAACTCATCCTCCGGCGGCATTTCACCAGCGTTCAGCGCGTTAAGCACCTTCTGCCAGAGTTCCGCCTGCTTGAGCGTGGTGATGCGGAAAGACAGGTCTTCTAGGTTTACCTTCCCTTCCTGTGTCTCGGAGTCGTGACAACTCAGGCAGTGTTTTGTGAGCAAGGCCAGGTGTTTCTCCGGAAGGCGTGCTTCTGGCGGAGCGGCTTGCACGAAGCCACAAAACCACAACGTGAGCATGCAGACAGTACATCCCGCCAGTTTACCTCTTAGTACCTTGCCGTCTTTGTGAGAGCTATTCATCCCTGCAGCTCCTTCACCACACCGGTGCTGTCGCCGTGTCGTTCGGTGTTGATGCCGAGTCCCCGCAGCATCGTCAGCCATACATTGCACAGCGGTGTGTCCTTCGGCAGGACGAGATGCTGGCCCAGTTTCAGGTTGGCTCCGCCGCCGGTGAGGATAGTCGGGCAATTGGTCAGGTAGTGGATGGAGCTGATGTTCGACCCGAACGCGAGGGCGACGTGGTCGAAGAGGCTCGATCCGTCGGCTTCCTTCGTGGCCTTGAGTTTGTCGATCAGGCGGGCCAGCAGTTCGCTGTGGGTCGTGTCGCGAACTTTGGATGCCTCCATGCGATCGCCCGGTGAGTAATGGCTCACATTGTGGGCGCTGGGTTTGAGATCGAGACTCTGCAAGAGGCTCTGACCGGGCATGCGATAGCTCAGCGAACGGGTGCTGTCCGTCTGCAACGCGGCAACGATGAGATCCTGCATGATCTCGATCTCGGCCTTCCCCTTCAGGCCGGGTTCCGGTTCGTCTAGGGGAGCCCTGGCCTTGGGGACGTCGAGCCAGGCTTCGTCCTTTTTCAGGCGAGTCTCGATATCGCGGATTCCCTGGAAGTACTCATCGAGCTTATCGGTGTCTGTTTTGGAGAGGCCGAGCTGCACGCGTCTGGCTTGGGTGAGGACAGCGTCCAGGACGCTGCGGTTCTCGGCGATGGCGGCCTGGCGTTGTTCCAGCGGCATGTCATCCGACGAGAACAGCTTGTGGAAAACCTGAACCGGGTCGTCCTGACCAGCGACCGGTTTGCCGCGTTGATCCCATCCCAGCGAGAGGCCAGGTCCGTGTCCCTCGAGGCTGGCGGCGTTGAGCTGTAACGAGGAGAAGCGAGTGTCTTGCCCCAGATGTTGTGCGACGACCTGGTCGGCGGAGATACTGTTGGCCATGTTCTGGCCAGGCACGGAATAGCGATTCGCCCCGGTGAGCCAGAAGGTGCTGCCCCAGTGAGCCTCGTTGGTGTACTGGTTCGCGCATCCCTGCACCACGGTGAAATCCGACTTGTGGCGTGCCAAGGGAGCGAGGCCCTCGGAAAGTTCGTAATCAGGTCCCGTTTGATTGATGTCGGGAAACCAGGTCTCCTTCGTCACCCCAAACCCCATGCCCAGAAAGACAGCGCGTTTGGGCGGTTTCACGGGCGCTTTGTTTGCGGCCGAGGCAAAACGGCGAAAGCCAATAGCTTCCAGCGCGGGCAGTGCGATCAGGGCTCCCGTTCCGCGGAGGAAGTGGCGACGTTGAAGGTTGGGTATCATGTTTGTTCTCGCAGGTTGTGTGTCATTCATTCTATTTCGACTCCTGTTTGATGGGCAGCAGTTGCAGAGCATCCAGAATCACGAATCCGACGGTGTTGGAGTTGGTGATCTGAATGACCGTCTCTGTGTCCGCCACAAGATCCACCGTATCGACCGGACGAAAGTGTTTGCCATTGGGAAGTGAAACGGTTTGGTCGACCACGAAGTCCTTGCGATGAGATCCCGACGAGACACTGAAGGGAACATTCTTCGCTCGTGTTTCGTGAGCCGAGTAAGCCATCAGCAGTTGATAGCGACCGGACTTCGGCGCCTGGAATCGAAAGGTTGCGGTAGCTTTGCCATCGCCTTTTGTCCTGTCGTCTTTCTTCCCACTGTAGATGTATCCCAGCCCAATATGTGGTTTGAAACTGGTTGAGCGCAACCAGTCGCCTTTCAGCTTCGCGTTCGCGTCGTCGAGGACGATCCCCGGAAGTGACTTTGGATTGATCGATACTGAATCAGAGGCCTGGGTCACGCTTCGGATTACTCGCGCCGCCGGAACTTCAGGCAGATCGGGCAAGTCCCCTGGCTCGCGATATTGATAAACGAGCTGCGCCGCCTCACCCCGCGTAAGGTCTGCATCTGGATTGGAATGCGCGGGAACTTTTTTCTTAAGCAGCCCGGAAAGGACTCTTACTGCCTGGGCGCCGCTTACCTTTTTATCCGGGTGAGCGAGGGCGGTCTTAAAGTCCTTGCTCGGTTCAAAGTCAAAAAACGGCTGTTTGGATTGTGTTGAGTAATCGTAGAGCGTTTCGATGTATTTGAAGGCGGGATGCCCTCGGGGTACGTCCATGAAGTGTGAAGCAGTAATGCTGAGCGGAATCTGAAGACCGTTCACGGCCATCTGGGAAAACTCACCGAGTGTGATCAATTCATCAGGGCGGAAGCGACATGCTTCCACTCGGAGTGAACTCAGACCTTTGGACTGCGCAGCCGTGTTGTAATCATCGATATCTGGTCCGGCCACGGCGCCCAGCAGACTGAGTTTCTGCGCTGCGGTGAATGCAGGTGAGTCCCCGGGGAGGTCGGTGTAGAAAAACAGGGTGCACCGCTGTCTCAAGAGTTCATCCTGAATGTCCTCAACAGAGACATCGCGGAGTTCCTGCTTCTTATCAATTGCCAAAGCGGCGGCAACACCTGCGGCTTGTCCTAGCGCCGACCATACGGGCTCCATCCGTACGCTACATATGGCAACGTGAGTCGACGAAATGCCCACTGGAAACAGAATGCCGTTGTGCTGTTTAGGAACCAGTGTGCCATACGGAATCTGGTAGGGACCTGTTGCATCATGCAGGTGAAGCGTGCCTTCCGCAGCGCCTTGTCCGTGAGGTGGTTCATTTCGCCCGTCAGGACCTTGCACACGGTGTGCATCGATTCCATAAACTCCAATAGCAACTGAATCTGGCAGCAACGGTCCGCGAAATCCATCTCCACGAAGATCCTTATGCAGGTCGCTTTCCGTTAACGTGTAGAGTCCTTCAATGCGGCGGCCCTGGCGAACATAGATTCGGTACGGAAAGTTGCCATTGTCTTGAAACTCATCGTCGGGGAGACCAATGTTGGGTGAGCCTCCTTTAGTCTGAATGTAGTAGAGGTAGCCCAGGTCGTGGTTGTGATAGATTTTTTCGATCTCAACACGCTCCTCCCAGTCGGCCAGGACCCAACGGGTGCCGTGTCCAACCAGGTCGCCGCCCCAGTTGATTCCCAACAAATCAAATTTTCCGTTCGGTATGATCGGCTTGCTTTTTGCATTCCAGTTGTACTTGCCAGGGTCGTAGCCGGGCGGCGGTTCCTTCAGGCGATAGGAATGGTCGGGTCGGCCGTAATCCTTTGCAGTGATTCTATAAGTAAAAGCCTGTGATCGGTGGTCAGCTACACCGGTACTCTCGGGAAGGATCGTGGAGGGAAGTGTTCCCTTCACCCCGCGGAAATAATTCGTATAGATGCGTCCGGCGTGCGGCTCTTCTTTAGAGCGGGCTTCGCGTCCGATGCGGTAGGGAATGTCCGCATATTCCGCCAGGTCTGCTTCATAGGTCGCATCGATAATCACCTTGCCGCTGTAACTATATTTTTTCCCGAGGGTTCCTTTGTTGTCTCGCTCACGTGTGACCACACCCGTGACACGATCGTTCTTCATTTCCACGTCCATGGCCACTTCGTTGAATCGCATTGCGATCATAGGGTGTTCGGCAACCATTTCCGCA
>Ga0208879_1004662_pt1 | contig 10598 bp, 8 predicted proteins | sample Knorr_S15_td_Bot_FD_185605 | JGI IMG/M metagenome (GOLD analysis project Ga0208879, IMG submission 185605) | Marine microbial communities from Southern Atlantic Ocean transect - Knorr_S15_td_Bottom_ad_5009_LV_A (SPAdes) (version 2) | ecosystem: Environmental > Aquatic > Marine > Oceanic | place...
CTCTACCGCTTCAGCAGTCTCAAGAATCAACGTGACCAAAATGTTTTCGTTGGCCCTCTCGAAATAATCTGGTTCATGTGCCGTATAACCAGAGGCCCGCATTGGCCCCCAACTACGAATGCCCTCCGGCGGGTAGCGCGTGAACGAGACGATTTTCTGGGCTTCTTCCGCGGTCTTAATCATCGGGACTTTCACACCAAGCGCACCGATGTCCAATGCACGTTGGATTGGAACCTGATCGTGGGAGGGAACGCGGACGAGAGGTATTGCTTCGGTGGTTTCTATGGCCCGAACCATCGTCTCGACTTCCGCTGCATCCAGCCCGTTATGCTCAGTCTCAATCAAGAGCCACTCGAACCCGTGGTGACCAAATAGTTCCGCTACGTTAGGGCTTTCCAATCCGAGGAAAGCACCGATGGACGGCTCTCCGCGTCGTAGTTTGTCCCGGACATAGTTGTTTCTCATGCGCGCCAATGGTCAACTCCCATAGTCCGATGTTTCAGGTAACGAACGTCGTGCCGGGATCATACAGGCGTGCTTAGCGTCAAGTGAAATCCGCGACCTAGTACCCATCTTCTACAGCTTCCCGATTCAGTAACGAGTACCCCGTACCCCCTACCTTCGCCCACCGGCACTCCTAGCAGCCTGACAGGGCGTTCGCAGCGTGATGACTGACACCATTTTCCACTACCACGGCTCTCGGCTGCGCCGTACCGCGCTGCCATGTACGGATCACGCCAGCGACCCTCGCACCTGATCTGCGGCCTGTGCCCGTCCATCACCGACACGAGCATCGCCCTGCGCTTCCCGCACATGCTGATCATTCACGCCGTCCTGGACCACGACGTGTCGCTTTGGGATGTGGCACGGTCACGGCGCGTGCAAGCTCCGTCTGGAAGCGTGTGCTGGCGGTTGCCGGACCGGCGCGAGTGGGCGCTGCTGTGGAAGGTGACGGATTACCGCATCTGAGGCGTTCAGGGTGCAACTGAATCTGAAAGCTGCGTCAATAGCGCGCCATCGATCAGCGTCCCGCATGAAGCCCTCAATAGTCCGGATGGGGATTCGTCGATCTGATACCTAGAACCGAGGATTCCCGACGCGGTCAGGTTCGGCTCGTCGATTCGTGGTGACACATAGTCCACGAGGTAAGTCGGATCGATTGACAATCCAAACACACCCCAGGGCCGAGAAATGTTGACCGAAACCGGATGCGTTTGGCTGCTGGCCAAGAACGTCAAGGTGGTGATGCACTCGACCAGTCTGGTGTCCACCACGACCGTAGTAGGCTCCCCGGTGAGTTGTGCCGTTCGCGCATCCCCTAGACCCGAACCGCAAGCGACTAGGACAATGACAATTACCGCGGGTAGTTTCCACATGGGACACACCTCCGGCGCGGAAGCCTACTGTGGTCGCCCGGAACCAGAATCGGCCCCTCCGAGGTGCGGAGAGGCCGATTCTGGTTCCGGGTGCTGTCAAATCTGCTATCAAACGCGATTCGACCCCGGTAGCAAAATCGCCGCCAGGGTCGAATCTACGTTCAGATGTAATGGTCGGGGCAACAGGATTTGAACCTGCGACCTCCTGTCCCCCAGACAGGTGCGCTACCGGGCTGCGCCATGCCCCGACTGTTTTGAGGATATCACGCGGTTGGTCGGGTTTCGTATGGGTCGGCGGTTCCTTCTGCGTGTCCGGCCATCCATATGTAGGGAGCGATATGGCTTCGCCTTGTCGATATTACGCGGCGCTCAATTGCCATCCTGAACTTGATTCAGGATCCGTTTGTATTCGTATTCGACGTGGTCTCACGATCTTTGGATGACGATAACTGACGGTCACGTCCGTTTGAAGATGCTGTCCGTATTATGGTCCGCTCCTGAATCGAGTTCAGGATGACGGGGGGAGGCGTTCAGGGCAGCAAGACAACACGGTAGGCTTGATCGAGCGTCACGGGGGGACGGGACTGCTAAACTTGGCCTTATTACCTGTTGCCGCTTGATATACTTTTGGTCTGATATTTTTGCTGGACAGTTCGCTATCTCCTGTGAGTCGGGTCACGGCGCCTGTGACAACTGTTCACTATCCCCTCCTTCAACACCCAGACATGGGAACACCTAGTTAAGGAACCCACACGTGCGCGATCTCATGGGCGACATCTCGACTCTTCGGCAACGCGTTGCCGGAATTGTGAGGCGACTTTGACTTGCCTACACTTGAGACGCGCCTGAGCGAGCTGGAGGAATCTGCGTCGCAGCCTGGTTTCTGGGACGACACCCGGAAGGCGCAGGCTTTGTCCCGTGAAATGGCGGGAGTTCGAGACGATGTCGACTCATGGCGTGAGGTGGAGTCGGAGTCTGAATCGCTTGATGAGCTGATGCAGATGGCGATCGAGGAGTCCGATGAGTCTCTTGCGGACGCCATCCGTGATGACTACGAAGCTCTCATGGACCGGGTCAAGAAGATGGAGTTCGCCGTACAGCTTTCGGGCGAACACGACGAACGGCCGGCGATCATCTCGCTCAAACAAGGCGCCGGCGGCGTGGAGGCCCAGGACTGGGTCCAGATGCTGCTCCGCATGTACCTCAGATGGGCGGATTCACGCGGTTTCAAGGCGTCGGTCCTGGAGTCTACCGCAGGCGACGAGACAGGCCTGAAGTCGGCCACGGCGCAGATCGAAGGTCGATACGCCTACGGCTACCTGAAGTCTGAGCGCGGCGTGCACCGGATGGTCCGACTCTCGCCCTTCGACGCCGACCACATGCGCCACACGACGTTCGCTCTTGTAGAGGTGCTTCCGCAGCCCGAGGACCAGGACACCACGATAGAAATCAACTCGGATGACCTGCGGATCGACACCTTCAGGGCGGGCGGCCACGGCGGCCAGAACGTCCAGAAGAACGACACGGCGGTGCGAATCACGCACCTGCCCACAAATATCGTCGTATCGGTCCAGAACGAGCGGTCCCAACTACAGAACAGGGCCGTCGCCATGAAGATCCTGACGGCCCGGCTCATGGACATCCAGATGCAGGAGGCTGAGGAAGAGCGGGTGAAGTTAAAGGGAGCCCACGTGGCCCCAGAGTGGGGACGCCAGGTGCGGAGCTACGTGTTCCACCCGTACAAAATGGTTAAGGATCACCGATCCGGGTACGAGACCGCGGATGCGGAGGGCGTGCTTGAGGGCGAGATCGACGGTTTACTTGAGGCGTTCCTGCTGTATTCAATGGGCGCCGCTTCAGAATCCTAGGCCGCTCGCCCATAATTGATTATTGGATCTACTTTTTACGATGCACCCAAACCGGCAAGTCGTGTACAACGTAATAGAACCCAGTTACTAACTCCGAAGCTTTGATTCCGGCCGGCAACGATTCTGGTTCACGGAATTCAAGCTCTGGACCATCCAACCTGAAATATGGCAATGCGATACAAAATCGCTCTGCCTTATCAAACAAGAAGTACGAGGTGTCGAGGCGCATGCTTCGAAAGTTGATCGCATCGGGCGTATTGGCCCTGGTCCTGGTGGGCGCCGTGGCATGTAGCGGTGGTGACTCTGGCGAGCAGTCTCCGGCCGAATCTGACGTAGCTGCCGAGGCCACTTCTGGATCTTCCGGCATCGAGATCGCGCCCGCTCTTGGCGGCAATCCGACGGCCGTTCCAGAGGTCAGCGCTTCCACCGGCGATAAGTACGGCGGCAAGTTACGCGTGCTCGGAGGAGACCCGCCGACCCTCGACCCGGCGCTCGTGAGCGACACCTCGTCGGCCCGGATAGTCCTCGAGTTGTTCTCCGGCCTCGTCCGCCTGGACAACGCCCTTCAGATCGTCCCGGACCTCGCAGAAACATGGGACATCACAGAGAACGGAACGGTATACACCTTCACTATCAAGGACGACGCACGGTTCAGCGACGGCACGCCCGTAACGGCGTCCGATTTTAAATACGCGATGGAACGCGCCGCCCACCCGGACACCGAGTCAACGGTCGCAGAGCTTTATCTCGCCGACATCGTCGGCGTAATGGAGATCATCGACGGTGATGCAATCACGGCATCCGGCATCGAGGTGGTGGACGACAAAACGCTCAGGCTAACCATCGACGCCTCCAAGGCGTACTTCCTTGCCAAGCTCACCTACCCGACAGCGTTCGCTCTGCTTAAGAGCAACGTGGAAGCTGGCGGACGGACTTGGACCGACAACCCGATCGGAAGCGGTCCCTTCATCCTTGAGGAGTACCGCATCGGCAAGCGCATGATCCTAGCCCGCAACGAAAACTACCACGATCGAAACGCTTACCTTGACACGGTCGAGATCAACCTGGCCGGTGGCGTCGCTATGGCGATGTACGAGGCGGACGAGATCGACCTCACTGGCGTGGGGCTGGCCGACCTGGACCGGGTCCAGGATCCCAGCAACGCGATCAACCGTGACCTCGTGAGCGTACCGCCGGGATTCACCACCAGTTACCTCGGTTTCAACATCGAGGAAACTCCGTTCAACGACGTGAAGTTCCGGCAGGCGCTGGCGCACGCGATCGACAAGGATTTGATCGCTGAGCAGGTGTTCGCCGGGCTTGTGCTTCCGGCCCAGGGCGTCCTGCCGCCTCTGTTCCCGGGATTCAACGAGGATCTGGTCTCGCTCGATTTCGATCCCGATAAGGCCCGGTCGCTGCTGGCGGAGTCCTCGTACCCGACGCTCAGCGACAGGGACAAGCGCATCGTCATCACCACGCAGGGCACCGGCGGATCGCCGAGCCTGTCTATCGAGGTGATGGCCGACATGTGGAGTCAGACACTTGGCGTAACCGTCGAGATCCAACAGGTTGAGTTCGCGACCTACCTCCAGGATCTTTACCGAAACCGTCTGCAGGCATTCTTCGGCGGGTGGGAGGCTGACTATCCGGACCCGCAGGACTGGATAGACATCCTGTTCCACAGCGACAGTCCGCGAAACGACGGCAACTACTCGAATCCAGAGGTGGACCATCTGGTGGAGCAGGCGCGTACAGAGCAGGACGTGGTGCTCAGGACGCAGCTTTACCAGGAGGCCGAGCAGATAATCATCAACGAGGTCGCGTGGCTGCCGGTCTGGTGGGACACGCAGGGGTTGGCGCTCATTAAACAGCGCGTTCAGGACTACAACTTCCTGCCTATGACCATCGAGATCTTCAAGGACGTCTGGATCCAGGAATAGACAGCGTGAGGGCCGGACTTGATCCGGCCCTCTATTTTGTCAAACCGTCTGGGAACATCTGGAAGTTCCCTGAATTCACAGAGACAGGCTTGACCCGTCGGCCCCAATGGAGGCAGAGTCCCGCACATGCTCGCCTATATCGTGCGGAGACTCATGTGGACGCCGATCCTGCTGTTATCCGTGTCAGCGATCGTGTTCACTCTCGGCCATTACGGCCCGGGCGACCCCGTTCAGATTCAGCTCGGCCAGCAATACACGGAAGAACGTGCCGAGCGCCTTCGGGAATCACGCGGACTGAACGACCCCGTTGTGCAGCAGTACCTGCGTTACGTCTGGAACGCGCTTCAGGGCGACTTTGGCGAGAGCACCCAGTTTCAGGGTCGAGACGTGACGGAGTTGCTGGGCCCCAAACTCAAGGTCTCGGCGCAACTTTTCCTTGCGGCAGCGTTAATCACCATCGGATTTGGCGTTCCGCTCGGCTTCTACACTGCACTCAAACAAGGATCGTGGCAGGATCCAACTATTGTGTCTGGCTCGTTGGTGCTTGACGCAATGCCTGTTTTCCTGACCGCTCCTTTTCTGATCATCATTTTCGCGCTCAAATTAGATTGGGTTTCGGTTTCGGGATGGGGCGGTTTCTTCAGTCCGCAAATCATCCTGCCGGCCCTGGTAATCGGGCTGCCTGGCATCGCCATATTCACCCGAATCATGCGCTCCAGCACCCTGGATGTACTTGGCCAGGACTACGTGCGAACAGCGCGTTCAAAGGGCGTTCCTGAGCATGTTGTCAACTATCGGCACGTCGCGCGTATCGCCCTGATTCCTATCCTCACCCTGATTGGTTTCTCGCTCTCTGGCCTGCTCGGGGGGGCGTTCATCGTGGAGTTGATCTTCGGCATACCGGGCGTTGGCCGATTCACACTTGACGCCCTATTCGCCCGTGACTTCCCCGTAATCATGGCGGTGGCGCTCATCGGCGCCGCATCCCTCGTCATCGCCAACCTGATCGTCGACATCCTGTACTCGATAGTCGACCCACGGATCAGGTACCAGTAAGTCATCATGAGCAATCGGGGCGTATCCACTCAGCTTCCTCGCACCGGCCGCGACCTGCCGGAAGGTGTCGATTTTGCTCAGCCTCCCGGAGTCATCGGAGAGTTGATCGGTACTGGTGGTCGAATAAACCGCCTCGGATTCTTCGCCAGGCTTACAGGGGCTACGGTTGTGTTCGTGTCGGGCCTGTTGCTTTTTGACGCTTCTTCTAGCTTTTCGCCTTTGTCGAGCCTGGCGTTTGTTTATCTCGGGTTCGCCGTCTTATTTCTGTCCATCTCGATCGCCGTCTCGGCGGCCATAAGACGCACACATGACATTGGCTGGAATGGCGCACTTGGCCTGCTGGTGCTAATCCCGCCTATTGGATTCTTCTTCGGACTGTTCCTTTTGTATCGCCGCGGTCCGAGCACGACAAATTCACATGGGAGAAGTCCGGCGGGCCTGAACGTCGGCGCCTCAATCTCCAGCATCGGGATAAGCCCGATATCGCAGGCATGGCAAAGGCTGCGTCGGAAAAAAATCGCGATGGCGACGCTGTCAATAATTCTCGTGATCTACGCCATCGGTATCCTCGCCAAGCCGCTCTCGACTCATTCCTACTCCCAGACGGACCTGCTCCACACACAAGAAGGTCCAAACTCCGGCCACGTCCTGGGGACCGACCGCATTGGCCGGGACATCTACACGAGAGTGATCTGGGGGGTCCAGACGACCGTCCTTCTCACGATCATCACCGTCGGGACGGGCGGCATCATTCTGGGCGTTACGCTGGGGATGGTCGCCGGATACTTTGGCGGAAAAACTGACGCCGTGATCATGCGCATTGGGGAGGTAGTTGCGGCCTTCCCCGGGATACTTCTTGTGATCTTGATCGCCGCCACATTGAGACCGCGTATCGTCGGATGGACGCGGGACTTTGAAGATTGGAGTAATTATCCGGATTGGAGTCCGTTCGGGGGACTTATAGAGTCCGGATTCGTGGACTACCTCGTGGTTACATTAGCTCTGTTGCCGTTCGCCTGGTACGGGATGATGCGATTGGTACGAGGACAGGTTCTCGCGCTCCGGAACGCTGATTACATCGAAGCTGCTCGTGCTGTTGGAGTCTCCACCCCTCGTCTACTGTTCTCGCACATCCTGCCCAACATCACCGGCACCATCATCGTGACCGCTTCTGCCGGCATGGGCGCGATTGCGGGAAGCGAGCTGATCCTGAGCTTCCTTGGAATCGGCGTTCAGCCTCCGAGACCGAGCCTGGGATTCATGATCTCGGATGTGTCTGGACGAGGCACAGCGGTCGTGTCGGTCATCCAGCAGCACCCGGAGCAGTTGCTCGCACCCATCGCCGTTATCTGGTTGCTGATATTTACATGGAGCTTACTCGGCGACGCCCTGAACGACGTGTTCAACCCGCGCGCGAGGTAGATGCGAGTTGCCAGTCGGCCCGTGTCCCCTGAACGCGACCCACCTCCAGCCTCCTCCTAATGTAGGAGGGGATCAGGGGGCGGTTAACATCGACGCTCCGGCGCCGACGGGCGCCTTCGTGCGATACAGTGCCCTGACACTCACCACCCTCACGCACCCAGGAGACAACGCATGCCCGTGTCAGACGTAAAGGCGCTCACGTTCGACGTGTTCGGGACCGTGGTCGACTGGCGTGGCAGCGTGTCACGTGAAATCGCCTCGCTCGCAAACGAACTGGAAATCGAAATCGACGCCGATCTGTTCGCAGACGAGTGGCGCGCTGGATACGGACCGGGCATGAACAAGGTCCGGACCGGCGAGTGGGAGTGGATCGGCATCGACGCCATCCACCGGCGACGGCTGGACGATCTGCTGATTCAGTTCGGAATCGAGGGGCTGACCGAGGACGAAAAGGTTCACCTGAACAAGATCTGGCACCGGCTCGACCCGTGGCCGGAGGCTGTTTCAGGCCTGGCCCGGCTAAAAAGCAAGTTCATCATCTCCACCCTTTCCAACGGCAGTGTGGCGCTGCTCACGAATATGGCGAAGCGAGCCGGGCTGCCCTGGGACTGCGTCTTGTCTTCCGAGCTGTCGGGCCACTACAAGCCGGACCCGGAGTCGTACACGAAGGCCGCCGAGTTGCTCGGGCTCGAGCCCGGCGAGGTGATGATGACGGCTGCCCACCAGAACGACCTGAGATCCGCTGCGAAGTCAGGCTTGCACACGGCGTTCGTTCGGCGTCCAGGCGAGTTCGGCAATGGTACAGGCCTCCGCAATAAAGCAGATCCGGAAACTGACCCATCGTTCGATTTCACAGCAAACAGCTTCAACGACCTGGCAGACCAGCTGGGTATCGCCTGAGCCCTGCGGCGTAACGTCATCGGGAGGCAAGTGTTGGCCGATAAGAACAAATGTCATCCTGAACTAGGTCGCTTGTTACCTATTCTCCGGGATTCGGCAAACCAGGCCCCGCGTCTACGACGTGGATTCCACCCCTGACGCTCCTCCCCCACGGGTACGCCTTTATTGGTAGGATTGCGCCGTCTATGAATCTCACGGGTTTGACGACGATTGCCCCTACCCTTCCAAGGACGTGAACGTGACTTTCTTCCGATCCCGCCGATCCTCAGTGGTCGCCCGTAATGGCGCCGTCGCAACCAGCCAGCCGCTCGCAGCGCAGGTCGGTCTCGACGTCCTCAAATCCGGCGGCAACGCCGTCGACGCTGCCGTCGCCACGGCTGCCGCGCTCAACGTGCTGGAACCGATGTCCACAGGAGTCGGCGGAGACATGTTCGCCCTTATCTGGAAGAACGACGAGAAGCGTGTACGTGCGCTGAACGGTAGCGGCCACGCCGCAGCCGCCGCAAACCGCGACGATGTCGTCCGAAACGGCCACTCCGGCATCCCCACCGAGGGCCCGGACGCTGCGTTCTCGGTCTCCATCCCGGGCACGGTCCACGGCTGGGAGACACTCCTCGACGAAGACGGCACGATGACGCTGGCCGAAGTGTTGAAGCCGGCCATCAAGTACGCCCACGAGGGCTACGGCGTCAGCGAGATCATCGCCAACCAGTGGCAGGGTGCCGAAGAGAAGCTGTCCGCCCGACCTTCAGGCCGCGAGATGTTGCCAAAAGGCCGCGCGCCAAAGCACGGCGAGATCGTGAGCCTGCCGGAACTCGGTCGCACGCTTGAGGTGATCGCAGAAGGCGGCAGCGAGGCGTTCTATAAAGGCGAGATCGCCAAGAAGCTGTCCGACTTTGTGCAGTCCGAAGGCGGCTGGATTACCGAAGAAGACATGGCGGCACATCACTCCGACTGGGACGTGCCGATCCACACCGAATACCGCGGCGTCGACGTGTGGGAATGCCCGCCCAACGGCGACGGAATCGCAGCCCTGATGGCGCTAAACATCGCCGAGGGTTTCGACATCGCCGGCATGGGTTTCCAGTCGGCCGATACCTATCACCACCTGATCGAGTCAACACGCCTTGGCTTCGCCGATGCGCTGGATCATGTAGCGGACCCACGGGTCAACGAAGTCCCGATCGATTGGATGCTGTCAAAAGACCGCGCCGCAGAGCAACGATCTCGCATCACCGGTGGGCGGGCGATGGAAAATGTGGGATCAGGTATGCCCTACCCGAATTCCGACACGGTTTACCTGACGGTGATCGACGGAGACGGCAACGCCTGCTCCTTCATCAACAGTCTGTTCAAGGGCTTCGGCAGCGGCATGATCGTGCCGACAACCGGAATCGCATTGCAAAACCGGGGCGCCCTGTTCTCCCTCGATTCAAACCACGCGAACTTCCTGAAGGGCGGAGCCAGGCCGTTCCAGACCATCATCCCCGCCATGGCGACAAAAGACGGCGAGATGTGGCTCAGCTTCGGCGTGATGGGCGGCTTCATGCAGCCCCAGGGTCACCTCCAGATGATCTCCAACATGGTCGACTTCAACCTGGACTCGCAACAGGCGCTTGACGCCCTGCGGTTCCGTGTGTTCCTGGAGTCCGGCACGATCGGCCTTGAGGCCGGTGTAGACCCGGACACGGTGAGGGACCTGCAGCGACGCGGCCACCAGGTGCGTGTCGATGATGGGTACGACCGCGTCGGTTACGGCGGAGGCCAGATCGTTTCACGTGACGTGGAGACCGGCGTGCTCGTCGCCGGGTCCGAGCCACGCAAGGACGGCGCAGCGGTCGGGTACTAAATCGTCAGGCTCATATCGCGACCCACCTCCAACCTCCTTTGTTATTTGGCCTCCGAGGGAGGAGGCTAAAACAAACCCTCTCCTACATTAGGACGGGGTTAGGGGCGGTTAACTGCGGGCGTTACGCCGCTTGAGCCGTCATTCCCGAGAAGTCGGGAATCCAGTCACGGACCGCGTCCTTTCATTG
>Ga0208879_1004667_pt1 | contig 10593 bp, 6 predicted proteins | sample Knorr_S15_td_Bot_FD_185605 | JGI IMG/M metagenome (GOLD analysis project Ga0208879, IMG submission 185605) | Marine microbial communities from Southern Atlantic Ocean transect - Knorr_S15_td_Bottom_ad_5009_LV_A (SPAdes) (version 2) | ecosystem: Environmental > Aquatic > Marine > Oceanic | place...
TCTCCACGTGCTCGCCAAATGGCTCAAACCCACAGATGAGCACCTTTCGCCTCAGCATTAACAACGCCTCTATTGGAGGACTTGATGAGTATTTGGCAATAAGGTTTGACTAGTCGACAAGCCCACACGAAGTTGAGCGAGATGTCTGAAGAGATTGAAATAAGGGTCCCGGTTCAGGAAGATAAGCCTGATAGCGGCATGATCCTGCTACAAATCTGGCGTGAGATTACCGCGGGAATAGGTTTCTGGGGTACGTTGAGGCCCTTGGTTGCTGCGCTGGTCGCAATGATTCCTTTCTTCTTCGTAGGCCAACATTTCAACCGCCAACACCAGAAGGCTTTCGATTGGACACTCTTGCAATTTCCCTTGGCACTGACCGTGATATTATGGCTATTATTATGGTTCTGGTCGATTTTTGATGCTTGGCGCGAAGCATCGAAAATCGTCTCGGCAAAAAGTGGACTTATGAAGCGTGGATCTGATCTCTTGCAGAAATAGATCCGTCGGCTAATCCTGCGAGATCAGCCCGATCATCCGCATCGAAATCATCGGGAATCTCACCGTTGATGAATTGACTGATACCAACGGTTTCAACCTCCCAATACATCACCGAATCCTCATTGTTGGAATGGCCTGAATGTTCGCTATCCTCATGAGAGGTCGGTGAATCGTAGATCAAATTTACCAATCCGAGTAAATGACCGGTTTCATGCACCATCACTGCTTTTTCCACTTCATCTCGCGAGGGGCGGCCAAAAATACCTTCTGCATCATCGACCGCATCCTGAAATATTGCGATGGTCGAAGCATCTACCGCTACACCCAATACCGACTCATCACTATATTTTCCAGATGGAAAAATGATGTGCCAACGCAAAACTCCAGAATCTGCGAGTGGGCCGACTTCACGGGTATCGTGACCAGACGCACGCACATCATCAGCAGTCCATGAGCCGGAATGGGAAAAGTCGGTTGCGGTTGAACTGACTGAGATTCCACCCGGCTTATCACATACCGAAGCCAATCTCGATTTCAAGGTCGAAATCGATTCACTGGTCGGCGCATTGCCAGCGGAATAATCGATTTCGATGACTAGCGAAGACACATCACTACGTAAGCATGCAAGGGTTAAGCCCCCCGGGATACCATGATTTTCAACAAAGGGTGTATCCTCAAAACATCCAGCGAGAGTTGCGGAAAAGAGCAAGAATGCCAATAATACTACACGCATATTCCCACCTCAGAATCCCTCGGGCATCGACACCGGTGAAAAAAGTTGACCTGGACTGCTAACTTTGGATAAACGCACTTTTAGCATCTGCTCCCAGTTGCGCAATAATAACATCAAGTCAAATAGGGTGATTCGTAATTCCTCTACACTGACCCTGATCAAAGTGGTAAGAATATCCATCCTCTCCTTATCTACAACTTTGACAACCCTCTCCAAGTCAAACTCAAACTCGCTACTCTGCACCTGCTCCTCCACCTGCCATGACTGGGTTATCTGTGGTGGTAAAGTCTCGGAATTTTCCTCGGCCAGTGCTATTAATCTGCTGAGAACCAGACCATTGAAACGTGATATTACCAAACTCAATTCCACCAAGGGTATTGCCAATTGGTCGACCAGATTGACCATGCGCTCCTGTAAGGTAATCAAGGGAGAGTCGGTCATAATACCTCAACCATGTGATTGCATGTATTGGTGACCATAATGCTGCCATTGCTCTTCGGTCCAGCCAGCTGGTAATCCCTCGGGTGGAATCGGTGGCACCTCATCGGTTGTCGCAGGAGCGCTGGTAGTTATCGCCGGCAAGCCGCCATGGGTTGGCAATTGGTCGATAACAGGCAAAACCTTTGCCTGCATTTCAGCCTCGACTTCGGCCGTAAAAGAAAGCGGGTCATCACTTTCTTCCTCGATTGACAAGTCCCCTCTTCTGATTCTACGAATAACCACCATTTGATACATGGCATATGAAATTGCGATTAAAGTGATGACGAACATTATCACCGATAGGCTCGATTCAACAAGTTGAGTACCCAAAGCCTGTCCGTCACGCTGTACGTTTTCGGTAATCATCAGTGGCGTGACCGAAATTCGGTCCATCTCCACTCCCGAGTCTAGAATCAATAACCGATAGACCTGTCCCATGCCAACCTCACCAGCAGCTGTGGTATTGAGTTTGGTGATTATTTTTTCACCAGTACTTGAATCGATAGTAACTCGGTCCTCGTCCGACCAGTCTTTACCTCCGATGAGTTTCTGCAGAACAAAGGTTATCGAACCATCCTCACCGTGATTGACGACTTCGATATTGAGTTGGACTTCTTCATTGAGACTCGGCGATGGATTTGACCACAGAATTAGTGAATCACTTGCCCGCAATGAGATGTCCGGGCCTGAAAGAGCAAATGGCCAACTGGCCAATGGCGAATACTCATTATTCATCGAACCGCTAAATGGATTACCGACCTTATCTGAACCTGTAATCCAAACCTCGATTGAATAAGTAGGTAGAATCTGAGTTGCACCGCCATCGGTAAAATCAAAGATACCACGCCAGAAGAAATCATCATCCTCTTCACCAAAGATCATCTTTTCATCCAGAGGAGCGCTGCCTCGCGAAATCTCAGCATCACCCGCTTTCAGCACATAGTGTAATATCGGCGCGGCATCACTGAAACCAAAATTATCTCTAGCATCGAGCATTACCTCGACCGCTGCGGTATCTGCGATGGAAATCGCATTTCCAGGGCCTTTACCCATCATCGATATTGCTGCGATTACAGGGTTCTCATCATCGACTGCCAAACGTAAGATTGGACTGGTTTCGATATCATAGGTCGCTAGCCCTGGTAAATCGGTGAGGGTTGCTTCGAGCACGAGATGGCCACTGCGCACCTCTGGTACGAGAATATCTATGCTGAATTCACCCGACTCAGAACAAGTGGTAGACCAAGAATTGTCATAATCACTCAATACGACTGAAAATACTCCTGCTGGGGCTGGAGTCTCATCCTCACTGAATAGCAAACGGCCACTGAATCGCAATGCTTGGCCGGCACCGATCGTGGTCTCTACACCTTCGGCATTGTAATGATTGGTGCCGTCGCGCAATTCGATTGCCTTTACGTGACCAGACATCTGATCAAATCTGAAATCATTATCGAGACTCCAAAGGTCATTACCCAATCCCGCCTCATAGGTATTGCAAGCGCTCGTCGCCTGCACACCACAAGGCTGATCACTCAAACGGACGACTGGGATTTTTCTGTCTAGTCCATCGGTATCCCATATCTCAGGAAATGACCAAGTTAATTGAAATTTGATTTCCAAATACATTATCGACTGGTTCTGCGGTTCTAAAGTTGCTTGAGAATAGATGTTGGAAATCGCTAAACCACTGCCTCCACTAACCAGATTCATCAGTGGCTCCCCCTCGCTATCGACTGATAATTCGACAAAAATACTGGTGGCTTCATCCTCGAAATCCTCGGCGAGTGAGATCTGTATCCGATTGATATCTTGCCAGCCATTACGGTCTGAAACATTCAATAGTACCGAGTATTGAACACCTGGGTGTAATGGGCTCTCATCATCATGACCGATAATTGTCGATTCATCGACATTGAGGAAGGGGTCGAATTCCTCCCTGATGGTATAAATCGACAAGGTCTCATTCCAACGCGGTAGTACCTCACCAGGCCTAGTGCCACAATATGGTGGACCATCGGGGCAAACAGCAACACCACCCATGGCCAATTGATTGCCCTGTCCATCCTCGCCTGTAACGTAAAAAGTCACTATCTGCCCATGGATTAGCATCGAGTCATCGATTATCCCTTGGAAGATATTTATTCCACCTGCCTTTATTTCGGGAGAGGTCAATGACTTGCGCGAATATTCTATCTCCTCCGGCAATCCATTGAAATTACTATCCGAACAAGCACTATGCCCACCAGCCTGGCAACCGAGCCAATAATTGAGGGCTATTTCGACCGGGGGATCGACCGAATCTTGGATGACGATTGTAATCGCCTGACCACCAGGCGAGGCCGGGCCAGCGTGAACTTCAACCATGTTTGGATCGGCGGATAAGACTAAAGGAGAATTTCCATCAAATATCAATAGCATCGTATTATATCCGGGATTGGAGTGCAGCGATTGATTTTTCATATTATCTGTGGTAACCATGATAACCATCCCACCGGCAGTCGATTCAATCGGGCTGGTAAAACTGATATTATATGCACTAAAAGCCGGGTTGCCAACACGGAATAATTCGATTGCATCACCCACTGGGTCACCGTCTAGGGTCACATTCTGGCCCATTACCACCAAATCGAACTCACCGGGTAAGGGGAAATATGCTGAACCCTCAAAATTCAATTGTCCGATAATATAGAGCCCAGTTCCACCTCGTACCCAATTGTGATTGGTCAATGCTCTACCATTGTCCTCAAAGACTTGCATCGCTGATAATTCGATGTCGTTTTCGATTCTAAGACTCAAGCCAACGCTTGACCAATCGACTACTTGTTGATCAATATCATCGCTTACCGAGATAATCGCCTCGACCGAGGTTTGATCATCCCAAGACCAATTGAGCAAAATGGGCACTGAAAGGGTGACGATGCCATCGCTGGCAATCGAAGAAGTACAATTTCCTAAATCATAACTTATCGAATGGACACTTGGGTCAATCACCGAACAACTATCGCCGACAATCCAACGATATGAGACGTCTTTGCCAAGTGGATTATCGAGGCCAACACTCACTTCGGTTATCTCTTGGGCATCATCACCAAGTGCAACTCTGGTCACCATATTTCGCCAAACGCCATCAGGTACCAACAATCCACCATCGATAGTAACGTCCAACACGCGGGTTTGCATTCGGTAAGTAATATCGAGATCATTGATACGAACCCGCCCCGGTGAGGCTGCCTTTACCGCAACCACTACCGGGCTAGTCCCTACGCCATTTCGCTCGATATGTTGATTAAATCCACTGACTAAATCAGGCTGAAGCGCCACCTCGTCACCAACGATAGAAGAATCGGAAGCGACTACGCTTGACTCATTCAAGAATAAAAGTGAACGCCAATTCCAATCTCCATCATTACCGATGTCCAGTTCAGGACGGTCGGGGTAGCCTTCCTCATACCAGAAGATAATGCGATTGAGGAAGGGGGTTTTATCGGCATTATTCGAAGAGAGAATCGCAGAATATTGGATGGTAGAACTAGCGGTATTGGCTGGGAAACTCAATTCAACATCGTTTGCAACATCGTACCAAGTATTTCCTTGGTCGTTGGTCACTTTGATCTCGATTGCGGTCCCAGATGGTTCACTTGAAAACCAAACCGGTTTGACTTTACCGACCGATGTTCCAACCTGTAATACCTCGGAAAGCCAAGTCCCAGTCAAACTATAGGCGGTGGAATATTCAAGATCTATCCACCATGAAACCGCGCTTGAACCGATGAGTTGAACCTTCCACACCAATTCACGACCTGGATGTTCAAGGTGCATTGTCTCATTGGCGATGACCTGTTGCCAATGAGTGCCATTATCAGCACTAACCCAATGATCTACACGGTCTCCTTGACTAGCAGCAGTCCAATAGGTCTTCATATTGATTGCCAGAACATCATCCTCGGTTTCAATCATTTCACCAAACCAAGTGGTAGTTCCTGGCGCAGGCACGGTGAAATATTCCAAACCGATGCCAAATTCACGATAGAATAGGGAACTAGAACTTGATGAATATCCGCAATCAACTGTGATGAGACGTTTGCCATCATAGGTCAAGCCATTGCCCATCGAGTAGATGATTTTTTGATCCGGCTGGGGGATGAGATTCGCGGTTCCAGAGATCGCCCAAGCCTTTAATTGATCTCGATTCTGATAGTATTGGTCCTTCATACAACGCATGTAAAACATATTCTCATGTGCGACTAAACCGCGGACCAAACTACTGCTCGTACCGCATTCAGCCGAAGAGGAACTCGATTGGAAATTATACATGTACTCACCACGATCAAAGGTACCTGAATCGAATTCATAGGAAACTATTCTCCGCTGACTATTGTGTACAATCCAAATCAAATCGCGAGATTTATCATAGGAAATTGCAGAATAATCACCGTATTGGGGCGAGACATCATATGAATTTAAACAGGTCCAAACATCGTCATTCCTGATGTCGAATTCGAGCACTCGATGATATTGCTCGCTTATTTGATTACCATAGAGATAGCGATAAGTGGTAAAGATACCAAACATCCTCTCATCATCTGTAATGGTCCAATCCCTAAAGGTGTAAGCCTTGTTAGAAGATGGATCTGGGGGCAAAGTACACGAGGCCTGTTCTAATTGAATGACCGTATCTAGAGTGGCATTATTAGGATATAGTCTTTGCACCACGGTATTGAAATTGGTTCCTGCCCATTTGGCAAGGAATAGCCAATCGTGATGTATTAGGACAGCGCCTTGGCTACGGCTAGAAAATGAAGTACTAGACAGTTTAATCTGAGTACTAAATCTACTCTCGGTTGAATTTGAAGTGTGGGGTTGACGGATTGAATAACTACTATTATCATACCAAGAAGTGCTTGCTGACACGGCGGTAGTATCGATCTCATAGGGGATGAAATCCTCCTCGACTTGGCTCATCGCCAATGATAAGTCATCTGACCTCGCATCGACGGCACCTGATTCACCAGCAGACCAATCAACCCTATCGTCCACTGTTACCTGCGACCATCCAGTTGCACTAACGCCGGATAAGGTCATCTCGACATCGGTAACTTCAGCACCGATTGGCAGATCTATCACGATAGAGGTGTCTACACCTCCGCCTTGATAGGTGGCGATTCTTTCGACCTCACCTCCTGAAAATGTGTAGAGATGACGCGAAACACCGGCGGCTTCAACATCGACGCTGATTTGTGCGAATAGTGGTGTTGCCGGCGCAAGAAGAAGCAGCACTATCATCAGCTGCATCCGGAAACTCGTCACTCTGACCACAGGTCCACCATTACCACTGTAAGTGGTAAAGGACTTCAACTCACCGCACTGCTGGCGTGATTTATTGGACAAATAAATGATTCACTAAACCCGATCATAGCGAATCGGAGAATTGGTTCCCCTCGTGCCAGACTTTTCATCTTCATTTACCTCAAACCAATCGACGATCCAATCGCCATCTGTATCCCAGTTGGTAGGACTGCTGCCATCGGCCACGCCATCATCATCAATATCGAGAAGATACCAACCATGTGGCCTCTCTCCCTGAAGCAATATGGGATTTGTTTCAGCAGGGGCACTTGGGAAATACTTCTCCCATTCAGCGGTCCAATTACCAGCACAAAGCGGTAGCGGGTCATCATCGGAAGAATTGACGACGAGATATTCAGCGTCGTTGTCATTGACTACATAGGCGAATAAATTATCACTTGAATCGAGCCTTGCCATCTTGAAATAATTGTGTGTGGTTTCATCCACCTCACCTAAGTGTAGTAAATACTCGCGGAATTGCCACCATTCTTCTACCGCCTCACCGTCCCAAGTCAATCCTAGAGCTAATACCTTACCACTGGAATTATAATTGGTATTGGTAATACCGAAAAACTCCATGAAATTACTATTGGCTGTATATACACAATCGATAGCCCCACATTGATAACTTCCATCCTCATCCGCATCATAGGATGCATCGATACTTTCAGCCGGGTCCATGGTGAACTGTGTCGAGCTAAGCACAGGCCTCGGTAATACTCCAACACTTGAATATGACAATGGCAAACAAGCACCTGTGCCACCTTGGCAGGGATCTCCGCTCGCGACATCGATCCAATTAACCCTGATAGTCTGAGTGGTGGTAAAGTCATCATCATTTTCATCCCAACCATGATAATATTCGTACCAATCCGGTAAGAAATCATGATCACTGTCGTTTTGACGAGGATTGGTACCGAATTTGAAAACCTCCAAACCGTCGCTTAACGACCAGTCTCGGTCATAGGAAATAACCGCACCTAAACCATCGAATTGTGGGCGATAAATAACCGAGTCATTGTCGCTATCATTTGTATCTGGACGGGTGGTGTTGAGATATTCCATCATATTGGTGAAGGGCAAAGCGGTATTCGCTTGAGGAATTGTGACTCCGGTTGCTGAATAAATACCTAAAATATCATCCCACACTCGTTGTTGGGCCGGCATATCAGCACTGGTCCTATCGTACCAACCATCGTGATCACCATCATAATCAACGTCGAATGGGTTGAGGGGGTTTGTCGCCCAGTGATTTATTGTGCTGACATCTGGCATGCCATAAATCGCAAAGCAATACTCCCAACCATCAGGGATGCCATCGGAGTCTGAATCGGCATGAGTAGGGTCGGTAATACCCATCAAAGTTCGATTGAAAGTGCCTTGCTGATTTGCATCGATTGCATCAACCTTAGCAGCTGAACCGGCGTGTAATGATCTAAAACTAGAATATAACTGCGCTTTGGCAGCGGCTAAAGTAATCCCTTCCTCCTCCATATATGCCGAATAGGTATCGTTGCCAAAACTAATCAATCCAGAGCCATTTGGCACGGTATCACGTTGTGATTTTTTACCATATATCCGCGACTCGTATTCGCGAATATCGGTATAGGCTTCCTCCTCTTCTATCACCCCGTCATTATCACAATCAAAAGAGTCGGAATCAGAATCATAAGGTGCCAAAGAATCATCGAATATGGGATTCATCGACCATCTATTTTCGGGATTCTTCCAAGTGGTAAACCAATATTCAAAGCCGTCAGACATACCATCATCATCCGAATCAGCAACGGTGGGATCGGTGATTCCTTTCAGGAAAGTCATCAAGATGCTCTCTTCTCCATCATTAACCCAACTGAGATAATCGGAATTCCAACGAAATGCACGATATCCTTTGCTATCGATTATCGTAGCCACTCTCGCTTGATCAATCACATCAGGGGAAGTGATGACCTCGTGGAAGAACGGTGCACCACCAGTGTGAACCTCGCCATTGACCGGATGTGAATTGGTTAGGCTGAACTCTTGTGAATCGGTTAATCCATCGTTGTCCTCATCGAAGGAACCATCGCCTGGCACTAGTGGATTGAGTGTCCAAATCTCTGCGCTATTATTCCATTGAGTGAAAACCAATTCCACTCCGTCAAGAATACCATCATCATCGGTGTCATCATCTCCACCGGGTCGATGAACTTCTCCGCCATCGTTGCGGCGCAGGAGGGGGCCGGGGGCATCTTCAACTGGTACTTCCTGCCGCATTTCCCGATGCTGATCCTGTTCTTCATCTCGGCGCTGGCGGAGACCAACCGCCCGCCCTTCGACCTGCCGGAAGCGGAATCGGAACTGGTGGCAGGCTACCAGGTGGAATATTCCTCCACGCCCTTCCTGCTCTTCATGATTGGCGAGCTGGTGGCCGTGGTGCTGATGTGCGCGCTGGTGTCGCTGATGTTCTTCGGTGGCTGGCTGTCGCCGGTGCCGTTCCTGCCCGATGGCTTCTTCTGGATGTTTATCAAGATGCTGATGGTCTTCTTCATGTTCGCCATGGTGAAGGCAATCACGCCGCGCTACCGCTATGATCAGCTGATGCGGCTGGGGTGGAAAGTCTTCCTGCCCTTCTCGCTCTTCTGGGTGGTCTTCGTGGCCTTCGCTGCAAAATTCGACTGGTTCTGGGGCATCTACGCCCGCTGGACCGTAGGGGGCTGACATGGTTAACACCGATTACACCCGCGCCGCGAAATACTTCCTGCTGGCGGATTACGCCAAGGCGTTCATGCTGGGGATGCGCTATTTCTTTGCGCCGAAGACCACGCTGAACTACCCGCACGAGAAGGGGCCGCTGTCGCCCCGTTTCCGTGGCGAACACGCGTTGCGGCGGTACCCCAACGGCGAGGAACGGTGCATCGCTTGCAAACTGTGCGAGGCCGTCTGCCCCGCGCAGGCTATCACCATCGATGCCGAAGCCCGCGAGGACGGCAGCCGCCGCACCACGCGCTATGACATCGACATGACCAAATGCATTTACTGCGGTTTCTGCCAAGAGGCTTGCCCGGTGGATGCCATTGTCGAAGGCCCGAACTTCGAGTTCTCGACTGAGACCCGCGAAGAGCTTTACTACGACAAGGCCAAGCTTTTGGACAACGGCGAACGCTGGGAAGCCGAAATTGCCCGCAACCTCGAAATGGACGCGCCCTACAGATGAGCGACCCCAAGAACCCTTTTGATGCGATGATGAAGCAAGCGCAGGAGATGGCGAAAGCCTTTCCGGCCATGGATGCTTTTTCGCCCAAAGGGTTCGAGGTGATGATGGGCACCATGCCGAAAGAGATGATGGATTTCTGGTTCGGCGATACGGTGAACAAGGGCGGGCTGGACGCGCGGACGCGGCTGCTTCTGACCCTCGCCGGGCTGACCATGCAGGGCGCGCAGAATGACATGGCCCTTCGTCAAACCGTGCGCCACGCTCGCGAGGCGGGGGCCACGAAACAACATATCGTCGAGACGATCAGCCAGATGTCGGTCTTTGCCGGGCTTCCGGC
>Ga0208879_1004671_pt1 | contig 10583 bp, 11 predicted proteins | sample Knorr_S15_td_Bot_FD_185605 | JGI IMG/M metagenome (GOLD analysis project Ga0208879, IMG submission 185605) | Marine microbial communities from Southern Atlantic Ocean transect - Knorr_S15_td_Bottom_ad_5009_LV_A (SPAdes) (version 2) | ecosystem: Environmental > Aquatic > Marine > Oceanic | place...
ATTGAAAAGAATAGCCCCAAGGGGAATCGAACCCCTGTTTCCGGCGTGAGAGGCCAGCGTCCTAACCGCTAGACGATGGGGCCATATAAAAATGGTAGGAAAATTAAAAGCTGTCTCTTTTCATGATCGGCGGACCGGCACGGTTTTTCTTTTTCTCTTTACGGATCTTGTCTTCCGCCTCCAGGTCGCGTTTGTTCACCCCAAAAATCAGAAATGCCATCAAGGGATAAGCCGGCCCAGATAGTACCGCCCATGTGATCATGAACTTGCCCCCGGCAGAAATCATGCCTCCATCGGTCCCTTCATTGCCCCCTGTGCCGAAGGCCAAAAACAGAACAAAACCCAGGAGTATGCCCATTAATGAAGAGACTGCGGTTTTATGCGCCACCTCATTCATATATAGTGTCGGCAAAAGTGGGAAATCGCTGACATAAGCGCCAAGCAGCCCCAAGGTGAACAAAATAAACATTGCCGCCATCAAAAAATCATTGAGAACGGCAACGGTCGTCACCAACTGGTAAAGTGGCGCCCAAAGCGCAATTATTAACGGATTGCGATAAATATTCATAATTCCTCAAATCACCAGCCACTAAGCGTGGGGCCTACCGGCCATAACTTTATTTAGCAAGAGGCCGTTTTTCTCGGCTCTAAGAACTCTTGCCAGTTTCCTCCCACGGGAGCGCGCCAAGGGGTGGCTCGGGTACAAGGGCTCGAACCTCGACATTCAGAACCAGAATCTGACGTCCTACCATTAGACGATACCCGAACGCTAATTCCTTGTAAATTCTAGTTTATAATAGTTATAGATGCGAAAACTGTCAAGGTCGTTTGCGGAAAACCTCCGCCCACTAGCCGTGGAGGCAACTGGCAAGGACTTTTAAGCCGAGATGACTTTTTTCTCGCCAGCTAAACCTGTTACCCCGTCAGGGCATGCGTGATATCATTTTCATTTACCTTCATGCCCTCAAAGGGTAAAAGCAAATGATTAGTAAAAGGAACCTTTATTTATGCGCGTGATTTCTGGCATCGCCCGGGGAACCCGTCTGGCCAGTCTGGGCTCTGCCGATATCCGCCCTACTCTCGACCGGGTTAAGGAATCGTTTTTCAACCAGGTGGGACCAGGACTGGAGGGGCTAGCTTTTCTCGACCTGTTCGCAGGCAGTGGCAGCATGGGCATTGAGGCCCTGAGCCGGGGTGCGGAAATGGTAGTATTTGTCGAACCCAACCCAAAAGCCCAGAGCATCATCATACAAAATCTGGAAAAATGCAAAATGACCAACAACGAAGAGCCCCCGCGCTGGGATTTGTTAAAATCGTCTGCCCTGACAGGCTTGAAAACACTCAAGGATCGGGGACTGGGCTTCGACCTGATTTATATAGATCCGCCTTTCGCCGACAGCTTGTATGAACCGGCCTTGTTGGGGATTTCTCCATCGGGAATACTGCGCCGGAACGCGGTGGTGGTGGTGGAACATTTCCATAAAACTGTTTTGCTAAAAAACTATGATAAACTTAATATTTTTAAGGATCGGCGTTTAGGCGATTCCCGCCTTTCGTTTTTCAAATTTAAAGATTCTCTTTGAATTATGACGGTTAAAGAACAGAAAGAAAAAATTGTTATAGCCATGAGCGGTGGGGTAGATAGCTCTGTCGCCGCCGGGATCATGAAGGAACGGGGGTTCGATGCTATCGGGGTTTCCCTGCAGTTGTGGAACTATTCAAACTCGGACAACCGGTTCGGCACCTGCTGTTCGCTGGACGATCTGGCCGATGCCCGGCGGGTGGCCGAGCGGATCGGCATCCCCTATTACATCCTGAACATGGAAAAAAAGTTTAAGGAAGAGGTGGTCGACTATTTTATCTCGGAGTACATGCAAGCGAGAACGCCGATTCCCTGCACGATGTGCAACCAGAAACTGAAATTTGAAGAGCTGATCCACAAGGCCGAAGCGTTCGGGGTACAACGCGTAGCCACCGGACATTACGCTTCCATCGTCAAGCATCCTTCCGGGCAATTGCTGGTGCGCCGGGGCCGGGACCGGTTTAAAGATCAGAGCTATTTCCTGTTCAACTTGTCACAGAAACAACTGGCCAGGCTGGAGTTTCCGCTTGGCGACATGGATAAAAAGGAAGTGCGCGAACGGGCCCGGGAATTAGGATTGAACGTGGCCGAAAAAGCCGAGTCGCATGAAATCTGTTTCATTCCCGATAACGACTATCCCCGGTTCATCGCCAAGCAATTAAATGGGAAAGGCATTAAGGAGGGAGAGATTGTCAATTCCGCCGGCAAGGTGCTGGGCACTCATCAGGGTTACCCGGCTTTTACCATCGGCCAAAGAAAAGGGATCAACCTCGGAGGGCTCAAGGAACCGCATTTTGTGACGCATATTGACCCAGTGCGAAACCGCATCACCATCGGCCCTAAACAAGAACTAACCCGGCAGGACTGCACGGTGGGCCAAGTAAATTGGAGCCTGGAGTTTTCCGGTCCATTCCACGCCGAAGTGCAGATCCGTTACCGGCACCGGGCAGTTGCGTCAACGGTAACACCGCTTGACGGCTCGCGGGCCAAGATCGAGTTTGACGACCCACAGATTTCCATCGCACCCGGGCAGTCGGCTGTTTTTTATCAGGATGACTGCGTGGTCGGCGGTGGATGGCTGGAATGAGCGAAGCTGTAAAAGTAGCAGTGGAAGCGGCGTTGGCGGCAGGCAAGATCCTACGCGACCGCAAAGACAGCATCGGAAAAATTTCTTACAAAGAATTTTATGATCCGGTAACCGAGGTGGACCTTCTGTGCGAGCGGACGGTGATTGACCGAATCAAGAAAACCTTTCCGGACCACGATATTTTGGCGGAAGAGTCGGGCAATGCCGAAGGCAACCCATCACCGAGCAAATGGATCATTGACCCGCTTGATGGCACGCTGAACTATTCGCACGGCTACCCCTGCTATTGTGTTTCGATCGGACTGGAGCACGAAGGCCAGGTAGAAGTTGGTGTAGTGTACAACCCCTGCCTGGATGAGTTGTTTGTTGCAGAACGAGGCAAGGGAGCCACCCTCAATAGCAAGCCCATCAAGGTTTCCTCAATTCCCACGTTGAAAGAAAGCCTGCTGGTTACCGGTTTCCACCCTAGGGTGGCACATTCTCTGGACGATAATTTGAACCATTTTTGCCAGTTCATGAAAGCCTGCCAGGCAGTTCGCCGTCCCGGTTCCGCAGCAATGGACCTGGTTTATACAGCGATGGGCCGGTTTGAAGGATTCTGGGAACTCAAGCTCAGCCCTTGGGATGTTGCTGCGGGAATGTTAATCATAAAGGAAGCCGGAGGCACCCTGTCGAAATTTAATGGAAGTCCGGTTACGATTTATGATGAGGAAATCCTGGTCAGCAACGGCCTGATCCACCAGGAGATGGTGAGTATCCTGCAATCCAGTAAAGAGTAAAAAAACCTCGCCGGGTTTTCTGCCCGCTTCTACCATGGGAAAAAAATTTCATCTTATCCTGATAATTGCCGTTCTGGTTGGTTGCCAGACCACTCCGGTAAAGGACTGTGCCAGTTGCGTCTATGACCTCTATCTATGGAAAACGGCAGTTGATACGGTTGCGCAGGCCAACTTCCCTGATGAGGAATACAACGCCGTGGTGCATTATGTCGACTATGCTAACGCCTGGGTGACTTCGGGCAACGACATTCATATCACCGATGATCTATTGCATAAATTATCGCAAGAGCAGAGGGTGGCGGTGGCGGCACATGAAATCGGCCATTTGAAAGCGGGCCATTATTATTCCACACTGGGAGTTTCTATTCTGACATCCATCGCTTTTTCGGTGGCCAATGTGTTTGTGCCGGGGGTAGGCTTTGCGGAGTATCTGGTGAAACCGATTGTGGTCGGTGGTTTCTCCCGCCCACAGGAATTGGAGGCCGATAAACTTGGGGTGGGCTATTTACAGAAAGCCGGTTTGCCTCCGCATTATTTTATGGAAGTGCTGCAAATTTTCCGCGAGGAGTCCGGAGGTAAATCGGATGAGGCCAGCTATTTCTCCACCCACCCAACAACGAAGGAACGCATCGAACAGATAAAAAGTTTTTATGAACAACCCGAATCCTCACCTCAGTAAACATTTCCTATCCCCCGGGCGTGGCCCGACGGTTTGACCAGATAGGTGTAGCCCTTCAAACCCGCCTTGTAGAGACTGAGAAAATCATCGGCTTCCTTTTGTGTCACTACTCCCCTTTGCACACACCCGATCAGGAAACCGTCTATGCGTCCAGCGAGTTCATCGGCACTGAACTGCACATAGTCCAGAACATCCGCCACATCTTCGCCTTCAATGATCTGCTCATACTTCAGCGACCCATCTTCGTTAAGTGATACGTGAACCGTGTTGGTGTCGCCGAACAGGTTGTGCAGGTCTCCAAGAATTTCCTGGTAGGCACCTGTGAGAAAAATACAAAGGGCGTAGTTTTCTCCCGGCTGCAGGGAGTGCACCCTCAACGTGTTTTCGGTTCCACGATGGGTGCCAATGAAGGTGTCGATCCTTCCATCCGAGTCACAGGTGATATCTGCAAGCGTCGCATCGCGGTCGGGCTCTTCATTCAGGCGATTTAAGGGAACGACTGGAAATACCTGGTCAATGGCCCAGGAATCTGGAACCGATTGGAACACTGAAAAATTGCAGAAATATTTATCGGCCAGTTTGGTTTTAAGACTGCGAATATCATCCGGCAAAAATTTCAGCCGGGAACTGAGTTTTTCAATTTTACGGCCAATGCCCCAGTAAATACGTTCGGCCATAGCCCGGTCATTCAAAGAGATCAGGCCAAGAAGAAACTGGTTTTGCGCTTCGTCTTTCAAATGGACGGCATCGTGCCACGATTCGATCAGGTTTTTGTTGGAGGTGAAATCCAGCACATCAAAAATTTCTTTCACCACTTCGGGCGCGTCATCGGCAATTTCAATCTGCTCACTCCACTCCGGAAAGCTGGTTACATCCAGCACGTTGACGACAAGAATGGAATGATGCGCGGTCATAGCCCGGCCAGACTCGGAGATGATGTTCGGGTGTGGCAGGTCTTCTGCCTTGCAGATTTCCAGCAAATGATAGACCACATCGTTGGCATATTCCTGCACCGAATAATTGGTACTGGAAGCGAAGGTAGACCGCGACCCGTCATAGTCGATACCCAGTCCACCGCCCACATCTATGTATTGGATGTTGCATCGAAACTTCATCAATTCGGAATAGAACCGCCCCACCTCCTTCAGACTGTCTTTGATCCTGCGGATGTTGGTGATCTGGCTTCCCAGATGAAAGTGAATCAATTTGATACAATCGAGAATATTTTTACTTTTGGCGATTTCCAGGGCTTCCATCAGTTCCATCGTGTTCAGTCCGAACTTGGAGTATTCTCCGGCTGATGAGGACCAGCGCCCCTGCCCCGCACTCACCAGCTTGATGCGGAGTCCAATATTAGGTTGAACTCCCAGTTCCTTAGCCACTTTCTCAATCAATGCCAGTTCATCGAGTTTTTCCACAACGATAAAAACCTTCTTGCCCAGCTTCTGGCTCATCAACGCCAGACGGATGAAGGCTTCATCTTTATAACCATTGCAGATCAGCAAGGCTTCCGGGTTATCAAGTATGGCGAGTATCGCGTGCAATTCCGGCTTGGAGCCCGCTTCCAGTCCGATATTGAAAGGCCGTCCGAATTTTACAATCTCTTCCACCACCTGCCTTTGCTGGTTAACCTTGATAGGGTAAACTCCGTGATACCGGCCCTCATACCCATATTCTTCAATGGAGTTCTGAAACGAGTTGGCAAGGTTGGCGATGCTGGCTTTAAGTATGTCTGAAAAACGGATCAGGACCGGCAAAGAATATCCCTTGGACTGGATATCATCGACCAATTCCTTGAGGTCTATATGGTGTGCGCTCTTCTTGTCAGGGCGTACAACAATATTTCCCTTGGAATTGATGTCGAAATAACCCGCCCCCCATCCTTTAATGTTGTAGTGCTCACGAGCTTCGTCAATAGTCCATTTCGTCATAGCAGAATTGTTCCCTAATTTTTTAATCTTCCCTCCCTATGGAGGGAGGGGGTTGGGGGAGGGTTTGATTTTCGCCTGGAGCTTCTCTGAGTTTCTCCTCAAACCGAAACCTGCAAAGATAAAGCCAACCCTCCCTCAGTCCCTCCCTATGAAGGGAGGGATGCAAACATTTCCTCAAGGCGTAGCCTTGTTGCTATTTGGCCACGCTTAGTGGAATTTCAATTGGAAACAAAGAGATTCTTTGCTTCACTAATCTATGCTATAAAATCGGGATTGGTCAAGTCATCTTTTTGAATCCACAATCTGGAAGAATCCATGAAAATTGAAAATGTGGAAGTGCGGGATATTGCCAGAGAATTCGGCACCCCCGTTTATGTATACAGCCTGGAAATCCTTCGTGTTTCGATAGCCGAGATCAAAAAATTGGCTCCCGTTACCCGTTACGCCATGAAAGCCAATTCCAACATCCGTATTCTTAAAGAAATGCTCGACAACGGAGTAAAAATTGATGCGGTCAGCATATTTGAAGTACAACGCGCCCTGCGGGCAGGATTCAAAACTGACGATATCTGCTTCACCAGCGATGTATTTTTCAACGACGACGATGTAAAGTTTTGCCTCGAAAATAACATCTACTGCAATTGCGGCACCTTGGGGATGGTTGAAGAATATGGCAAGGCCCTGAAAGCAACGGGTGCCGGTTCCCCGAAAATCTCGATACGCATCAACCCCGGCGAGGGTGCGGGCCATTCAAAAAAAACCAATACCGGCGGACCCTACAGCAAACATGGAATCTGGTACCAGAATCTGGATGAAGTCAAACGTCTTGCCCAAGAGTATGGACTGACAGTTTCCGGAGTGCATATGCATATTGGCTCCGGCGGAGATATGGAACATCTCAAACGCATCACTGGGAAACTGGTGGAATTCGCCAAACAGTTTGAAGAAGTGGAAACGGTAAATTTTGGCGGTGGACTGCCCTATCAATATGATCCTGATAAACCGCAGGAAGATATCTCCGGCTATAAAGCCATTATTGATGAACGGGAAAAACTATTGAGGGATCATTTCGGGCGGAACATCGTCTGCGAAATTGAACCGGGCCGAAGATTCGTGGCGGGTTGCGGGACCCTGATCGGAGAAGTGCGGTCCCTCAACCATACCTTCGATGAAGAAGGAAAACGCATCGACTATGTGCTGACCAATGTCGGGTTCTGCCACCTCCTTCGCCCCATGGCCTATGGATCGTTCCACCCCATCTGGTTTGTCGGTGATGACCTCGGGCCAGAACAGGACCTCATCGTTGCCGGACCGGTTTGTGAGTCCGGCGACGTGTTGACGCAAAAAGATGAAGAACCGGTAGCCCGCAAACTGCCCATGCCAAAACCGGGAGACTGCATCGTCATTGGCGGGGCGGGAGCCTATGGGCACGTTATGTCATCGAACTACAATTCCCAGCCACTCATTCCCGAAGTGGTGGTCGATGGCAACCGATGCACAAAGACCCGAAGCCGGCAGACTCTTGATGATATCCTAATGCAAGAAGCGAATTAGCTTTATAACCCACAGAACCGGACTAAAAAAGAGAACGATGTCTACCTTGGATAAAATTTTCCGCTATCACCGATCCTCCAAACACGGTTATCATTCCTTTGCCCCAGGCCCAGGTTACCTGGATTGGGATTCTCAGCCCAATCCATTCCGGCGGTACGAAGGAGCAGAGGTCATTCCCTTAAAAAAGTTTTCCTTAACAGAAAAGCCTTTCTTTTCGGAAGCACTCCAATCGTCCACAATTCCAGTTTCTCCCTTGGACTTCGAGTCCATCTCCCAACTGTTTTTTGATAGTCTCGCCATATCAGCCTGGAAGAGTTTCCAAGGATCCAAATGGGCGCTGAGGGTCAACCCATCGAGCGGCAATTTGCATCCTACCGAAGGGTACCTGATCTCCGGGCCATTAGAAGGTCTTTCGCAAAATCCTTTCATTTCTCATTACAGCCCTTTGTCACATGGTTTAGAAGTTCGAGCTACCTTCCCCATCGAAAAATGGACAAAAATGCTGAATGGCTTACCCCCTGATACGATCTTTATCGGCTTGAGTTCTATTTACTGGCGGGAAGCCTGGAAGTACGGCATGAGGGCTTTTCGGTACTGCCATCACGACCTGGGGCATGCTTTGGCGGCTATTAACATCGCTTGCGCAGGATTAGGTTGGCGAGCAGTTTTAATAGATCAACTCGGCGGTAATGAATTAGAAATGATTCTGGGATTAACAAAAAAGAACGACGGGGAGGTAGAAGTACCGGATTGTCTGATGGCTGTTTCACCGAGTGAGATTGCAAGTGACTGGAATTTTGAAAAACAATCGTTCCTGGATAGTTTTGCCAATTTAAACTGGAATGGAACGCCAAATATCCTCAGCCAGGCTCATGTTCCCTGGTCAGCCATAGATGAGGTTTCTCAAAACACGAAAAAACCATTTACTGAAACCTATCCAAATTTTAATTTTGAGGCAGGGTCATTATCAAAACTAATTTCTGATGATTTTTTTTCCTTAAGAAAAGCCATTCACCAACGAAGAAGTGCTGTTGCCATGGACGGACAAACTACAATGAAACGGGACACTTTCTATCAATTTCTAATAAAAACAATTCCCGAGGCCTGCCCCCTTCCTTTTCAAACACTACCCTGGGAACCCAATGTGCATTTGGGATTATTCGTACATCGGGTGGATGAATTGCCCGGAGGCTTATATTTCCTGGTGCGAAACAAAAAACATATTGAGGACTTGAAATCCAGGTTGAAGCCAGATTTCTTATGGGAAAAACCGGAAGGTTGTTCTACCGAATTGGATTTATTTTTTCTGGAGCAAGGTGACTTTATGGGTGTCTCAGCATCCGTATCATGTGGACAGGACATCGCCAGACAAGGTTGTTTTAGTTTGGGTATGATCAGCGCTTTTGAAGAACCTCTAAAAAAACAGGGTTCGTGGTTTTATCCCCGTCTTTACTGGGAATGTGGCGCCATAGGACAGATTCTCTACCTGCAGGCAGAAGTCAGTGGAATTCGTAGTACCGGAATAGGCTGTTTTTTTGATGATCCTGTCCATCAGGTTTTTGGGATTCAGGACATGAGTTACCAAAGCCTCTACCATTTTACCGTGGGTGGACCCGTGGAGGACACACGATTGACAACCCTGCCAGCTTATACTTAAAATAGCGGGTCTATTTTCTGGGCCATCTGGACATCGGCTAGGGTGACACCCCTTGCCGTGTGGGTCCAGTAGCGGATAGTAATGCGTTTGTAGTTGATGATGATGTCTGGATGATGGTTATTATCTTCCGCCGCTTCAGCAATCTTGCCCACAAAAGCTATTCCCTCCATAAATTTGGAGGCATGGTGGACCCGTTGTATGTAAGCCACACCTTTTTCGTTCTTGCCGGTTTTCCATTCCGGCGCCATCTCTTTTAACTTATCTTCCAGTTCCTGCTCAGTCAGGGCGATCTTCTCTACCATTTTTCAGGCTCCATAAAATTTTATCCCGGCGCAGGCGGGATTAAGTGATTACACGAGTTTATCCAGTTTTTTTCGCAAGGTAGTTTCGTGCGTCTTATAAACAAAACTTTCTTCGCCATTGATGCGAACCACCGGAATGCGTTCCTTATAAGATTCAAACAAGACAGGATCAGATTCGATATCTGTCAATGTTAAGGTCGCGTGATAATCGGGGAGCACACGTTCAACGATTGCCTTTGCGTCATCACAGAGACAACAATCTTTTTTAGTCAGAATTTCTATCTGGATACTCATCGTTTTTTTTATAATATAAATCACCCCAGCCCTCTTTGAGAAAGAGGGAGAAAAATCTCATAAAGCAGAGACAACTCTTTTTCCGCCTATTAACACTATTGCTTATTGCCCCCGGCGGATCGCCTGCTCGCCGCAGAGGCAACTAGCAATAGTTCCTTAAGCCGCCTATAATTTTTGATCGCCAGAAAAAATTATTGCTCCCTGGCCCTACGCCTAGTAGTTACATGGAGTGGGTCATTGTTGTTACTTTGCCCCAGATAATGAGGCACGCGAAAAGCAGGATGAATCCGACCAGTACCACTATCGCAAGAGGTCGCTTTTTCCAGTACCGTTCCTTGTTTTGATCGACCAAGGGAATGGCGACCAGAAACAAGATGATTAACGGCGGCGCGACAACCAGAAATGGCACCCACAGGTTTTCCAAAGCATAGACCCACACGAACTGCCACGGTGGTTTCGTCACTTCCAGGCCCAGCACCGGTTCTTCTCCCAGCGGTGGAGCGATGGTGAGCGCCAGCAGGCAGATCAACAGAAAAACTCCGGCTCCCCCTCTTTGGAGGTAGGCCATATGCCGGGTAAAAGGCATATTTTTACTTTTCTCCGGTGCTTCCGGAAGAGGCGACAGCTTGTGGTATTTAACGTAGAACAGGTGCAGACCCACCATCAACAGAGTGATGATCGGTAGCAAGGATATATGGGCCATATAAATCCGGTTTAA
>Ga0208879_1004676_pt1 | contig 10578 bp, 7 predicted proteins | sample Knorr_S15_td_Bot_FD_185605 | JGI IMG/M metagenome (GOLD analysis project Ga0208879, IMG submission 185605) | Marine microbial communities from Southern Atlantic Ocean transect - Knorr_S15_td_Bottom_ad_5009_LV_A (SPAdes) (version 2) | ecosystem: Environmental > Aquatic > Marine > Oceanic | place...
GCAGGCGGTTAGAGGAGTGGCTATCAGAGGAGTGGAGAGTCCAGGAATTTGATGGACTTCTTGAGTTTTCTAAGAAACAAGAATTAGCTACAGATATAACTCCGCTCAACATTAATAGATTCAAAGGGAAAAAGAGAGAATGGTTGTTGGCATTACAAGGAAAATTCAATCCAGAATCTTCAGAACATTCTGGCGATTTTCGCCGCTGGGACAGACATGTCCGAGACCAATTCATAATTATCGCAATGATCGCCAATGAGAGAGAGGGAGTCGCTCAAGGAAGTTTGGCGAGAGCGCTCGGAATCCGGTTTGAGGATGAAGCGAGTAAGAGATACGCTGGAAATGTCGTGAGGGCAGCTAAAATAGCGCTCACCCGGATGGCGAGAAACAAGGATAAAAACAAGAATATTTTTTCTGAAGGGATATTTCAGCAGGCCCGTGGCCACGGACTTAATCGAATTCACGCATTTGAAGACAATTCAATTCGAAAGTTGACTCTCAGATGGGTCAACAGCCATCCGGCCAAAGTACTGGTCCCCAACCTCGACTCGTGAATATTCACGAGCACCCGGTGGTAGAGCCGCACTCGTTGCACTTGAGACAGGTTCCATTTCTGACCATCTGACTGCCACCGCAGTTTCCGCAGATGTCACCGGTAAAGCCTCTTTCTCGAGCCATCCGCATCCTTTTTTGGTCAACGGTTTCCGGTTCAACATCCAAAGTCAGCTGAATGTCCCGCTTGTCGCCCTCGTGTCTGACCACACCATCGGGAGTGTGTTCGGGGCGGCTGATGGAGGTGGTCACCAAGTCTTCCTCGGAAATCTCTGCGAGATCATCTCTGTCGAGGTATTTGATTGCCAATTCTCTGAAAATGTAGTCAACGATGCTCGTTGCCCTCTTGACTCGGTGGCTGCCACCCTGGACCATTCCGCTCGGCTCAAACTTCTGGAATGTGAACGACTTCACGAAGGCCTCGAGTGGAATGCCGTACTGTAACCCGATTGAGACCGCTATTGCGAATTGGTTCAACATTGAGCGCCACGCTGCCCCCTCCTTCGAGGTGGTAATCATGATCTCGCCCAACCTTCCATCCTCGTAGGTGCTCGAGGTGAGATAGACAGTGTGGCCCCCAACCCTCGCCTTCATGGTGTTTGAATTGCGGGTGTCTGGCAAGGTCTGCCGGGAGGCGATGTAACCCTGCACGATTGTTTTGGCAACAACTTCTGCCTGTTGGACTGGCATCGGTAGACGCTCGACGACCTGCTTCGCCATCACCGTCATCACTTCGACCTCTTCGTCTATATCTTCGTCGTCAACGATCAAGGTCGGTGATACGAGGGACGACATCAGCGGCTGCGACAGTTTGCTGCCGTCGCGGTAGAGTGCGCACGCCTTGTTTCCGGTCTTCCAACTACGCATGTAGGCGTCCTGGACATCTTGAATCGACACATCTGCAGTCATGTTGATCGTCTTTGAGATCGCACCGGAGATGAATGGTTGAGCCGCTGCCATCATGTCGACATGCGCCTCCCAACGAATCGAGCGAACCCCTTTCGCACCACAAGACTGTGCACAGTCGAACACAGGGAGGTGCTCATCCTTCATGTGTGGCGCTCCCTCAATCATGCCGTGACCGAACATGTGTTCGTCGCCGAGTTGAATGTCTGTAGCTGAGTAACCCAACTTGTGGAGAATATCGAAGAAGGGCTCTGCCATTTCTTCATCGGTCAAGCCAAGAGTATCTCTGCAGAAATCCTCACCAAGGATTCCCGGAGAGAAAAGGCCACGGATGTCGAGTACCTTGTCCATCTTTGAATCCATTCTGGCGAATTGGTCTTCGGTGAATCCCAATTCCTTCAGTGAACTTGTGGTAATGGATGGGCAGTGGGAGAAGGAGCCGGTTCCGGTGATGTAGGTGATGATGTCATCCACTTCCACCTTCTTGTATCCAAGGTTGTCCAATCCACTTCTAAGCCCGGTCGCTGGGATGACGAGGCTTCCTCCGCCCGCCAACTTCTTGTATTGAACAATGGAAAACAGAGGCTCAACGCCAGTCGTGTCACAACCCATCACGAGACCGATGGTGCCAGTCGGCGCGATGACAGTGGTCTGGGCATTTCGGTAACCATGTTCCTCACCCTGCATCACCGCTTGGTCCCACGCTGAGCGAGATGCCTCCAGAAGATCCTTCGGGCACTTCTTCGGATCAATTCCCACAGGTGTGACAGCCAGCCCCTCGTACTCCTCAGTTGGAGCGTTGTAGGCTGCTCGGCGGTGATTTCGCATCACGCGTAGCATGTGTTTCTTGTTCTTCTCATACTGCTTGAAGGGGCCAAGAATCGATGACAATTCTGCTGATGTCTTGTAGGATTGACCGGTCATTATGGAGGTTAGAGCACCACAGACGGCGTAGCCTCGCGGGTCGTCATATGGAATTCCCATGTGCATCAAAACCGAGCCGAGGTTGCAGTAGCCAAGCCCGAGGGTGCGGGTTTCGTAGGAGAGCCGGGAGATTGACTTGGAGGGGAATTGTGCCATCAGCACGGATATCTCGAGGGCGATGGTCCACAATCTGATGGTGTGAATGTAGTCGTCAATCTCGAATGCACCTCTCTTCTGGTCAAAGCAGTGAAGCAGATTGATGCTGGCGAGATTGCACGCTGTGTCGTCCAAGAACATGTATTCGCTGCATGGGTTGGAGCCGTTGATTCGGCCGCTTTCCGGGCAGGTGTGCCAATCGTTGATTGTTGTGTCAAACTGGACTCCGGGGTCAGCACACGACCAGGCTGCGTTGGAGATGTCACCCCAAAGGTCAGCCGCCGGCATGGTTTCGCAAGGCACTGGCTCTCGCCCCTCCTCCTTCGCATCCGCCTTCTCGGTTCTCCAGTAGAGATTCCAATCGCCCCCACTTTCCACCGCTTCCATGAACTGGTTTGGCACCCGTACCGAGTTGTTGCTGTTCTGCCCCGAGACGGTGAGGTATCCCTCACCCTGCCAGTCTGCGTCGAACTGTTGGAATTTCATGCTGGTGAATCCTTGGCCTGCGAGGTCGAGGATTCGCTTGATGTGGGGCTCAGCGATGTTTGCATTCATCGCCCGCTTGATCGACTTCGCCAACTCGATGTTGACTCCGGTGTCTAACCTCGCCTCCTCGTCTCCCTCCCAGTCGGCAATGGTTGCGAAAATGGCGTTGGCATTCTTCTGCAGACTTGCTGCACCTGCAATGAGGGCGCTGACCTTATCCTCTTCCTTCATCTTCCAGTTGACATATTGACTGATGTCAGGGTGATCGAGGTCGAGTGTGATCATCTTCGCGGCTCGGCGTGTGGTGCCTCCCGACTTGATGGCGCCAGCCGCCTTGTCTAGTATCATCAGGAATGAGAGCAGCCCGCTGCTCTGACCACCACCTGACAGCGGCTCCCCCTCAGCTCTGAGGTTGCTGAAGTTGCTGCCGGTCCCGGAGCCGAACTTGAACAGAAGCGCCTCTCGAGCGACAAGGTCGGTGATGGAGCCCTCGCCGCACAATTTGTCCTCAATGCTTTGGATGAAGCAGGCGTGAGGTTGAGGTCGCTCGTAGGAGTTTTTCGACCTGCAGTCTTTGCCGGTTGCCGGATTGACATACCAGTGGCCTTGAGCGGGGCCTTCTATTCCATACGCCCAGTGCAGTCCGGTGTTGAACCACTGCGGGCTATTCGGTGCCGAGCGTTGGCTGGCGAGAAGGAAATACATCTCATCGTAATACGCGCGTGCGTCGTGCTCGCTCGCGAAGTAGCCGTGTTTCCACCCCCAGTAGGTCCAGCATCCTGCGAGGCGGTGGAAAAGTTGCTTTCCGCTTGTCTCTTTGCCAACCCAGTCGTCAACCTTGTCTTTCATCGACATATCAGGAGTTGAGCGCCAAAGGAACTCCGGAACTCCCTCTTCTTCGAGTTTTACCATGTGGTCCAGACCCGGAACCACCCTCCGGAAGTACTTGTCAGAGGCTACGGTGCCAGGAACACCAGAAAACCCAACAGGGAACTCCACTCCCTTGATCTCCCGCTCGATGGTCTGGTCGAAATTCTTGATTTGGATATCATTGACTTCCCAATCAAACTGTTCGTGAACAGGAGTGTTGGGTGAGGTGAATCGCCGTTCGATGACAAGCCCAGATTCGACATCACCAGAGACTTGGTCGGTCCGCCTTGAGGTTTGCATTTTCCATCCCTACCGTGCTCGTTCTGCTCTCATCATGTCTTGTCCGCTTGGTCGACGTCCTAATGGTGCGAGCGGGATTTTGTTGCCGACTTAGAGGGTTCTTAATGGTTCTCGACTAGACGCCGGAATTGTAGTGTGAAGTTGACCATTTTTTCTCCTCACGGCGACGACTCGTTTGGCTGATGACAAAGTTTCGGGTACTGTCTGGAACACAATAGAATAGGTAAATTATCAACACCGAAAATCATTGAAACCAACCACTCCTATCCAAAAACGGCTCTTTCACTCCGCACAACATCGGAAACAGTTGACGGGAACGCATTTGAACAAGCGGCGCGGAGGTGTACCCGTCGCAGTGACCCGCGTCGTTATTCAAGGAGGCTTTGATTTGCTAGCGCCAGAACAGATTTTACACGCCTGCATGATTCTTAGCGTGGAGTCAGATGAGGGCTTGAACGCCGACTTGATTTCCCTGATCAAAGATGCTTTGGGCTGTGATGACGAGGACCATGCAGCAGCGCTTGAGCACATCGATGAGCACCGTGATGGAGGCAAGTGGGGCGGCCGGCGAGATGCTGTATTGAAGCGCTCAGCCGACCGAGCCAACGAGGCGCTGGCGAACGGACAGCTTTCCGATTCAGGGCCAGTCGCCGATGGTCTTGCCAGCCTGCTTGACGAGGCGGATGATGGCGAGATTGACCCATTCGCAGAACTCGGAGTTCAAGCGGGAGCCGCGAGTGTAGGCGGCGCCGCTGACCAAGGTGCAGACCTGCTCGCCGCCTTCATGGACGACGACGAGGAAGAGGAGGAGATGGTCGACTCCGCAGGCTTCCTCACAGAAACCATCGATCTCGATGGCGCACCGACCTCTTCAGAATCAGATGATGAGTCAGAGGACGAGTCGGATGACGATGACTCCGACAGCTCAGATTCGACCGAGGAGGAGCAGGAGTCTGAATCGACTCACGCGGTGTCACCGCTTGCTGCCTACGAGATGCTGATGTCGACCTGTTGGGTTGACGGAATCCTCGACCCCGCCGAGGCGAAACTACTCGCTCGCAAGAGAGGCGAGTTGTCAATCAGTTTCGAGGAACATCTGACCCTCCTCCGCGAGATGTTGGAGCGAGAGTCATGATGGAGGAGCACACTCCGTTCTGGCACGCCCTCGAATTGGCGTGGTGCGGAGACGGAGCCCTCTCACTCCACAGCGTGAGGCTGCTCGATGCGATGCAGCAGATGATATCTCTCGACGACTCCACCCGAGCAGCCATAGAGAGCCGCTTTGAAGAGGAGATTGTAGCCGACCTCACACGGGCTGGCTTTGGTTGTGGCGACCAACCCCTCGCAGCATTAGTGGGCACTCTCACCTTCCTCGACGACCCGGCAGCGCAGGAAGTTGCCCGCGCACTTGGGAAGTCCGCACTATTGGCAGGTCTTTCGAAGGAGCGCTGGTTGTTTAGTTGTGCGTGGATGGACCAACTTGGCCTTGGCACCCCATTCATGGAGGGTGTCTGGCTTGAGGGGGACGACGCAGGTGAGTTGGCTCGGGTACCCGCAGTCTTGGTTCCTGTTGCCCGTCAAATCGGGCTCATCAACGATGACAACTGAGGTTTTCCCTCAACCTTTTCAGCCATCCATCACCAAATCCCAAGTGATTTCGGCGGTGTGTTTGAGCATGTTCGATACCGTACAATATTTCGCATGGCTCTTTTCGATTAACCTGCGAATCAATTTTTCAGGCAGGTCCACACCCTCCACTCGGTAGATCATGTGAATTTTGGTGAATACCCGTGGATTGTTCTCTGCCCTCTCCATGTCGAGTTCGACAACCGCCCTGGTAATCTCTCGATTCTTTAGTCCCTCTACCACATCAATCAGACTGCAGGCGCCACACGAGTGGAGTGTCGCCATCACTGGATTAACCACCTCACCCCCCCAACCGAGTTCCATCACGACGCCATCCTTGCCAGTACAGGTCAACTTCTCGCCTCCCCCCCATTCCACTAGAGAATCCATGGCCGAGCGCCAAGTCTAGTCGCCGATGGAGTTTCCGCAGCCGACATCTCCTCCCACCCAGATCCAACACACCACCTTCCACTCTTCGCCAACGCATTGATGAAGGGGTCGCCGGTCGGCGCAATCGATGACCTCAGGCTCACCTATCGACATCGTGGACGGCCAACTCTCCGTCCCAAGCGACCCGATCATCCACTTCATCGAAGGGGATGGTATCGGCTCTGACATCACTCCGGTGATGCAGAAGGTCGTCGATGCAGCCGTCGAGAAGGCGTATGAGGGCTCGCGTTCAATTCACTGGAGTGAGGTTCTAGCAGGACAGAAGGCGTACGATGCCACAGGCGAGTGGCTGCCAGATGAGACCCTCGATTCGATTCGATCAGGGTTCGTTTCAATCAAGGGACCGCTAACGACTCCTGTCGGTGGCGGAATTCGCAGTCTCAATGTTGCCCTGCGCCAGAAGTTGGATTTGTTCGCCTGTGTCCGCCCAATTAGATGGTACGAAGGAACGCCCAGCCCGGTCAAGGACCCGGGTGCGGTTGACATGATCATATTCCGGGAGAACAGCGAGGATGTCTACGCCGGCATCGAGTGGGAGGCGGGTAGCGACGAGGTTCGGAAGGTCATTGACTTCCTGCAGAATGAGATGGGAGTGGACAAGATTCGCTTTCCCGACACATCGGGTATTGGAATCAAGCCAATCAGCAGGGAAGGCACAACCCGCATCGTGCGGGCGGCATTCCACCATGCAATCGAACAGGATTTGAACAGCGTTACTTTAGTCCACAAGGGGAACATCATGAAGTTCACAGAGGGTGGATTCCGCGACTGGGGGTACCAACTAGCCAAGGATGAGTTCGGGGCCACGGAACTTGACGGCGGTCCTTGGTGCACCTTCACAAACCCGAACACCGGGAACGAGATTCTCGTCAAGGACGTCATTGCCGACGCCATGCTTCAACAGATACTGACACGCCCACGTGAGTATTCGGTACTAACCACGATGAACCTCAACGGAGATTACATCTCCGACGCACTCGCGGCACAGGTCGGAGGCATCGGAATCGCCCCTGGTGCCAACATCAACTACGACACCGGAGTCGCCATCTTCGAGGCCACCCACGGCACTGCCCCCAAGTATACCGGTCTTGACAAGGTAAACCCCGGGAGTCTGATACTCTCCGCTGAGATGATGCTTCGATACATGGGTTGGGGAGAAGCGGCGGACCTCATTGTGAAGGGGATGGGAGGGGCCATATTGGCAAAGACCGTCACCTACGACTTCGAGCGTCTGATGGGTGACGCGACCCTGCTCAAGTGTAGCGAGTTCGGTGCTGCCATCATCACACATATGTGAGTGATTCAGCATGGTCGCTGGGACCATCGCGGCCGCGCACGCGTCAGTGAGGCTATCCATCAGGCTCGCTAAGTTACACCGCCTCACTCATAAAGGGGGAGTCGGTCGCCGGCTCGCCCCGTAGGGGCGGAGTGGTTCACATGGATTTCGCTTCTCTAAATCTCTGCCAGCCCCTGCTGGATGCCCTCGACGAGATCGGTTATGTCACGCCTACTCCAATTCAAGCCCAGACCATCCCAGATATCATCGAAGGACGCGACATGCTCGGTTGCGCCCAGACGGGCACGGGAAAGACCGCCGCCTTCGCCCTTCCAATCCTCGATGCGATTGCCGAAAACCCGTGGTCGGGTTCACGCCGCATCCGCGCTCTGATGCTGTGTCCAACGCGTGAACTCGCATCCCAGATTAACGATAATATTGAGCAATATGCACGACACCTCGACATCCGTTCGATGGTCATGTTCGGTGGCGTATCGCAGCGCCCTCAGGAAAAGAACCTGCGCCGGGGCGTCGACATTCTAGTCGCCACACCCGGTCGCTTGCTCGACCTCATCTCTCAGGGATATGTTGACCTGTCCCACGTGCAATTCCTTGTTCTCGATGAGGCGGACCGCATGCTCGACATGGGCTTCATCCGAGACATTCGCAAGATTCTTGCTCAGATACCAGAGAACCGCCAGAGCCTGCTGTTCAGTGCCACCATGCCGCGCACGATTGTTGAATTGTCCCGTGACATGCTCTCAGATCCTGTAAATGTCTCAGTCACACCCGAATCGGCCACTGTCGAGGCCATCGAACAATTCCTGATGTTCGTCATGAAGGGCGACAAGCGTGGCCTCTTGACACATATCATCAAGGAAGAGCAACCTGAGAAGGTGCTCGTGTTCAGCCGCACCAAGCACGGTTGCAATCGCATCGTCAAGCAGCTCGGACAAGACGGTATCGAAGCCCTCGCCATCCACGGCAACAAGAGTCAGGGCGCGCGCGAGAAAGCCCTCGGTCGATTCCGCAATGGTACCCTTCAGGTGCTAGTCGCCACCGATGTGGCGAGCCGCGGCATCGATGTCTCCGACATCAGCCACGTCATCAATCTGGATTTGCCCAACGAGCCCGAGGTCTATGTGCATCGCATTGGACGCACGGGGCGTGCAGGCCAAGGGGGCATCTCCATTGCTTTCTGTGATGAGAACGAAGGTGAGTATCTGCGCGGCATCGAGAAGATGATTCGTCAGGATATCCCAGTCGATGAAGACCACCCTTTCCACTCCGAGAAGGCCCGGTCCTGCAAGGGTAACAAGGCGCCCAAGAAGCAGCAGAATAGGGGCCGCGGCCGTCGCCAGCCGCGCAATCACAAATCCAACGGCAACCGCTCGAATGGGAAACCGAATCAACAATCCAATGGTGGACGCAATAGCCGGCGTTCAGGCCGCGGCCGAAGCCGTAAACAACGCAACCAGCAGACCCGTTACTGAGTTCGGCGATGAGATAATCGATCGTCGCAGACGCCGCCTACCATGTGCTGACTCAGGGGTCAGAATGCACAGGCCGATTCTTCACCGACGAAGAGGCTCTTGCCGAGGCGGGCATAACTGACCTCGAGGGGTATTCAGTCACCCCCGGCGGGCCGCTCCAACCAGACTTCTACCTATGACTTAAATTCACTAACTAATTGGTGGGGCAACCTTATTTCGTATAATCAATTTTAGCTAGTCCAATTAGCCAAAGAGTGTGCATTATCCACCACAGCAAACCCGAATCTCTCTTGGAAGGCGCGGGCTGGAACCGTGAAGTCAGAGTCCCTTGAAGCGACCAAAACAGAGCCGAATCCGGGCAAAGCCTCACCGGATAGATGAGCTGCGAAGAGCATGATGTCGATGTCTCCTGCCTCAGGGAAAATCTGCTCTCCCTTCAACTCAGTTCGCTTCGTCGGGTCGTGGCCTCGCTGCCGCTTAGCTTCGTCGATATCGATGTATACACTGGTGTGGGCGATGAAGAACATCTCAAGATCCTGCCTATTCTCCTGGACCTGTTCGTTGACTCTTTCGTCCTTAGGTGGAGCCCACGTGTTGTGCTCTTCGATGAGTTCTTCCACCAACCCTGCAAGTGCCTTCTGGTCAATTCGCTCATTCCACTGCTTTTGGTCGATCAATCGGTCACCGCATAGGTCTCTCACGCGGCCGGGAGTGGCTGCGAAGTTCCGTAGTTCGTTGCGAACCGCGGCCGGCACGAAGATGTCGATTCTACCCTGTATGGCTCTGAAGAGTAGGGTACGGTGGAATTCTCTACGACCATCTAGGTGCATGGGAACTTCTCTTTCCACCTCGAGAAGTCGGAGGACTCGATTTGCGAGGGCGTCTATCAGGAGGTTTGTGTCGAGCACCACGAGTGGCTTCAGGGCGAGGTTGGTGAGATGCATCCGGCGGCGGACGGGGATGTCATTCTCACTGTTGGCAAACATCCCTTTTTGCATATCCGAGAGGCGCTTCAACCCGGTTGGGTCAAAATTGCCGCTGTTCATCGCCCGCTCGTAGATGAGCAGGCCGTGTTCGGGTCCCCTCGCCGCGGAGGCTCTGTTCGCCACCTCGAAAATGTCCGGAATCACCCTTGATTGAAGCGCTCTTTGGAATCGTCCTTCAAGTTCCGTGCTCCTTCTCTCCCTACCGGTTTTGAGCTCATTGATGGCGGCAAGAACTCGTCCTCGAAACGGCTCCCCGGGCAACTGGAGTAGGGCAGGATAGGTCAGCAGTTGGTTGAGGTCCTCAAATGAGTGTTTCACTTCGACCTTGGTCTCAATCTCACCCTCATCGTTCTCAAATTCCACCTCCTTGATTTCTCTAACACTTTCCAAAATTAGATTCCTCGCCTCATCGAGACGCCTCCTGACCGCTTCGTCGTTGACTTTCAGATAGAGCCGGAAGCGGTCCGTGATGTTGGCCGAAAGTCCGGATTCAGACTCAAGAAGTTCAATCGCCTCCGGCCAATTGCCAGCGTGTGCGAATGAGATGAGTGAC
>Ga0208879_1004678_pt1 | contig 10576 bp, 9 predicted proteins | sample Knorr_S15_td_Bot_FD_185605 | JGI IMG/M metagenome (GOLD analysis project Ga0208879, IMG submission 185605) | Marine microbial communities from Southern Atlantic Ocean transect - Knorr_S15_td_Bottom_ad_5009_LV_A (SPAdes) (version 2) | ecosystem: Environmental > Aquatic > Marine > Oceanic | place...
TAGCTCTTATACCGCGAGCATCGGCTGCTTTAGCAGTCTCGTCGAAAGCCTTGTGAAGTGGTGTCTCAGTAATATTGGTAATATTCATGGTAACCTGAGTAACTCCGTACTCTTCGATATACCAACCAATAGCTTTAACGTGTTTTAATGCACCTGGTGTCCAAAGCGTATTTCCATTTTCATCTTTAACGATAGCTCCAGAAAGCGTTTCACCTTCGCGTTTTATTCTACCTTTCTCGCGGATGTCATAGGCAATAGCATTAGCTCTACGAGTAGAAGTAGTATTTAAGTTTACGTTATAAGCAATTAAGAATTCACGAGCAGAAATCGCAGTAGCTCCAGTATTTACTGCTTTCACAAATTCAGCAGGGCCAAAGTCGGGTTTCCATTCTGGGTCAACCAATTTAGCTTCTAGTGCTTCGTATTCCCCTTTACGGACTACCGCAAGATTTGTTCTTTCTTTTGAGCTAGCAGCGAATTCGTAGAAGTAACCTGGAATGCCTAATTCTCGACCAACGCGTTCACCTAATTTATGAGCGTATTTTACTAGCTCATCCATTTCGATATTAGCAATAGGAACTAAAGGACATACATCGGTAGCCCCCATACGAGGGTGCTCGCCACTGTGTTTACTCATATCAATTAGTTCAGAAGCTTTTTTGATTGCTAAAAAAGCAGCATCGATAACTTCCTCAGGAGTACCAACAAAAGTTACTACCGTACGGTTAGTCGCCTTCCCTGGATCTACGTTTAAAAGCTTTACACCTTCAACCGTTTCAATAACATCCGTGATTTGCTTAATCACTGCCATATCGCATCCCTCAGAAAAATTAGGAACACATTCTATAAGTTGTTTCATCTGTATCGAAATTTAAGATTGCTAAGATAGTAATAGACCGAGGTCTATAAAAGGACTTTTTAGGGTTTTAACATAAAAAAATCCTCCCGAAAATTCGGGAGGATTTTTTTGCTTGGAGCTTTTGAAGCTTAATTTTGTTCGCTTGAAAATAAATGGAAGTAACCTGTTTTTTCCATTTCCTTAGGTAAGGAATACGTATTGATTACATAGTAGGCTTTATAATAGTACACTCCATCAGGAACTTTATTTCCGTGCTTATTGAGCCCATCCCATGCTGGTAGTTCATCACCAGAATTAATGGTTATCATATGTCTTCCCCAGCGGCTATAGATTTCCAAACGATAGTTTGAAGATTCACAGATTCGTTCTAGATCTGTTTCGAATTCGTGATCGTTATAAGGCTTAAACACATCATTGGTGTCATCGTTATTCGGAGAAAATACATTTGGCATTTTCAAACCACAATAACATTCGTTCATTAATACATCAATAGTATTGTTTGAACTTATCGTGCCACAGGTATTTTCAACGACAACATAATAGTTTTGTTCTGTATCAAACTCTAATTCTTCTAGATCAGAAAAGAATAAAATATTAGCCGATTGATCTTCAATTTCAACACCATCAATATACCAAGTGTGGATATTGGTCGGGTTCGTAGGGCTCACTAGACTATTGTTGTTTTCGTAACACAGTTCAATCACTTTGTCGATATCATGATCAGGATCGTCGGTAGTTAATACGAAAGTACTATCGTCGTAGGCGAAAGTAAAGGAGTCGTATAACACAGCACCTAAGGTGTCGGTAAGTGTAGCCCAGTAAGTATCTTCTGTATTAACTGATAGTTGAGCTGAATTCGAAATAATGTTAAGCGAATCACCATAAGTGGTGTTGGTCCAGAAAATACTGTAATCAGGATAGTCGGCCATAGGGAAGTCGATCACTAAAGTTCCTTCTATACAAAGGCTGGTATCAGAAACTTCGTTGATAGGGGATTGTGCGAATAGAGTTGCTGAACAACACAAACCTATAAAGAGGGTATATAGTCTTTTTAACATCTGCTTAATTGCGGTCAAATAATTCTCCGTTAATGAAAACCTTCTCGATGATATCGTGCCCAAAATTGTATGGCAAGAAGGCATAAGTAGGGATTTTCTTTGTGATAAAGATATTACCTTTTTTCCCTTTTGCAATACTTCCTTCATTTTCGCTAATTCCCATGGCGTATGCACCGTTAATTGTAGCGGCATTTATAGCCTCTTCAGGATTCATACTCATCTGAATACAAGCCAATGAAACAACAAAATTCATATTCCCAGATGGTGTAGAGCCAGGGTTGTAATCGGTAGCCAAACAAACAGGCAATCCTTGATCCATCATTTCTCGTGCTGGTCCGTAAGGTATTTTCAGGAAGAAAGAACACGAAGGCAATAAGGTTGGCATGGTTGCCGAGCCTTTCAAAGCATCAATATCTTCTTGATTTACTATTTCTAAGTGATCTACCGAAAGAGCTCCTAGTTTTACTGCCGATGGAACACCACCAATAATATTGAACTGGTTTACATGCACCTTAGGGATTAAACCGTATTTCTTTCCTGCATTTACCACGCGCTCCATATCTTCTACAGAGAAATAACCTTTTTCACAAAAGATGTCGACATATTCGGCGAGACCTTCTTCGGCTACTTTAGGTAGCATTTCCTCTTCAATTAACTTTAAGTAGCCTTCTTTATTGTTTTTATAAGCTAAGGGGAGGGCATGAGCTCCAAGGAAAGTAGATTTTATAGTAATCGGAAAGTTCTCTTTCAAACGCTTAATTACTCGAAGCATTTTTAATTCGCTTTCGGTGCTTAAGCCGTAACCGCTTTTTATTTCTAATGCTCCAGTTCCCATTTTGATGAGTTCAATCAAACGAGCAGAAGCACTTTCATACAATTCGTCTTCGGTGGCCTCGGCTAATTTTTGAGCTGAATTTAAAATTCCACCACCACGATTGGCAATTTCCTCGTAAGTCAATCCATTAATACGATCAACAAATTCACCCTCGCGAGTTCCTCCAAACACCAAATGACTGTGAGAGTCTACCCAAGAAGGGAAAACCATACCACCTTCAGCATCGATGACTTCCGTATTATTCCAATCGTCAATACCTGTCCAGTCATCCATAGAACCAAAGTCGGTGATGATTCCATCTTCCATACTTAAGAAGGCATCTTTGATGGTCGCTAGATTTTTCATAGCAGCACCCGACACCTTTTTCTGAATTTTATCTTCTACCTGAACTAACTCGGCAATGTTTTTTATGATGACTTTCATAGTATAGCTTTAAGCTAGCCAAAAATAAGAAACGTAAGTCGTAAATCGTATGAGGATAGCGGGAAATACTGATAAGTAAATAGTGAAGGTTAAATTAGTTTGTTGTGTTGGCTAAAACTGTGAAGTAATATTCTGTCCTACTAAAATTCTAAGCTACCAATCTACTAAAGACTTTCTATCGTATACTTTGTACTCCATACTCCATACTTTATACCTAATACCTTCTACTTTCCACCTGTTACTAAGCACATTTTTCTATTTTTGTTCTCTATGAGTTCAAATTCCTTCGGAGAAATATTTCGTTTAACCAGCTATGGTGAGTCGCATGGTAAGGCTATTGGCGGTATTATTGATGGTTGCCCAGCAGGCGTAACTATCGATCTAGATGCTATTCAGTCAGAGTTGGATAGACGTAAGCCTGGGCAGTCAAAGATTACTACACAGCGTAAAGAGGCTGATAAAGTCGAATTTCTTTCTGGGATTTTTGAGGGTCAAACACTAGGAACTCCTATTGCATTTCAAATTTTAAATAGCGATTCAAAGTCGAAAGACTATGCCCATATAAAGGATGCTTACCGTCCTTCGCATGCCGATTATACTTACGATGCCAAATATGGTATTCGCGATTATAGAGGAGGCGGACGATCGTCGGCTCGCGAAACCATAGCTAGAGTTGTAGCCGGAGCTATTGCAAAACAGATATTGAAAGGCATTGGTGTTGATACCCACGCTTATGTGTCAGCAGTAGGAGAAATTGAGATGGATATTTGTCACCGCGATTTAGACCTTTCGAAAATCGATTCCAATATTGTTCGTTGCCCCGATGAGGCAATTGCCACTGAAATGATTTCCCATATCGACACTGTAAGAAAGCAAGGCGACACCGTTGGTGGTGTTATTACCGGATTAGCCTTAAATGTTCCTGTTGGATTAGGTGAGCCTGTTTTCGATAAACTTCATGCCGACCTCGCAAAAGCCATGATGAGCATTAATGCTGTAAAAGGTTTTGAATACGGTGGTGGCTTTGAAATGTGCAAACGTAGAGGTTCGGAAGTAAACGACCTTTTTGTTAGTGATGAAGAGGGTGTTAAAACGAAGACGAATTATTCTGGTGGAATTCAAGGTGGGATTTCCAACGGAGAAGATATATACTTTAAGGTAGCCTTTAAGCCTGTGGCTACCATTATGCAAGATCAAAAGTCTGTAAACGATAAAGGAGAAGAGGTAATAGTTAAGGGTAAAGGTCGTCACGACCCTTGCGTAGTTCCACGAGCAGTAGCCATTGTTGAGGCTATGACTGCCATGGTACTATTAGATCATTATTTGAGAAACAAAAGCACTAAACTTTAAGATAGAAATGAAGAAATTAGCACTACACTGGAAAATCATTATTGGGATGACTTTAGGAGTCATCTTTGGTTTGTTAGCCATCACCATTGGTTGGGATCAATTTACTAGTGATTGGATAAAACCTTTCGGAACCATTTTCATTAATCTCTTAAAACTGATTGCTGTTCCTTTAGTTTTTGCATCATTGATTAAAGGTGTTGCTAGCTTGAGTGATATTTCCAAGCTTTCAAGAATTGGTTCAAAAACGATTGCTCTTTATCTTACTTCTACCGTTTTAGCGGTTACCATCGGTTTATTAATAGTGAATACCGTTCAGCCCGGAAAGTATTTCTCCGAGGAGAAACGCATAGAATTTAAAGAGAAGTTCGCTACTAAAACGGTAGCTAAGATGGAGGCGGCAGCTCACGTAAAAGATCAAGGTCCTTTACAGTTTATGGTTGATATTGTTCCTCAAAACTTTTTAAATGCTGCTACCGACAATAGCAATATGCTTCAGGTTATTTTCTTTGCCATACTTTTCGGAATGGCTATGATTATGCTACCCGACGAGAAAACGGTGTATGTAAAAGGCTTCTTCGACGGTGTGAATGACGTCATACTCAAGATTGTTGATATGATTATGAGTATGGCTCCTTTTGGTGTATTTGCGCTATTAGCCTCTTTGATGGTAGACTTCTCAGATGGGGATGTTCGAAATGTAATTGAATTGTTCTCCGCTTTAGGCTTATATTCTCTGGCGGTTATTCTTGGTTTGTTGACCATGATTTTTGTAGTCTACCCAATTATACTTCGCCTGTTTACGAAGATGAATTATTTTGATTTCTTTAAAGGGATTATGCCTGCGCAGATGTTGGCTTTCTCAACAAGTTCAAGTGCGGCAACTTTGCCTGTTACCATGGAGCGATGTGAAGATCATTTAGGGGTTTCCGAAGAGATTAGTTCTTTTGTTCTACCTCTTGGAGCTACCATAAATATGGATGGAACGAGCTTGTATCAAGCAGTTGCAGCTGTGTTTATTGCGCAAGCTTTTGGAATTGATTTAGATTTAACGCAGCAACTTACTATTGTGCTTACGGCTACTTTAGCTTCTATTGGAGCAGCAGCCGTTCCTGGTGCCGGTTTGGTGATGCTTGTTATTGTATTGGGTGCTGTTGGTATGGATCCTGAAGGGGTTGCCTTAATTTTTGCTGTCGATAGAATTCTCGATATGCTTCGAACGGTGGTTAATGTAACGGGTGATGCAACTGTTGCAACGGTTATTGCTAGTACCGAAGGACAGTTAAGAGATGTTACTGAAAAAGAGCTGATGTCATAAATAGGTTGTTAGTTATTGTTTGTTTGATAGTCAGTTTTTATCATTCTCAATAGTCTAAGTGAATTTTCATCCTGAGTCCGCCTGATTGTAACAGGTTGGCATGTGAACGGATAAGACAATTATTAGAAAAAAGAAGCTTTCCACTCGGAAGGCTTTTTTTTGTATATTGGGGCTTAATCTAAATATATAAATAATGAAAAAATTATCACTATTTACTGCTATTGCAGCAATTCTATCTTTTTCGTCATGTACAAAAGATACTCAGGATGATGTTCAGCAAATTGCTGGTTGCACAGACGAAACAGCATTAAATTATAATGCAGATGCTACAGAAGATGATGATTCTTGTACTTACTCCTCAGATCTTCTTATCGGGAATTGGGAAGCCGTAAGTGTATTGGAAGTGTATGAATATGGGACGCTTAATCCAGCAGATACAACCATCAGAATAGTGATAGAGGAAGGGTCCGAAGTATCTGATTTACCATCGGGTACATTGTCATTGAATTTTACTGAGTCGTTAGTATATTTGTCTTCTCAAGGGCAGAATGTTGATGGTGATTGGGAATATGTTGATGACGCACTTTATATTACATGGTATATGGTGGAAGACGGAGAAGAGATTGAAGTGCTTGAAATACTTAACGTCGATGAACTAAGCAGTTCATTAATGGTACTAAGAGTTGATTACTATGGGTCTTATCCCGAAGATGGTGAAATTTACTATGAAGAATACAATCAATTAATTTACTTCGATAAGGCTGATTCTGCTCAGGAAATAATTGCTGAGGTTGAAAGGCTTATCGCTAATAACAAAACTCCTATATCTCAGCTTATTAAAGATTTGAGAAATAGATAAAATTAAGACGCTATTTTATGTTAAAACCCTCCCGAGATTTCGGGAGGGTTTTGTTTTTTTTCTACTGTCTTAACTGTTTTTTAGCCTCGTCTGCTTTTTCTTTGGAGATCTCAAAACTAGGATCTATTTTATAAGCCTTTTTGTAGCTCTTAAACGCTTTCTTATAGTCTTTAATGGTAAAGTAATAGTCTCCTTTTGAGTCATAAGGGTTGGCAGCCTCTGGCATCATTGCTATATAAAAGTCGAATTCTTTTTCTGCCTGGTTAAAATCTTCAAGGTCTAAATATAGATAGCCTAATAAATTGTAAACGCCATAGATTTTATCATTTAGAGAGAGAGCTTTTCTGTAGTGAATAATTGCATCGTCATAATTACCACCATAGGCCAACGAGATGGCATAGTCAATATGAAGTAAGGCATCCTGAGGATGAATATTAACTAGCTTTTTAAGATTTGGTAATTGTATTTGATCTATAGATGACCAGTCAAAGGCCGTTTTTTCCTCATCAGTTTTAAGAGTATTGTATTGTGTTTTTAGTTTTATTCTTTCATCTAAAGAGAGGCGCCATATCTTTATATAGGCACGTTCACTATCAGTAGCTTCAAGCCCTAATTTTTCGGCTTTCGTGATTAATAAATCATCAATGCTATCGTTGGTGTTTGGGGCAAGTGATTTCCACAAGTAAAGAATTGAAAAGTTTGGATCTTTTCTGCTTAGTTCATCAAACTTGATATAACTCTCATCATCAAAATAGTTTAAAAAATGTATCCTGGCTTCATTAAATTCCGTTTGAATCTCTATAGAAGTAGTGAAGGGCATAATGTCTTTAGTTTGCATTTGTTGTGCTTGCCCTGTGCTAAAGACCAGTAAAAGGACTCCGAAAATTATATTTTTTGTTTTCATAACAATAAGTTTTAGGTGAAGCGTAAAGTTATGTAAATCAAAAAGATAGGTGTTATTGCTCATTGACTGTTGGTTGGTTGGTTGGTTGGTTGGTTGGTACTTATATTTGGTGGAGTGTTTTTTTGTACTTTCAATCTAAATAAATAACTTAGAAGCTCATTATCAATAATTAATACAATGAAAAGACTTAATATCCTCCTGTACCTGTTCCTTTTATCTTTAGGGAATTCACTTTCTGTTCATGCTCAAGAAACTCCTGAGCAATGTCAAACTATCGATTTCCCTGCTGGTTGGTCTATGTTTTCGACTTATATAGTGCCAAACGAAAATTTAGCCGATGATGTTTTTTATTCATTGATTGCTTCGGGTAATTTAATCATTGTAAAAAATAGCAATGGTGGTGCATTCTTGCACAGCTGGGGTTTTGATAATGTGAGTCCAGTAAACATTTACGAGGGCTATTTTATCAAAACTGTCAATGCACAGACTTTTGACATTTGTGGAGAACAAGCACTACCAGAGGAAAACCCCATTTTGTTACATGAAGACTGGAATATAATGCCTTATTTAAGAACTGAGCCAGCTAATGCAATAGCTATTTTAGAAGATATAGTCAAGAAATAATAATAGTAAAAGACTATGTAGGCAATGTGTATTTACCTGAATGGGCTTATAATGGAATAGGGGATTTGGAACCGGGAAAAGGCTACCAAATTAAAATGGCTTCAGCTCAATCCTTATTGTATTTGGCGAATGATGAGGAGTATTAACCACTAAGCATTTATTTAACGCGTGTTAATTTAATAGGGTTTTGTCTTGTGTCAAAAACATCCATTATTTTTATTCTCTTTTCAGTTTCATCTACTCTATAAACTATTTTATATATCGCAACAATAAGGTAGCGGTAAGTGTGTTTTCTGGAGCCTAACAAATGTTCAACTTGCCCAATATAAGGTTTTGTCTCAAGGGTTTTTGTTTGATGAAGAATGTTGAATATTATTTTATTAGCTCTTTGTGTTCCTATATGTTTTTGGTAGTAAATAAAAATTTCGTCTAACTGCTTTATAGCAAAGTCAGACCAAATAATCTTTAGGTTCATTTATTTATATTTTAGTATTAAATCGTCGTTTGTTTTAAATTTATTGTTTTCAAAGTCTGTTTCAGACTTATCTATTCTACTATTGTATTCATTAACGGACATAGGGCTTATAGCTCTTCCAATTTCTTCATTTAGAATTTGTTCTAAACGTGAAATAGTATCTTCATTATGGAGCTTTAAAAACTCTTGAATGAATTCTAATTTTCTTGTTTCTAGGTCCATCTGTTTAAATTGTATTCTTAAAATTACAAAATTTTTTGAATAAAAACACGAGTGTGAAAAAAAGCCTTCTCCCGTACATACGGGAGAAGGCTTTATAAATCTATATGAAAAACGTTTATTTCGTTTTCTCAGCAACCCAGTTGCGAGCATTTACAAAAGCTTCAATCCAAGGCGAAACTTCGTTTTGATTTTCTGGGTAGTGTGCCCAGTTCCAAGGGAAGATAGAACGTTCTGGGTGAGGCATCATCACTAAGTGACGACCGTCTTTTGAAGTTATGGCTGCGGTATTAAAGTCAGAACCATTTGGGTTAGCAGGATAGTTTTTATAGCTATACTTCGAAACAATATTGTATTGATCTTCGTTGTAAGGCATATCGAATTTACCTTCACCGTGAGCCACCCAAACACCTAAACGAGAACCCGATAAAGTACTAAACAGTACCGAGTCGTTTTCTGGTATGTCTACGTTCACGAAACCAGACTCAAACTTGTGAGAATCGTTATGAAGCATTTTTGGTTTTTCTTTGTGATCAGGATTAATCAATCCTAATTCAATGAATAATTGACAACCGTTACAGATACCTAAAGAAAGTGTGTCTTCTCTTTCGAAGAAGTTCTTTAAGGCAGTACGAGCATTGTCGTTATACTTAAATGAACCAGCCCATCCTTTAGCAGAACCTAAAACATCAGAGTTAGAGAATCCACCTACGGCAGCGATAAAGTTTACATCTGTTAAATCTTCACGACCACTCATCAAGTCAGTCATGTGGATATCTTTCACATCGAAACCAGCTAAGTAAAGTGCATAAGCCATTTCGCGCTCAGAGTTAGAACCCTTTTCACGAATGATAGCCGCTTTTAATCCACTAGCCTTTTTTCTGTTTGGGTATAATCCCATAGCTGCTAACTGTCCGCTAAACGATGCAGGGAAGTTAAACTCTAAAGGCATGTGCTTATAGTTGTTGAAACGCTCTAAAGCTTTTTCTTCACCACTTTGCTTGCGATCTAATAAGTAAGAAGTCTTGTACCAAACATCTCTTAAATCGCTAACGCTTAAGTTGAAGTTTAGCTCATTACTTGTAATGTTCAATTCAGAAGCATCAACTGCAGTACCTAAAGTATGGTAGCCAATGTTCATCTCCCCTAAAATATCATCCGCTTTAGCGATGTCGTTTACTTGAAGAATTACACCTGCGTTTTCAGCGAATAATACTTTTACGATATCTTGCTCATTCAAGCAAGTTAAATCGATGTCGGCACCTAAGTTTACATCTGCAAAACACATTTCTAATAAAGTAGTAATTAAACCACCTGCAGAAATATCGTGTCCAGCTTCAACCAAGTCAGACTTGATTAATTTCTGAATCGCATTGAAACCATTCTTAAAGAATTCAGAATCTTGAATAGTTGGCGTTTCAGAACCTACTTTGTTATTTACTTGAGCAAACGAACTACCACCTAACTTATAGGCATCTTGCGATAAGTTGATATAGATGATAGGCGCATTTTCCTTTTTCTTTAAAACAGGACTCACCACTTGGTTGATGTTACTACACTCACCAATAGCAGAAATGATCACTGTACCTGGAGAAACAACTTTGCTTCCGTCCTTGTACTTCTGAGTCATCGATAAACTATCCTTTCCTGTAGGA
>Ga0208879_1004681_pt1 | contig 10572 bp, 7 predicted proteins | sample Knorr_S15_td_Bot_FD_185605 | JGI IMG/M metagenome (GOLD analysis project Ga0208879, IMG submission 185605) | Marine microbial communities from Southern Atlantic Ocean transect - Knorr_S15_td_Bottom_ad_5009_LV_A (SPAdes) (version 2) | ecosystem: Environmental > Aquatic > Marine > Oceanic | place...
GATGAGCGCAAAGGCCGCACCTGAACTGTCCGCCCAGCCCATGGATCGACCGAGATTGCGGCTGCGGAGTTCGAGCAGCACGCGCTCACCGGTCCCGCGAAGTCCCGCGACCAGCGGGAGAACGGCATTGGCATCGATCTTGAACGGAATCACGGCAAGGCTGCCTGGACCGGCCGATTCGCCTGGCACGACCTCGTCACGGCCGAGGCGTTCCGCCTGGCGTTCCAATGCGATGAGCACACGATCGAATCCAAGACCGAAACCACAGCAGGGGTCGAGTTCCTCGAGCCCGAACAGGTGCATCAGGCGATAGGATCCACCTCCGAGCACCTGACGCTCGCCCTTCAATTCGTCAACCTCGAATTCGAATACCATCCCGGTGTAGTAATCCAAGCCTCGCGCCACGGTCAGGTCGATCGCCATCGGTGGCATGTCCGGCACCAGACCCGCGAGGCAAGTCAGCATGTCACTGAGGGATTGCAGGCTCTCGGTTGGCACACTCATGCTCTCGAGCATGGCCTGAGCCTCTGGCAGCATCTCCACGCCTCCCGAAAGAGAGGCGAAGGCTTCCAATTGGGCGGCAGCATCGACACCGATCCCTTTGGTCGAAAGTCCAGCGAAGTCGCCCTTGTCGAGCAGACGCATGACATCTCGGCGGTCCTCATCCGGAATCGACATCCCCGCGAGCAGATCATTGAGAATGCCGACGTGACCGATTCTCACCGACCAATCCGTCACACCTGCGGCGCGCATCAGGGCGATGCCGAAGGCGACGACCTCGGCCTCGACCAGCGGGCCTCGCGCGCCGACAATCTCGGCTCCATACTGCCAGAATTCGCGATAACGCGCCGTCTTGAATTCCTCGTAGCGGAAGCAGGAACCATGGTAGCACAGGCGCATCGGTTTGGGAGTGGAGCGCATCTCATTGGCGACCATTCGCATCACGGGCGCGGTCAGTTCGGGTCGCAGTGTGAGCGGTCGGCCACCCTTGTCCTCGAAGGCATACAATTCGTCCACCACTGAATCTCCGGACTTGGCCGTGAACAGATCCAGACTCTCGAAGGTCGGTGTCGCGACCCGTTGGAAGCCGTGTCGTGCGGCCTGCTCATCACACAGGTGCTCCAGCGCTGAGCGCCGCGCCATCTCGGCCGGACCGAAGTCGCGGGTGCCGCGCGGTCGCTGGAACATCGCTCAGCCGCGCGCGCCCACGTCACTTCAAACCGATGGAAGCAACTCATTCCTCGGTGTCGAGTTCGGGGGCGAATGCGAGCAGTCGCAGGCCGAGGAAGTTCAGCGGGCCGAACACGCTCATGTTGATCGCCCACGACAGATAGTGGTTCAGATCGAGATATTCGATCAGGATGTATTCCGAGACCGTCGACATCAACAGAACAGGGATGTAGACGGCGAGAGACCACATCAGACTCTCCTTGTAATCGGTATCCGCAGCGCGGAAGGTGATTCCACGATGCAGGGCATGGGCTTCGACCGAGCCGATGATCCAGGCACAGACCCAGGCCACACCCCAGGTCGGCAGGGCACCACCGAGTGGGTCGAGCCAGTAGATGATCGAATACAGGCTGAAGAAGAAGGTCACGTTGACCGTGCCGATCAGCAGGAAGCGGCCGTATTCGCTACCCAATCTCTTGATGTCGTAATCCTCCGACTTCAGACTCGCGCGCGCGCGCAGCGCTCGGTCCTTGGGATTCTCCGCCAAATTCACCACCCGATTCCTGGCCAGTCATCCTTCGGATTCGGTGTCAGCCATTCGACATCCTCTTCGATGCTGTTCTCTTCATGGCCCTCGTCAGGCTCGTCCTCTACATCGAGTCCGTCGACAAGACTGGTGACATCTTCGGTTGAGAACGCGGGAGTATCGCGACGGATCTCCTCACTCTCCTCAAGGACCTCTGTACCGGTGGAATCGGTGGATTCGGTGCTGTCGAGGCTGCCGAATGCGGAGCTGAGCACACCCTTCTCCAGCGTCGGCGGAGGTTGACCCCTTCGTCGTGCCAGTTCGCGCTCGGCCTGCAGTCGCTCATGCTCGCGGGCCTTCGCATCCTCGAGCATGAAGGCGTCGCGCATGTCTCGTTCGCGCTTTCGGCGCCCCATCTCTGTCTTGGCCGCGCGGGAGGGACGGTCCCAACCTTTCCAGAACTTCCAGCAGACCGGGATCAGCACGAAGGCCACGATGGCCGCGATCGCGATCCACTCCCGAATGCTCGGCATGGTTGCGGCAACCCGTTCGGGTTCTCAAGCGTCGCGGTCCATCGAGCGGGCGAGGATTCTCGCGATATGGGGTGGGACGTCACTCGCGGACAGTCCCGGACCGAACTCCAGTGCGGCTGATTTTCCTGCGCTGCGGAGCAGCGCACAGCCAAGTCGGGACGCGCTCCAGGGACTCATTCCCTGTGCGATCAGACCGGCGATGCAGCCCGACAGCAGGTCGCCCGTACCACCTACAGCCATCCGCGCATGACCACCTGTGGCGAAGCAGTGGCGTCCACCCGGACCCCACAATTCGTCCTCGGGACCGGTGCGAAGAATGACGCAGGATTCGTCCTCCACCACCTGGACGATGCCATCCCTGCGCGCTCGGATCGACAGGATCTCGGCGGGGTCGGACGCACCGAGCCAGCGCGCCATCTCGCCGCTGTGTGGTGTGACCACACCGACCATCCCCGCGGGCCATTCGTGGGTTGGCAAGGCATGGATCGCGTCAGCATCGATCACCAAGGGAATCCCTTGCTCAGAGAGGAGGGGGATCAAGGCGCGGACCGCATCGAGGGTCGCGGGATCACGGCCGAGACCCGGTCCGATCAACACCGCCTGACAGCCACGACCCGCCAAAGCCCGCTTGAGAAGGATATCGACGGAGTTCGATGTGAGGATGCTGTCATCTGGAATCGATTCTGGAATCAGAGTTAGTGGCCACTCTGAGCGCTCTCCAGCCTCACTGGGCATCGCGACGTGAACCAGATCGCAACCGCTGCGTTCCGCGGCGAGCCCTGCGAGCAGCGGAGCCCCGTGGTAGGGACCGCCTCCGACGATTAACAGCCGACCGCGATCGCCTTTGCGCGCCTCAGGCTCGATCGGTGGGTGACGCAGGACCTCGCCCGGGCCGCAGTCCTCGATCTCGGCCGGCCAGGGCAGGGCGGCGAGGTGAATCTCGCCGACCTCGGGTCGAACATCTCCTTCGCCGTCTCGCAGCGACCACTTCTCGGCGTGGAAGGTGACGGTCGCTTGTGCGCACAGCACATCGGGGCCGCCGAGCCCGGTCGGCATGTCGCAAGCGAGTACATCGGACCCCTTGCCCCGGCTCTCTGCGAGCCATGCGCGCACCGCGGCCACATCGCCACGCAATGGACCTCCTGAACCCGCGCCGAGCAGGCAATCGATGATCAGCGCGGGATGGCCGGACCCTGCCGAGGCACCGGTTTCCGGCCAGATCGATTCCTTCACGCCCGCCTCTCGACAGGCATCGCGACAGGCCTGGGCTTGTTCGCCGTGCTGCATCAGGTTGGTGGTGAGCAATCGTACGTCGACTCCCTCTTCGGCAAGACCCAGTGCCGCAGCGAAGCCATCGCCTCCATTGTTGCCAGGCCCGCACAGGACCCAGACCGGTCCTTTCGGACGTTCCATCTCTGCGAGCATGCGCAGGCCTTGGCCTGCTAGGCCCTGACCCGCGGCCTCCATCAGATCGGTGATGTCGATGCCGAGCGCAGCCGCATTCGCGTCGAACACACCGACCTCAGCCCAATGCATGCACCAGCAAGCGGCCTCGCGACCGCGTTCCCCACCACCCACATCAGGAGGAGGAGAGTTCCGCGTCCATCACATCTTCGGGCGCGCTCAGATGTTCCCATCCTTTGACGACATCACCGCGGTTGACGATGAGCTCGTCATCGCCACCGGGCAGCATCGAGATGTCCGCGCTCGCGCCTGCGCCCTCGGGGACGTTGCGATAGACCGGGCGGGCCACCAACAGATGGTTGAATCCGATGAACAGACTGCCCACGACTCCCCAGAACATCAGGATGATCGTGATGCCGTGCGGGTTGCTTGGGTCCCAGACGTTGGGTGTGTTGGCGATCATGTCTCCGAAGTAGGAGACGATCAGCACGGTGAACAGCACGGGGAAGGCAATGAACATGATGAAATCCCACCAGCGACCAATCCAGACATCATTGTCTCCGGTATTGATGAATTCATCACGGAAAGCGGGCACACCATGACGGATGTAGCCCATGATACCGCCTCCGGCCTCACCCAACTCGACCTTCTCGCGCCAGATCTTCCAACCGAACTTCCAGATCGTGAAGGCGATGAACAGCCCACTGAACATCAGGCCATAGCCCCAGATGTGATCCTGCACCTCGAGGAACTCAGGGAAGGCCACCCCATCCGCATCCATCTTGATCCACAGGAAGGTCGAAGGCAGTCCGAACATGAAGATCGCCGCGCCGGTCACGGCGACCGCCTTGTTGCGCTCGTATCCATGATCGACGAAGTTTCGCACGCACAACTCGACCGTGGAGATCATGCTGGTCAGTGCTGCGAAGGTCAGGGCGAGGAAGAAGGTCCACATCATCAGCCACTGACTGATCTTGCCGCCGGGTGCCTGAGCGAAGACTTCGGGCAGGGCGAGGAAGGTGATCGCACTGGAACCACCCGTGACCGTGGCCAACGGGTCATCCTGCACGGCGAAGATCGCGGACAGCACAGTGAGGCCGGCGATGATCGAGATGCTGTTGTTGGCCAGACCCATGGTGAAGGCGTTGAGGGTGGTATCCTCGTCCTTTCGCATGTAGACCGCATAGGTGATCGCCATGCCCATGCCCGCGGAACAGGACCAAGCGGATTGGGATAAGCCATTGATCCATGTCTCGGGTTGGGCGAGAATCTCGAAATCGACGCTGAACATGAATAGCGCACCGTCGAGGCTGCCGTCGGACATGTCCATCCAGAGGGCGAGGAACAGTGCGAGGAAGAGCAGGACGAACAGACTCAGCATCATGAACGTGTTCGCCTTCTCGATCATCCTCGCGCCACCCCAGATCGCTCCCAGCGTCACCAGGATTACCAGCGCTTGGAAGAGAATGACCAGCTCGGTCGTCTGTAGGAAGTTGTTCCACACCTCGACCGTGTCAACACCGCCGGAAAGGCCCCCTGAGAAACCGAGGCGGAAGTAGTTCATGCACCAGCCCGCGACCACGGCATAATAGAAACCGATCGCGGTCGAAATCCAAGCTGTCCACAGACCCATCCAAGCGAGTTTCTTGCCGCCGAACATGCGGAAGGTGCCCACCGTTCCCGTTCGACTGCGCTTGCCCATCGCGAATTCGGCGATGACCAGAGGAATCGACCAGGCGAACAGGAAGAACAGCCAGGGGATCAGGAATGTGCCGCCGCCATTGGCGCCGACCATGCGCGGGAATCGCCAGATGTTGCCAGTGCCGATCGCAGCACCGATCGTTGCGAAAATCAAACCCCAACGGGAGGAGAACTGGTCACTATCTGCCATGTGAAACAACCCCCTCGATTCAGTCGAGTGCTCCAACGATAGAGGACTCTTCCGATTCGGACTTAGAGGACTCTTCCGATTCGGACTCATTCATCTTCTTGATTGCGATTCCGAGGCTGCCCCACACGGTGCCGGCGACGATGATGAAGAGCAGGACGGCGAGCACGACATTGCCGTATGGCGCGCGATAGGCCACCGCGATCTCCTCATACTGGCCGTTGGCGGGGTAAGCGAATGGGAAGGTGCCTGCGCGGGTGCCGAGATTGGCCTTGTAGTGCAATTTGCCGCTGAAATCGTCGGGCACAGGCACAGATGCGACGATCAGGGTTCCGTTCTCGTCATTGAGGAGGGTGCAGCGGTCTCCAGTCTCTTGGAAGGCGGTCTTGACCCAGGATTCCTTGACCCACTCTGTGGGGCCGAAGTCATCCTGCTGTCGATTCGGCTTGACCGTGCGCCACATGACATGGCTGGCGTTGATGTCCGCGCTCCACGGGAAGTTTGGAACGATGCACAATTCGATCGGGATGGGGCCTTGGTCAGGGATGGTCAGATTGGATGCGGGTGTGATCCACTGCTCCTCCGCCAGACGCAGCAACGCACGTTCCTTCGGGTTGTCCGAAATCTCGAGCATGTAGAAGGGAATGCCGACGTTGCGCACGGCGATGTGGTCGATATCGTCGGGATTCTGGTGAAAGGCGGTGCCGATCTCAATCGTATAGCAGTAGGAATCGTGCACCCCATATTGCCAATCGCAATAATCGCCGGTCGTGGGATACAGGTCACTGCTCTGCATGTTATCGTAGAGCGTCATCTCGGCCATCTTGTCGCCGTGATAAATGAGTTCTGCATGGTCGGTGGTCTGGCAGTTGGTGCAATGCCCCCATGGGTAGAGCACGAGTTCGGAATAGGAATGCCAGGTCAGGGTCGCCTTGGTGTCGGCCGAGCCATCCCCATCGTCATCGTTCATCTCGGTGAGGTCCTGGATGAAACGGGTCTCGGGTTCTGAGTTGCCGCCCAGCCAATCCTCATCGGTCAGGCCATCGCCATCGTCATCCTTGCCATCGACGTGATCCTCGTTGATCTTGCCGTCCCCATCGTCATCATTGTAGTTGACCGGGCCGTTGTAGACGTCGTTGTTGGGCCCGTCCGCATAGCAAAATCCTGGGAAAAGAGGACCTGTTGCACCCAGAGGCGCACCCCACTCGAACTGGTAGTTTCGGTTCAGGTCGACCCCGTCGCAGCCCTCATCGACCTCCTCGTCAACATCTGGGATCGGGGTACTTCCAGTGTGGGTGTTGTCGCGCAGATTCTTGCGCCAGCCCGAACCCGCACAGTTCTCCCAGGCGGTCGGGCCGCAGAACACCTCGCGGTCGTAGCGGTTGCCATCGACATTGAGCATCGGGATCAGGTAGATCTCGCGGCTGTTGATCAGGTCGGTGATGTATTGCTCGGAGAAGTCCTCGTCAACACCGTGGTCACCCGGCCCACAGAGGATGCCATCTCCATTGGAGTCCTGATTGGAATTGTTCAGCGAGAGGCAGTCGCCATCATCATCGAGGATGCCATCGCCATCGGCATCGCCCCAGGGATCCTCATCGATCAAGCCATCGCCATCATTGTCGATGCCGGCCTTTCCATAGTAGAACGCGACCGTCTCGAGGAAGAACATCGGCACCTCGTAAGACATCCATTCACGGGCGTGATGGTTGCCCACGAGCTGGACGTCAGGGATGTCAGCATAATTGCCGCAATCGCCGACGAAGTCGTTGCATTCCCCGCCCTGAACACCCTCGTGCGCGCCGGTGATCTTCATCCAAGGAGAGGCGTGGTTGTAGAACCAGCCCTCATAAGAATCCGCGGTGCTCTCATCGCCGCGGGCATTGGTGCCCCCGTTCAGACCCTCTTGGAAAGAGAATATGTCAGGATTCTCATAGGCCAATTCGATCATGCGATCCTTCATCGTGAAGTAGTCGTGATAGGCCTTGAACTGGATCGCATCGTTGCCACCCCAGGGAAAGATGTCGTCGACATAATCATCACTCCAGATGTCCCTAGGCTCGAGACCTTCGGGTTCTTCCTGAGCACTGCTCAGGCTGCCTGTGAACATCGGGATGAGCATGCAGACAACGCCCAGAAGTGCGGGAAGTCGGCGTGATGTCATGAGAACCGGCCCGTCGACCCCCATCGCCCATTTCAAGGGACCGCCTCGACGGCCCGGCCGCTGGAAACGTCCCCATAGGGACGGTTTTACCAGTGGTGGTCTGCGAAACGATGAACTCCAAGGTCTGATTGGACCCCCTCGACGGCCCGGCCGCTGGAAACGTCCCCATAGGGACGGTTTTACCAGTGGTGGTCTGCGAAACGATGAACTCCAAGGTCTGATTGGACCCCCTCATGGACACCATCGTCGAGCGGGTTCCGGACTGGGAAATCGAGATTCTGGGCTTCAATCAGGGCACGTTGGTCGTGCTGATTGGCCTAGTCATTCTGGTCGGCCTCGCCCGTCAGACTGCCCTGTTCCTGATGCCACGCGTGTTCGGTGCGCTGTGTGAGAGGAGTCCGGTTGCTGACCTCGCCATCCGCGGCTCCTCCAAGGCGCTCGGTGTGGCTGTGGGTGCTGCGATCATGTGGAAGGCGACGATCTCTCTGGCCGCGGGCGAATCCGACGTGATGCCGGGCTTCATCGAGGTCTGGCTGCCCGCGATCGCCCAAGTGGTGATGCTCATCGCGATGATCGTCTGGGCACTTCGCCTCACGGCGATCGTCCAGAGCGTGGTCGAATACTGGGATGATGATGACGAACTCGATGGCAGCGAGCGCACGCTCATCTCCGCGGTCGAGAGCGTGCTGCGCTTCCTCATCATCATCTTCGGCTCGATCTTCATCGCCGCCGCCCTCAATTTCGACCTGACGACGATGGTCGCAGGCCTCGGCATCACCGGCATTGCCCTCGCACTCGCAGCCAAGGACAGCATCGCCAACGTCTTCGGTGCCGTCACCGTGCTGCTCGACCGACCCTTCCGGGTCGGCGACTGGATTGTCGTCGGCAAGGTCGAGGGCGAGGTCATGTCGATCAGTCTGCGCACCACCCTGCTGCGCACCGGCCTCGACACCGTCGTGACACTGCCCAACGCCACCCTCACGAGCAAACCGGTCGACAACTACGGAAAGCGCCGCTGGCGCCGCTACAAGCCGACCCTCTCGCTCGACCTCGACAGCGATCCCGACGCGGTCGAGACCTTCACCGCCGAGGTACAGCAACTCATCCGCGACCACGAGAATTCGATGAAGGAGGATTCGTCCTTCGCCATGGTCTCCGCGATTGCCAAGGACAGCATCGAGATCGGCTGCAACATCTACTGGGACGTCTCCGGCGGCATGGCCGAGCGCGAGGCGCGCCAGTCCTGGCTGCTCGACGTCGCCCGCGCCGCCAAGAAGCATGGCATCGAATTCTACGAGCCCCGTGTACGCCGCAACTGAGGCAGTTCATTGGCGACGATGATTCTGCTGCGGCACGGTCAATCGCTGTGGAATGCGGCCAACAAATTCACCGGTTGGACCGATATCGACCTCTCGTCCACGGGCGAGGAGGAAGCGGCGAAAGCGGGTCGTCAACTCTCCAATTTGAAGATTGATGTCGTCCACACATCTGAGTTGATCCGAGCGCAGCGAACCGCGCAGATCGTCATGTCACTCAACACGGCTTCCATTGATGTCCCGACGCATCGAGACCAGCGCTTGAACGAGCGCCATTACGGCGCGCTGCAAGGCCTTGACAAGGATGAGACTCGCGCGAAATACGGTGCTGAACAGGTGCACATCTGGCGCCGTTCATTCGATGTACCGCCACCCGAGGGCGAGTCCCTCAAGATGTGCGCAGAACGCACCCTCCCGTACCTCGCTGAAGAAATCCTGCCCGACCTTGAAGCCGGCAAGACGGTTCTGGTCGCAGCCCACGGCAACAGCCTGCGCAGCATCGTCATGGAAATCGAAGGCCTGACGAAGGAAGAGGTCCTCTCGCTGGAGATCGCGACAGGTGTACCTCGAAGTTACTCATTCGAGAATGGATCATTCACCAGGGCTTAGGCGCCGCGGCGCGATACATTCGGCGCAACGCGATTCCGATCGCTGCCAAGGCTGCAACCCCACCGACATCATTCCATGAAGGCGTGACCGCGCCGGGATAGAACAGCCAGTAGAAGGCGGCACAGGGTGGAATCACCAGCAGGATGAGTCCCGCAGCGGCCAGCGTTCGCGCCTGATACATGCCGCTCTGGAGAGAGGATATGCTGGCCAGATGAGCTGTGATGTGCGCGGGTTCCTCGCGCCCCCAGGCCTGATGGAAGAGCCGGTGTTCAAGCATCTGCTCGTATTCCCAGATCAGAAGGCCACCCTTGTGGCTGTCCAAGGCTTTGGAGGATGACCAATGCGCGGGGGCGGTTGACGCCCAGCCCTCACAGAATGATTGTCGATCATCGCTTGACAATTCGATAATCGCTGCCGCAACATCCCGGATCGCAGGCGAGGGTGTTTCTAAGGGGACGAGTGCATTGTAGATGCCTCCCGCACATCCCGTGATGATGAGCTTTCCATCTTTCAATCGGCAGTTGTCCAATCCGAAGTTCCGGTGGGTGATCGTGCCTTGGGTATCGGCTGAGTGAGGGGCTCGCCACTTGGTCGCGGAACGCGTGCGAGGCTCGAGGATGTCCAATCGCTTGTTCCAGGCGCGCTCATCATTCGGAGTGCTCAGAGCCTTTCCACATTGAGAGTGAAATCTTCCGAGGGCTTCACCCGCCATTCGGAGGTGCTTCTCATCCATGGGAATCTCATCAGCATCAAGTCGGTTGAAGATGAGAATCACGTCTCGACCTTCGTGCTGCAGTCCGCCGATCGCAGTGTGCAATCCAGCATGGTTGAGTTCCGAGAGTCTTCGGCCGTGTCCATCCTCGTCCATCGGCAATACAAGTGCTTCATGTTCAGCGAACAGCACCTTCCAACCGATGGGACTCGGCAAGACTTCCATCGGGACAAGAGAAGGAAATTCACCC
>Ga0208879_1004682_pt1 | contig 10570 bp, 10 predicted proteins | sample Knorr_S15_td_Bot_FD_185605 | JGI IMG/M metagenome (GOLD analysis project Ga0208879, IMG submission 185605) | Marine microbial communities from Southern Atlantic Ocean transect - Knorr_S15_td_Bottom_ad_5009_LV_A (SPAdes) (version 2) | ecosystem: Environmental > Aquatic > Marine > Oceanic | place...
CTAACGTACAAGAAGTTCTTTTAATTTATGGATGGGAAGATGGGTCTGATGGAACAATTGTAAATGATAGAGAGCGTGGAATTGATAATAATGGTGGTGGACAAGGAGAATGGAACAGAGAGCATGTTTTTCCTAGATCACTCGGCAATCCTAATTTAGAATTTGTAGGCCCTGGAGCAGACGCACACAGTATAAGGCCTTCAGATGCTTCCTTAAATTCAACAAGAAGTAACAGAAAATTTGGTTTAGGTTCTGGTAATTCAGGCTCTTCAATTGAAACATATGTAGGTAATAAGATAGCTTGGTATCCAGGGGATGAATGGAAAGGTGATGTTGCAAGGATGATGATGTACATGTATGTTCGCTATGGGGACCAATGTTTACCTTCGGCTGTTGGCGTTGGAAGCGGCACATTTACTCCAGATGATATGATTGATTTATTCCTTAATTGGAATGTAGAAGACCCAGTATCTGATTTTGAAAAACAGCGTAATATTTTTCATGAAAACACATCAAATACGTATGCTCAAGGAAATAGAAATCCGTTTATAGATAATCCATATTTAGCAACAAGAATTTGGGGTGGAGATTCTGCTGAAGATATTTGGGGGATTTATACAAGTAGCGATACTGAAGCACCAAGTGTTCCAGCCAATGTTACGTTAAATAATATTACTACGTTTTCAATTGATGTTTCTTGGACAGCTTCTACTGATAATATTGGTGTAACTGGTTATGAAGTTTTTGTTGACGGAAATTTAATAACTATAACCTCAAGTACAAGTATTACAATTTCTGGTTTAGATTCTAACACAATGTACAGTTTTACAGTTTTAGCGAAAGATCTTGTTAATAACAAATCTGCAGAAAGCCCTGCTGTGTTTGGAACTACTTTAGAGGATACAGAGGCTCCATCAATTCCTATTAATCTCGTAGTTAGTGATGAAACTGACTCTTCATTTAAAATAACTTGGAACGAGTCTACAGACAATACTGCTGTAACAGGTTATGACATCTATCTAGATGGAATATTTAATGGGACAACAGCAATTATTTCATACACAATTACTAATTTATCCGTTTCAACTTCATATGCTGTGACAGTTTTAGCTAAAGATGCAGTTAATAATCAATCTGAACAGAGTTCTCCGGTAAACGGAACTACTACAGATGGCTCCTCCAATGGAGCAACAGAATTATTTTTCTCTGAATACGTAGAAGGTTCTGCAAATAATAAAGCTCTAGAAATTGCAAATGTTACTAATTCAACAATTAATTTATCAGGTTATACAATTAAAAGACAAACAAATGGTGGTGGAGCTTGGTTGACACCTTTAGATTTGTCAAGTGGTAGTGTTACAAGTATAGTTCCAGGAGATGTTTTTGTTGTCATTAATGGAAATGCGGATAATGCTACATTAATAGCTGAAGCAGATATTTCTGTGCCTAATATGGCTCCTGATTATGGGGCTCCAGTTAGTTTTAATGGAAATGATCCTGTTGGTTTATTTAAGAATGATGTTTTAATAGACATTATTGGAGTTTTCAATGGAGGCTCTTCAAATTTTGCACAAGACATAACTTTAAGAAGAAGAAGTGATATTTCTGGGCCAAATGTATTATATGATCATAATGAGTGGGAATCTTTTGCTAAAAATACTGTAGATGATATTGGTCAGCATACTTCAACACTTAATGTAAATGATTTGGTTTATAATTCAATTAAAATGTTCCCAAACCCTGTAAATAATAATTTTCTTTATTTTAATTCTAATCAAGATATTGATGTTATAATATATGATATTTTAGGGAAGCAAGTTTTAATTGGAAAAATTACTTCTAATAAAAAATATATTAATGTTTCAGGACTTAATAAAGGAATTTATATTGTGAAACTTAATTCAAATAATGGTATAATTACTAAAAAATTAATAAAACAATAGGAATAACCAAAATTATAAAGAGACAAAACCTGCTAGTTTATTTAGCAGGTTTTTATTTTAAAAAGGTAAAACAATAGTGTTCATTCAATTATTTATTACTGTTAATACTTACTATAAAAAGTCTTTTCCAAAAAAGGCAATTTCAATAGCTGTCTTTTATATATCATTATTTCAAATAAGTTTGCTGCTTTTATTAGGAAGTTTTTTTGCAGGCTTTTTTAAACAAATGCACGTAGACACACTTACTGCAGATAATGCTTGGATGTTATTTATAATAACTTCAATAGCAATCTATTTCAAAAATTGGATGTCTTATAGCGGAAGAAGTTTAATGATTTTAAAAGCCAAAATGAATAAGAAAAAACAGTCAGATTATAATATTTTTTTACTTTGGTTACTTCCAATTGCAAGCACAGCATTAGCAATTATTTTATTGCGTAGTTTTCTTTAAATGGATATAAACCGGAAAATGATCGCTGTAGCCACCTTTATATTTTTTTCCAACATAAGTTCTAAATGGAGTGCCTTTATACTTCCCTTTAAACTGTTTTAAAAAATCATCATCAAAAATATTGGCTTTAGAAAAACGATGTGCTTGAGGTTTTGATTCAAAGAAATTGGTTGTAAAAAGTATTTGATCGAATATATTCCATTTATGTTTAAAGCTTAAACTTCCTTTATCAAAGGAAAGTAATGTTTCCATGGGGTTATATAAATCTTGAGAACTTGTTAATTGGTTAATACTTTTATTCGAAGGATTATCGTTAAAATCTCCCATTACAATAATCTTTGGATTATCATCCTTTTGTTTTATTAAATCAATTATTTCAATAACTTTAGTTGAAGCAATTAAACGTTTTGCTTCACTTTCTTTTTCGCCTTCTCGTCGCGACGGCCAATGGTTAACTAACACATAAATTTTTTCTTTATTCAAAAAACCTTCAACTAACAGGATATCGCGAGTGCGATCTATTTCGCCATCTTCATGAAATAGGATTACTGAGAATGTTTCAGAACTTTTTACTTTAAAAAAATCTTTGTTATAAATAAGTGCAACATCAATACCTCTTTCATCGGGCGAGTCGTAATGTACAACGCCATAATTTTCAGTTTTCAAAAATTTTGAATGTATCAAATCATTAACTACCAATTTGTTTTCTACTTCAGCCAAACCAATTAATACAGGAAGATTACTTGATGTTTTTGTTCCAATTTTAGAGATAGTGTATCCCAACTTTCTCACTTTCTTCTTATAGCGTTTTGGAGTCCAATGCTTTTCCGAAGTTGGTAAAAAATCGTCATCGCGAGTATATTTATCATCAAAAATATCAAATAAATTTTCGAGGTTATAAAACGCTATTGTGAAGTATTTTTCCATTGATAAATCTAAAATACTAAAATCAAACAATCATAGATATGTTTTATCAGAAGAAAATTTCAATTTGTACATTTGCAACTTATATTAAGCAATGATAGAAAAGAAAGATATCGATTTAGAAAAAACGGTTTTGATAGGCGTTATTACAAGAAATCAAAATAAAGAAAAATCTAGAGAATATTTAGACGAGCTGGAATTTTTAGCATATACTGCTGGAGGAGAAGTATTAAAACGATTTACTCAAAAGTTAGATATACCTCATCCTAAAACCTTTATTGGCAAGGGAAAAATGGAAGATGTAGAACGATTTATTAAGGAAAATGATATTGGTACTGCTATTTTTGATGATGAATTATCTCCGGCACAAGAACGAAACATTAGTAAAATATTGGATTGTAAAGTATTGGACCGAACCAATTTAATACTCGATATTTTTGCAAAACGCGCTCAAACAAGTTATGCTCGCACACAAGTAGAATTAGCGCAATGCGAATATTTATTACCTCGCTTAAAAGGAATGTGGACACATCTTGAAAGACAAAAAGGAGGAATCGGAATGCGTGGGCCAGGTGAAACCGAAATAGAAACCGACAGACGTATTGTTCGAGATAAAATTGCTTTGTTGAAAGACAAAATAAAAATCATAGACAAGCAAATGGCTGTGCAGCGAGGTAATCGCGGCAAAATGGTAAGAGTCGCTTTAGTGGGTTATACCAATGTTGGCAAATCTACACTTATGAATGTTATTAGCAAATCTAAAGTCTTTGCCGAAAACAAATTGTTTGCCACACTTGATACTACAGTACGAAAAGTAGTTATTAAAAACCTCCCTTTTTTAATGACAGATACTGTTGGGTTTATCAGAAAACTGCCAACCCAATTGATAGATTCTTTTAAAAGCACTTTAGATGAAGTTCGAGAAGCCGATTTATTACTGCATATTATTGATATATCACATCTAAATTTTGAAGACCAGATAGAATCTGTTAATAAAACGTTGGATGAGATTATCAGTTCTGATAAGCCAACTATTATGGTTTTTAATAAGATAGACGCTTATAAACCCGAACCTTTTGATGATGACGATTTAATTGCAGTAAGAACAAAAGCGAACTATACATTAGAAGAATGGAAAAACACTTGGATGAGTAAAATAGGAAATAATGCATTGTTTATTTCGGCATTAAAAAAAGAAAATCTTGAGTATTTTAAAAAACGAGTTTATAATGAAGTGCGACAAATTCATATAACACGTTTTCCTTACAATCATTTTTTGTATCCGGATTATGATGAAAATTAAAACGAATAACTTAATCCAAATATCCAATACGTTTGCAAATGGTTATCAACATTATCAAAAGTTGCAGTTGCATCACCTAAAGTATTTATGGCATAGTTTAAAGCTTCCTGTTTGTTATTTCTTAAACCAAAATCAAAACCAACACCAATATTTTTCCAAAACGTATAACTAAAAGAATTAGTCCAAGTCCAATTAGAAAGATTAGAACTTTTATAACTTTGAAACATAGAAAGATTCGTTTTAAAGTTAACTGCGCCTATTTTTTTGGTGTAATCTGCAACTATTTTTACGCCTAACGACGACTCGAAAATGGCGTCTTTATTGCTAAAAACAAAATTATAATTAAGAGGATGAATTACCACAACTAAATCGGCTATTTGTGTCCATGTTACACCAACTCCTAAATCTAAAAATCCAGGATCATTAAAATTATCTAATAAGGTTGTTCTGTATTCGGCAAGAGCAGAAACAGCCCATTTTTCATTCAATTTATAACCATATAGAGAAGAAATGTTAAACACATCTGTAGTTGATTCAAAAGAATCCTTATCAGTTGGATCATCTTTATCATCTAACTTTACCCATTTTAAATTTAAAGTTAAAGCATTTTTCCAGAAAAATTTATCTTGTAATAAATCCGCATTTGCATTTACAGTAAATCCAATACTTCCAGAACTATTATTTGGTGTGCCTTGAGAATACCAATTATCAAAACCAGACAAACTTCCTCCAATAGTTCCAAAGGCTTTAATTTTCCATCCAGGAAGGGCATCAATTAGATCTTGTAAATCATCAACTTTACTTTGAAGTTCTGAGATAGAATCTTTTTTTATACTTTGTTCAGATTTTAATTCTTCTAATGTCTGGGCTTTAATTGATACTAATGAAATAAAAAAGACAGTTAGCAGAAGTATTTTTCTCATAAAATGGTTTCAGAATTTAAAACGATTGCTAATATAGGGAACTTATAATTATTGATTTATAACAGGTTAAAATTAGAATTTATCTTCGCTTATAAAGTGGAACCGAAGAACAGGCTTCACCATACATTACCGATTTCGCTACAGACATTAGTTTTGTTGTGAGTAAAATATAAGCATTTTCAGGGACAGGTTTATTTGCACAACCTTTTATAATAACAGGCTTGTCTGTATAAAAAGAGACATCAATTTTATTAATAATATCTTGGTATAAAGAGGTTTCAAGAATTTCAAGATTACCTATAAGCACTTTTTTAGCAAAAGTGTTTAAATATGTTGTAAGCAACATATATGCCCAGCCTGGCACAATGGCATCTGTAGAGCAGGTTAGAGCAACATAATTGTCTTGATATTGAGACCAGTCATGTTCTTTTGCTTTTAATCTAAAATCCTTTTCACGTAGAATCAGACCTTCAAATAACCAATCTTTAATATCAAAAACGACACGCTTACCTTCGGGATAAAAGTCTTCTAAATCAATGGTTATTAGTTTGCTGTTGGCAACGCGATTTATTATTTCATCTGACATAAAAAAAGTTTATTTTGAAAACACTCAAACTGAACACTCAAACTGTTATTGAATACTGTTTACTGCGACTGAATACTAACTACAGCATTCCCAATTCTAGCTTTGCTTCTTCACTCATTAAATCCTGACTCCAAGGAGGATCGAAAGTGATTTCGACTTTAGCACTCTTAACTTCGTTTATCGATTTTATTTTTTCTTCAACTTCCAGCGGAAGTGTTTCAGCAACAGGACAATTTGGTGTAGTTAATGTCATAAGGATTTTTACATCAAGGTCTTCGTTTACAAAAACATCATAGATTAATCCTAATTCGTAAATATCTACAGGAATTTCCGGATCGAATATTGTTTTTATTACACGAACAATTTTTTCGCCTAATGCATTGTTGTCTATAGTTGTTTCCATTTTAATTTAATTGTGTTTGGTACGCCAAGGCGTACAATTTAATTTGTTTTATCATACTTACCAATCCGTTTGCACGCGTTGGCGATAAATGTTCTTTTAAACCAATTTCATCTATAAAATTAGTGTCTGCCTTAATGATATCTTTTGGATGCTGATTTGAGAATACTCTTATTATAATAGCTATAATGCCTTTGGTAATAATAGCATCGCTATCTGCTGTAAAAATAACATTGTCGTCTTTCATTTCGGCATAAACCCAAACTCTGCTTTGGCATCCTTTTATAAGATTATCCTCAGTTTTATATTGGTCGTTAATTAGCGGCATAGACTTACCGAGATCAATCATATATTCGTAACGCTGCATCCAATCGTCAAACATTGAAAACTCATCTATAATCTCGCTTTGTATATCTTGTATGGTCATGTTCTCAATTTTATACAAAAATACAATAAGAATTATTGCTATTCAATGTTTTCATCTTTTATGGGGTTTAAAATAGTATTACAAAGAAAAATCAAGACAACATCAATTTCGCTTTTTTAACAGCATCAACTAATACGTCAATTTCTTCTAGAGTGTTATAAAATGAAAACGAAGCTCTTACTGTACCTGGAATGTTGTAAAAATCCATTATGGGTTGTGCACAATGGTGTCCAGTTCTAACAGCAATTCCTAATTTATCTACAATGGATCCAATATCGTAAGGATGAATACCTTCAATATTAAATGAAATAACTGATGTTTTATTACGTGAAGTTCCGTAAATTTTTAAGCCTTCTATTTCCAGGAGGTTTTTTGTTGCATGATTCAGAAGCTCATTTTCATAAGTTGCAATGTTATCAAATCCGATGGAGTTTATATAGTCAATTGCAACACCAAAAGCGATAACACCACAAATATTAGGTGTACCTGCTTCAAATTTATGCGGTAAGTCGGCATAAGTGGTTTTTTTAAAAGTAACTTCAGCAATCATTTCACCTCCTCCTTGATAAGGTGGTAATTTGTTGAGCCATGATGACTTTCCGTAAAGCACTCCAACACCAGTCGGACCACACATTTTGTGAGCAGATGCAACATAAAAATCGACATCTAATGCTTGTACATCTGGTTTTAAATGAGGACATGATTGCGCGCCATCTATTAAAACAGCTGCTCCAACATTATGAGCTTTATTAATAATTTCTTTAATAGGATTGATGGTTCCCAGAGCGTTGGAAATATGATTTACAAAAACCAATTTGGTTTTTTCCGAAAGTAAATTATCATAGTCACTAATAACCAATTCACCCTCCTGATTCATTGGAATTACTTTAAGAATTGCTCCTGTTTGTTCGCATAACATTTGCCATGGTACTATATTACTGTGATGTTCTAAAGCCGAAACGATAATCTCATCTCCTTGTTGCAATAAAGAAGAAAACCCATGAGCTACTAAATTTATACCATGAGTTGTGCCAGAAGTTAATATAATTTCGTGGCTGTGTTTGGCGTTAAAATGTGTTTGAATTTTTTGCCGTGCTTGCTCATAAGCATCAGTTGCTTCCTGACTTAAACTGTGTACACCTCTATGTATGTTAGCATTTATACTTGAATAATAATTTACAATAGCGTCGATAACCACTTGTGGCGTTTGTGATGTTGCAGCATTATCAAAATACACTAAAGGGTTTCCATTTACTTTTCGGGATAGTATTGGGAAGTCTTTACGGATTTCTTCGACATTAAAAGCAATATGTTGAATAGTGGATTTCATTATTAAAGTTCAAACCCAATATTTACGCCAAGTTTAGTAGCTATAATTTTATGGATGCGTTGTTTAAGTTCAGGGATTTTAACACTTTCTAAAACATTATTAGCAAAAGCATACATTAATAAAGCTTTGGCTTCTTTTTTTGGAATGCCTCTGGTACGCAAATAAAATAGTGCATTTTCATCTAATTGACCAATAGTGCATCCATGAGAACATTTCACATCGTCAGCAAAAATTTCCAATTGAGGTTTGGCGTTTATCGTTGCTCTGTCATTAAGCAAAATATTATTGCTGGCTTGAAAGGCATTAGTTTTTTGGGCTTCTTTCTCAACAATTACTTTGCCATTAAAAACTCCAACTGAATTATCTTCAAAAATACCTTTGTAATCCTGATGGCTTTCGCAGTTAGGTTCAATATGTTTTACCAATGTACTATGGTCAACATGTTGTTTGTTGCCAATAATGGTAATTCCTTTCAGAATAGAATTAATACGTTCGCCATTTTGATAAAATTTAAGATTATTACGTGTTAATTTTCCCCCAAAAGAAAAAGTATGCACCGAACAAATACTTTCTCGTCTTTGGTTAATAAACGTATTATCGATTAAAGATGCATTTTGATTATCGTTCTGAACTTTATAATAATCTACAATAGCACGCTTATTTGCAAATATCTCAGTCACACTATTAGTAAGCACAGGATTATCGGTTAAACTTTGGTGTCTTTCAATAATTTGAACATGTGAGTTTTCGTCCACTATAATTAAATTACGTGGCTGTAGCATTGAAGCAGCTTCGTTTCCTGTCGAGAAATGTAAAATTTGAATGGGTTTTTCTACCAGTTTATTTTTTGGGATATGTATATAAGCACCTTCGTTTGAGAACGCAGTATTTAAGGAAGTTAAACTATCTTTTGTTGCTATTTTATTAAAATAGTTTTCAATTATTAATCTATATTTTGGTTTAGCAAGTGCTGCGGATGTTAAACAAATATCCATACCATCGTGTGTGGTTTCAGAAAAATAAGAAGAATATTCTCCATCTATAAACACAATTTTATAAGAATCTATATCGTGAATGAAATATTTTTTTATCTCTCGATATTCTAATGTATTTTCTTTTTTAGGAAATAAAGTATAGTTTTCTTTTAAAACCCGATTTAGAGACGTGTATTTCCAGTCTTCATCTTTTTTGGTAGGAAACCCTTTGTCTTCAAATGTTTTTATAGCTTCAGTTCTAATGTCATGCACATAAGTATCGACATCCATTTGGTTTTCGAATGCAAGAAATGATGATATTAGTTTTTCTTTTAAATCCATTGTTTAGTATTCAGTATTCAGTATTCAGTGTTCAGTGTTCAGTGTTCAGTGTTCAGTGTTCAGTGTTCAGTGTTCAGTAACTTGTATGTTGTACATCCCTAATATAAATTGACTAAACCAGTCAAGTCAACACTAATCAGGGAAGTTCAACGGCATACTGTTTACTGTGACTGTTGACTAAATCACGCGTTCACTTCTTTTTTAATCCAATCGTATCCTTTTTCTTCAAGCTTTAACGCCAACTCTTTTGGATTTTACGATTTTACCATTGTGCATTACATGAACAAAATCAGGAACAATATAATCTAACAAACGTTGGTAATGTGTAATAATAACTATAGCGTTGTTCTCGTTTTTTAGTTTATTAACGCCATTAGATACAATACGAATCGCATCAATGTCTAAACCGGAGTCTGTTTCATCAAGAATTGCCAGTTTTGGTTCTAACAAAGCCATTTGAAAGATTTCGTTACGTTTTTTTTCACCTCCAGAAAAACCTTGATTCAAAGAACGGGACAGGAACTTTCTATCAATTTCTAAAAGCTCTGATTTTTCTCGAATTAATTTAAGCATTTCGCTTGCTGGCATGTCTTTTAATCCCTTTGCTTTACGAGTTTCGTTAATAGCAGTCTTCATGAAATTAGTAACTGAAACTCCTGGAATTTCTACTGGATATTGAAACGATAAAAAGATGCCTTTGTGTGCACGTTCTTCGGCAGATAATTCGTCTATATCCTGACCTTCAAAAGTTATCTTACCTTTCTCAACGGTATATTCTTCTTTACCAGCAATTACGGCAGCCAATGTGCTCTTTCCTGAACCATTTGGACCCATTATAGCATGAACTTCCCCAGCTTTTATTTCCAGATTTATACCATTTAAAATGGTTTTACCTTCAGCACTTGCGTGCAAATTAACTATCTTTAACATATTATTACTCTCCTATTTTTATGATTGCGTTATCTTC
>Ga0208879_1004688_pt1 | contig 10567 bp, 9 predicted proteins | sample Knorr_S15_td_Bot_FD_185605 | JGI IMG/M metagenome (GOLD analysis project Ga0208879, IMG submission 185605) | Marine microbial communities from Southern Atlantic Ocean transect - Knorr_S15_td_Bottom_ad_5009_LV_A (SPAdes) (version 2) | ecosystem: Environmental > Aquatic > Marine > Oceanic | place...
CTTTTTAATATTTGGCAGTTTTCCCTCCTCGGCCCACTGATATATATTAAACAAATCCGGCTCGGCCCGAAATCCGTCCGGAATAAACCAATATAGTTTCAACTCGCCGGATGACGACTCGCCTTGGCCTTTTGTCACAAAATAGCCAAATGCCAAAACCAAAAACAATAAAAAAAATAAAGTAATAAATTTTGTCGGCATGCAAAATTACAATACTACACTATTAATATGTTGAGCAAGCTCCAACTTCTTCTTTAGATTTACAAAATTCCATTCAATAAGCTTTTCTTCTCGCTTTGATAAAACTGGCCGAGTTCTCCGCCCAGCTTTTCCGTTAGTTCTACATGTAAAAAATCAGCATCTTTTTGTGCAATAATTTTTGTAACCTCTATATTTTGCGCTCGAGTCTCTTTAGATTCTGAAATACTAAAGCCACGTACGCCCGTAAATTGCAATCCCTTAGTTGTGAAATATTCGGCCGCATCTTTAGGAGTAAGGGGATTTTGCAGAAGAAAGAAAAATAGCCCCATGCCTGCGGCAACAAATATACCAAGAGTAATAATTATATATCTAAGCATATTTCTTATCATCTATATATTTTTTAGGCTCGGCATAAGTTACTTTCGTCATATGTAAGATCATGTGCTCATCCCTGGCTGCAGCCAAGTTTAACTCGGTCTCTAACATCTTTTTTGCAAAACATAAAACAGCTTGCTATAATATCTTGAAGTGAATCTATATTCAGCAACTTCTTCGACTTACAAACAGAATCCGGCAGGATCTCAAGTATCCGGGAAGTTTTAAGGTAACAGTGCTTCGCGAGACGGGGGCTATCGAGTATGCGCGATAATAATTATAACTAATAACCTGCATTATGTCTAAAAATCCCCTGTTTAAATATGAAGATTTTAATTAAAGGTGTTGTCGGTTCAATTTACATATGAGCATCAAACGTAACATTTTAATTATCGGAGCTGGACCAGCGGGAATGTCAGCTGCAATGGAACTTTGCAGGGCGGGTAAGGATTTTCTCGTAGTAGAGAGGAGCGACCGAGTCGGGGGGTTAGCCAAGACCTATATCATCAAAGAGGGGGGTCTTGAGTTTAGAACTGACAATGGTCCGCACAGATTTTTTTCAAAAAATAAATACCTGTACGATTTTATAGAAGAGCTGCTTAAAGAAAAATGGGTTCTGGTTCGGCGCCAATCTCGACAATTTATAGGCGGTAAGTTTTATGATTATCCAATAAATGCAAAGCAAGCCCTAGGAAATATAGGGCCCAAAAAATCTATTAGAATTTTGCTTGATTATCTAGCAGCTCAGGTAAAATATCGCATACTGGGGAAAAAGATCGAAAATTTTGAAGATTATATTATTGTAAATTTCGGCAGGACGCTCGGCGAATTTAACATGATAAACTACACCGAGAAGATATGGGGCATCCCAGCAAAAGAAATCCACGCAGATTGGGCGAGACAACGCATAAAGGGTCTTAGTCTTTTTAGCGTCTTAAAAGATATAACATGCAAAACTTTCCCTAAGAAGTCCTCGGATACACCTAAAACTTTAGTTGATGCGTTTTATTTTCCAGAATATGGGACTGGGTTGATTTATGAAACTATTAAAAAGCAAATCGAAGGCAATGGATATCATATTCACACAGATACTTATCCAATAAAAATTACACACGATGGCAAAAAGATAATAAGTTGCAATCTTACTAATAAAGGCATAGAACGGGTTGTTGCCCTGGACCATTTAATTGAGTCAATACCCTTGGTAGAATTTTTAAACTTGCTTTCGCCAAGCCCCCCGCGGAAAATAATGGATTCCATGAAATCCCTTCGATATAGAGATCAAGTATATCTTTTTATTACCCTCGACAAAGAATATGTAACACATGATCAATGGATATATTTTCCGGATAAGAATATTCCCTTTGGAAGGGTTAGCGAGATGCGAAATTTTAGCAAGAAAATGAGCCCTGAGGGTAAAACCTCTTTGTTTGTGGAATTTTTCTGTTTCAAGGGAGACCATATTTGGAATCTATCCAAGGAACAGCTTTTTGAATTATCGCTTCCTTATTTTGAAACTATGGGATTTTTCAATAGAAACGAGGTGAGGAATTATTATCTTTTTAAACAAGAGGGTGTTTATCCTATTTATGATCTCCAATACAAGAAGTATCTCTCTGTTGTTAAAGAGTATTTAGATGGTTTCGAAAACCTTTATTATATAGGGAGACCCGGAAGATTTAAATACAACAACCAGGACCATTCACTTGAGATGGGGATATTGGCTGCCCGCAGTATAATTGAAGGGAGTCGTTATAATATTGAAGATATTGCGTCGGGGAGTGAGTATTTTGAGAAAGGGTATGTGCCCAAAAACAGGGCTGTTTAGTATACTACGTATACTACCGTCACAGGGGCGGGGAGTTGCCTACTCTTTTGCTTAAGTATCTCGCAGAAAAATGCAAGCCCACAGCGGCATATATAGCAATAAAGGGCATTATGGGAACCCTAGACCGTGGAGTCGGACTTGACAAGATTAGCAAATAAAGAATAACTCCCCAAGTAAACAGATGGATAACGAGCATTTTATTTTTTCTGCGTATAATTCCCCACACCGAAAGCACTGCGGCGGCACATATAACATAAAGAAAGATGATCGCTGACATACTTATAGCGAATTGGAGAGTATTATCTATAGGCCACTTTTGAATATATTCTTTACCCGATAGTTTTATAAGATCCCTCACCACACCCCCCCCCTCGGCGGGTATTCCAAGATATGTGAATAGAGCATTTACTCTTGGACCTAACAATATCGTCCGCACTCCATAGAGCTTATTTTGTATAAATATTAATGGGTATTCTCTGATTACCGATAATCCTTTTTGTGCGTAAAAATTGCTCGATCGATCCGCTATATTAGCTACAGAGGCGTGTAGTATACTGACAGCTTCTTCGCGGGTTGTGTCATCCTTGCGCGCTATAATACGAGCAGCTTCGTAGTCAAAAAGGATCTCTCCTCTTATAGTGGAAAATTCGTAGCTGTCGGCAGCAATAAAATTACGGGCATGCCAGCCTCCTATTAAAACAATCCAGGGTATCAATACCATCATAACAACTCCTAATACCTCCTTCCATTGCCATTTAATGAATATCCCGTATACGAATAAACCCATTATTATCGGGAACACGAGATAATAACCTATTGGCCGAACGAGTACCGACAACGCAAGGGCTATGCCAAGGGCCAGAGCCCATTTTAGTCTATTTTTTTTATTCAGGAATAAATATACTCCCGCAAATACCGCAATTGTAAGCAAGAAAGTAAACAGGGTTTCTGTCAGCAGTTGTTGCGACTCAAGAAAAGAAGAAACATCTAACGATAATATTATACCGGACAACAAAGCGACAGACGGCTTAAAAAGGGTCCTTGCAATCGCATAAGTCAATGCGATTGTTAGTATACTGATAAAAATTTGTATTGCTATTACGGGAAAATGCCTTAAGCCAAATACTGAGTATACTGCGGCGATAAAGAGTGGGTATCCAGGAGTTCGCCTGGTCTCCGGCTCGTCAGACGTTTCTGGACTTGCAGCAAAACGTCCTGTTTCTAGCAATGCTCGCGCGGAATTATCATATTGATAAGCATCGATGCCTCTCATAGTACGCGAAGGATCGTCTGAGTAGACTATAGAAAAAGTACCTAGCTTGAAAGCTAGAGAAAGAAGTAGAATTATTGAAAGGAGTAAAACTTCCTTAGACTTAAATTTTTTTTGTAATAACATATCTATTACTACATAAAAATTCCTTCTCTCTTATTTTCTTCTACAGATAGTTCAACATATCCATCAGCTTTTTGATATTAGGCAATTTTCCCTCCTCGGCCCATTGATAGATGTTAAACAAATCCGGCTCGGCCCTAAAGCCATCGGGAATAAACCAGTAAAGTTTAAGCTCTACTGGTCATGGCTTGCCCTGATCTCGCACCGCAAAATAGCCAAGCCCCAAGATAAAAAATATAAAAAAGAGGATCGGAAGCTTTCTTTTCATGCTTGTGATTGCCGTATCAATTTTTGAATTGCGAACAAAAATCATCTGCGTTGTCCCTGGCATAAGGGGATGCTTCCCCGCAAAGCGCCGCTACACTGTCACGCCAACCCCGGTACTGCTGACGGTGAGTTTCTATAGCCGCGTGCATGAAGCATCTGTATGTATACTCCTCGTCCTCTATCGAGGAACAAGCTTCTTGTATTTTCTCAAAGTTGCCTTTTTGCAAAACAGCTTCCACTGTTCCCGTGTTTCTCTCGCATATCTCTCGAAACGCGGGGTCGGGCGCTCGCAGGCACTCCGCAGCAACTTTCTCGAAATCTGAACCAAACATTTTGCGAAGTACCAGCGGCACGTACCGTACACACGTCGTGCTCTGCAGCCTATCCTCAAACCCCCCGCAAAAAGTAAAGATATCCTTGGCGTCAATTTCGTACTGGGGCCCGGACCACACATATTCCATAAAAACGCCGTCATAGCAGCTAGAGCGGCTCTCGGCATCCGGAAGGACAAATTCATCGCAGTCGTGAAGAGCTTCGCGCACATCGTACGCCTCCCTGATAAGAAATCCGTGCCCCAGCCCGTGGGTACACTGCTCGATAACCCCCCCCCCTAAGCTGCACTCCCTCGCTCCCTCTATGCCCTTCTGAACGATTAGTTCCTCCACCACCCCATGCATGCACGCGAAGCCAAGGCTTGTATCGCAGAACGACAATGATTCAATACCGTATCTGTTATAGAAGCTATGACCGACAATATGCCCGAGAGTATGCGAGTATCCGGGCCAGGTGGTATCTTCGACGCTCGGCCCGCCTTCTTCCCGGTAGCTTTGCTTCAGATATACCCATGCTTTCGTGGGGCTATCTCCGCTCACGTTTTTAATAATTTCCGCCTGCTCTTTGTATGGTAGCAAAGCAAAGGACGCGGGAGAAGGAGTTTTCGTATCTTCACCGGACAAATAAGACAGCCGTCCGTATAGGAAAACAAAAGCGCTTAGGACAACCAGTAAAAAGAGCGGAAGAAAAATAACCTTTTTCATGCTGTTCACAATCCTTGGGATTTAAGCATTTCGATCTAAAAATATCGAGATACTTGCCTGCGCCAACATTGGAGGGCGCCTGGGCGATTATGATTCCGGGTATTTGGTCTCTGCAGGACTCTATGTACTCTTGTTTCTCTAGCCCTTCGCACAACCCCCCACTGCGTTTTGCGTCATACCCCGTATAATCCATTAAGTCCAACGCGACATTATACGTGCACGCGTTCATTATCGGCGTTTGGTCATGCCCCGTAGTGACATGTAAACGATTGAGCAATTGTTCCTGACAAATCTTCGTTCTTCGAAAATACACGAACTTCAAAAATACCTTTTTCCTTGCAGTCAAAGATGCCGTACGCCGAATAATACTCCACGAGGTCTTGCGCGCACACTCCGTAGTTCAGTCGCCCTCCGGCAAAAAGCGTGTATATCGAACCGTTTTCATGCGTCTGCTCTCTCGGCCTAAAATCTTCTGGGCACTCGCTGACATTGGTAATCGTCCCCGGATAAGGAGAAGTCGTCGGTAAAAACAGCGACTCCAAAAGAAACTTTTTGTCGTTTATATACTTTTGGGGCGCCTCTGTACGCACCCGCGTCATCTGCAGAACCGTGTCCTCGCCCCCGACAGCCGAATTTGCCAAGTCTGACTTGTTTGACTCGGCTTCCAAGGTCTCCTTTTCCAAACCGCCTGTACTTGTCTGGGAGAAGTCAGATAACTGAAAGCCTTCAACATTCATAGCCACTCCCCAATTTGCGAGCCGTGCTCCCAGGTCCTTTGCCTCGTCGCTGCGAATTAGGTATTGGAAAGCAAGCGTACCTGCTGCTATGAAACCTATAATAAGAAAAAAAAATTTCATTGAGTTTAAAACGCTCTTACTTTTACCAATACCCGTGTTTCTTTGAACTCTCAATAACCTCCGGCGGCAGTAATTGTGGAGCGGACTGCGTTTGGGCATCATAGCTTTTCGCTCCCTCAGCCCACGCTTTTAAAACCTCTTTCAGGCGCGCCGCCTCCGGGAGTTCTTCATCTATGAGGTTATGCAGTTCGTCCGGATCGTCCTGCAAGTTGTATAGCTCATAGGTCTCGTTGGTTCTTCCCTCCTCGCTCCCGATTTCGGACTCGTAGATTAATTTCCATTCCCGGCTTCGCACGGATTCATTGATGCTTTGAATCGTATAGGCATCCCATATTATCCGGCCCTCCTGCGTTCCAAATTCTGAACCGGTAAACACATATTGATTTATTTCGTCCCTTTGGCCAAGCACCAGGGGGACGAGATTCGCCCCCTGCAGGTCCGCGGGTTGAGGCACTCCCAATACATCCAAGAGTGTGGGCATAATATCAATCATCTGCACCAAGCCGCTTACTCTCTTTCCCTCTTGCTTGGGCACCTTCATGACCAGCGGCACGTGCACAACCTCATCATACAGAGTGCCCCGCACGCCTCCTGCCCTGCCGAATCTGCCGTGTTTGGCGAACATTTCCCCGTGGTCCGAGAAGACGATGATGATAGTGTTATCGATGACCGCCTGCTCAAGCTTGTCCAAAAAAGTTCCGACCAGCTTATCTAATGCAAACACCTCCTCGTCGTAAAGGTCTCCGAGATACATAATATCACCTTTGGTTAAAGTAACCTTTTCCACTTCCCCGGGCTTGTAATAGTACGCCTCGTACGTTCCGCTTTGCGAGTCCGCAAAGCCCCGTAAGCAAATGGTATTATCGACGCTAATCCCTTCCCTCGCGCCGTCAGAAAAGGTCCCTTTTGTTTCCGCCGGCGGATCAAAGGGGCAATGCGTGTCGTACCCGTGGAGGAAAACAAAAAACTTTTCTTCAGAATTGTTTTCGATCCACTCAAGGCCTTTTGCTAAGCTCGGCCCGAATCCGGAAAACAAAAGGGCTGCGTGGTTATATGCGCCTTCTTCTGCTTCCATAGCTTCCTGGTACTCTTCAAATCCCCTCATATGGCCAAAGCTGTTATCATAGTCCAGCCCCCCGACAAAAGCTGCCGTTTTGTAGCCCTCATCCCTCAATATTTCCGGCAACGTCTGTATACTTTCATCCAGCAAATTGCTGACAAACCTATCCATTATCTTATGGCTATAGGGATAGAGCGAGGTAAAGAGCGAGGTTGCTACCGGAAGCGTCCAGGATGTCTGCGCAAACGCATTTTCGAAAACAACCGCATCCGTATCTTCTACCCAGGCATCCAGATACGGAGTGGTCAAACGCTCGTATCCGTACAAGCTCATGTGCTCGGCCGAGACGTTGGAGAGGGAAATCATGATAAGGTTGCAGTCCAAGCAGCTTATGTCTTTATTGCTTTTATTCTGCAAAAACAAAAAACCAGAAGCGCTAGTGACTATACCTATGACGATGACTATGACGAATAATATTTTATATCTCATGTTCCTTAATGCCGAGTGTACGTGCGACACTTAATCCCGAAGCGTACCGGACACATCGGGCATCTTTACGGGTACAGTATCGCACACAGAACCCATTCGTGAAAGCACGGCATACGGATCTGCTTCATTGCGTATGTATCCCTCCATCACGCCATGGAAACATCCCTCCACGCAGCCAAACTCGCACATGGCGAACGCTTGCCCCGCGTCGAAATTATGTTTCTCCAACCCTGCTTCTCCTATAAAATGCGCATTGAGATGACAGTCATCAATAATTTTTCGATCCTTAAATATCTTGACTTCTACCATGGCATATCCGGGCGAAACCTTTTGCGACAAATCGTGAAAAACGTTCGTGCTATTATAAGGTTACCACAAAACTTAAGGGTCATGTAAGCGAGGTGGTTGCTGTTCTTGTCTATCCCCACTGTTAGGTGACCATTGTAAGGCCTGATCCCAGCATTTCTGGTACCAATTCTTCTGCTCGCCGCTGAATTCGCGAAAGGGCTCGCATATTTGGGACAGGATTTTCGGTAGCTCATCTTCTTCAAGCCCAAGGAGCTCCGTCACATGCTCCGTCACATGCTCCATCATGATTCCTTGCCGGCATCTTCCTTCACGGTACTTATTGTCAAAACTTTGGCAAAGTTTTGTTGCCTCAGGAATTGAAAAAAAACCATGAGCGGCAAGACCATGACCAATACCATGCGCGCATTCACCCGCCGCGTCCCTTAACTCGGCCTTTCCGGGTTCGCGTACGCCCATACTTACCGTATCGCACATACTCTTTACTTCTGAGGCTACTGTATGGGGATCTGCTTTTTCATCGATATACCGCGCCATCACACCATGAAAACATCCCTCCGCACAACCAAGCTCGCACGTAGCGAATGCTTTGCCGGGATTAAAATTATGTTTCTCCAAATTAGCCTCTCCTACGACATGTATGAGAAAATGGCAATTATTAACAGACCCCTCATCTTGCAAGCGTTGAACTTCGTCCATGGCATAACGTACCGAACCCTTGCTAACAAGCGTTTTCAAATAAGGTTCCAGACAAAGCCATTGTTCGTACTCACTTGCCTTGTCGAAACATTCCCGTGGCACCGCTGGCAAGCCCCTATCGCTTATAGGATTTAAAGTAAAGAGAAAACCCCCACCCCCCATAACCAGAAGCGCAAGAATAAAAAGTGCTTTGTGTTTCCTTGTGCTCATCCCGAAACTTCAAAATCGTCCAAATCCGGCAACAAGCCTTCAATTTTTTCATGTTCTACTCCAAGCAGCAGATATAGGGTCCTGAACCTCGTTCCCAGCAAGCCTTGAAAACATTCGGTTTCAAGTTTTTCGGGGCTCGCCTCGCAAAGTTTTGCAAAATCCGTGAGCGATCTTTTAATATTCCTTATGTCATCGAGTTTATATTCTTCGTCAAAAATAGGGAGTTCAGCATCTATAAAGTATTCGGGGTATTCTGATTCTATAAACAGCCCGATTCCTCCACCCACGCCCTTATAGCAGTGGAATAGCAAGTCATCTCGTCCAATGATGCCTACGGCATCTTCGCAAATCTCATTGCCTTCTACAAATTGGGAGGATAAAAATTTTGGAGCCACAGAATTGATGCCTATGCGAAAAAGCAGGAACCCAAAACAATTCTCTTGGTTAGCTTCTCCTATATTCACACACTCTTGAAGCTGGGTCTTGTACCCATCTGGAGAGAATTCGGAAAAAAGGAAAAGATTATGGCCCACGCCTGTGTAGCAGTATGGAAATTCTCCCTCAGGCAGTATTTGTCTGCATTCTTCAAAGGGGGCATCTAGATCGGGGTTTTCGAAAAGAGCGTAGTTGTATTCTCGGGGATAGACGAATCCATAATGTTCAGAAGTCAGCTCGTCTAAAATCCCGAGAATAGAGACGGTGTATTTGTCGTGAAGAAGATGCCCTATCTCGTGGGCGCATTGATGCTTCTCCCCCTCTCTGCATACCTCATAAAACTCCCCGAGAAGATCTGAGGAAAAATCATTTTCTAAGGCAGTTCTCTTGTACAATCCCATCATGCAGGCGTTTGTGCACGAGAGAGAGCAGTGGTCGAGGGCGGATTGCGTATCGAGCTCCGTGTTGCTGGAAGCTATAAAATCTCCGACTGCATGGTAAAAGGTATGGCAGTTGGTGCCGAAGATTGCGTATGAGGTATCTTTACCCCTAAACGTTAGGTCAGTGTTATTTTCTATTTTTTCCAAAAACTTATCCAAATCGCCTTCATTGTATTTTTCTATCACGCTCCTATAACAAGAAAACCGCAGCTGTTTTTCGATAAAGTTGCATTGTTCTATATCGTTTGAGAATTCTCCTAATACCTCGCGAGGCGCGAAATAATAGACGGCCATAAAAATAAGAGCTGCTGTAAGCATCAAAATCCCCGCAGTTACTTTATTTTTTTCTCGCAACAACATACTTTTTGTTCGCTAAAAACTCCTTATCTATGACAGTTTTCTCGCCCGTAGACCAAACAAGCTCTATTCTATTCACTGTATCATACTTTCCCAATCCAAAATGCGCAATTGGAGAATCGAAAGACAAGAATCCCCCTCCCGACTTTATTTCTCGCACCTGATGCCGTTCACTGTTTTCTCCATAGTAGATATATATCTTGTTTCCTATGCCAAAATGGTTGCCAACGTTATCTCTGAACTCAAAAGTTATGGAATTATTCTGGGTCTCATTGTTGATATACGCATTGATTGGCCCGTTTACAGGTACTGTTACTATATCTAAGTCCCCGTCGTTATCTATGTCGATGTAGGTATAAGTAGATATTGCATTGAAGTTTTCCAATCCGAATTCATTTTGCCTGTTTTTAAAATTTTGCCCCCCGTAGTTTTGAAAAAATATATTTGAGTAGACTGCTCTTTCGTTTACGAATCCGTTTGCAATATATATATCCTGCCACTCATCGTTATCTAAATCCGCAAACTTGGCGTTCCATGCCCAGCGCCCCTCAGCCGAACCTATTTCACGAGATACTTCCTCAAACACCCCCTTTCTTGAGCCTCGCAACAGAAC
>Ga0208879_1004693_pt1 | contig 10562 bp, 9 predicted proteins | sample Knorr_S15_td_Bot_FD_185605 | JGI IMG/M metagenome (GOLD analysis project Ga0208879, IMG submission 185605) | Marine microbial communities from Southern Atlantic Ocean transect - Knorr_S15_td_Bottom_ad_5009_LV_A (SPAdes) (version 2) | ecosystem: Environmental > Aquatic > Marine > Oceanic | place...
TGGTGGCGCTTGGAATCTTGCCGGAGTACCAACCGACTGGCCTCAGCTCACTCTTCTACCACGATCTCCTCACCTACGGAAATGGACGGTACAGCGCCATTGAGGTGTCGTGGGTTCAGGACGTGAACACAGACACCAACCGGCGGCTCCTAGACTTCGAGGCCGACCTCTACAAGACCTATCGCGTCTTCGAGAAGACGCTGCCGGGGGGCTGACGCACACCATGTGGGTCTCGAAGCGGTTCGATCTGAGTTGGTCCGATCTGGCGTTCGCCGGGGCTCGGTGCCTCCGCTCGACTGATCGGGCAGAGGTCGAGGCACGGGTCGAGGCGATGATCTCCCCGGCCGGGGCAGCCTTGGCATGCCTGTCGGTGCGCAGTGCCTTCGACCTCTTCCTTGAGGCGCACGCACTCCCTCGGGGCTCCGACATCGTGTTCTCCGCCATGACGGTGGCTGATATGCCACGTATCGCCCGAGAGCACGGTCTGAATCCGGTCCCGTGTGACCTGGCGCCGGGCACGGCTGCTCCGGGAATAGCGGAGTTGGAGCGCGCGTGTAAAGCAACAACGCGGGCAGTGGTTCTGGCCCATCTGTTCGGCTCTCGAGTGGACGTCGCCCCCTTGGTGGACTTCTGCCACGCCCGTCGGATTCTCGTCGTGGAGGACTGCGCCCAGGCGTATGCGGGCAGGGACTACGCTGGGCACCCGCACTCGGATCTGGTCCTCTTCAGCTTCGGGCCCATCAAACACGCGACGGCCCTGGGGGGTGGATTGGCGGTGGTTCGGGATCCTGCGGTGCGGGACTGCATGCGCGCGATCCACGGCGGTTGGCCGGAGCAGCCGCGACGGGAGTACCTCCAACGCGTAGCCAAGTACGCCGGGCTTCATGCTCTGTCGCTGCGGCCCCTCTACACCGTAATTGCGGGGGTCGCCCGCGCCATGGGCGTGGACATGGACGGCCTGACGCACCGGCTCACCCGGGGCTTTGCCGGTCTGGAGTTCTTCCGGCGCATCCGCAGACGGCCGTCATCCCCGCTTCTCGAGACCCTCGCCCGCCGCCTCGGGCAAGACACCGGGCGATTCGAGAGGCAGGAGGCCCGGGTTCGGGAACTCCTCGATGAAAGCGGCTTGCACGCCCTGTGTCCCGGGGCGAGTGCCGTCCGCCATACGTTCTGGCTTCTTCCCATCGTCGCCTCCGACCAGGAGGCTCTCATCTCCGAGTTGCGAGCTCACCGTTTCGATGCCAGCCGGGGAAGGAGCTTCGCGGTGGTGGGTGAGGACGGGGCAGCCTCCGAAGCCGAGCGCATCCAGCGCCTGGCCGTGTACGTCCCGGTCTACCCCGCGATGTCAGATGGAGAAGTGCAGCGGCTCGGGGCCGTGCTCAGGAACGCCTCAACTTAGGTGGCTCTATTCGGAATCCGGCGGGAGTAACGCCCCGGGATTCAGGATCCCTGTGGGATCCAAAGCGTCCTTCACTGCCCGCAGCGAGCGGAGACCGAGCTCCCCGATCTCCTGAGCGAGCCAGGGCCTGTGCTCGAGGCCTACCGCGTGGTGGTGTGACAGGGCGGCTCCCCTCGCCATGAACGCGTCCGTCACCGCTCGCTTGATAGTGTCGTAGCCATCCGTGAGGTCGCGGGAGGTGGGCAGGGTAAGGGGGGAAGCCGCGAAGGTGTAGTACAGGCACGCCCCGGTCTCGTACAGGTGTGAGACATGGCACCCCAAATATCCCGGCCGCCCGGTGGCGGCCAGCATGGCCTCCTGAAAGATCTCGGTTACCTCACGATAGACGGGCATGAGCCCGGACCACGGTACGGACGTTTCAAATGAGTCGGCTATCGTGCCGAAGTCCATCATGAAGTCACGGAGGTAGGGGGCGTCGTACCGTGCCTCCTTCCACGACTCGCCGGGGCTCTGCCCCAGGTCGAAGGCGCCGTGGCGACGCAGGATGCGCATCGCTCCGGCTCGGAGCTCCAACGTGGACTCCTTGGGACCCTCGAAGCCCACGATCAGGGCCGCCGGCCGTTGATATCCCTTCCGGGCCAGCCAGCGTTTGGCTGGACCCTCGACCCACCGCTTCCATCCCGATGCGGGGTGCTTTGCGGCGAACATGAGCTCCGTCTCGCTCTCGTCGCTGATCCGGGCGAGGCTCGGCGTGTATCCCGCCCGCATGCACGCGTGCAGAGCCTCCACCCCCGACTGGAAGTTCGGAAAGAGCAGCATCCGATACTCCTCCATCTCGGGCATCCGGTGCACTCGCATGGTGGCCTTGGTGATGATCCCCAGCACGCCTTCAGACCCCACAAGGAGGCGGTTCAGGTCGGGTCCATGTGAGGCTGCGGGGTGAGGCTTGGTCTCCACGGTCCCCGTGGGTGTCACGACGGTGAGGCCGAGCACCATGTCTTCGATCTTCCCGTAGGCATTGGACTGCGTCCCCGCGGAGCGTGTGGCAATCCAGCCGCCAAGCGTCGAGTAGACGAAGGAGTCCGGATGGTGCCCCAACGAAAGACCGTGGCCGTTGAGTGATTCCTCGACCTCCGGGCCGAACATGCCCGCCTCCATGATGGCGGTCATGGCTGCCTCATCCACCGACAAGAGCCGGTTCATGCGGCGCATGTCGAGCGTCACCACGCAGCGTGGATCGTCCAGGTCGGGTTCGACGCTACCCACCACGTTGGTACCTCCACCGAACGGGATGAGTGTCACGTCGTGTCGGGTGGCAAGTTCCACGATACGGACCACATCACCATGACCCTCGGGATACACCACCAGATCTGGTGGGCGAGTTACCTCACCCGCGCGCAGGCGCACCAGGTCGCGGTAGCTGCGGCCGAACGCGTGGGTCAGGCGTCCGTCATCGTCTGCGGCGATCTGGTGAGGAGCGACGGCCTCCGCCAATGCGCGCTCGAACTCCGAGTGGACTCGACGAGGGGGCAGGTTGATGGAGTCCCGGGTGACGCGAGGGGTGGTCTCTTCCCCCACGTCCACGCCCTTGGAGCGGATAAAGGATGGGAGGCCGGGCCGAGATTCGATGTCGTAGCTCACCCCTTCGATTCCCCAGCCCCACCACTTGTGTCTGAATCGATCGGAAGTCATGAGCGCGTCGAATCGAATCCGCCGAGGCGGAGTAGTCCGGGAATGTGGCGCCTCGTCACGTAGTCCCGCCAATCCACCTTCGACAGGTCGAACGAGAACGCCGCTCGGTCGTCAGCGGTGAGGTCGTCCAGTAGATCCCGGGTCTGGGATACGTCGAAACTCGGACTAGTGGAGGTATAGAAGGCATACATGTCTGTGAGTTTCTCGGCCCGGGCCACGACCCTCAGGAGCATAGCGGACCGGCGGGCGGCGCGCCTGAATCCGAGCGCCCCTTGCAGCGCTCGGGACCACTCCAGCAGTCGCCGCTTCCGGCTGAGTTCCCCGCGAAAGCGCGCTTCACTCACCAAGTGGCCACGCCTGGCCGGGGCGGAGATCTTGCTGGGATGCCGCTTCGCGAGCTTGGTGAAAGCCTCGAACGTGTAACGCGTGAGGTCACCTAGGGTCAGGGGGTTCCAGGTGCTGCTGGCCAACTGGTAGACCGCCCGATGCCCGACGGCACCCCGCGGCGGCACCGACGCCAGTATGAGGTTGGACACCATGTCGCAGGGCACCAGGTCGAGCACGGTCCGGGTGGAGCCCACGAACCGCAGGAGGTTACCCCGTCCGTACTCCATGATCATGGGGTCTGCCATGCGGACGCCGTCGATCCACCCGGGGTACGGCGCCTCGTACGTGCTCTCGATGATGGACGGGCGTACGATGCTGAGTGGGACCGATCTGTGGTCCCGGGAGAGGTACTGCTCTCCCAGAGCCTTCGTGAACTGGTACACATCGTGCCAGCCCCGCATGAGGGCCTGTTGGCGGCCGAGCTCGATTGTCGCCGCTTCCCCATCCTGGAGGTCATCCCGTTCGCGCATCTGAGCACATGAATCCAGGAGGGACCGGACTTCGCTGTCGAGATCGAAGGCTGGGCCAGTACCGGCGACCGTCGAATCGGGCGTGTGGCCCGCGGAGAGGGGCTTCTCGGCCACCAGTGTGCCGAAGGTAGCACCGACGTAGCAGGTGGACACATGCACCAGCGGTACGTCGCCGGCGTCCCGGGCAAACTCTAGAACCCGCTTCGCGCCCAAGGTGTTGGCCTGAAGTGCTTGATCCAGGGGCTCGTCGAACGAGCACGCCGCCGCGCAGTTGAGCACCAGGGTTACGTTCGAGGTCAGACTCTCATACTCGTCCGCGCTCAGGCCGAACCTGTCCTGGGTCAGGTCACCGCCCACAACGGAGATCTTGTTGGCCAGCATGGAGTCGAAGCTGTCACCGTCCGTTCCCCGCAGGTCATCGAAAACATCCGAAGAGAAGACGTCGCGCCGCACCCGCTCCATCAGGGACACCCCGTTCTTCGGGCGCACCAGAAGCTGGATGTGCGCGACGCCGGGAAGGGTGGTGAGGATCCGCTCCAAGAGCGACTTGGCCAGGAACCCTGTGCCTCCCGTGAGCAGGATTCGCTCCCCTTCGAACCGATGGGTAATACGGGATTGCACGGGCAATGGGCCGGGGGATCTCGATGGTGAAAAGACGTTCAACCGGCCGGAAAGGCGCACCGGGAGGAGACAGAAGTTACCTTGTCGTCAAGATGATCCGCAATCGCTCAGAACCTGGTCGCGACGTCGTGGTCGTGTTCGACCTCGACGGGACTCTCACCGAGCGTGATACGAGCCTCCCGTTCGTGGCGCACGCCATCGGAGCACGGCGTCTCGCCGTCATCGTCGCGGCTCGCAGTCCGCTCTTCCTAGTGGATCTGCTGGGGGCCACACGGCAGGAGGCCGTCGGACCAGGGCTGCTTGGGGGCGTTTGGCATCGATGGGAATCCGACGTGCACCGCCGCATTCTGGACGGTGCGTTCCGGGGAGCGCCGCGCGAGAAACTAGTGAGGCGCGGGAACCAGTTCGCCCATGAGGAACTTGACGACTTCGTCACTCCTGAGGCGGTGGCACAGCTTCGGTGGCACCAGGCTCAGGGACATCTGTGTGTCCTGGCCAGTGCCTCGCTCGGCGTCTACGTGGAGCCGTGGGCGGAGCGCATGGGGTTCGATCACGCTGTAGCCACGAGTCTGGCGTTCGACCGCGAGGGTCACTTCTCCGGACGCTTCGACCCGGAGCCGTGCTGGGGCACCGAAAAACTGCGCCGTGTGCAACACGTCGTGGGCTCGCTCGAGGACTCCACCCTCGTGGTCTATGGGAACGCAAGGGGGGACGCCGCGCTGTTAGCGGCGGCCGATGTGCCGGTACTCATCCGCGGAGCCAGCGCCTGGACCGAGGTAGCCGCCGAGGTCCGTGGGGCCCTCTAGGCACGCGTCGGCTGAGCGCTCAGGTTCCGCCCATCGATTCGCGGCGAGCGATCCCAGCCGTCTACGGCGCCGCCGCATCGCAGATGCGCCTGAAGACCGCCCCTTCGGCCTTGTAGAGGTGGATCGCGGAGCGGAGGCTGTCCAGCGCCGACGGTCCCGTGCCTGCGCGGCAGTCCCAAGGGATTGGGGCGTCGGTGAGATCGACGAACTCCCATGGGTGGACGAACAGCACCGCCGGGCTCTTCAGACGTCGCAACATGGGGTCGCGGATCCAAGTCGGGAGCCGAAGCCACGAAGAGGTCACCGACGCCGGGATCCGCGTCAACGACGTAGTTCCGGACGGGCGCCAATGGGCGGGTTTGTACTTGCCCCTGGAGCTATCCACCCGGTATGCATCCGCCTCGAGAAGAGGGAGGTAATGATCCGGAAGGCGAAGGTTGGGCGCCCTGAACGAGGTCACGGGGGCGTAGGTCCGGAGGAGTAGGGACGTCTCCCGGATCTCCCGCTCCGCCTCGGTGGGGCTGAGATCAGAGAAGGCGGTATGGGTCATGCCGTGGCTTCCCAACTCGTGGCCATCGGCAACGAGACGCTCAACGAAGTCAGGATAAGTCCGAGCAGTTTCGCCCGTGGTGAAGAAGGTGGCGGGGATAGCCTCGTGCTCGAATAGATCGAGGAGAGCAGGAGCCCCGTCCTCCATGCCTCGCCATCCTGAAAGGTAGGGAGGGCAATCGGGCTCGGCGTCCACCGTAACGCACACCACGCGGGAGCTGGCCGGAGCGGTCATTGATCCCCCCCGGTGGTCGAGCGCGCGCCGTGGACGCTCATAAAGAGCGAAGTGGAACGGAAGAGACTCTCAAAGAGCTTGAAGATTGATCTCCTCCGTCAGGTGGCGAAATAGAAATCGACCATCCTATCGATGTTCCGACAGTCCCGATTGATCTTCCACAACGGGTTCGACCGAGAAGTGCGGACATAGCTCGAGAACGGCTCACGAATCGGGTAGGGCACGATGTACTTCATGATGCCGGCCCGATGGAGGTAGCCGCTGATACAGAGGTCGTCGACGAAGTAACTCTCAGGAGGGAGAGCGCTACGATCGAAGAAGTCAGGGCCGAAGTGCTTTCGCAAATACATGGCGCCCGAGACTCCGCATAGAACATCGACCTCGAAGGGTCGACTGACCTGATTGGCGTGGAGGATCGTCCTGCCCGGCAAGTTCCCGTCGTCGGGCAGCCTCCACCCCCGGAAGCCGAGGGCAGCCTCGGGCAACGATTCACGCGTCTCCAGGAGGGTCTCGATCATCCCGCGAGGATACACCACGTCGTCATCCACCGTGATTATAATGGTCTTGGGGTCGGGCTCTCTCGCCAGCGCCGGAAGCAGTTTCATGATGGGACCGAGGTCTTCACCGGATCGACAGATCGTGATCCGCGGGTCTTCTTCGATCTGTGACGGCACACGGTAGGCGTCGGCTTCCCTCCCCGAGTTGGCTGGGAGATTCAGATAGATCGCCGACGGCGCCCGGCTCTGAAGGAGCACACTATTGAGCGTCGGAAACACATGGCCGATCCGACTCGGAATCGAAGTCAGGCTCACGACCACCCGGGGGGATGTCCCTTCATCAATACGTCCCGATCCGATCAATCGTGAGCCTTGGAGACGAATTCCCAGGTAGCGCGCCAGGTAGGACGGAGTACAGTAGCGACTGAGTAGGATCGGACTCAGCAAAGGACTCTCAGTACTCAGTTGATCGACGCGTCCGAGGCGCGATGGCAGTCTATGCAAGGGAGCTGGACACTGAAGCGTCATCGCCTTCGAACTGGGCGGCATGGAGTCGAGTGAACGTCTCCCCGCGTGCCACCAGTTCGTTCCACGTGCCGCACTCCACTGACCCGCCGTGGTCCAACACCAGAATCTGATCGGCGTCACGAATGGTAGAGCGCCGATGCGCGATCACGATGAGAGTTCGCCCCACTACCCGCCTCTGGATCGTCCGGGCCACCTGATCTTCGACCTCGCTGTCGAGAGCCGACGTAGCCTCGTCTAGGATGAAGATCTCCGGGTTTCTGATCAGCGCGCGGGCGATCGCCACGCGTTGACGCTGCCCACCAGAAAGGCGCACGCCGTCGTCGCCGATCTCCGTGTCGAGACCGGCAGACAGGCCCTCGAGCATCGTGTTCAACTTCACGTCAGCCAGTACCGACTCCAGTTCTTCGTTGGAGACGACCCGGCGCAAACCGTACGTGAGGTTTTCCCGCAGGCTCCGATTCAAAAGCCGGACGCCCTGGCTGACCAAGGCCATGCGTTCGTGGAGCGCGGATAGGGAATATTCTCGAATGTCTACATCGTCGAAGAAGATGGAGCCCGCCGGACAGTCGGACTGACGGGTAACCAAATCCACAAGAGTGGTCTTGCCGGACCCGCTGGGGCCGACGATCGCGGTGACTTTTCCGGAGGGAATGAACGCATCGATCCCCTCGAGCGTTTGGGGCCCATCCTCGTAGCAGAAGCTGAGCTGCCGGATGGTGATGCCGTTCTCCAACTCCGTGAATGTCCGGTCGCCCGACGGGACCAGGAACTTCCCTTTGTCCACGAAGAGGGCGGCCAGGGCCTCCAGTCTGGGAAGGTGCTCCATGACGAACAGCCAGTACCGGCCGACCGACTTGAACTCGCCAAGCGACTGCTGAAGCACCACGAGGAAGCCCCCGAAGCCCGCGAAGCCCGCGATCTGGCCGGTACTGAATTTACTGAATTCGCCGGCGGAGTACATCATGACTCCTTGGGCCACGAGCATGGAGACGAGGATCGCGACCTCCTCCACCGGGTACCGGAACTCCGCCATCCGATCCCGTCCCGTCGGACGGCTACCCTCTCCATCTGATGCAAAGCCAGGCCGTATCGATCCGCCTCGGTCTTCTCCTGGGAGTACGCCTTCACGAGTGGTATCGTGCCGAGGATGTCGATCATCTGCGAGCGGATCTCTCGCTCTACCTCCAAGCCCTCCTGTGAGATGCGCCGGACGGCTTTGTTGATGGCACCGACCCCCCACTGCACCAGGGGCACCGACATGGCGAACATGACCGTTCCCTTCACTGCCAGGGCCAGACCACAGCGAAACATCCCTTCGGCAGCCGCGAGCAGATTCAGCAGCGAAGAGGACCAATTGACTTCAGTATCGATACGGCCCAGCACCTGGCGATCGAAGTACTGCCGACCAAAGCTCAACACCCGCCCGAAGGTCTCCTGGCCGATGAGCACGCGGTACCGTCCTGCCCGCTTCACAGCATCGAGCCTCGACGCGTACTCGAAGCCCACCTTACACATCCGGCCCAGAATGAGCATCCCGAACAGGAGCCCCAACAACCATGCGTCTCTGAGGGCAGGATCTGTTATGGAGTCGGGGACCATCCTCGACATCCAACCGAGCGCCCACGAGTCGTCTATGAACGCAAAAGAGTCCTCGGAAAAGGCCTTGGTAAGGGGAATGATCAGGGCCAGAGAGAGCCCCTCGGCCGCGTTTGCCAACGTCGTGAGTACCACGGGAATGACCAGCTGCCGCCATCTTCCCCCTACGACCCTCCAGTAGTGGCGCACGATACCCCCTGGTGTTGTAGTCACGGGGTCGCTAGGAGTGGTCATGGCGCGGAGCGGAGCTTGAAGGGGCGGGGGATACTCAAGATCCTGGGTGCCTAGAATAACGGCACGTTGCCCACTAACCTACCGACAGGTTGGACCTACACACCGCGGCGCTCCGGGGACCCCGCCGCCCTTGCGCGGGAGGCGGCATCTGTTTGAGTCGGATAGGGCCGGGATCCCGAAGATCCTTCACCAGACATGGAAATCCGGCACTCTCCCGGCTGAATTCGAGCACTACCGCGACAGTTGGCTCGGACACCACCCGACATGGGAGCACCGTTTCTACGACGATGCCGCGTGTCACGCTTTCGTCGGGTCGTGCGGCCAACCCTGGGGCGACCTGTACGCGAGCTTGCCGACGGCGATCCAGCGGGCCGACCTCTTCCGCTACTTGGTCGTCCACGAGAAAGGCGGCGTTTATGCAGACATCGACATGGTGTGTTATCGACCCATCGATGAGCTCCTCGAGGGTGGGTCATGCGTCCTATCCGTCGAGGCCCATCTGACGGGCCAGCGCAGACGAGAACTCGGTTTTGGCACACCGAGGCAGTTGGCGAACTGCATCTTCGCCGCGAAGCGTGGCGATCCGTTTCTGGGAGTGCTTCTCGCCCACATCGCAGACCTCGAAGTCCTTCGCTTCACAGTACATGCGGACAACGATGTGGAAGAAAGCACGGGACCGCGAATGCTGACCCGACTCTTCGAGGAACTCGACCCCGTCGAGGGCGCGAGGATCCGCGTGCTCCCGCAGGTCCTGTTGATGGGGCCGTGGGAGTACCCGCGCATTCCGTTCATCGGGCCCAGGATCTACGCCCGACACGTGGCGGCGGGCACCTGGAAACGCGCACGCGGTCGGAACTCGCTTCGCCGATGGTGGATCGAGCGGAACCGTCTGCCGGATCCGTGGCCGCGACGTCCATGAGAACTGCACTTCTCTAGCGTATCCAGGTGTGTCGACAGGCTGAACCGCGCCGGGTTTGCCGGAGACTCCAAGCCTTGAGAGGATGGAGTCATGAAGAAGAGAGGATATTACTCCCCAGAGGTGCGGGAGAGGGCATCCCCCGCACGCTTTGGGACGTTTCCGATGCTTGCACGGTCCGATGGCTCTGGGAGCGGCACCTCCGGCTCCGGGTGGCAAAAGGGCACGCCAGGCACCCCCTGATCCTGGATCTTGGAGCCAACGACGGCCTCGTCGGAAGCATGTCGCTGAACCTCATCCAGCTCGGGTGGGATGCGGTCTTGGTGGAGCCCATGGAGGAGATGATGGCGCCGGCCCGTGGCAACGTGGCGGAACACCCCCGGGACGGGCAACCCGTCCACTTCTGCACCTTCGCTCTTTCGGACCGCGACGGAGAGAGCCTGTTCGAAACCGACGTGGCCCAGGACATCGCGTGCACGGCAGGGCACCTCACGACCATCCCCTCCTCCACAACTCGCCACGTGGACGTGGTTTCTGTGGACCACTGGGTGGCCATGGATGAGGTCCGTTCGCTCCTGGATGCGTCGGACATGATGGTGTTGCCGCTGGATATCGAGGGGCAGGAACTCACT
>Ga0208879_1004694_pt1 | contig 10561 bp, 8 predicted proteins | sample Knorr_S15_td_Bot_FD_185605 | JGI IMG/M metagenome (GOLD analysis project Ga0208879, IMG submission 185605) | Marine microbial communities from Southern Atlantic Ocean transect - Knorr_S15_td_Bottom_ad_5009_LV_A (SPAdes) (version 2) | ecosystem: Environmental > Aquatic > Marine > Oceanic | place...
GTCGCGGGCGCCGCGTCGTAGTAGAACTGGTTGCCGAGAACCATCCCCGGCACGTTGCTGCGCGCCAGCTCCGTCAGGCCAGCGTGCACGCTGAGCTGCAGGTCGCCCTGCTGGACGATGGCGGGGAGCGGCAGCTGGAACGACTGCCCCGGCCCTCCATCGCCGCTGTAGCTGGTGGTGAGCGTGCCGCGGTCGGCGACATTGCCCGCCGCGTCGACCGGCGTGTAGCGGAAGTAGTAGGCGTAGCCGTCGTCGATGTCGAAATCGTGCGACTGCGTTGCGTTCCAGCTGCCGAGCTCCTGCCACGCCCAGATGGCGGTCAGCAGCTGCTCCTCGGCAATCCGCGCGTAGCTGATAGTGTAGCTGGTAGCGTCGTCTTGCGACGGCTGCAACGTCACCGCCAGCTCGCCGGTCAGCGCCGCCAGCGGCGCGAGTATCCCCGTCGGGGCTGCGGTGTCGATGACCACGCTGATTTGAGGCGTGTCGGGCACGTCGCGGTTGCCCGCGTCATCGCTCGCGATGACGCGGAAGGCGTGGCTGCCGTCAGCCGTAATGTAGTAGTCGTAGCGCGTCTTGAGCGAGTCGGCCAGCAGCGTTTCCCACGCTCCGCCGTCAAACGAATGTTGCAGGTCGTAGCCCGCAAGGTCGCTGGCGCTGCTCTCCCATCTCAGCTCGAGGTAGTCGGTGCTGAGCAGCGCGCCAGCCGGGTCGCTGGAAACGGCGACCGCCGGCGGGGTCGTGTCGACCAGCGTCTCGGTGTCATTGCGTCCCGTCTTGTCCTCCAGCAGCCCGTCATCGTCGAGGCCGGTTGCCCGGAACTGGAAGCTGCGCCCGTCCTCACCCAAATCAAACTCTACGCTCCCGTTGCTGAGTGGTTCGTACTTATCTGTCGATTCATTAAACGTGGCGTTGAACACCTGAAATACCTGCCATTCTTCCCAGCCACCACTACCGTTGTCTCGACGGTACTCTAGGGTTACCATGATGGTGTCGTTGCCTTCCACCTCGTCAAGGTGATACCAGCCGGCCACTTCCCACCCTACCTGGAACGATGTCGAGTTGACGAGTGGATTCGTTATAGCCTCCGTGACAGGACGCAGCTCGTCGGGCCTAACGTAGAGCTGTGCAGTCAGCTCAATCCATCTAGTGAGTTGTTCGGTCGCGTTGCGCGAGGTAACGGTGACATTGAAGCCACCGCGCGCGTCTTCCTCGATGAGGTCGCGCATGGTGACGTTCAGGTAGCCGACGCCGCCGCCATCGTAGAGCGCAACCACCTCGACGGTGTAGTTCAGGATGGTGAAGTTGTGCGTGTCGTTGTTCGTGATTACGAGGTTATAGGTGTCGCGGACGTTGCCGTTGTTGGTAATCCAGATTTCAAAGGTGTAGTTATATGATACAGTGCCGTCCGGATCCGGAAAACCAATCGGCTTGTTGGTAATGGGGGCCCAGAGTGAGAAGTTGTAGTTGGGCAGCACCTCGATCACCAGCCCCAGTTCGGGTTCGCTGAAGTTCCAGGTGCTGTAGCGCGCCTTGACCGCCAGCAGCTCGAAGTCGAGCCACTGCTCCCCGTTGCCGCCGTTGTAGGTCGAGTCGCGACCCCCGACCGCCAGCAGGTTATCGCCCGCCAGCAGCCAGTCCCCTTCGACCTCGAGCACTATGTCCCAGTATCCTGCATCGCCGGAGTAGCAGCCTCCGCTGTAGCTGAAGCAGTTACGGATGAGCTGCTCGTTGAGATATGCCCTGAAGTAGTTGTCGTAAGCCAGCCTTAGCTGCAGCTGCGTAAAGTCGAGGCTGCCGGTATGGTTGAACCAGTGGCGCGTCGAGATGTAGTCATTCTCGCCGCTGCTGCCGTTGATGTCAGTCGTCTCCCACGCCGTGGCAGGGTTGATGCCGCCGACCGAACCATGCCCGAACGGCGCCGCACCGGTCGACCAGTTGGTGTCGTTGAAGCCATATTCGTAATAGTTGTCCGGGAAGCCGGTCCCGTTCGAGATGTAATAGCGGTATTCGGTGGCGGCCACCGCGCCGCTGGCGACGATGGTCGTCGCCACCTCCGAGTGGTATTGCGAGGTTATGACTGGGATAAAGGTGACATTATCTGCGCGCGCGTTGTCGCTGACCGTCAGCGAGATGTTGCAAATCGCCGACTCGCCCGGTTGCAGGTGCAGCACCCGCGGTTGCAGCGCCAGCCCCCAGCCATTCGGGACTCCTGCTACCGAGATAGTGAAATTGTCCTCGACGTCGCCGGTGTTGGTGACGTTCAGCGCGAAGACGACGGTCTCGCTCATGTTGGCGCTCGCCGCGCCGCGGTCGAGGCTCGCGTTCCAGGCGTAATAGCCGATATGCAGCGTCCGCTCCAGCGTATTGTTATCCTCGTTGCTTTCGCCGACGTCACCGTCGGCGTCGGCCGTAGCGACGAGATTGAAGTCCCCGAGCGCTTCCGGGGTCCAGTAGAAGATGTTCACGGCCGTTGCGTTGGGCGCCAGTTCCGTTATGGTAACGTTGCCCAACTCAGTCCCCTCGACCGCTAGCGTGATGTTGAAACTGCTGGCGTTTTCATTGCCCACGTTGGAAGTAATCACCCTCAGCCACAGGTCATCGCCCAGGACAATCGGACTTTCTCTCCATGCCTGAACATTCACCACAAGCTCGACATCAAGCCACTGTTCGCCGTCCGGGTTCCAGCCTGTGTTATCTCTCCCTAGTATGGCAAGTACGTTGTCACCCTCGACTAGCCAGTCCGGATTAGGCCCCGACTGGGAGCCTCCGTTATAGGTAAGTTCATTGTTCCAGTATGCAGCGTCACCTTCGTAACAATTGTTGTTGTTTTGGTAAGAATAGCAGTTTCGAATAAGGTTCCCGTTTAGGTAGGCGATATAGTAGTTGTTGTAGGCCAGGTTCAGGGTAGCACTGATTGTATCATATTCATTATTATAAGTAAAGTGATGGCGAATTATGACGTGGTCATTCAGAGTATCCTCTGTTTGCCATATCGTGCCCGGACTGGCACCGGCCTGGTCATTATTGCCGAAGGGTGCTGCCCCTGAATCCCAGAGTGCGTCGTCAAAATTCTTCGCATACCAGTTCTCAGGGATACACGATTGCTCGTCGCAGTCGTCATCGTCATCATCGTAAAAATTATACTTGTATACAGTGTCAGCATCTCGTCCGCTCTGGACGATGGTAACAGGATCTCCCGTCTCAAAGTCATTAGTGTAATCCAGGGAAGTAATTACCAGGTCCGCCTCTTCGCTGGAAGCATTGGAGGCAGCCAGTGAAAGCAGGAATGCAAACACCAGTACGGCGAACGAATATCTGGGAGTCTTGCGCATGAAAATCACCCTCCTAGGAACGCGACAGGGTGCACGGGGGTATAAGTGATTGTAACGCAGTCTGTTATCAACCCCCCGCCTGCGGGCCGGTGAAGCCGCTCCACATCCTGATGCTGACGATGTTCATTGACCTTGCGGGGTTCGCGATGTTCATCCCGCTGTTGAATTACATCGTGGCCGAACTGGGCGGCAGCATCCTCACCGTCGGCCTGCTGATTACCGCCTTCTCGCTGGCGCAGTTTGCCTGCCTGCCGGCGTGGGGGCGGTTGAGCGACCGCATCGGCCGCCGGCCGGTTATCATGCTCGGCCTCGGTGGCGCGGCGGTCGCGTATGCGGTGTTTGGGCTGGCCGATCCGGCGCTCGGGCTCAGCGACGACCGGCGGTTGCTGCTGGGGGTGCTGTTCCTGTCGCGCATCATGTTGGGGGTGATGAGCGCCAACTACGCCGCCGCGTACGCCTACGTAGCGGACGTGACGCCGCCCGAGGAGCGCGCGCAGGGGATGGGGATGCTCGGCGTCGCCTTCGGGCTGGGCTTTGTCTGCGGGCCGGTGCTGGGCGGACTGCTCGGGCAGTGGGGCTTCTGGCTGCCGGCGTTCTTCGGGTCGGGGCTGGCGCTGCTGAACCTCTACTGCGCCTGGCGCTGGCTGCCAGAATCGCTCCCGCCAGACCACGTGGTGCGGCCGCGCGTCTCGCCGGGGGAAGCGCTGCGCGAGACGCTCGCCTACCTGCGGCAGCCGCGGCTGGGGTTGCTACTGGTAATCTTCACGCTCTACCTGCTGGCGTTCTCAATCATCTTCGGCACCTTCGTCGAGTTCTCGAAGGAGCGCATCGGCCTGCCGGTGCGGCTCTCGGGAGTGCTGTTCGCCTACATGGGCGGCGTCAGCATCGTGACGCAGGGCGGCCTCGTCGGCCCGGCGGTGCGCCGCTGCGGCGAAGCGTGGACCTCGCGCGTGGGGGCGCTGCTGATGCTGTTCGGTATGGGCTATATCCCGTATACCACCACCATCGAAGGCGTTGCACTGGCGACGACGATTTTCTCGCTTGGCAGCGGCTTCATCCAGCCGACGCTCAACGCGCTGATTTCGCGCGCGGTGGGGCCGCAGGAGCAGGGCACGGTGCTGGGGCTGAGCCAGTCGCTGGGCGCGCTGTCGCGTGCCATCGGGCCGCTGCTCGGCACCAGTCTCTGGACGCTGCTCGGCTACGCGGCGCCGTTCCGCCTCGCGTCGCTCACCTTCGCGCTGGTGCTGGTACTGATGCTACAGGTGGGGCAGTCGCGCCGCGCCGTGGTGCAGCAGAGCGCGCTGCTCTTCGCCGGCTTCAGCCTCGCGCTCTGGGCCATCTCGCCCTCGCCGGGGCTGGATCGGCTGGCGTTGGTCGCGGCCACGGCGGCTTTGCTGGGCGCGCTACTAATGCGGAAGCAATAACGCTAGCAGCCCGTCGAGCGACTCGCCGGGCAGGTGGTGCGTCGCCGCCGCGATGACGCGCTCGTCGTCGGTGTTGACCGCGACGCTGGTCCCCGCGAGCGCGAACAGGTCAAGGTCGATTACCGTGTCGCCGACCGCCGCCACCTCGTCGCGCGCGGCGTGATGGCGCGCCATCACGCCGCGCATTACCGGCGCCTTGGCGTGGCCGCTGACGTGAATATCACCCTGCAATCCCGCCGGCGAATCGACGAGCGGGTTGGCGTGCGCTTCCGCCATGTCCCACTCCGCCGCCAGCTTCTGCGCGAGATAATCGATGCCGCCCGAGATAATCGCGGTCGCAATCCCTGCCGCGTGCAGCCCGGCGACCGCCTCGGCAGCGCCCGGCAGCAGTTCGGCACCGTCAAGCGCGGCGTTAATCATCGCCGCATCAACCGGGCCGCCGTTGGCGGCGGCCCAGAGCGCAAGGTCGGTGGCGACGAACTCGGCGTCGGTCACCTCGTGCCGCAGGTAGCGCGTGAGCATCTCGGAATTGTCGGTGCCGAAATGGTCGTGCAGCAGCCCCCACGACGACTTGGGGCGCAGCAGCGTCCCGTCCATGTCGAAGACGACGAGCTTGAGCACCATGGTTACCCGAAGCTGGAGCTGAAGCGGTCGCCCTTCCCCGACTCACGCTCGAACATTTGCTTCATCTGCTCGCGCGAGACCTTGTGCGCCTTCTCGGCCATCTCGAACGATTCCTTGGCGCCTTTCTCGTCCATCTCGATGCGGAAGCTCAGGCCGGAGAAGACCAGCGCTTCCTTGCCCTCGCCGGGGAAAACCGCCAGTACCCCCACCTCGGGGTTCGACTGGAATTTCACGTCCTCGAAAACCTGCGTCTCGCCGTCGCCCGGCAGGAACACGGTAATCTTCTTGGCCCTGAACACGGAGCGCGGCAGCCTCCATCCTATAATTAGGGTTTGCGCCTCCCCTCCTCATGCGAGCCGGCCTCTGCGCTGAGTGTGGTGCGCCCGCCCTCACCGCTTGCCGTGGCTGTTCAGCGATGCTTTGCGGCGATTGCCGCAGCGCTCATAGTTGCAGCGCAAAGCTGGGCTGAATTTATTACACGGCGCGCTTGCGCGGGCCATGGAGCTGAAGCTGGGCGACTGCGCGCTCGCCATCTTCCCGACGGTCAAGGGGCTCGCGAGCGAGCTTCCGGAGCTGGAGGCGGCGTGGGCCGCGGCGCGCCCGCAGGCGCTAGCGCTGGCTGTCAGCCCCGGCGAGGTCGCGGGGCTGCGCGAGTGGGACGGCGAGCCGTTCGACATCTCGGGCTGGGAGGAATTATATGGCTTGGCGCTGCGCCAGGTGGCGGGCGACGACGGCGTGCGCCTCCCGCCTCCCGCCCTCCGCCGCGCGCTCGCGCTGGCCGATGCCGACAACGTCCCGGTCGAAGCGCTCGACCTGCCCGAGGAGGAGTTCACCACGCTGTTCACGGAATCGGTCTCGACTTGGCAGTGGTTCCGCTGCGACCGGCTCGAGAAACGGCTCCGCAAGCGCGGCCTCGAAGCCGGGACGCCGCAGGAACTCGCGCTTGAAATGGACCGCCACCTGTGCACGTTGAGCGGCTACGCCGCTGTCGAGCACGGTCGCGAGGCGGAGATGGCGCGACGGCTGCGCGAGGCGTGCGCGGAGCGGCAGCGCGTGCTGGCGGTCATCGAGCTGCCGCGCGTCGCGGGGGTCGTGGATTTGCTGCCCCAAGCCTAAAGCACCCCCCATAATCCGCGCCCGGGCTCGTGAGGTAGTCCGGAATCCTACTGGGCTTCGGACCCAGATACGGGGGTTCAAATCCCCCCGGGCCCGCCACCGCCCGCTATTTCCTATGCGAAATCGGGCTCCCGCCCTTCGAGGAAGGCGGTGATGCCCTCGACCGCGTCGCCGGTGTTTCCGGAATCGCGATTGCGCTTGCTCTCCAGCTCGAGCTGCTCTTCGGCGGTGAGATTGTCGGCCGCCGCCAGCAGCCGTTTTGTTTCGCCCATCGCCTGCATCGGCCCGGCGGCGAGCCGCTGTGCCTCTGTCATCGCGAATTCCGCCAGTTCCCCGTCGGGGACTAGGTGGTGCACCAGCCCCCACTCATGCATCTCGGCGCCGGTGAGGGTCCGCTCGCCGAAGAAGAGCGCCTGCGTGCGGCTGAGGCCGATGAGCCGCGGCAGCAGGTAGGTCGCGCCCCCGGCCGGGACGAAGCCTCGTTTGAAGTGCGCCGAGAGCAGCTGCGCCGACTCGGCCGCGATGCGCACGTCACCCGCCAGCGCCATGCCAATAGCACCGCCGGCGACGATGCCGTTGATGGCGGTGACGACCGGCTTTCGCATCGTCAGCATCGCGCTGACCGTGTCGTGCAGCTGGTCGGTCAGCTGGTAGAACAGGTCGCCAGCGCGCGGCATGTGCTCGCCCATCTCGTTGACGTCGCCGCCGCTCGAGAAGGCGCGGCCGGCGCCGGTCAGCAGCAGGCAGCGCACCGACGGGTCGGCCGCCGCTGCTTCGACCGCGTTGCAGATGTCGGTTGCCATTGCGAGAGTAAGTGCGTTCAGCTTCGCGGGCCGGTTGAGAGTGATAATCCGCACTGCGCCCTCATCGCTGATGTCGACAGGCATGCGCCGGCGCCAGTGGGGGGGGTCAAAAAGGGTGCCGGTTTCCCAAACAGATAAATCCCACCCCACTAGTCAGGCCCAGAAATGGCAATGGGGTTCCCGGCTCGGCTATTCTCGGTAATTCTTAGAGTTTCACCGGGCCGTATTCGCAATTGGATGTGGAAATGGTGGTATCAGAGGCTGGCTAAAGCACATCGCAGGTCTGATTTTCGTTTTATGAACTATGGGTACAAGGATGACAAGGGTCCAAAACTGTCCAGGGAAGACGAACCAAATCGACTGTTCATCCAGCTCTATCACATGAATATCAGAGACATTGATTTGCAGGGGAGAGAAGTCCTTGAGGTGGGTTCCGGGAGAGGAGGGGGTGCTTCCTGGATAGCGAAGTATTGTGAACCCGAATCATTAGTTGGAGTTGATTTTTCCAAAGAGGCTGTCAGACTATCCCGGAAATGGTATTCCGAACAGGAAAATCTTTCCTTTATAGAAGGAAATGCGGAATCCTTACCGATAAATGATTCGGCCTTTGACGTGGTTTACAATGTCGAATCATCTCATTGTTATGGAAACATGAGAGCCTTTGCAGGGGAGGTTAATCGTGTCCTCCGGGCGGGCGGGCATTTCTGCTGGACCGATTTCAGAGATGAAGAAACCATGCAGAAAGTTCAATCCATATTCGTTGATTGTGGTTTTAAGCTGGTTTCAAAAAAGGAAATTACCAGAGAGGTTCTAGCTGCACTGGATGAGATAAATGAAGCGAAAATCGAGCAAATCAGGGAGAACGTCCCGAAATCAATCAGAAAAAGTTTTGAGACGTTCGCAGGTGTCCGGGGAACTCCAGTGTATGAAGGATTCCATTCAGGCAGTTTGCATTATCACAGATACCTGCTTGTCAAGCCCGGATAATCCGGCTCCGCGCCGCCAGCCCCAGCGCTACGAACACCGCTAACGGCGAGACCGCCGGCACCGGCTGGTTCGGGATATCTGGAAGCGGTGTGCCGACTTCGAGCGTCACCACCCCATTGGCGTCCACATCGCGCTCGGGGTTGCGCAGGATGCGCTCGTAGCGCAGCTGCGAGTCATGCCAGTCCATCGTGGCGGTCTCGCCCGGCTCGAGCCTCGGCAGGATTATGCCGCCGGCCGAGAGATTGTAGGCGGCGCCCCAGCCGTCGTTGCGCACCGTGAGTTCGCCGGGGCCGGTGCCAATGACCACCGGGCGGCCGCCCAGTTTCAGCAGGTTTTCCCACGCCATGTCATATATTAGCAGCTCGTTCGCCAGCTCCTCTTGCAGCGTGGAATCCTCGATGGGGGACCACTGCTGAGTGGTAACTTCGACAATCACGCTGATGGCGCCGCGCGCGCCATAGCCCCAGGCGATTGACTCGCCGGCGCCCGACGGGTCCCGATATGAGAGCCCGGAGACGTTGGTCGACTCGTTCAAGAAGCGCTGATAGAGTGCCCAGTCGGCAATCGCCTGGGCGTACTCGTGGTCAGGGCTCTCGTATGGTGTCTTCCATGGCAGCACGATGTCGTTCGAACCGGTGTGCCCCGAGAGGTAGGCGTAGAGGTTCAGGCTGCGCATCAGCGCCATGTTATCCTGCGTCTCGCCCTCGCTCCCGGCGCTAGGACCACGGTAGGTGCCCGATGCGGGACAGCTGCCACGAGTATCACTGGTGCCGTAGAGCCCCCACATCCAGGGGTAGTTGCGGTTCAAGTCGACGCCGTTCCAGTTATTACGGCAGTCCTGGAGGTGGCCGTCGGTGTTCATGATGGGCGTCACCACCAGCCGCTTACCCTCCAGATAGGCGGGGTCGGCCGTTGATCGTTCCAGTATGTCCTGTAGGAACAGGAACGCCGCTTCTGACGCCATCCCCTCGTTGCCGTGGTGCGCGCCGTCGACGTACATGGTCGGTAGCGCTGCCAGCTCCGCCTCGGGGAGGGTGGTGATGTTCAGCGCGACGTCGACTGAAAAGATGGCGAGCCCGAGAGGTCCGGTGCTGCTGCCATGCTCGCTGTAAATCGCGATATCGGGGTACTGCGCCGCCAGCGCCTCGGTATCGTCGCGCAGCTCGTAGTAGCTGTGGAGCCGCTCGAGCGCCTCGGCCTGCGGCGCGAGCGCCAGCAGCGCCAGCCCCAATAGCGTTGCCAACAGCAGGAATCGCACGCGGCGCCAGCCTGCGCCGGAGATTAACCTTGTCCCGCGGCGGCGCGGCGAGTTCGCCACGCCGCCTTTATGGCGGGGCGCGTTGGCGCAACATGGGCGGAACGCTCGACGGCAAGGTCGCGCTCGTGACCGGCGGCGGCACCGGCATCGGCCGCGCCATTGCCGAGCGGTTCGCCGCGGAAGGCGCGCGCGTTGCCATCTGCGGCCGGCGTGACGCGCCACTGCGCGAAACCGTGGCCGCCTGCGGGGCGCAGTGGATGGTCGCTGACGTCTCCGACAGCGCCAGCGTCGCGGCACTGGCGGAATGGCTCGAAGCGGAGTTCGAGCGGGTCGATATAGTCGTCAACAACGCTGGGCTGTTCCTGCCGGGCTCCGCCGCGACGACCAGCGAAGCGGACTGGGACACGGTCGTCGACACCAACCTGAAGGGGCCTTGGCTCGTATCGCGGGCGCTGCTGCCGCTGGTGCCGGACGGCGGCTGCATCCTGAACATCGGCTCGACGCTCGGCCTGCGCGGTATCCCCGACGCGGCCGCCTACTGCGCTGCCAAGGGCGGGCTCGTGAACCTGACGCGCGCGATGGCGCTCGAGCTGGCTCCGCGCATGCGGGTCAACTGCATCTGCCCCGCGGTGGTCGAGACGCCGATGGTGACTGACCGCATTGACGCCGGGACCGAAGACTGGGAAGAGATGGAGAGCGTGCAGCCGATGGGGCGCATGGGCCAGCCGGAAGAGATTGCCGCGATGGCACTGCACCTCTGCGGCCCGGAAGCGGGCTGGACCACCGGCTCCATCGTTGCGGTCGATGGCGGCGTGACGGCCGAATAGTTCTTAACGACGGCTATAAAAGTAGAACTGGTCCCGCCTCCCGGATTTGAACCGGGGACCTGCCGGTATCTGCGGCCTCCCGTTCTCACGGGACTTCAGGTTTAACCCCTACAGCCGGCCGCTCTAGCCAGTCTGAGCTAAGGCGGGTGCGGCTGCATTTGCCGGCACTATATCAGGGTTCAGGCTGCGG
>Ga0208879_1004698_pt1 | contig 10556 bp, 8 predicted proteins | sample Knorr_S15_td_Bot_FD_185605 | JGI IMG/M metagenome (GOLD analysis project Ga0208879, IMG submission 185605) | Marine microbial communities from Southern Atlantic Ocean transect - Knorr_S15_td_Bottom_ad_5009_LV_A (SPAdes) (version 2) | ecosystem: Environmental > Aquatic > Marine > Oceanic | place...
CCAGAGACGATCTCAAAATAGTCCTAGAAAACTCGCCACATCATCACCATGCACTTACACAACTTGCATCATGTCATATGTCGTTGAAGAGACCTGAAAGGGCAGAAGCACCACTGAACGAAGCACTCCGGTTAGCCCCTAACCATGCACCTGCATGGCACCAACGCGGCCTACTCTATCTTGATTGGAGCAGGGAAGAAGCGGCATTATCCGATTTTGAAGCAGCAGTTCGTTGCGACTCTCAGCACTTGGATGCACGGTTACATATCGCTGCATTACATCATGAAGCACAACGCCTTGACCAAGCTAGTGCAGCGTGGAAGAGTGTTCTTGCAATCGATGCAGATTGTCAAGTCGCCCGCACCCGTTTGGAAGAGTGTGAAATTGCTCAACTGGCCGCAATCAATTGAACTAATTTAAGCGAAGTGATTTGAATAAGGTCCTGCGTGGGGCTATTATGAGCCTAAGTATATCCGATATAGCCCCCGACTTTATTTTGAAAAATGCCAATCCAAATAATGGAGGAGAAATGGTTTCTCTTGAGCAAGCCAAAGGGGAAAATGGCATTGTAGTTGTTTTTGAATGCAACCATTGCCCATATGTTGTTGCCAGTTTTTCCCGAATGGATGCTATGGCTGAATACTGTGCCAGTGAAGGAATTGGTTATGTGGGAATCAATTCTAATGATGAAAACAATTACCCAGAAGACTCCTTTGAAAACATGGTCAAGAGGGCTAACAAGGGATTGCCATACTCCTATTTACACGATACAACACAACAGATTGCCCAACATTATGGGGCCAAGCGAACACCTGAATTTTTCTTATTTAATTCACAACTCGAACTAGTCTATCAAGGTAGGATGGATGATTCTCCTCGCAACCCAACAGGGGTTACAACATCTGAACTATCCGATGCTATTACAGCAATGTTAGTTGGTCAAACACCTTCTGTAGTTCAAACCGACTCAATCGGTTGTTCTGTAAAATGGAAGATGTGAAGCATTAACACAATTGAACTGTTGCAAAACACGATATTTGGGCTTATTTATTGCAAAATATAAAACAGGTCATGGCTAGTCGTTGTTACTAGTTCAAATGGATATCACTGGCGAATTTTGGCAACAAATTGACTCATGGGCAAGTCCTGCATTAGGGGGATTGCTAATCGCAGTCGCTATTTTTTTGATGTTATTTGGTTCAAAAAATATCAACCTATTTTCTTTCTCTATCGGTTGCGCAATCGGCATGTTATCCAGTTCAATTCTATATGATAATATAGGGAGCATGTCATCATTATCGTCAGGTGATTTCACCCTAATAGCAACAATTGGTTGTGGGATTTTATCATTATTGTTCATCAGTTTAGTTTCGTTGGCTGTAACACTTTACATTTCACTTTCCATCATGCTGTGGATAATTTCAATATTAGAAAGCAATGGATACGATTTAGAGTTAGGGGTAACCGGGGCATTACTTTTCTTTATTTCATGGTTCATGAATCGTTTTTTGAGAAAGAATCTCTATGTTTTCGGCTCAGCAGCATTGGGTGCGTTAATAGCAATTTATGGTTACTCAATCATTAGCGGACAAGCACCTTCACAGGTTAATTTAGATAGTCTCACATTACAATTTGCTGGCCTTGTATTATTTGTCAATTCTATTATTTTCCAACGCCATCGTCAGAAGCAGTTAGAACAGGAAGAAGAAGATGAAGAATTGAGAACGGTTCCAAAATATCTTGAAAAAACAACTAGAGCAGGTTTATCATAACAAGCCAACCTCACCAATTTAGATGAGACCACTTGTGCTGATGCTTTCCACCTTGATGATATTCGCATCATTTGCAGGCTGTTTAGGTGCACAAGTGCAAGAAGAAACAAACACAGAACAGACAGACCCAACCCCTCTAAGAATTAACCACATTCAGGTCAAGGGAACTCATAATTCGTATCATCTAAAGCCGATAGGCCCAACAATTCGAGCCTATGATTACTCTCATGAAGACCTCGATACACAAGCTCAACAATTTGGTGTAAGGCAATTCGAGATTGATGTTTGGTGGAGCCCAGGTCAGCAATTACAAGTGTATCATAACCAATATGATAGCAGAACTACTTGTCAAACATTACAGCAATGTTTGCAAGTATTACTACAGTGGAGCGACTCAACTCCAACCCATGTCCCCCTAACCATTTGGATAGAGCCTAAAGAATGGACTTGGTCTGCGGTTGATGATACTACGGTGATCCAAGTTCAAGATATGTTAGATGATTTAGAACAAGAAATTAATTCCGCATGGCCTAGAGAGAGGATAATCACTCCCGACGATGTTCGCGGAGAGCACCCAGATGTGTCAACTGCAGTAACTACTACTGGGTGGCCATTACTCGATTCTTCAAGAGGAAAAGCCATTTTCGTATTACTGGGTGGTGGTGATTTACGTGCAGATTACCATTCCAAATTTCCAAACTTAGAAAGCGCTACAATGTTCACCATGTCAGTAGAGAATACCCCCGAATCAGCAATTTTTTCCAATACCAATCCAATTGGTGATGCTGAAGAGATACAGGCATTGGTTGAGGCCGGTTATATCGTAAGAAGTCGTGCAGATGATGCTGAAGGTGGTGAAGCGGATAACAATGAGACCGAGCGTCGTGATAAGGCTATTGAAATTGGCGCCCATTCAATATCAACGGATTATCCAACACAAGTTGATGGCATTGAATATTGGCTTGATTTGAATGTAAGATGCAATCCCATTTCTGCACCACCCGATTGTTCGGATGATGCAATTGAGTGATATAGGAAATATTATTCAACTATTAACAAAAGGAAATCACATGGACGACGCGATAGCAATGCCGCCCCAAGACGCCTCACCCTCCCCGCCTCCTCAAACGCCGGCGATTCAGGATAGTGTAGTGGAGGCAGACCTACATACCGACAATGTGGTTCACCACTCTCATACAGCGCCAACATCTCCTTCTGCTGGAGATACCACGAATCGCATAGCTTGGGTTAGCACTGGCCTTGTTGTGGGCGCGATTCTTTTGGCCATATTCGGTGCGATGTCAGATGCCTGGGCAGTGCAAGAAGAATCTCAAGAGGTTCTCGGCACGCCCATGTCCTTTGAGATTGAAATGGGATTGGATGATATTACATCGACAATATGTATTGATGGTGAATGCAATACGACGAAGGATGATTTGAGCAGTGCATATGACAATTGTACATCGAATGCCAACGAATTAGAATTTAACGCCTCTCAAACTGAGGAGATGTGTGGCGATTTAGGTAAAACAGCAAGCGCCGGTTTTACTGGAATGATTCTCATTTCAATTGGTATCCTCGTAATGTTAATCACTCTTGTTGCCCCCTTTATGGGGTCGCGCAGTACGATGATGCCATATTCGCAGTACTACCCATTCGGTGGTGGTGGATTTATTCTTCTTGGCGTTGTTGCTTGGTACATGATGTTACCAGAAGATGATATCAGTCTAGGATATGGTGCTTGGATGACTATTGTCAGTATTGTTTTGGCAGCGGCTGCTGGTGGGTATGCTATCTACAATAGAGGAAGCGTACAATCATCGGGTATTATCAGTCGAATTCCGGGCCAAGGTGTACGCGCTCTAACAGCAGAATCAGAGGCTAGAGAGTTTGTTTTGCGCGAAAATGCAATGGGTACTAAATCTACTTCTCTTGTTGAACAAGGTAAAGTTCTCCGTTTGGTATATGCTAAATTAGACAATGAAGATGTAGTTACAGAAGACCATTTTATTGTTCAGAAAGCAGCCTTAACAGGTTTTACTCATTATCGCTATGATTGGCTTGATAATGGCAAATACATGTGGTGGTTGATGACCGCCGTTGGAATTATTTCATTGTTTATTTCCCCTGCAATTGGCTCATCCCTGCTCTTAATAGGGGCCTTGTTCTCATTAGCCCAATTATTTGATCCAGAATTATTGTCTTTTGAAACCAATGCAGGACGCCATCGTTTGCTATTATACAGGCAGGATTCAAACCGGGAATTAACCAATTATAGCATGGATAAAATAGATGTGTCGATGCAACAATTGCTTAGTGGTGAGCAATTAGATGGCAGTAGTGTCGAAGCCAAAGCAGCAGAAATAGAAGAAAACAGAGCTGCTGAAATTAAAGCGAAACAAGAAGCCGCAACAGCCGTTGAACTTGCCAAGGTTACTGCCGCGGCAGCACCTGTGATTTCACCCACCACCCAACCTCCGCCAATCTCAACACCCGAAATAGAACCGGCGCAACAGCCAGTTGCTGAGGCAGAAGCAGAGCCAATTGTGGTAGAGCCCGAAGTAGTAATTCCCCCACCTTCTACGCCAAAAGAAGTATCCACTAGCGTCCAATCACTACCCCCTCCACCAACGTCCCAAACCCAATCACTACCTCCGCCACTACCGCTACCACCACAGGCTCAATCACTACCCCCAGCACCATTACCACTCCATGTTCAACCACTCCCACCACCACCACTATCACTCCTTGATGAACCACTCCCTCCTCCACCACTATCACTTCTTGATGAACCACTCCCTCCTCCCCCACCACCAACATGGGGAGATTAATTGGCACTAGACTCATCAGTTGCATAAATTATGAAATAGCCTAGCAGGCACCTACATCATCCATTTGCAGGTCAACGATGGTGCTGAGAGTAGAACCGATACGATGGTCCTAACCGTTACCGCCTCCTAAACCGTTCAAGAACCTTGACAAGTGAGCAGTGTTTGGACTTACTAAGTAGGGAACATGTTTCTCAGTGGTCGCTGTGTCTGTAGCCTACTTCTCTGATAGGAGGAGATTCTAATGGACAAAAGAGCAACTCGAGCAACTCCGCTAAAAACTGTGGAGAGGCTAAAGGTCGGCAAGCCAAAACAGGTCGCTGCTGGAATAACTGGGGTTTCCAAGTCGTTCTCTATCGGATTGAGCGAGGCTGGCCTAGGCCGAACCTGGAGTGCGATGCGGACTGTCAACAAGTTCGATGGATTCGATTGTCCCGGTTGCGCTTGGCCCGACCCAGATGGTCATCGCAGCGGCTTCGAATTCTGCGAAAATGGCGCCAAGGCATTTGCGACCGAGGCGACGAAGAAGCGAGTTAGTGCGCAATTTTTTGCACAACATTCTGTGACCTCACTCTCACAACAACCGGATATGTGGCTCGACAAACAGGGCCGACTGACAGAGCCTATGGTTCTTCGAGATGGCTCTGAGCACTACGAGCCCATCTCTTGGCAGGATGCTTTTGGGATGATTGCTGACTCTATCAATAACCTCGATTCAGCGCACGAGGCTGTGCTCTACACCAGCGGTCGAACCTCCAACGAGGCTGCATTTCTTTGGGGCACACTGTCTCGCCAAATCGGCACCAATAATCTTCCAGACTGCTCCAACATGTGCCACGAATCAAGCGGTTACGGACTCACCCCCGTCATCGGTATCGGCAAAGGTACTGTACGCCTTTCTTGCTTCAATGAGGCTGACCTGATTCTGGTCATCGGTCAGAACCCAGGTACGAATCATCCACGCATGCTGACCGCCCTTGCCAGTTGCCGGCGCAATGGTGGCTCTGTCGTCAGCATCAACCCACTCGAAGAGACCGGAATGCGCCGCTTCAAGCATCCTCAACAGATTCTGAGCATGATCGGCTCGGGCACGAAGATTGCCGACGACCATTTTCCTGTGAGGATAAATGGCGATGCTGCGCTGTTGAAAGGAATCATGAAAGTCGTTCTCGAATCTGGCAAATTCGACCGAGATTTCATCGATGAGCACACGATAGGCTTCGAGGCACTCAGAACGTCGATAGAAGCGTCCGACTGGGACGAAATCATTGCTGGTTGTGGAATTGGCCGAGAACGGATTGAGAAATTGGGCAAGGCGGTCGCAGAATCTAAAAAACTCATCATCTGTTGGGCCATGGGATTGACCCAACACAAAAACTCCGTCTCAGTTATCCAGGAGATTGCGAATCTGCTGCTCATGGGAGGTCATTTCGGCCGGCCCGGTGCAGGTGCTTGTCCTGTCAGAGGTCATTCGAATGTGCAGGGTGATAGGACGGTTGGCATCCAACACAACCCGAGTGAAGGCTTCATTTCGCGACTCGGCCAAGCGACCGGAATTAATGGCCCATTAGAGGGTGGTTACGACTCGGTCGAAGCGGTGCGCGCAATGCTTGAAGGCAAAGTTCGGTTATTCATGGGAATGGGTGGAAATCTCGTCTCAGCGATGTCAGACACAGAACAGGTCGCGATAGGAATGCGCAATGTCGACCTGAGTGTTCAGGTCTCAACCAAAATGAATCGCTCGCATCTCATCACTGGCAGAGAGGCTCTCATTCTGCCCTGTCTCGGCAGAACGGAGGTGGACCAACAAGCCTCAGGTGAGCAATTTGTCACGGTCGAAAACAGCATGGGAATAGTCCACATGAGCAGAGGTTCGCTCTCTCCGGCGAGCGAGCAATTACTCGCCGAGCCAGCTATCGTTGCTGGCATCGGCACCGCCTGCTTCGGCTCCGAGCCATTCGATTGGGCTAAGATGGCCAAAAACTACGATTTGATTCGAGAGGTCATCGAGCAGGTGATTCCAGGATTTGATGATTTTAATTCACGCGTTCGTCAAGATGGCGGCTTCTATTTACCTAACGGTCCGCGCGATGGACCGACTTGGAACACCCCCTCTGGCAAGGCGCAATTCACTGTTCACGAGTTGCCAAAAGCCGTCGCTAAAGAGGGCCAGTTCACCATGATGACAGTTCGCAGTCACGACCAATACAACACGACAATCTACGGTATGGACGACCGCTATAGAGGCATTTATGGTGCTCGCAGAGTTGTGATGATGAATCCCCTTGATATGGCCGAACTAGGCATTGAGGCCGGTGACGAAGTGGACTTGACCAGTCATTTCAAAGAACGACAGATTCACGCTGCGGCTTGGAAGGTAGTGTCCTATGAAATCCCGAGAGGGAATATCTGCACATACTTCCCAGAAGCCAATGTGCTGGTACCATTGGACAGCGTTGCAGATGTCAGCAATACCCCGACTTCAAAGTCGATTGCGGTCACGGTCAGCCTGCCTTGAACGACTCAAGTTGGTTAGCCAATCCGCGCAACCGCGTCAAGATGAATCATGAAGAAAGGCTATACTCGTTGTGCTGGTAGAAGTAACAGATGGCTAGTGGATGGAAGGCTTCAAACCTCACTGAGGCTGAGATTGCCGATGGCGAGTCATACCACCGGGCGCTGTACCATGAAGGAGACGTCGAACGTCCTGCCGGCTGGCACTGCGATTCGATATCCCATCTACTCGACTTGGTGATGCCACATATCACCGATGGCTCACTGGTCGTCGATTATGGCGCTGGTACCGGCGGGTCGGCGATTGAGTTGTTGAAACGTACCGATGAAGCCGGGCTGTCTATAGAATTAGTCCTGGTAGACCCCCTAGTCTCTTGGTTCGGCAAGGCCAGAGAATTGCTCGACCACCGAGACGAGGTCCATTTCGTGAGTTCGATGTTTTCCGACGAGAACGGAAAAATGGGCTTTCGCCGCCTCGATGAGATGCTCGGCGGGCGCCGCGCCGATGTCATCATCTCCTCCTCGACGCTACACCTCGTACCGACCAAAGCACTGGCCGACCTTTGCGGTCAATTCGCCGAATCACTGGCCCCCGGAGGGATATTTGCCTGGAACAGCGGCGATATCAAGAGCGACATGCTGCCGGCCAACGCTTCTCTTCTGCACGACCCCTATCGCGCCGTTCGTGAACTGCTCAGAGATGATTCGGTCAGGTTGACAATGCTAGCGGAAATGGAGGAAGTGGAGGCACAGAGAGCCGAGCGCCGCGCCGACCGTATATTTCCCGAGCCATTCTCCATCGAGGTCATTCTCGACGCCTTAGACGCGGCAGGATTCACTGGAGATATTTATGACCACGTTGTCGGCTTTTCCAATGAGGATGCCAAACGCTTCATCCTGGTCCCTCGGCTATCTGAGATTGCCGCACCGCTCATCGAGGGAGAGGAGAGGGAACGGGCGGTCAGCACCGCCATCGTTGCCGTGCTCTCAGAGATGCGAGAGGCTGGAACCGCGTCAGAGCAAGAGTATCGAAGCCATTGGATCTACGGTTACCACACCATTGCCGATTCTACTTGAAAGCAGTGATGAGCCCCAAGGGTTCGAATCATCAGCGATATTATGATACCACAGTTTGAGATGGACATCCATGGTCCCCACCTCCTCAGGCCCACCACCGGCCTACAACAATATAATCGAGGCCATCGGCAACACCCCTCTCATCCGCCTAAACCGTCTCACTGAAGGACTTCAGAAGTCATCTGTGTGGGTCAAGTTGGAACGCTGTAATCCCGGAGGTTCGATCAAGGACCGAATCGGCTTGCAGATGGTGCTTGATGCAGAGGCCAAGGGGTTACTGAAACCCGGTGGCGTCATCGTCGAGGCGACTTCGGGAAATACCGGAATCGGGCTGGCCATCGTCGCCGCGCAGCGCGGCTACCGCTGTATCTTCACCATCCCCGACAAGATGAGTGATGAGAAGATTACCTTGCTGAAGGCTATCGGCGCCGAGGTGCACGTATGTCCGACCGCGGTCGAGAAGGACGACCCCCGTTCCTACTACGAGGTCGCGGCACGCTTAGCGAGTGAGATCCCCGGGTCATGGTATCCCGATCAGTATTCACATCAGGCCAACCCTCTCGCCCACCTACTTTCTACCGGCCCTGAGATTTGGCAGCAGACCGAGGGGCGCCTGACCCACTTCGTCGCCACCATGGGTACTGGCGGCACGATTACCGGAACCGCACAAGCACTGAAAGAGTTGGCTGAAACCGCGGGAAGAGCACCCCCTCGGATAGTCGGTGTCGATGCGGTCGGCTCGATTCTGAAACAATGGTTCGAAGAAGGGACAATGGGAGAGCCACACACCTACAAAGTCGAGGGATTCGGCGAAGATTTCATTCCCTCGGCAACCGATTTTTCACTGATAGATGAGATACATCAAGTCGATGACGGCACCTGTTTCCGCTGGGCGCGAGCGCTGGCCAGGCGTGAGGGGATGTTCTGCGGTGGCTCATGCGGGGGGGCGGTCAAGGTGGCGCTTGACCTGGCCGAGCGTGCGGATGCGGCCGGAGAGGCAGCGATGATAGTGGTAATCCTACCCGATGCGGGAAATCCTTACCTCTCTAAGTTCTATAATGATGAATGGCTGGTGGAGAACGGATGGGACCCACAGGATTGGGAGTGATGGCATGAGCGCGGACAAAACATGGGGAGAATCGACCCGAGCGGTTCACACCGCTGCTGAGCCGGAGGAAAAGACCGGTTCGGTGCAGGTTCCCATCTACCAGACTTCCACCTATGTGCAGAGCGATTTCGCGGTGCATAAGGGCTATGAGTACTCTCGAACCCAGAATCCGACCCGACAAGCACTGGAGCGAGCGATGGCGGAACTCGAATCACCTACCGAACCGGCTCAAGGTTTCGCCTTCGCCAGCGGGATGGCGGCAATCGCCACCATAACCCAGTTACTCGATTCGGGCTGCCATATCCTAGCTGCTTCTGACCTCTATGGAGGGACCGGGCGCCTGTTCGACGAGGTACTATCGAGGTTCGGCGTGGAAACCACCTACAGTGAACTGAATCCCGGTGATTTAGAGGCCTGTGCCCGCGACAATACCAGTCTCTTGTGGCTGGAGTCACCGACCAATCCACTGTTAAAAATCCACGACATCGCCGAGTTGTCGGCACAAGCCCATGAGCGTGGCTGGATTGTGGTCGTCGACAACACCTTCGCCAGTCCGACTCTGCAACGCCCGCTGGAATTGGGCGCTGACATCGTCGTGCATTCGACCACCAAATACATCGCCGGCCATTCAGACCTTATCGGCGGTTGTGCCGTCACCCGTGACCCTCTGCTCGGCGAGCGATTGGGATTCCTGCAGAACACTTTGGGGGCGATTCCTTCACCTATGGACTGTTTCCTCACCCTGCGAGGGATTCGTACGCTTCCACTGCGAATGGAACGCCATTGTGATAACGCCGAATATCTCGTTGAGCGTCTAGCACAGCACCCCAGTGTCACGAAATTGCTTTACCCCGGTCTTTCTGGACATCCGGGCCACGAAGTTGCCAAACGGCAGATGAGCAGGTCCGGTGGAATGATTTCACTGGAATTGGAGGGCGGCGAGGCCGCGGCCAGAAAATTCGCTAAAAATCTGCGGCTATTCGCTACAGCAGAGAGTCTGGGTGGAGTCGAGAGTCTCATCAATCATCCTTGGTCGATGACCCACGCCGCCACCCCTGAGCAGAGGAGGCTTGAGATCGGGGTAACCCCAGGTCTAGTGCGGCTCTCGGTAGGGATTGAGGATGCAGTCGACCTCTGGAATGATATCGAAGATTCGCTCGGTGCTTTGTGATTTGAGTAGATGAGCATCACGGATGAAAATGGGTTGCTGTGATGCTAAGCACAGGGTACCCTTTGCAAAGACGGGTAATCAAAGGG
>Ga0208879_1004701_pt1 | contig 10554 bp, 7 predicted proteins | sample Knorr_S15_td_Bot_FD_185605 | JGI IMG/M metagenome (GOLD analysis project Ga0208879, IMG submission 185605) | Marine microbial communities from Southern Atlantic Ocean transect - Knorr_S15_td_Bottom_ad_5009_LV_A (SPAdes) (version 2) | ecosystem: Environmental > Aquatic > Marine > Oceanic | place...
GAGGGGGGGGGGCTCTACTGTCCACTGCTGAGCCTGACGACGATTCCGGCAGACAGTTCGTCTCGGTCGACCACCTGCTCGGCGGCTATTACTCGCTGTATCGGCGTTTCTTCTTCCTCTTCAGTATCGTGATCGTCTTTCTTCTCGCCCGCTCATTGGGCGCCCCGATCTGGGTGTCCACCACCATCGCCGGATTCTCACTCGGCCCGGTCCTGCTGCTCGAACAATGGTTCGCCAACCGTGCGCTGAAACAAGATTGACGGGGTTTCGAGGCAGCACAGGTCGCGTGTGGACAGCGAATTACTGATAACGTCAAGGGAATTGGGGGGGGGCGAGTCGCATGGTTTCACCACTCGATTTCTTCTCATTCCTCACGGATGCCAGCGGTCTCGAACTGGTTTTCCTGATGTCTGCCATCATCGGGAGCACCCTGTTCTTCATCTGGTTCCTGCTCACGATGATCGGGGGCGTCGCCGGTGATGTTCTCGAAGGCGTTTTCGAAATCGACATCGGTGATTCCGACCTCGCGTTCAAGGCGCTGACATTCCAGGGGATCATGGCCTTCTTCATGATGTTCGGGCTGGTCGGATACGCGTTGATGAACTCCGGTCAGGAGGAGACATTGGCGGCCATCGGCGGCATCGTCGCAGGGGGCATCTCCCTCTACCTGGTCGGCAAGATGTTCGAGGGCTTCAGGCAACTCGAGATGCACGGCAACGTCGACATCAAGAACGCCATCGGGGCGACAGGTTCCGTCTACTCGCGCATCCCGGCGGACGGTGTCGGGCAGGTGCAGGTCACCTTCCAAGGGAAACTGCAGACTCGGGCGGCCGTGTCGGCAGATGGAAACCCGTACCCGACTGGAGATCTCATCGAGGTCGTTGGGTTGCGTGGCGGCGACACTCTTGAGGTCAAGAGTGTCGTGAGTATTAGGAAACAAGAAGAGGAATGATCGGAGGAATAAGAAATGACTGCTCACGGATTTGCATGGACTGCGGTGTTCCTAGCGTTCCTCGCGATCTTCGTACTGACACTGATGTTCCTGGCGTCGCGCTACAAGCGCTGCCCCTCGGACAAGATTCTGGTCATCTTCGGCGCTGGGCCGGGCATGAAAGGGAGGGCTGCGAAATGTCTGCACGGTGGTGGTGCGCTGATCTATCCGCTGATCCAGAGCTACGCCTTCCTCGACCTCAAGCCGATGACCATCAACATCAACCTCACCAACGCGCTGTCGTACCAGAACATCCGCATCAACGTCCCGTCAACGTTCACCATCGGCGTCACCACGGACCCGACGAAGATGCAGAACGCCGCCGAGCGGCTGCTGCACCAGACGCCGTCGCAGATCGAGGATATGGCGAAGGAGATCATCTTCGGTCAGCTGCGTCTGACCGTCGCCACGCTGACCATCGAGCAGATCAACCAGGACCGCGAACTGTTCCTCGAGGCGATCGTCAAGAACGTCGATCACGAACTGTTCAAGATCGGCCTGCATCTCATCAACGTGAACGTGACCGACATCCACGATGAGTCGGACTACATCGTGAGCATCGGCAAGAAGGCGGCGTCCACCGCCGTGAACGCGGCGCTGGTCGCTGTCGCCATCGCCGAGCGCGATGGTGCGGTGGGCAAGGCCGAGGCGGACCGCGAGAAGGACGTTCGCGTCGCCATGAACGTCGCCGATGCCACGAAGGGCAAGAAGGACGCTGAACGAGACCAGCGTGTGCACGTCAAGGGGCAGGAAGCGATCGCCGTCGAAGGTGAGAACCTCGCCGCGGCGAACATCGCCGACTACAACGCCACGCTCGCCGTGAAGGAGGCGGAGGCCATGCGCCGCTCCGAGGTCGCCAAGAGGACAGCCGAGATGGAGGTCCAGAAGGCACAGTACGCGCTCGAACAGGAGCGCCTGAACGCCGAGGACATCGTCCGCGAGGAGATTCACAAGCAGCAGATCGAGATCGCTGCCGAGGCCGAGGCCGAGCGCCAGCGGCGCGTCGCCCGTGGTGAGGCCGACGCGATCCTCTCCCTCTACGAAGCAGAAGCAGAAGGTCAACAGAAAGTGCTCGAAGCGAAGGCTGCCGGTTACGCCAAGCTGGTGGCCAGCGCTGGCGGGGACGTCAAAGCGGCCGCCACCCTGCTGATGGTCGAGAAGATCGAGAGCATGGTCGAGGCGCAGGTCGAGGCGATCAAGAACCTGAAGATCGACAAGATCACCGTCTGGGATTCCGGCGGCGCCAACGGCGAGGGCTCGACAGCCAACTTCATCAGCAGCCTGGTGCGCAGCCTGCCACCGCTGCACGACATCGCCGCCAACGCCGGCGTCGAACTGCCTGAATACCTCGGCAGCATGACCGACGATGACGACTGAGGAGCAGCCTGAGCGGCACGCCATCAATGCCGCGGAACGGTTGAAGACCGGGCCGCCTTCGGCGGCCCATGCGGCAGCGGGAACTGTTCGCGTTGGCCATGCTGGTGGCGATGCTGCTGCCGGCCGTGTCCGGCTGTCTGTGGGGCAAGGATGAGCCTCCGCCCCCGCCTCTGCCCAGCCCGTTCGACTTCGATGAGCCGATCGCCAACACGACGTGGTATCACTTCGGAAACTGGACCGACGCGCTCGACTTCTCAGTCAGTGAACTCAACCTGTCGGTCAATGCCACGCCCATCTGGGCTCTGGGCACCTATTTCGGAATCGGGGCGACCACCTTCGAGCCGACCATCGGCGTGAACTCGGCGGGCACGCTCTTCATGACGAATTGGGGGGGCCTCGGGCGGGGAACGCACGTCATCAGGTCACAGGACCAGGGGTTGACTTGGGAGGACGTGGGACCGTATCCGGGGCTGACTTCGGGGCAGATAATCAACTCGAACGACCCCTATCTCTACGTCGATCCTTGGACAGACCGGCTGGTGAAATTCGACATGCACGCGCTGGCGGTGATGTTCGTGGAGTATTCCGAGGACGAGGGCGACTCGTGGAGCATCCCCTACCCTGGTTCAGGCATCTACACACCTCAGGATCACCAGTCGATCGCCTCCGTTCCCCCTGGCCCCGACTTCGACGGCCCCCTGCTGCACGACACCGTCTACGTGTTCTGCATCAACACCGGGAACCAGGGTCCGCTCGGCCCCTTCTGTGACACTTCGATCGACGGGGGCCACACCTGGGAGGGTCAGGTCATCGGCTGGCCATCAGGACGGACTCAATGCGCCGGGCTGCACGGACACCTGGTCGGAGCTGAGGATGGCGCCATCTACCGCGGTAATCCCTCCTGCGACGGACCGGCCGCCTACCGCTCGCTCGACGGTGGCCGGACGTGGACCGAGCACACCATCGACACCGCCCACCAGTCGCGCGGCCACGAGGTTGCCATCGGGACCGATGATGCGAGCAACGTCCACGCTCTGTGGATCGCCACCGACGACCTTCCCTACTACTCGTGGTCGCAGGATCAGGGAGAGACCTGGTCGACCCCCCTCAACGTCGCTCCGCCCGGAGTGAACTACACCGGCTTCCCGACCATCGCCGGGGGAGCTGATGGGCGGGTCGTGTTCGGTTACATCGGCGAGTCGAACCACTCCGAGTGGAGCGGTTACATGGGAATCATCACCGACGCCTACGCCGACAACCCGCTCATCACCACTGTCGCCGTCAACGCCAGAGCGGACATGCTCGACGACACCGAGGACTGCGGCTCGGTGCGCTGCGGCGGCTTCGGCGACTTCATCGACGTGGTGATCGACAAGCAAGGTCGGCCGTGGATCGCGCTGGCGCACAATCCGGGCAACCAGGAGGGCATCGTCGGCACGCTCGTCACCGGTCCTCGCCTGCGCGGACCGCTCGAGGCGCTGCCACCGATCGTTCCCGGAGGCCCAGAAACACTCAGCCTCTGACCCGAACCATCATTGACAGAGAGCCCCGTCCTCCCTGTGGGCGGACCGATGACCAACTACGGATTCGTCATCGACAATCGCAAATGCATCGGCTGTCATGCGTGCACGGTTGCCTGCAAATCGGAGCATGATGTGCCGATCGGCGTCAACCGCACTTACGTGAAGTACATCGAGACGGGCACCTATCCGAATTCTGGTCGCGAGTTCAGCGTGCAGCGCTGCAACCACTGCGAGGATGCCCCGTGCGTCTCCATCTGCCCGACCACCGCCCTGTTCACGCGTGACGACGGCATCGTCGACTTCGACTCCGACCGTTGCATCGGTTGCAAGTCCTGCATGCAGGCCTGTCCCTACGACGCCCTCTACATCGACCCCAACACCAGCACAGCCGCCAAGTGCAACTACTGCGCCCACCGGGTGGAGAACTCCTACGAGCCAGCGTGCGTCATCGTCTGTCCCACAGAGGCAATCATCTCAGGAGACCTCGACGACCCGGAATCGAACATCGCCATGATCATCTCGGAACATACGGTGACCGTGCGCAAGCCGGATTCGGGAGCGAAGCCGAACGTGTTCTACATCGAGACTTCGCCCGAGATGCTCGATCCGCTGGCAGCACCACCGCAGAGCACAGGTGTGTGGACGGACCAAGAGGGAGGAGTGGGTCATTTCGCAAGTCAGGCGCAGGCGCTTCTACACGCGCACGGCTACGGTGACCGCATGAAGGATGTCGACGAGGAGAACGCCCGCCGGGTCTACGATACACCCGACAAGGGTGTGCTGTGGGGCTGGGAGGTGAGCACCTACATCTGGACCAAGGCGATCGCTGCCGGCACCTACCTCGCCGCGATGCTCTACTGGCTGGCATTCGGTGGTGACATCTCGGGCATCCTGCTGCCCGTGCTCGGCATCTCGCTCGGATTCCTGGCGCTGACCGGCTTCCTGCTCGTCTACGACCTCGACCGACCCGAGCGCTTCCTCTACGTGCTGCTGCGACCGAACTGGGAATCATGGCTCGTCAAGGGTGCCTACATCCTGGGCGCCTACAGCGCCGTGCTCATCGCGTCACTGACCGTCGTCTGGTTCGATCTGGGGGAGAATTGGCTGGCGTGGCTGGCATATGCCGGAATTCCGCTCGCTCTGCTCACCGGGGTCTACACCGCCTGGCTGCTCAATCAGGCCGTCGCTCGTGAAGCGTGGAGGTCGAAATGGCTCGCACCGCAGTTCGCCGCCGAGACGCTGCTCGCCGGTGTGTGCGTGCTCGTGCTGCTCTCAGAGGAGATGCTCGTATGGGTCATCGTCGCCGCCGTGGCATTGGCGGTGCTCGCCGCTCATCAGCGGCGCACGATCCGGGAGCCGCAGCTGGTGCCGTTGAGTTGAGGTAGGGAGATGGGAAAGAAGTCGATCATCGAACGTATCGGTGAGGCGCTGCACCTCATCCCGCGGATTCCTGAGCGTCCGTGGTCGTCGGGAGCCACGGGCCCGCTCCGGGCCTATCCCGACCCGGACGATTGGCACGACCACGTCGAACTCGATGCCAACGCGTGGCCCAAGCAGGTCGAGCGGCGCTATTCGCTGGTTCCGACGACCTGCTTCAACTGCGAGTCGGCCTGTGGATTGTTGGCGTACATCGACAAGGAGACGGGCGTGGTGAGCAAGTTCGAGGGCAACCCGCACCACCCCGGTAGTCGAGGTAGGAACTGTGCGAAAGGTCCGGCGACCATCAACCAGATCAACGACACCGAACGCATCCTCCACCCACTTCGGAGGTCAGGAGCGCGCGGCAGCGGCGAGTGGGAACGGATCACCTGGGACGAAGCATTGGACGAGATCGCAGGTAAAATCAGGGATTCTCTGAAGACCGGTGCGCGCGATCGAGTGACCTACCATGTCGGGCGTCCCGGCAACGAAGGATATGTGGAACGGGTGCTGAAGGCGTGGGGAGTCGACGGCCACAACTCGCACACCAACATCTGCTCATCGGGAGCGCGCCTCGGCTACTCCATGTGGCACAAGTTCGACCGACCGAGCCCCGATCACGCCAACGCCAAAGTCATCCTTCTGACGAGTTCTCACCTCGAGACTGGGCACTACTTCAACCCACATGCGCAGCGGATCATGGAGGGGATGATGGATGGCGCCGAACTGATCGTCATCGACCCCCGATTGTCGAACACCGCCGCCTTGGCTGACCACTGGCTACCCACCTGGCCGGGCTCCGAGACCGCCCTGTTCCTCTGCTGGGCGCACATGATCCTCGAGCAGGGGAAGTACGATCGAGACTTCCTTCACGATTGGGTCAACTGGGACGCCTGGCTCGCTGCCGAGCACGCGGACGAGCCGCAGACCTTCGAGCGCTTCATCGAGCTGTTGATGGACGAATATTCGGAATACACCCCTGAGTTCGCCGCCGCCGAGTGCCAGATCCCCGTCGAGCAGGTCATCGCCGCCGGCAATGCGGTCGCCAACGCCGGCAGCCGGCTCTCGACCCACGTGTGGCGGGCGGCGGCCATCGGGAACCTCGGCGGCTGGCAGGTGGCGCGGGCGCTGCATTTCCTGAATGTGCTCACCGGGAGTGTGGGCACCGTAGGTGGGACGGCGCCCAACGCGTGGGCGAAGTACACGCCGACCCTGTTCAACGAGCCGCCCGCGCCCGACGCCTGGAACGAACTGCACTTCCCACCGGAATACACGCTCAGCCACTACGAGATGAGCCAGATCCTGCCGCATCTCATCAAGGACGGCCGAGGCACCTTGGATGTCTACTTCACGCGGGTGTTCAACCCGGTGTGGACCTATCCTGATGGATTCTCGTGGATCGAGATGCTCTCCAACAAGGAATCGATCGGCTGCCACATCGCTCTCACCCCGACGTGGAACGAGACCGCCTTCTTCGCCGACTACGTGCTGCCGATGGGCCACGCCTCCGAGCGCCACGACATCAACTCGTACGCGACCCAGTCGGGCAAGTGGATCGCCTTCCGACAGCCGGTTCTCAGGGAATACGCCCGCCAACAGGGCGAGCAGGTCCAGTTCACCTACGAGGTCAACCCCGGCGAGGTGTGGGAGGAGGACGAGTTCTGGATCGAGTTGTCGTGGCGCATCGATGACGGCACGCTCGGGATCCGCGAGCACTTCATGTCGCCATACCGCGAGGGCGAGAAGATCACCGTCGACGAATACTACCAGTTCACCTTCGAGCAGGTTCCGGGGCTGCCCGAAGCCGCCGCCGCGGAAGGACTGGACGCGCTCGGCTACATGCGCAAGCACGGAGCCTTCCTCATCGAGGAGTCGACTTACGGCAAGCACGACGAAGAGGTTGCAGACGAAGAGGCTGGAGTCGAGGTGAACGGGGGGCGCAAGGTGGGTTTCCCCACCCCATCCGGGAAACAGGAGTTCTACTCGCCGTCGATGGTCGAGTTCGGCTATCCCGAGCACGCCATCCCGCACTACCGCGTGAAGAGCCAGGTCCACCCCGACAACCTCACCGGGGACGACGAGTACTGCCTGCTGCCCAACTTCCGCCTCCCTCAGCACATCCATTCACGCTCGGCCAACGCCAAATGGCTCGTCGAGATCGGCCACCGAAACCCGATCTGGATCAACCCTCTTGACGCCGCCAGACTCGGGGTGGACGAAGGTGAGCTGCTGAAGATCGAGACTGAGATAGGCTGGTTCGTGGACAAGGTGTGGCTCACCGAGTCCATCAAGCCCGGCGTGGTCGGCTGTTCACACCACATGGGTCGATGGCGCCGCAAGCAGGACGCCGGCAACCATCTGCTGACCAACACGGTGGACATCGAGAACCGGGGCGACGGCAAATGGCGCATGCGCACCCTGTCGGGAATCGAACCGTTCGAATCCGAAGACCCTGACACCAGTCGCCTCTTCTGGAGGGATGGCGGCGTGCACCAGAACGTCACCCACGCGGTCCAACCTGACCCGATCAGCGGAGCGCACTGCTGGCTGCAGAAGGTCAGGCTATGCAAGCCCGCTGAGGGCGAGAACTACGGTGACATCGAGGTTGACACGAACAAGTCCTTCCGATATTACAAAAAGTGGAATGATTGGGCGCTGAAGCGGGAAGTACACCCGAGGGGAGAGCGCAGGCCGTTGTGGATGAACAGACCTCTGGCACCGCGTGAACACCATTGGTATCTCAACCGCGACGAAGCGTGAACTCGATGGATCCACTGATGATTGGCGCTGTCATCCTGATTCTGCTGACCGCATTCTCATTCTCGCCGTTGGGCCTCGGTGGAGGGGCGCTGTTCGTGCCCATACTGCACTACATCGTCGGCTTCGACATGCATCTGGCCATCGTCGCCTCGCTCATTCTCGTATGGAGCGTAGCCCTCGGGAGCCGTGCGGCGCACGAGCACGACGGATTCACCGCCAAGAAGAGAGGCAAGAAGGGGATTCCGACCGCTGTGGTCGGTGCGGTGATCGGTGCGCTGGTGGCGTTCATGCTCATCGAGCACGTCAGTGACCTGGTCATCAAGGCGGCAGCGGCGGGCGTGCTCATCTGGGTGATCGCCCGCGCCGCAGAGAAACTGCGGATGGAATCCAACGGCGAGGCTGAGCCCCCCGAAATCAAGGTCGAAGGTGAAGTTCTCAGGAAGTACCGTGTTGGCTGCTTCGCCGGTGGTGCCGCTTCAGGAATGCTCGGCATCGGTGGCGGCTCTGTGTTCGTGACCATCCACAGGCAGTTCCTCGGTCTCGATGCGCACAAGGCGGCTGGCACCTCGTACATCATCGAGTCATGGATGGTGCCTGTGGGCATTCTCACCCACCTTTTCATCAACGGCACCGCAGGGGATCTGGCAGCAGAGGTCGGAGATCCCCTGTTCCTCATACTGCCATTGGTGGTTATCGGCACAGCCTGGCTGGGCGCGCACTACGCCATCGTCCATCTTCCGATCAAACTGATCACGATCGGCTTCATCTCTGCAGTCAGCCTGAGCATCGTCCGCTACCTGTTGGACATTGGCATGTTCATCGGCAACCTATGACACGATTCACAGCGCTTCGATGATGATGGCTATTCCTTGGCCGCCCCCGATGCAGGCGGTGGCGATTCCGTAGCGGCCGCCCGAGCGGCGCAGTTCGTGCGCCAAGGTGAGCGTGAGACGGGTTCCCGTCGCTGCGAGCGGATGCCCGATTCCCACGGCGCCGCCGTTGACATTGACCTTCTCGACATCGATTCCGAGGTCCTTGATGCAGGCGACCGCTTGCCCTGCGAACGCCTCGTTGATCTCCCAGCGATCGATGTCCGAGACTTCCAAGCCCGCTTTGGCGAGCGCCTGTCTGGAGGCTGGAACGGGACCGTGCGCCATGATCGCCGGCTCGAGGCCGACGATTCCCCAAGACACGATTCGCGCCAGCGGCGAGTCTCCGTCCGCCTCCGCTCTACTGGCTGACTTGAGCACCACCGCCGCCGCCCCATCGACGACCCCTGAGGCATTGCCTGCGGTCACCAGTGAATCGGGACCGAAGTGGGTGCGCAGTCCGGCGAGGATCTCGGCCGTGGTCCCTGGCACGAAGTGGTCCTCGTCCGCGGCTGTGACTGTTCCCTGTGGAGTCTCGACATCGACGATCTCTTGCCCCCAGATTCCGTTGGCGACGGTCGCTTCGGTGCGCTGGTGACTGAGGGCAGCGAAGGCATCCGCCTCCTCTCTGGTCACGCCGATGCGCTTGCACAGCTCATCGCTGGTCTGTGCCATGAATGAGTCGCAGGTGCTGTCGACGAGGTTGGTGAACAGGTAGTCCTCCATGTCCTTGGGAAGTTCATCCCCCTGTCGAGGTGGCCTCCCGAGCCCGTAGGTGTCGCGCATTCCACGCAGCACGTGGGGCGCCTGGCTCAGGTTCTCCATGCCGCCAGCCACGACCACCTCGGCTTCGCCGAGCATGATCATCTGCGCTCCCGAGATGATTGACTGCGCGCCGCTGCCGCACAGTCTGTTGAGAGTCAACATCGGCACTTCCTGCGGGATTCCCGCCTTCAGGCCGGCATGACGTGAACCGAATATCGCCTGGTCCGAGGTCTGCAGCGCATGCCCCATCACGACGTGTTCCACGGCGTCGGCCGCGGTCCCCGTCTTCTCCAGCGCGCCGCGGATGGCGATCGCTCCCAGTTCCTCGGCGGTCACGTCAGCGAGCAGTCCACCCCGCTCGCCATCGCCTCGCTTGCCGCCCAGCCATTCGCAGAACGGAGTGCGCGCCCCGCCGACGATCACGACATCCTCGCTCGTCATCGTCGCCAGCGTGAAGGCCGTGGTTCTTGACCCCTGCGTCGGGGCCACAGGCCCCGAATCCCGGGTTCACGCGGTAGGCGCCACCAAGGTGCTCAACTCAGAATCCGGTGGAGAACAGCAGCGCTGAGCCGGCGATCCATGCACCCAGCGAGGAGCCGAGATTTCCGAGAGCCGTGACGAGCAGCACCTTGCCGGCGCGGTTCTTCCAGAACAGCGAATATTCGTCGAGGCGCATGAAGGCGGTCAGGTCGGCCGCCGTCGGCTCATCCATCTTCATCTGCACGTAGCCTGCGAACCAGCCGGCGGCGAGCGTCGGATTGACGGATGTGATCGGCGAGGCGGCCGCAGCCGTGAGCACGGCGAGCGGGTGTCCGCGGGCGAGCAGCACCCCCATGGCAGCCAGCACCGC
>Ga0208879_1004707_pt1 | contig 10543 bp, 7 predicted proteins | sample Knorr_S15_td_Bot_FD_185605 | JGI IMG/M metagenome (GOLD analysis project Ga0208879, IMG submission 185605) | Marine microbial communities from Southern Atlantic Ocean transect - Knorr_S15_td_Bottom_ad_5009_LV_A (SPAdes) (version 2) | ecosystem: Environmental > Aquatic > Marine > Oceanic | place...
TTTTTGCAACTATTTTTATCATTATTACTTCCATTGGATTTAATTATTACATCAATCATTTCTCGCAATACAACAAGATTTACGGCTCTATCGGCACTTTAATGATAATTCTACTTTGGATGTATTTCAATTCTATTATTCTACTTACTGGATTTGAGCTAAATGCCAGTATTTCAAATGCCAAGCAAAAAAGGGTAAATTCCGAATAAGAATTGTAAATTCGCACCTCAAAATATTTTATTTATGAAAAACGCTTTAACTACATTATTACTGCTTTGTGCTGTACTTTCTCATGCTCAGGAACAATACAATCCATTAGCCAAACCAAATACTTACAGAAATGTCGATAACCCCAATTATTGGAAAAATAAAATGCCAAATGCTGCTTATTGGCAACAAGATGTTCATTACAGAATAAAGGCAAATATTGATGAAGAAACCGATATTATTTCGGGGGATGAAACCCTAACTTATTGGAATAATTCAGCTGATGATATGGACTTTGTTTATTTCCATTTGTATCAGAATGCTTTTCAGCCAGATTCTTATTTGGATGAGCTGCAAAAAGAAAATGGTAATGCTCCAAAATATGGTAAATACGAAACAGAAAAATTAGGAACAGTTATTGAAGAAATTTATGTAAACGGACAAAAAGCAAGAACGGTTTTAGATAATACAATTCTGAAAGTGTATTTGCCAAATACCCTAAATACTAAGGGAACCGTTACTTTCAAAATAAAATTTAAAACTTATTTTGATTCAGGAGGCGTAAGAAGAAGAATGAAAACTTTTGATGCCTTTGGCAACAAGCATTATGATGGTGTGCATTGGTATCCAAGAATATCCGTTTATGATGCAAAATTTGGCTGGACTACCGACCAGCATTTGGGCAGAGAATTTTATGGAGATTTTGGCTGTTATGATGTGGAACTTACTTTCGCTTCTAATTATGTAGTTGGCGCAACCGGATTTTTACAAAACAGGGAGGAAGTTTTACCAAAAGATTTAAGAGAAAAGTTGGACATCAAAAAATTTAAAGATAAGCCATGGAATTCTCCTCCATCCGTTATTACAGAATATAAAAAAGGAGAAAAAAAGACATGGAAATTCCATGCTGAGAATGTACATGATTTTGCTTTTACTGCCGACCCAACTTATAGAATTGGAGAAGCATGGTGGAAGGATAAAGTTTGTTATGCACTAGCGCAAGAATCTCATGCAAGCCGGTGGCAAAATGCAGCCGAATATGCAGCAAAAGTTATTCAGGTTTTTTCGGAAGATTTTGGAATGTACACTTACCATAAAATGATTGTAGCAGATGCGAGAGATGGAATGGAATACCCAATGTTAACTTTGGATGGTGGCTCTGACCCAGGTTACAGAGGTCTTTTGGTGCATGAAATTGGACACAATTGGTTTTTCGGACAAGTGGGAAATAACGAAACTTATCGTGCCCTTTTGGATGAAGGTTTCACTCAATTCCTTACTGCTTGGGGATTGATAAAAATTGATGGAGAATATTTGGTAAAAAATAAAAGTAAAAACAACTTTATAGCAAAACATACAAAGCCAACAAGAGCAATTGACAGCAGGGTTTTCTATGCTTACATCAATGATGCTACAAGATATAACGATCCTAAAATTAGCACACATTCTGATGGATTTAATGGTGCGCTAAGACATGGTGGTGGATATAGACATGTATATTACAAAACGGCTAGCATGCTTTATAATTTACAATATGTACTTGGGGACGAACTTTTCCTAGATGCTATGAAGCATTATTTTGGAACTTGGAAAATTGCACATCCTTATAATGAGGATTTTAGAGATGCAATCATCCAGTTTACTAAGGTAGATTTGAACTGGTTCTTTGACCAATGGCTCGAAACCACAAAACGAATTGATTACAGTATAGATAAAGTTACCGATTTAGGAAATGACTTTTTTGCTATTGAGTTTGAGCGAAAAAGCAGAATGCAAATGCCAATTGATTTTAGAGTAATTGCAAATAATGGAAAAGAGTATGATTTTCATATTCCTAATAATTGGTTTGTAAAAAAGACAAATGCAACAGTGCTTGCCAAGTGGCATGGTTGGGATAAGTTATATCCCGAATATACAGCAAGAGTGAGGGTTCCATCAGGAATAAAAGATGTAATAATAGATCCAACTAGCAGATTGGCGGATGCTTATATGCTTGATAATTCTTACAAATTTCCTATAAAATACGATTATGATACAAGGCTGTGGAAATATCCTGATTGGAGAAATTACGAAATTAAATTCCGTCCGGATGTTTGGTATAACTCCTATGATGGCGTGAAGGTTGGCTTACATGCAAATGGTGGCTATATGAATCATCACCATTTATTTGATGCAACTGTTTGGATGAACACTGGTGCTATGCAAAAGAAAGATGTAAGCGACCCTGATTTGTATGATGTTTTTTCATATAGATTGAATTACAACACTAATTTGGATAAGATTGCTTCAAATTCTAGAATATCATTTAACACACAATCCTTGGCGGGACTTTATAACAGCAATATTGGATTGTCAAAGTCGGATGCAAGTAGAAATAATATTTTTAGTATTAATCTGCTTAGCAAGTATCGCCCAGAAAGTAGCGATTTGAATTATTTACTTTATCCTAAGCATTGGGGCGTAAATAAACTTAATAACAGAATTGATTTCAGCTATGAGCATAATTATAAATATCGCTCTGGAAATGGAAAATTAACTTTTGAGATAAAAAATTCTGCATTGGGAAGCGAATACGACTATAATTTATTTAGTTTGCTAGCAGTAAACAACAGCAAAAAAGGAAAATTGAAAATAAAAACAAGAAGTTATTTTCAGTTTGGAAGTGGAACAAATTGGGCGCCAGAATCCAAGCTATTTTTGGCTGGATCCAATCCGGAAAATTTGATGGATAATAAATATACAAGAGCCTCTGGTTTTTTCCCTAACGATTGGATGGGATATGATTATACCACCAACTTCTTTCATGCTGGCGGAGGGCTTAATTTAAGAGGATATGCTGGTTATTTAGCTCCTGAGTTTGACGATAATGGCGTGATTACTAACTTTGTCTACAATGGAACATCTGGAGCATCATTTAGCACAGAAATTGATTTTACAAAATACATGCCTTATGAGTTTAGAGAATTTGGAATTACCTATTATGCTTTTGCAGATGCTGGTGTAATTACAAATGAAAAACTAAATAAGAATAATTTGGAAGATGGTTTTTATGATGTAAGAGCAGATGCTGGATTTGGATTAGCATATTCCTTTAATAGTTGGGGGCCATTGGCAATGGTAAAACCGATTACTATTAGGTTGGATATGCCTATTTTCTTGAACAAACCCCCAACTACAAATGATGATTTCTTGCAATTCAGATGGGTTCTTGGGGTAAATAGGGCTTTTTAAAAATGCATAAGTTATTTTTATCGAGAGGCCCCTCATAAAGATGCTGTGAAATCCAAATGAATCTTCTGTACCTTATAATCTTCTAAGCCCCACCTGTCAGGAAGTATTAATTAAAGAATTATATAAATCAATAATCCTTTCTGTCTTTTCCTTAATTACTTTTCTACCTCTTAACCTCAAAACTATTTTTCTATTAATCCGCTTCTGTTCTTCATTCAACTCAATACCTATTAATTTATAATCTTGCTTTAAATCAAAAATAATCATTCCTTTATCTTTTAAATAATTATATGTTAAAGATTTACTATTAAGAAATACTCTCATTCCTTGAAATAAAGCCATGAAAATATTACCTAAAGCCTGTTGTCTGATATGATACATAATTACTGAATTACATGATGACGTTAACTCTCTATAATCCTGTAATGGCATAAATTCTTCAATTGGTGTAAAGGAGTTTTTAAATATTCTCATTCCCTCCGATATAACCAATTCTTTGTAATTTTTATAGTCATAAGCCCCATAACTCAAAGGCACAATAAGTTTTTTATTAGTATCTTTAATAATATCAAAAACATCTAAATGATTATTTGCAGAAGTTGCTGAATTTCCTATTAATATTGAATTTCCTAAAGGTGAATTAGAAAATCTATTAAATTTATTCATCCCATAGCTATAATCAATATATTCAGCCATTAAACCAAATTCTTTCTTTATAATATTAAACTCATACGGCAATACAGTAATAACATAATTAATTAATTGCAATAGTTTTAATTCTTTTCTTAAAGGTTTTACTCTATATCTCACTAAATGATATAAGGTGTATAAATAAAAAGATTGACGGTGTTGAAACAAGCTTCTTCTTCTAATATTACTGGTTAATGGTTCAAAAAAATTCTGATCTGAAAAATGATTATATGCATCAGAACCCCAGACAGACCAAATTACTTTTATGTGTGGAGGTTTATTCTTCAGAACATACAGTTTGATAGGAGAAAGAAAATGTATTATCAATAATTGACAATCTTTATAAATTAAATCTAGATCTAATTTATAACTTGAATTTGGCAATATTAAAGTTTGTTCTTTTCTAGAAACATATTTTAATTCTTGATTATTAGAAAAAACAATATATTTATTTAATCCAACTGATACATTCTCAAAGTTTTCAATTGTAATATCTACAAACTTTTGATCCTCAAATAAGTGAACAATCATATATAAAGTTTCATTAAATTATTTATTATTAAACTCTAATATGCCATTCTTTTGTAAATCTACTTCAATCATACTTTGAATTGCTTTATCTAATGTATTTACCCAGCTAATATCATGTTTTTTATCCCTATAAACAGAATAGACCGTTTCTTTTCCTGACACATTACTTCTTTGTATAAATGAATAGGTTTGCTCATCTATTTCCATATCACAAAACTTAAATATCTTTTTAACTTGATTGACTGTGTCTTCAATTAAATCATCATAGCTTACTAAAAGAAATCTATTAGGGTACCTTCTTTTTAATTCAATGAATAAAAAATAAATATCTCTCCATTTTTCAAATCCAAAATATTCTTCAGGTTTGTTTTTATTTTTTTTCTCTGCTAATTGCCATTCTTCAGCCTCTATCCATCCTAAATCTTTTCTAAATTCTCTTGGAGAATTTAAAAAAGAACTAATTACTGCAAAAGGATTTCTAACAAGGCCTATAACTTTCAAATCTTTATCTTGAACCAATAAATTTTCTAAAATATTATGATATCGTATTTCTTTATAAATAATATGAGTAAGATTTCTATCCTTTTTAAATAAAGGATATTCTTCATTCTCAAGTTTATCTTTTTGTAAAAGAAAATCATCTGAACTTTTTGCAATATTTTCAAAAAATCCTACAATATCCTCTCTTGAACTCTTATCATTCAAATAATCTTTAAATGCATAAGAAAAGAGTGGCTGAAACCTAAAACAAACTTTCGGAGAACTATTTAATATCTGCCCTAGCCAAGATGATCCAGATCTAGGCACAGAATGTATAGCTATTCTTTTCATATTAGTTGAAATTGATTTAACATATTCTTTATGTTATCTTTACTATTAAACATGAGAATATCTACAATAGATAAGTTAGGAACAAACTCATTATTAAATTGTTTATACGAAATTTCATGAGTTTTTAAAAAACTGAGATTAATGTCATTTTGAGAAAAAACTTCTTTATCATATAACTCAATTCCGCCAATTGAATTTATATACCCAGTTGCATTTAAGATTTTTGACATTTCAATTAATCTATCTTGTGCCTTAAAAGTTTTATCATTTTTTATATCACTTGAGTACAAGAACTTAGTGTCTATATTTAAATACTTTGCAATCTTTACTAATGAAAATCCTAAAAATTTAGACAACTCTTTTTCTTCATTATTTAAAATTTCATCTAACACTTGGAAAACATCATTAAAAAAAGGTGCTTTAGAATAATTTTGCTTAATTGTTTTTAATAATTTCTTTGAATTATTTCCAACACTAATCTCATTTATCTTTTTATTTTGACTTGCACCAATTAATTCTAAAGTAAATAACTGGGCTTTTTGATTTTGCAAAATATTATTTCTACTTATATATCCCCTTTTTATAAAATTAACATCATCATAAATTACAAATATATCAACAGCATTAATTAACTGCCAATATCCAATATAAGGAAAAAAATAAGGTTGCATTACTGCTACTCGCATACCTCATTTTTAATAAGTTCAATAATTAATTCCTGTTGTTTCTTTAATAACTCGGGATACATAGGCAAGCAAAGTATCCTTTTGGAGATATCCCTTGAGATTGCACAATATTGTTTCTTATCTATATAACTTAAAGTATCTAAAGATGTATAAAAATATCTTCTAGGATAAATTTCTTTAGAGTTTAATGCCATTTGCACTTTATATAATTGATTCTCATCTTCTAATATAATTGGAAAATAACTAAAATTAAGTGTCGAATTTAGATTTTTCTCTTGTAATTTAACAACTCCTTTTAATTCTTTAACATAAATATTATAAACTCTTTCTCTTTGTAAATTTATATTAGGCATTTCATCCAACATACATAACCCCATTGCAGCTTGAAACTCATTCATCTTAGCATTTGTTCCTAATTCTGGTATCTCTTCTTTATTCTTAATGCCAAAATTTATAAGATATCTTGCTTTTTGAACTAAGCTATCATCATTTATTACCAATGCCCCTCCTTCTATGGTATGAAATAGTTTTGTTGCATGAAAACTTAAAGTTGATATATCTCCATAATTCAAAATACTTTGCCCTTTATATTTAACCCCAAAAGCATGAGCAGCATCATATATTACTTTTAAGTTGTTTTTTGTTGCTATTGTATCTATTTCCTCAACTGCACAAGCATTTCCAAATACATGTACAGGTACTATCGCACTTGTATTTTTAGTGATGAGCTTTTCTATATTTCTAGAATCCATATTCAATGTGCTAGAATCTATATCTGCAAATATTGGATTTAACCCGTTAGTTACAAGTGAACTTGTACTGGCAACAAAGCTGAATGGAGTAGTTATAACATCACCCTTAATTCCTAAGGTTCTATATGCTATTTCCAAAGCAACCGTTCCATTAGATACTAATACAATATTTTTAACTCCTAAATATTCGGCTAGTCGTTTTTCTAATAATTTAACCATTGGCCCATTATTAGTTACCCAGCCATTAGAATAAATCTGATCTATGTACTTTTTATATTTTTCTTTATCAGGTAAATATGTTTTTGTTACATTTATCATATATCTAAGAATTCCTAATTTATTAATCAAAGATAACTACAGATATTATTTATTAGTATCGCAAAATTAAGGTAATTTTTATTCATATTTGCATATGATAACAAATTTAATAGAGAAATAGACCAGAAACAAACTAACTAATTCTAATGGCGATCATTCCTGTAATACTTGACAAAATTGGCTTTCTAAGAACTAACCTATTAACTTCAAAAGAAACTATTACTAACTTTCCTAATTTTTTAGGAATTGGTGCTCAGAAATCTGGCACAACATGGCTTTATAAGAATCTTAGAAAACACCCTCAACTATATCTGCCGGAAACTAAAGAAATTCATTACTTTGACTGGTATTTCTATAAAAGTATAAATTGGTATTGCAAATATTTTAAAGGTGCAAAAAAAACGCAAGTTACAGGTGAAATAAACCCATGCTATAGCGCTCTATCTGAGAGAAAAATCAAATTGATTCATAAAATGAATCCTAAGTTGAAAATTATCCTTTTATTACGTAACCCTATTGAAAGAGCATGGTCTCAAGCGGTTATGAACCTAGTTAAAACAAAAAAAGCTAATATTGCTATCGTAGATCTATTCTCTATCGTAAAGTTAGCTGCAAGTACAAGAAAAAAAGACTTTCATTTAATCAAGAATGAAGAATTTATTGCTCATTTTAATCATCCAAGATCTATTGAAAGAGGAAATTATCTAAACATAATTAAGAAGTGGGGAAAATATTTCCCTAATAATCAGATATTTATAGGAGACTATAATCAATTAAAAATTTCCCCTGATAAATTACTTAATGAGATTTTTGATTTTCTAGGGATAAAACAAGTAACAGAATGGAATAACTACCCTTTACATAGTAAAATTAATAGCACAAAAAAAGAGAGAACTAGAATCCCTCATGAACTTTATGAATATTTATCTAGAATATATAGCAATGATCTAAAAATGTTAAAGGAAAAGATTCCAAACATTAAATGGTAGTATTTAAATTGAGTTTATCAGTTCTAAAAATATAGAGTTAATTTCAAATTTCTGTAGTAATAACATAAAAAATTTAAGGTCTTAAAATAATAACTTAGCCTTCAACTCCTTTACAATTGCAGTAATATCCTCAGACAAATTAAAATACATTACAGCTGGAATAAATAAGATAACTACAACTATTGATTTCCATATAATATCTACAAAAGCATAGCTTGAATTAGGAAGAAAATCAAGTGTAAAAAACATTACAAATAGTAATAAGATTGTTTTGATTGTTTGCAAACTAAACGGATGCATATTCATCTTTACTTTTATCAGAATTAATCTAATAAGATTAAACAGTAAAACAGAGATTGCTGTTGCCATAGCAGCTCCATCAATACCATACTCTGGTATCAATAAGTAATTGGTTGCAATAGTTACAAAAACTAGAATTACATTTGTATATAAATCATATCTGTAATATTTTGAATTTACAATAATAGTACCATTAATACCATTTGCCATACTAAACAACTGAGCTATAGCAATATAAAAAACAACCCACTTCCCACCTTGGAACTTTGTAGGAAGTAAAGAAAAAATCTCATCAATATTCAGCCAAATGCACAAAAATAAAACACCACCTATTATCAGCTGATTGATAGATGATTTGGTATATAAAGTTTGAATCTCCTTGTAATCTTGTTTTTCCCAAGCTTTTGCAACTAAAGGAATGGAAATCGCAACAATAGATTTACCAGGAACTTTTATCGCATTTCCAATAAAGAAAGCTACTGTATAAAAAGCTACCTGTTCCAAATCAAGCATAGATCCAATCATCAGCATATCAAGCCTAGTTACTAGCATTACTGACGCCCCTCCAACAAAAACAAATAAACCAAAACTTGAGATTTCTTTTAACTTCAAATCATTAACTGAGAACGCTAAACTAAAACGATCATTCTTCCATTGTATCAAAAATAAGATAGCAAATTTTAAAAAATATCCAAATAAATAAGCTTTAAGAAAAGTAGTAAAATCTACATATCCAAACCAATACAATAACAGTGCTAACATACTATAAACTTTCAAAAAAACTTCATTGATAAAGATAGGGGTAGAAGCACTTAAGAATGAACGAGAGACAGCTGTCAGGACATCATAGAATCCTATAAAAAATACTAATAGAATGATATAGAAAAAATTATCTTTAAGTAATGGACTTGCATTTAGCAATTCAAATATCTGTTGTTTAAACAAAAAATATACAAGTAGTGAAAGTACAAAACCTAATAATGGAATAATTAAGCTCAAAAAATATAATTGTCCTTTTTCTTTGATAACAGGGAAAAAACGAACAAATGTCTTAGGAATCCCAAAAGTTGTAAAAGTTGAAACAAGAATTGCATAGGCAATCAAAATCTGAATTAATCCAAAATGCTCTGGATGATCATTAAATACATTTGGATAAATAATCACAGTATTAATGGCACCAATAGCCATACCAATATAAAAACTAATGGAATTTTTTATACTCTGATTTCTTACAATTCCCATTAGATATTATTTAATAAGTCAGATAGATCTTTAGTTAGTTTTTCTCTTGAAAAACTTTCTGTATTCTCGAAATTAAACTGATTTTCATGCTTAAACAAATCCAAAATATCATCTTTTAAATTTACTTTATCATATGAAAAATACATTCCAGTTTTTGTTTTTTCAATTAATTTTTCAGCATCACTATCTTCTGGACCAAAAGCCAAAATAGATCTTTTTGCTGCAAAATATTCAAATATCTTTCCTGGATAATTCCCTATTCCACTTTTAGAATTAAAGAGCAATAGTAACAATACAGATGCCTCATTATATTCTGCTAAAACTTCTGCATGGCTTAAATAACCCAACTGCATTACTTTGATTTTTAAGTAAGGATGGGATTCAATTTCAGTAATAACTTCTGCATCAATATTTCCTGATAAATGAATCTCTAATTTATCATTGAACTCAGTATTTTCTACACATAAACTATCAAGTATTTTCCATAAATTCTTAGGATTACGCAAATGATTTAGCAAACCATAATGCCCAATAATAAATTTATCATTTTTTTTGGGGTTACTATCAAAATCAGCCGTATCATAACCATTGGTAATTAATTCCACTCTAGTGCCTCCTAATCGTTTTAAATCTTCCACCCAAGTTTCGCTTACCGTTAAAGTTACATCAGCTGTTTGCAAAACTTCCTTTTCTAAATCCTTGTGCTTTTTTCTTGAAGAATTACTCAAATGAAATTCATCCAATAAATCTAGTTCACTCCAAGGAT
>Ga0208879_1004708_pt1 | contig 10542 bp, 8 predicted proteins | sample Knorr_S15_td_Bot_FD_185605 | JGI IMG/M metagenome (GOLD analysis project Ga0208879, IMG submission 185605) | Marine microbial communities from Southern Atlantic Ocean transect - Knorr_S15_td_Bottom_ad_5009_LV_A (SPAdes) (version 2) | ecosystem: Environmental > Aquatic > Marine > Oceanic | place...
CGACGTCCTGGTGAGGAACTACTGGATCATCAAGGTCTTCTGTTTTTTTGCGTCAAACGCCACCGTGTACATTCTCAACAGCCTGTATGTTTTCGAGAGTGGCCGCCACCGCCGCCACCATGAGGTGGTACTTTTTTTCCTGATCGCTCTTTTTGTTTTTCTGGGGGGCACCTGGTTTGGCACGTTTTTGATCAAGACCGGCGGCTGGCAGACCACCTATGCCTATCTTTTCGTACTTGCGCTGGGAGTTCTAACCAATTTTGCCCTGCGTAAATTTGTGGTATTTAAACGATGAGGCTGTCGAACACCCTTCCTGTTCGCTGACAAATAGTTACATGAAAAATAACAAGATAAAGTTCCTGCTGTGTGGCCTCTTTTTCATTGTGCTGGCCGCGATCACCTTCCGTTGTGTGTGGGGGGCGGATCTTGTTTTTTCCGCGTCGGATCTCAATATTGGGAGGTTAGCGTTCAAGAAAAACAACGCGCCTGATCTGTTGACGGGGTTCTTTTTCGGCAATCAGGTGTTGGGGAGCAGCGGATATGGATTCACGCTTTTCAATGTACTTCTCAGCATGCTGCCTCTCGAAGTGTTTGCAAACGTTGTTTATGGCCTGATTCTGTTTTTTGGATCGGTCTCGCTGGTCTGGTTCTTGCGAATATGGAATCGGAGCTGGATGGCGTCGGTCTTCGGTGCCTTGATTGCTTTTTGGTTCAATTCGATCATGCTGGCGGCAGGAGGGCACGCCTATAAGATGGAGGTGCTGGCATTTTCCGTGCTGAGCCTGTGTCTGATCGAAAAAGCCATTCGATCAGTCACGTTTCGGCGGTCGGTGGGTTTTGCGTTGCTAGCTGGAATTTCGATCGGAATCATGATGATCGAGCAGCAGGACGTAGCCTTGCTGGCGGGTCTTTTTGTTGGTTCGTACGCTGTGTTTCGATTGGTGCAGGCGCATGGAAGGTCGGTGCTGCGCTGGGTTTCGGTATTGCTTCCTATCGCCCTTGTGGCGATCATGCTAGCTGGTTCAACGGTGCTGAAGTCCTATGAACGTAATATTGCCGGGGCGTCTTCGGTTCAGGGTGATGGCGATGAAAAGTGGAATTTCATCACTCAATGGAGCATGGTTCCGGGGGAATGGCCGGATCTTGTCGCGCTGGGCTGGGGCGGCTGGAGTTCAGGAAACCCCGACGGCCCCTATTGGGGAAAGATCGGTCAATCGGCCGAATGGGAAACTACCCGGAAAGGGTTCAAGAACTTCAAGCTCACCAGTGTTTATTTCGGAATGATTCCGTTTTTGTTTGGTGGGTTCGGCTTGGCATGGGCTATTCGCAATCGGAAAGAGGAGGAGGGTCGGCAGGTCTTGTTCTGGTCCGTTGCCGGGTTGCTGGGATTCTGGCTGGCATTCGGGAAATACTCACTACTCTACAAGCTGTTTTACCAACTCCCAATGGTTGGAAACATACGCGCCCCGATGAAATTCATGGATAATTTCCAGATTTGCCTGGGCATCGTTTCCGCCTATGGCTTGGATCGCTTACTGGCGTCGCTCCGCGGCAATGCGCCCGAACGAGAGTCGGTTCGGCGGTTATGGATTGTCAGCGCTTTCTGTGCGGCACTCATGATGTTGGCCGGAATCAAACATTTAATGTTTCCGGCGGCCCGGATCGCTGAATTTTCGGCGATGGGGTTCGAACCGTATGCGCAGGTGATGGTGCGCAATATGGCGAATGCCTGGCTTCATGCCGGAATATTGGCGCTGATTTGTGCAAGTTTGGTTTTTCTGGTCTGGAAGCGTGTGTCCGCCACCAAATGGGTCGCCCTTGCCTTTATGGTGGTACTGGCTGGAGACAGCCTGGTGCAGACTTCGCACTATTTCCGCGCCAATAACATTTCGATGTTAAAGAAGGGGAATGTGCTGATCAATTATATTAAGCAAAACCAAGGAAATGAACGAACCTTCTTTATGGATCAAGGCGGGATCTACAACCAATGGCTGGCTTCGGACGGCCCGTTCCACGACTTGAACCTGTTCAATATTTGGCAGATGCCCCGAATGCCAGTCGAGTACAAGGAGTTCCTCGGTACGGTGGGGCGCAATCAGGTTAGACTATGGGAGCTGTCCGCGGTCAAATATATTGCCGCCCCGGCGAGCATCCTTCAGCAATTTTCGAAAAACCCCCAATTGGGAAAATTGTTCAATCCGGTGTTGAACTACCAGGTGCCGACTGCGCAGGGCATGCGGAAGGATGTCCTGTTGGAATTCAAAGGCGCCATTCCTCGCTTTGCGCTGTTCCATAATTGGAATGTCCTCCCCTTGGAAAAACATTGCGAGGTTTTGGCCTCCCCTCGACACAATTCCCAAACCACGTTGCTGGTATCCACCGATTCGGGGCTATCCACTGGCGGCGGCAATGGAAACTTCCAACCCTTGGATGCGGTGGTTACGAAAAAGTCCGCCACCATCGAGGTGCAAGCGGAAGAACCCGCGGTTCTCCGTTTTTCCCAGCACGTTCAGCCAGGTTGGAAGGTGTTTGTCGACGGAAAGGAAGAGGATTTATTGACAGTGGATTATCTATGCATGGGGGTATCCGTTCCGATTGGGGAACATATTGTTGAGTTCCGCTGTGTGAATGGAATTCCAAAAGCGGCATTTTCCACAGCTGTGTTTATGCTGTCTTTGCTCTGTGGGATGATATTGGTTTGCGGTCGACGCGGGCATATTTCCGAATGATCAAACCCCTCTTCAGATTTCTCAACACGGATGGTTTGCTGAAGGACAGTTCAGTACTTTTGGTTGGAATGGCGATCGCCCATGTATTCAATCTTCTTTTTCAGATGTTTATGGGGCGTAGACTGGTTCCTGAAGAATTTGCATTGCTGATTGCACTATTGGGTGTGTTCAATGTATTGAGTTTGCCGCTAACTGTTATTTCTTCCGCTATCAATAGGTCTTCAAGTTTGCTTATCAAAGAGGGACGTCGCGGAGACATACCCAGACTTTTGTCATCTTGGGGATGGCGCTTGGTTGCCGCAGGGGGAGTGGCCTCATTGGTGTGCTTTATTTATCCTTACCAAATCGCCGGGTTTTTCTACCTGGAGCGACCTGCTCCAGTATATATTTTTGGGATAATCCTAACTGGGATGTTCTGTCGCCCCTTGGTTAATGGTGCGTTGCTGGGAATGCAACGCTTTGATGGATGGTGTTTGGGGACTGTGCTTGGAGCAATGGTTCGTTTATTTATTGGAGGGCTACTGGTCGTTACCATATCTCCTTTTTCAGGATGGGGTCTGCTTGGGCATGGATTGGGTTTTTATATGACTATTCTTGTCGGGGGATGGATTGTTTTTCGCTCATTAAGGGGCACAAAACGTAGCCATGATCCTCTCCCTGCGATGAAACAGTTTATGTTCGGCAGTTTTTTTATTCTACTTGGATATTCTTTCCTGATGACCGGTGATGTGATTTTAGTGAAGCATTTATTTCCAGAGTCGGCGGGGGATTTTGCCTATGCTGCTACATTAGGGAGGCTTGTTCTTTTTGTTCCGCAGGCACTAGGCGGCTCAATGTTTCCTAAAGTGGTTTCCGCAAAAGAGGGATCATCGGAGCAGGTTCATCTTCTTCGGAAAACAATGCTCATTGCATTTATGGGCTCCGTGGTCACCGCCTCTATCTTTTCCGGTTTAACAGGGTATATCCTTCTTCTTGTTTTCAACATACAGGAACCTTCTAACGACCTATTGAAGTGGTTGCCGATGCTCTCATGGATGATGGTGCCCGTAGCAATGTTGAATATTGTCGTCCGGTTCGCTTTAGCGCAACATAAGCTGGGTCATGCTTTCATCGTGCCTGTCGCGGCGGTATGTTATTGGTTAGGCGCTATCTATTGGACAGGAAATCCCACTATGTTGCTCGCGCTGCTCGGTGCTATAACTGGTGCGGTTTCACTGGTTCTCGGGTATGTGTTGGCTTTTCGAAGTGGGGGAATCGCTAGAAGGACACAGCGGGATGATGGATAAGGTTCATACGCAAATAGAGGAAGAGGTAGCCGGGCCTTTGGTGCCGGTTTCCGACGGCCTTGAATTGTATTTCCATATCGGTATGCATAAGACTGGAACTTCTTTTCTTCAGGAGCATTTTTTCCCTCATATCGCACTGACATCATTCAATCGCCTTCACGGTTTCAGTCTGCACGCTTTAACCCATGGTGATCTCGGTGGAAAAATCCTTGTCTCTGAGGAAAACCTATGTGGGTTTCCTTTTTCTAGAGAGCATGTGTTGGGCCATGCTGAAGTTCCATGGACGATACAGTTTGAGAACTCGATAAAGAATTTGTCAAGCTTGTTTCCAAATGCGCATATTATTATGGGTATTCGAAGACACGGACCCTGGCTGCTGTCTCTTTATAAGCAATACCTGCATGCGGGGGGAACCAAGCCGGTAAGCCAGTTTTTCGACATCTCACCGAACGATGCTGGAATATTCAAACAAGCCGACTTGTTATTCGGCCGAAAAGTTGAGCTTATTGAACGGTATTTTCCATGCCGGTGTTTTATTTATAACCATGATGATTTGTGTATGCATCGAATGAAATTGCTAGAGAACCTATGCGAGTTCCTTGGGGTGCCGATTCCTGAAATTTCAGCTTCGGATTTAGAGCGGTGGGTCAATCGGGGGGTTGGTCACTATCAAGGGCATCTATTGCGGGTGCTTAATCAGTTTGATCGAGTTCGGATCAAAAGGAGGGCGTGGAGTGCATCTCGCGTATTTTGCCAAGTTGTCCTTGCTCAATGGCCAAGGAAAAAAATGGCGCTGGAGAGCGAGATTGAACAGTTTGTAGAAAGACATTATACAGCAGATTGGAAACGTGCCAGCGAGGCCTGTTCGCGGGTTGATCACGAATAGGTTTTGGATGCAGATGAAGTGTGTACTTGTATTTTTCCCGTCCTGGCGATATTTCGGCCACTTTGCGTTGCCATTGTTCGAGCCGTTGGCCGGGCAGTTTGAAATCATCTTTCTCCATACCGAAAAGGCTATTTATGGATGGGACGACTGCCCCGATCTTTCGGGAAAGGGCATCAAGACGGTCGACCTCCAATCCTTGAAAACCTTTTCCTTTGTGAAGGCACTCGAGAACCTTCAGGCGGATTGCGTGGTGGTATTTGATAAGGGCTGGGTGCAGGATCGGGCGTTACTTCATGCGGCCAAGTATCTTTCCATCCCCAGCCTGCATATACAGCATGGAATCATTGCCAAGCTGGAAGGTGTGGAAACCAAAAACACATTCAACCGGGCCTGCAACGAATTTCTTAAGATTCTCCGCACCTTTCGCCTCTACAACGCCACAATCGTGCAATTGGGTTCCGGGGCTTGGATAAAGTCGCTACCGTTTCAGCTTCGTCTTTTACTGAACCCCAACGAGTACTATTACAACCACCGGAACGAAACCTCAGCCGACCTCGCCTGTATTATCGGCGAGCGAGACCGTACCTTTTTTTCCGAGAAGGAAGGCTATTGCGAGGAGCAGTTGATTCCAATGGGGGCGTTGCCGTTTGAGAAGGCTTATGCACTGGAGCCGCACGATCCAGAACCGCGGATGCTCTTGATTTCCCAGCCACTGTTTGAAGACCATGTCCTTGAGGGGGGGCTGACCGCCAAGGCAAAGCACATCCGCGAAATTATCGAAGCATCTCCTCTGCCCATTGCTGTGAAACCTCATCCACGCGAGGCCCGGCAGTGGTATCTGGATCATTTCCAATCTTCGGAACTCCTGGTCTATCCAAGCGAAAAGGATATCAACGAAGCCATCCAGGAATGCAGCCACATCATTGGCTATTTTTCTACAGCGCTCATCAATGCCCTGATCCTGAAACGGCCGGTCGGCATCATCCGATGGGTGGACGATCACGCCTATGTACTTGACCTCGACGCTGATGGAGCCGCTGTTCGCCTGGATCGGGCTGAGGACCTCCATAAAATGATGGATCCGAATGTCGAGCGGGTCAATGCCGGTTACTATGCCTACAACAGTAATGTGCAACAGGTGCTGGCTCGGGCGCTGGGTCAATTGATTTAAAGGTGGCCGAGAAAATCTAAAGCATTTTTTTGCGTGGTTGCCATCAATCCGTTCTGAATGGACTCGATGTCCATTCGCACCGTCTCCTGACCATCCAGAATTTCCTGCGCCGAGGCCAGCAACTGGTCCTTGAAAGCTGGCGCAATCATTTCAATACCCCATTCCGGCCGTTCGATATCGTCGAGAAACCATTGGATCTTGTCGTGCGAGACCAGTGAAAGGATCGGCGTACCGCATCCAAATGGAATCATTTGTGCATGCCCACGCATGCCGATAACGAGTGCCGGGCGTGAATACGCTTCGACCACCTTGCGAGGATGGATGTGGAACAGGTTTTCGAGCTGGTAGGGAACTCCGGCCTTTTCTAGATAGGACAGCATTTGGTGGTCGCTCCTCGCATGGGCGTAGTAGGCGATGGTACACGATTCCGACAACACCTTCATCGTATTGGCCAGTTCCTCGAGAATGGCTTCGGTTCTTTTTCCGAGACGGAGCTCGATTCGGTCGAAGGCGCAGTTGAGAGCAATGAGTGGCTTTTGCTGAGGTTCCGCATTGCAGAGATCCGGATAGAGCATGTTGCATAGCGTTGTCGGGCAGGGCTGATAGCGGATCTTTTCGTGGAGATGCTCGGGAAGATACGACTTCACCGCGTTGATACTTCCCGAATTTCTCAGGCCGATGAAAACACTTTTCGAAGCAAGCGCCTCAAGGTGCTTGCGGAATATCGGCTTGAAGTCGGGTTGTCCACGGAAGCGGTTGTAGCCCACGGAAAACAAAGCGATCGGGATTTCAATCCGCTTCAATGCATCGACACTGCAACTCCACTGCCAGCCACTCAGATGGTTCGGGTTGGTATCGCGCAGGAACAATCCTCCCCCGCCAATCAGCAATCCGTCGAGTTGGTTGATTTCTTCCCGAAGTCTTTTGTTTACAACCCGGTGGGCGTGGATCCCTTTCCAATGATTGGAGAAATCCCCGTCGACCGCATCGCGCACGGTGCGGGGCAAGAGCGTGTCGCCCGCATTGCCATCGGAGTACATGGCCACGTGGCCGATCCGTTTGCCGGTCGGCGGCTTGTCCTCGGTTCCAAGGGGGGGGGCATCTTGGCAGATGCGGCCGGGAAAGAGCGAGTAGCTGGTTCGCTGCTTCAGCCAGTAGGCGCGGGTCAATGCCTTGTCGATCAAGTGTTTCATGGATTACCTGGGTGCGAGTCGTCGGAGCTTGGCCATGCCCCCTGCCACGAAGGGCAACCACTTGCGCGTCAGTGCTTTTTTTTCAAGGTGCTGGAGGTAGGCCATGCAATCGACATAATCGTTCGCCATGCAAGATGGGGATTCATCGCCCGCTGATATATTCCAGAGGCTTCGCACCTCCTTGTCGCCATGCGCCATGCAGAATCCACAGTTTTCCATGAGATTACGAAGCGTGGCTAGCGAGTAGTAGCAGACGTGCGCGTTTTGGATGCTTTTGAGAAAGTCTGCCAGATAGGGGCGGTATAAATTTTTGATCCCCGGAACCTTAATGTACAGCTGGCCGTTCTCCTTTAGCAACTTCTTGATTTTACTGAGATGCGCCCTCGGTTCCAGAACATGTTCCAATACGTCCGAATAGATGACGAGATCGAATTCGTGGCTATCTGGCAGGTCGAACAGATCGGTGTTGGAGAGATCTAGGTTGTACCGCGCCCGACCATATTCGAGATACTCCCGGCTCAGGTCGATTCCTTTCACGTCGGCGCCGCTGTCATGCAGGTATTTCAGGATGGCCCCCGAACCGCAACCGACCTCGAGGATACGTTTCCCGGCAACGTTCATATGCTTGGACAGGAAATCGAAGGTAGCCTTTCCTGCGCGGTAGCGTCCTTGGAAGTAGGCATCATCCGGCTTCTCTTTTCCTACATAAAGCCGGCGGTGCCCGTCGTTGTAGAAATGGTTGTACGACTCCTGAGTCATGCGAGGGGACGCCTGAACCAGTCCGCAATCGGTGCAGATCGTCACTGGCATATACAGGCCATAGCGATCTTTTTCCGAAAGTGTTTCGTAGTTGCTTCCGCCGCACACCAAGCAGGGAACATGCTCGAAGGCATAGCGTCCGCTGTCAATATGACGTTGAATAACCTGCTTCTGATCGAGCTGAATATCATTCAGCTTCAGGCAGGGTTTTCCATTGTTGGCGTATCGTTTGCTCAGCACGGGGGGGCTCCTCAGCTTTCCGCATGACTTCCTATTTCACAGCCTCGACATATAGCGAGCGATCCGTTTCGTTGGCTTCGCTCGGGTAGGCGCCTAACCCTGGTATTTAAGTTTGTCGCGCTGGACTTTTTCCACGGCGAGCACTTCGGTTTGCTTGTAGGACAGGGCCTTGTGGACATTGCGCAGGTCGCGGGCGAGCTTGCGCATGCCGTCGGGTTCGAGCGAGGCGGAGTGGTCGGTGCCTTTCCAGGTGCGGTCGAGCGTGAAGTGGCGCTCGACCCATTTCGCGCCGATGGTCATGGCGGCCACATCGGCCGCGATGCCGAGGTGGTGGCCGGAAAAGCCGATAGACTTGACCTTGCCGTCGAATTTTTCCTTCAGACGGGTTATTTCCAAAAGGCAGATATCTTCAAAAGCGACGGGATAGCCGGAGGTGCAGCTGTAGAGCACCAGATCGTTGGCGCGACCGTGGTTTTTAAAAAATGCCACGATTTGGTCTTCTTCGGCATGGGTAGTCATGCCGAAGGAGAGATGGATTTCGCCGTGATAGTTTTTGCAGAGATAATCGAGCATCTCCCAATGCAGGTTGCAGGCGGAGGGGATCTTGATCAGTTCCGGCTGAAGTTCCGTGATTTCCTTTGCCGATGTCACGTCCCAGACGGATGAGCTGTACTGGATGCCAAACTCTTCACACCACTGCTTTAGCTGTCGGTGCTGGTCGAGGTCGAACTCAAGGAATTCGCGGTGCGCCCCGTAGGTTTCTCCGTAGGCATGCATCGGGTTGGGGTGGGGGGCATTGTACTGCTCCTCGGTCAGCAGTTCTTTCGAACAGCGTTTTTGGAATTTGACGACATCGGCTTTGCAGAACATCGCCGCGGTCATGATCAATTCCCGCGCGATCTCCATCTCGCCTTTGTGGTTGCAGCCGACCTCGGCGATTACTTTTGGTGGATTCATTGGCTAGTCCTTTATCTTTCTCAAAACCATGTCACATAGTTCGCGTATGGCACCATGTCCCCCGTTGGAGGATAGGACCAGATTGCTAACCTGCTTGGCAGAATCATGTGCATCTGCGGGCACCACTCCGGCTCCGGCTGCCAGCAGACACGCGATGTCATTTTCGTCGTTTCCGACATACACGACGTTGCTCATGTTGAAATTATGTTCGTTGCACCAGTCTGTAAAACGGTCAATTTTTTTGTCCCCTAACTGGTGGAAACATTCCAGTTTTAGCTTTTCCCCGCGTGCGCGGACCACCGGGTTTTCTTCCGTCGACATGATTGCCATCTTGATGCCGACTTTGCGCATACGGTTGATGCCCCACCCGTCACCACGGCTGCAACGGACGCTTTCCTTTCCGTCCTCTGATACATAGACGGCGTTATCGGTCATCACACCATCGAAATCGAACACAACGGCCTTCACCATATCCGGCAAGGCGCTGCTGTTCCCCCAAAGTTTGGAAAGAGCTTCGGCCACTTGGATGTCCGCTGGTGAGTCGATCTCCCAGGTCCGGGTGGAAGGCATTTCTGAAATTACGGTCTTGCCAAAGAATCGGTGGCGGGATTGGAGGAAGCCGGCGGTGCGCATTACATAGACGGCACCATTTTCGGCATACTCCGTTTCCAGATCCTGTCGCCGTTTGCGTTGCGCGCCGTCGTGGTTGATGCCCGATGCCTCGTCGGGGTTTTTCCAAAGAAAACGGTGTGACTCTGTGGCGGTGAAGGCGCTGTCGGCATCGCTGTTGAGCAGCTTTTGGATGCAGTTGTCGATATCTTCACTTCGGGTCAGCGGAGAGGTGCATTGGAGAAATACGGTCAGTTCCGGCTGAGTGCCCAGGGTTTCCAATACATGCATAAGTGCGTCTTCCGAAGAGGCAATGTCCGTGCTGATGGCATCCGGCCTCATCACAACAGTAGCTCCTGTGGAATGGGAAAGTTCTGCAATCTCTGCATCATCGGTCGATACGATTACTTCATCAACCCGTTCCGCCTTCAGCGCCGCTTCAATATTCCAGCAGATCAATGGCTTTCCATTAAACGGATGAACGTTCTTGCGCGGAATTCCCTTCGACCCTCCGCGCGCCGGGATGATTGCAACCGTTTTCACGATGCGGGCTCCTCAAGGTTGGTTTCGCTGACCAAATAAAGTGGGCGCTCTTTGATTTCGTCGAAGACGCGGCGGATGTATTGGCCGAGGATGCCCATGCAGAGCATCTGGAGGCCGGAGACGAAGAAGATGGCCAGCGTGAGGTAGGTGGTGCCGGCGTGGCTGGGGG
>Ga0208879_1004711_pt1 | contig 10539 bp, 11 predicted proteins | sample Knorr_S15_td_Bot_FD_185605 | JGI IMG/M metagenome (GOLD analysis project Ga0208879, IMG submission 185605) | Marine microbial communities from Southern Atlantic Ocean transect - Knorr_S15_td_Bottom_ad_5009_LV_A (SPAdes) (version 2) | ecosystem: Environmental > Aquatic > Marine > Oceanic | place...
TGGCCGCATGAAAACCCACTCCGCCGTCGGAGGTGTCGGTTATCACCACCATCGGTGAACTGCTCAGCATGGCCTCCATGATGCCGAAGGTGGCGTTGGATGCCATGAACAAGCCCTGACCCATGATTGCCGCCGGGCGTCCGGTAGCCCGCCCGTAGGCGTCGGCCATGATGGCCGCCACTTGCTCGTGCCGGACCAGGATAGTTTTGATGCGGTCTTCTTTGCCGTAAAGCAGGTTGTAGATCTGTCCGGTGCCACCGCCGGGGATACCGATTACGTATTCAACTCCTGCTTCTTCCAGGGTTTGGACGATCAATTCGTCGGCTGTGGGCATAATGTCTCCTTGGAGCTATCAGCGTTCGGCTATCACCATGCAGCTTTTAGCCCGTTATAGTAGCATTCTGACGCTGAGGGGATAATACGACGTGCCCCGTACACGGTCAAGGCGCATCGTTGGGCATGAGGTTCTAGGCGTGTGGGAGTGGCATGGGATTTCTTGACCCGGTTCAGGCGTGAGCGTATTATCCCAGCAGTCAAACTGGGCTGGCGGGCAGGCCGTTCTGATAGCTGATGGCTGACCGCTGAAAACTCGTCTCTTGGAGGTAGCATTATGCGCGGTGGCGATGCAGTCATTCACGCTCTTGAAAAGGAAGGTGTCGAGTATATTTCGGGGTTCGCGGGCGGGGGCGAAGTGCCCCTATGGCCGGCTCTCCGGGAATCCAAGACGATAAAGGTATTCTCGACTCGCCACGAGCGGCAGGGCGTGGAGATCGCCGACGGTTACGCTAGGGCAACGGGGAAGGTAGGTGTGGCCTTGTGCGGAACAGGGCCGGGCGCCACTAACACCCTGACCGGCATCGCCGGCGCGTTCGCCGACAACATTCCGGTCCTGCTGCTCATGGGACAGCATCCCTTGGGCAACTTGGGCAAGGAGATTCAGCAAGAGGTTCCTTCCAGCATCTTCGATAGCTTCGTCAAGTGGAAGGGCACCATGTCCAAGGTAGAAGATATTCCGGGGATAATGCGCCGGGCGTTTACCGCGCTGCGTTCCGGCTCCCCCGGCCCGGTTGTGCTGGAAATGCCCCTGGACGTTCTCTCGTCCGAGGCGGCGGATTCTGTTCTGAATTACGAACCGTTGGGGCCGGGACGCAAGCCAGCGGCCGACCCAAGGGATATCGATAGGGCCGCCGAGATTCTAGTGAACGCCAGCTTCCCAATATTGAATGTGGGCGGTGGTGTACTGTCCGCCGAGGCATGGGACGAAGCCAAAGAGTTGGCGGAATTGCTATCCATGCCGGTGGCCACCACGCTGGTGGGCAAAGGCGCTTTCCCTGAAGACCATCCTCTGTCTTTGGGCGGCGGCGTATATCCTAGGAGCAAGTACGCATCGGGCCAGGCTCTGCACATCAACCGCAAGGCGGACGTGGTGTTGGCCGTGGGCAACTCCTTCCGGTTGCCCAACGCCACCGACGGCCGCCCGATCCCTGAGAACGTCAAGCTGATTCACATCAACGCCGACCCGGAAGACTTGAACAAGATATATCAAGCCGACGTTGCTATCTTGGCCGACGCCAAGCTGGCCCTGCGAAGCTTGATCGACGCGGTACGCGACCGACTGGGACCTGGAAAGGGCGGCGTCAAGGAAGAAGTGGTGTCGGAGATCCAGCAGGCAAAGGCCAAGTGGCTGGGTGAGTGGCAGTCGGTATTTACCGATCCATCGGTACCGACCAATGGCTACCGGGTGGTCCACGACTTGATGCAGGTTGTCGACCTAGACCGCACCATCGCCCTCCATGACGCCGGAGGAAGCCGGGGCTATCTGTCGCCTTTCTGGGTCGCCACAAAACCCCGAAACTACATCGCCATGGGTGGGATGGCGGCCATGGGATGGTCCATGGGAGCGGCAGTGGGAGTCAAGTTAGGCCGCCCGGACCATTTGGTGTTCCATTTGCTGGGTGACGCTTCATATGGAATGGTGGGCATGGAGATAGAGACTGCCGTCAGAATGGGTCTGCCTACCCTGACAGTCCTTCTGAACAACGGAGGCACCGGTGGCGGCCTGATGGCGATGGACCGGCCCAACGCAGCGCCCCCGGCCATGGCCGAACTTGGTGGCAACTTCAGTCTGGTGGCCCAGGGTTTGGGGGCCTACTCCGAAAGGGTAGTGCAACCCGAAGATATCATTCCCGCCTTCCGACGGGCCATCCATGCCACCGAGTCCGGACAAGCGGCTCTGGTAGAGGTCATGATAAAACCCATGCGCACCCCAGAGGCCCCCGACGATTGGTCATTGTGAGGAGCGATTAACTTCCATGAAAAGTATCGAGATCGACCGTAATAAACGCCTTAAAGAAGAACCCGGTAAGGGCCACAACCGGTGGCACCCCGATATCACGCCGGTGCTGGAGGTGGACCCAGGGGAAGAAGTGCTGTTGGAGACCCGGGACGCATCCGACGAGCAAGTTAAGCCGCATATGACCACAGCCGACATGGAGGGCTTCGACGCCAAGGTGGCGCACCCGTTGACCGGGCCAGTTTACATAATCGGAGCATCCCCCGGGGACCTGCTGGAAGTCGAGTATATTGACGTGATTCCCCAACCTCGAGGTTGGACGCGGAGCAGGCCCGGCGCCGGGTTCCTGCGGGACCTGTTCACCGAGCCCTATATCGCTCACTGGGAAATGAGCGACGGTTGGGCGACTTCGCCCCAGTTGCCCGGCGTGCGCATACCCAACGGGTCGTTCATGGGCACCGCCGGCATCGCGCCGTCTCACGCTCAGTTGGAGGAGTGGACCCGCCGGGAGGCGGACCTAGTGCGGCGGGGCGGAATCGCCCAGCCGCCGGATCCGGAAGACGCGGTGCCCTCGGGTGGTGACATCGCCGAGACCGGCCTGCGCACCATACCGCCCCGCGAAAACTGCGGAAATGTAGATGCCAAGCAATTGACCAAGGGTTCACGGCTGCTGATACCGGTAAACGTGGACGGGGCCTTGTACTCTGCTGGGGACGGACACTTTGCCCAGGGCGATGGGGAGTGCTGTATCACCGCCATCGAGATGGGCGCTACGGCGGTGGTTAAGTTCAAGTTGCATAAGGGGGAAGCGGCCCGGCACAACATCAAGTTCCCTCGGTTCGCCCATCCCGGCTATTTCATCGCTCCGGAGTGGGCGGCTCCCCGGAACTTCATCGCCACCATGGGGATGCCCTTCCGGGATGATGGGACCCAGGAAGGCGAAGACCTGACCTTGGCGGCGCGCCACGCGTTGATCCAGATGATAGATCTGCTCCAGGAGCGAGGGTGGTCCCGCCAGCAGGCCTATATCATCTGCAGTGTGGCCGTGGACCTAAGAGTTAGCAACATTGTGGACCTGCCGAACGTCACCGTGTCGGCCTTCCTCCCCGAAGACATCTTCCAGGGTTAAAGGCGGGATGGGACTGTGTGGCCCCTTCCGGATCCCAAGACGAACAAAGAGCCCCCGGCATTTGCCGGGGGCTCTTTGTTGACATAACACCTGCAGTAGCAATAATGTCGTCCTTGCCGAGCGTTAACAAGGATTTAAGACCTTGCAGGCTACCTAGGTTGGGTGACCGGCCTAAACAGGCCCACAAGGCCGGGCATCCAAAAACCGTGGTTAACTGGCGCGCTTTACCTCGAGGGTCTCACCCGGCGCCAACGCTACCCGTCGTACATTTATCCCCAACTTCAGCAACCAGTATCCCAGGGTTGCTTTACTCACACCCAACTCTTCGGCGGTGGCTGACAAACCGACTTCATTGACCATCTCAGGTAGGAGGCGCTCCAGAGGCCGTTGGTGATCCCGCTCGACTCTTTGCATCAGCTTAGTCTTCCTGGCCATAATGTACCTCCAATGTACTGAAGTGGACTCTCGGTGTACCGAGGTGTAAACACATTAGCATATGGTTGTGTTAATTGTCAACATTTGTTTAAAAAAGTTTTAAGTTTTTCCTAAACAAAACTAGAACACGTAGCTAATTACGCCTGGTTTCCCATTGACCCATCTTCGCGGCGCTGCTAAACTCTGGCCTCATGGAAATCATTGAAACCATAGAAATCATGTTTCTGGGAATCATCACTCAGGTCTACGGCGCTATCGGATGGCCCGGGGTTGTGTTCCTAATGGCCATTGAAAGCGCGGCCATACCTTTCCCCAGCGAGCTGATCATGCCGCTTGCCGGTTGGCTATTGATCCAGGCTAAAGGGGGAAGTGTGTGGTGGGTGCTATTAGCTGGGTTCTACGGCGGCTTGGGGAACCTGCTGGGCTCATGGGTAGCTTATTGGGTTAGCATGAAGGGTGGACGGCCCCTTTTGCTGAAATATGGCAAATATGTACTAATGAGCAAGGACGAGGTTGATAAAGCCGAGATCTGGTTCAATAAGTACGGTGAGTGGGCCGTCTTCATCGGCCGGTTACTGCCGGTAGTGCGTACATTCATCAGCATCCCCGCGGGGTTGGCCAGGATGAATCTTTGGCGCTTCTCCCTGTATACCTTCGCCGGTTCCTTTATATGGAGTCTTGGATTGGCTTACGGCGGCTTTTTGCTAGGCGAAAACTGGGAGGACCTGCGGGCCGTGATGCGGCCCTTCGATATCCCTATCTTGCTCATTCTGGCTGCCGGAGCGATCTGGTTGTTGGTGCGCCGCATCAAATCGATTCGGGCTCAGAATAGGACTTATGACGCAGCTGATGGGACATCCGGCTCGCTGGACGAGTGATCCTACGTCCTTCCTTGAGCCAATTGAGGGCATGTTACCCGCCTCGATTGACACCTCCAGACCGGTAACTTAAGCTGGTTGTACTCCAACCGCCAACCGAATTTGAACCGTGTCTAACGAGGATTGAGGATGCAAGCGCCCACCCTTCGAGACGTGTACGAAGCGAAGAAGACCATCGCGCCCTACTTACCCATGACTCCGTTACACTTTTCTCCAGGACTCAGCGGCTTCTTGGACGCACAGGTTTATCTGAAACACGATGAGTATCTACCCCTGGGGGCATTCAAAGCCAGGGGAGGAGTCAACCTGTTGGCCCACCTGAGCGAGGAGGAACGCGGCCGCGGGGTTATTACCGCTTCCACCGGCAACCATGGCCAGTCCATCGCCTATGCCTGCGGATTGTTTGGAGCCCGGGCACTTATCGTGCTACCGGAGGAAGCTAATCCGGTAAAGGTAGCCGCCATGCGGGCCTTGGGCGCCGAGTTGATCTTCCACGGACGAAACTTCGATGAGGCTAAGGACTATTGCGAGCGGCTGGCCGCCGAGGAGGGCTACCGATACGCGCACCCGGCTAATGAACCTCTGCTCATCGCCGGAGTTGCCACTCAGACATTGGAAGTTATTGAGGACCTGCCCGACGTGGAGGTTATCGTCGCTCCCATGGGTGGGGGCAGCGGCGTTTCCGGCGCATGTTTGGTGGCCAAATCGGTGGACCCTAACATCCAGGTCGTGGCGGTTCAATCGGAAGCCGCACCCGGTGGTTACCGGTATTGGAAGGAAGGACGGCCGGTGGAGTCTGCAGTGGAGACCTTTGCCGAAGGGTTGGCCACCAAAGTAGGCTACGACCTGCCCCAGTCGATCCTCAGGGAGCTTCTCGACGACTTTATCCTGGTGAGCGACGATGAGATTCGTTCGGCCATGGGCTTACTGGTGGAGAAGGCTCACACCTTGGCGGAAGGCGCGGGAGCGGCAGCCACCGCCGGCGCCGTGAAGATCAAGGACCAGCTTAAGGGTAAAAAGGTAGCGATTACAGTCAGTGGAGCCAACGCCACAGTCTCCCAGTTGATAGAAGCTTTCCAAGTGTACCAGAAGGAGTAGGGCAACCCTTTGGTGTAAGCCTGAATTACTCGCTAGCGGACATGTATCGGGCCAACTCGTCCCGGCTGAACTCGGGCAATGGCGTCTCCCCATGGAGTTCGACCATCTGAAGGCCTTCGGCGGCATCCATCATCGTCCCTATCTCAAACGCGTTGATTCCTTCCTTGTCCAGGGATGTCAGTAGATTAGGTACATCGGGGGTGGGCAAAGTGATCAGTAGCGCGCCCGAAGCCAGTAACCCCATCGGGTCCAAGCCCAGCACTCGGCAGACCTCCTGACACTCGGGCAAGATTGGCACACTGCCTTCCTCGATGGCCAGCCCCAGCCCAGAGGCCTTTGCAACCTCTCTCAGGCCGGTAACCAACCCTCCTTCGGTAACGTCGTGCATGGAATGAACCTGGCTTGAGGCGCAGGCGATGCGGGCGTCGTTAAGTACACTTATACCCGGTACACTTAATAAAGAGGCGGCTTGATCGATCTCCCGTTGAGTCATTCCGCCCTCAAGTAAGGCGGCTGGGCGCTCCCGGGCCAGTAAAGCCGTTCCCTCAATGGCGATGCCCTTGGTTAGCACGATGCTGTCGCCGTCTTGGGCGCCGCCGGTGAGTATCAACCGGTCTTGCTCAACTTCTCCCAGCATCGTCCCCATGATGATCGGCCGGTCGATGCCGTAGGTCACCTCGCTATGTCCTCCCACCAGGGAGACATTCAGGGAGCGGCAGGCTTCCAGTATCTGGTCGAACACCGCCTCAGCTTCGTCCTCGGTGAACCGTTCCGGCACCAACAGAGTGGCCAGGAACCACTTGGGTGTCCCACCGGTGCAAGCAACGTCGTTGGCATTGACCTGAACGGCATACCAGCCTATTCGGTCGGTGGCGAATGTTACCGGGTCGCTCTTGGCCACCAGCAAGCTTCCCCCAGTTTGCAGCACCGCTGTATCCTCGCCCACCCGGGGCCCCACCACCACTCGGGGGTCGGTAATGTCTACCTTGGCCAGGATCTTCTCCAGCAGGGCCGCCGGGAACTTTCCTACTTCCAAAGTCAACTCCTTGGATATATTTAGTTCCAGTTCGCCGATGCCAAATCATTCTAAAGGCCTAGCCGCCGGCTCCGGGAGTAAGCTTGCCGTGGTCCCGCCGGCCAGATAATAGCGGACGAACGAATCCTGATTTCCTATCCTGGCGTAGCTTCAGGTATAACGGATGTTACTGGAACACTAGAATAGTCGAATTATAACGGTACATAATCTGTCTTGGGACCGGGTTCCTTGTAGTCCGTAATAGATTGTGATAAAAATAACAAAGTGGTATCTTCCGCAGATTAAGGAGAAACGGTGTTACAAGTTATCCTAAAACTAACCGGTATTTTCGCGGTCGTGTCGTTCTTGGCTATCGCCTGTGGTGGCGGCGATGGCCCGACGCAAGCTCCGCGGAATACCACAGCTCCGCAGAACACAACAGCTCCGCCTGACGTCTCTTTTGGCCAACCGGGCGGCCCGATACCGCCCCACGCTTTCGTGGGGACAGTGACCGTTGACGGAGCGACTGCTGTCGATGGCACCCAGGTTACCGCATTTCTGGAAGGCGTACCGGATTCGGTGGCGGGGACCACGGTTACCGATGGCCGCTACGTTATTAAAATAGTCCAACGTAGCAGCACCCTCTTCGCCGATCGAAAGATAACCTTCATGATCGGCGGTCGGGACGGTAGCCCCACGGCTGTCTGGACCTCCGGGGAGGCCACGGAATTGAACCTGTTGGTTGACTCGGGCGCTCCGCCTGCGGTAGATGCTCCGCCCCCGGTCGACGTTCCGGTGGGAGCGCTTGCAATCTCCACCGACGGTGACACGCTGAAATTCGACCAAGCTAGCCTGGAGGCCAAAGCCGGGTCCAAGATTACGGTGGTTTTCCAGAACGCCTCCACCATCAATCAGCACAACTGGGTGTTGGTACAGTCAGGAACGAAAGATGAGGTGGCCGCCGCCGGGACCGAAGCGGGAGCCGAAGCTCACTGGATTCCCCGTAGCGACGACCGAGTGCTCGCGAAATCTGACCTGCTGGAGCCCGGTGGGACCCAGGAAGTCAGGTTTACCGTGCCGGCCGCCGGTACCTACCAATTCGTATGCACATTCCCTGGTCACAATTTCACCATGTTCGGTGACTTTGTAGCGACCCCGTAAGCCTTGGCCGGGTTAGGGCTGCAAGAACTGATGTGTCTCTGCCCGGCCCAGATAACTTGTGCTAATAGCCGGTCAGAGCCGGTTTACAAGCCTAGAGGACCTCTGATACGATGGTTCCATGGGCTCTAATAACCCCAGCTACTTGCGTGGCGCGTTCGTCTAGTTGGCCCAGGACACCGCCCTCTCAAGGCGGAGATCGCGGGTTCGAATCCCGCACGCGCTACCAATCATAGGCATAAAAATGGCCCCCGGAAAACTCCGGGGGCCATTTATTTTGAGGTTTGCTAACATTTTGCTAACAAGCGTTTCACCGTACACCTTCCGGGTCAATCGCCATGGCCGATTCAAATCTCGCCACCGCATCCTCTTGCATGTTCGGAAGGACGTGGGAATAAGTGTCCAAAGTAATGACCACGCTGGCATGCCCCAACCGTTCGCTGACTACCTTCGGGTTAACTCCCTGTTCCATCATCAGAGTAGCGTGGGTATGCCGCAGATCATGGAGTCTGACGCCGGTAAATCCGAGCCTTCGGGTTAATCGGCGGAAGGCCAGAGTAAGCGTTGAAGGCGCCCTGGGAGATCCGTCGGGATGTCCAAACACCAAGGAATCCTCGGTGAGTGGGATGCCCAAGAGTTCAGTATCTCGCTCCCGGCTCTCCCGGTGTTGCCGTAGTTCGATGCACGAAGACGGGGATAATGCGATGGTCCGCCGCCCCTTTGCTGTTTTGGGTTCCTGGTAGACGAATTGCCCGTTATCCAGCTGATGCAATACCTGAGAAACCCTCAGAGTGGCATAGAGCAAGTCAATGTCCTTCCATCGGAGTCCCAGGAGTTCTGAACGTCGAAGGCCGGTCCAAGCCAAGGTATGGAAGATAGGATGCCATGGCGTACTCTCGCAGTCATTCAAAACCCGGCGGAGATCGGCCGACGTCAATGCCTGCATTTCCTTCCGCTGGCCTCGGGGAGGATCGACCGCCTCGGCAACGTTGCGTGCCACCAATCCCCATTTGACCGCGTGGGAGAGCGCTTCCCGCAGCAAGTTATGATGCTTGATTAGTGTACCGGGCGCCAACCCTTGGCCGTCCCGGCGCCCGTTCTGCAGCTTTGCAGAGTAGTAGGCCTGGAGATGGTCGGGGCGCAATTCTGATAGACGGATGCTTCCGAGCCTGTCAATCAGATGCTTGGCTCGAGTCTCGTAGCCTTCAAGAGTCGTGGCGCGAACATGAGTGCTGGCGTAATCTTCGAGCCATTTCTGAAGGTAGGTTCCAACGGTGAGGTTTCCGGGCTTTACATAACCTCCGTTGTCGACTTGGTGGATCAACTCCGCAAGGCGCTTTTCGACCTCCCGTTTCGTGCCTTTTACGGTGTGCCACTGCTGACGGCGCTTACCAGTCGCGGGATCGCGACCGGCGTCCAATATGATTGTCCAGGAATCCTTCGCCCGTTTCTTTACAGTTCCTCGCATCAGTATCCTCCACTTCCCAATAGGTAACCATATGTAATTATCAAGCCTCCATAGCCTCAGGCTCAAGCCGAATCCGCAGATAACAACCCTTGTGTACGAAACGTATATCCTTGGTGGCGTTAGATAGAACCCGAACCCAATTCATCGTTCGTCGGCGTCACTCGGCAGGTCTTTGGTGTTATGGGCGAGGAATATGACCGCGTCTTGGCAATCGGTGCAAACCGCCTCGTAAAGGATCGCCAGTGCCTCCAGGAACCCTTGGCTGTGCGCCTTACCTACTGGTGCAGAACACCTCTCCAATCCGGCACGCAAGATGTCCAGCATGCTCAAACCAGATTGCTCCCGGAGTACTTTCAATTCTCTGGATAGATCAGCAGGGACTCTCACAGAAACCACAGGGTTCCGTCGCTCATACCTGGCACGTGAAGGCGGCGATCCGCCGCGTTTGCCATCGCGATTGCCATACCGTTTACCACGGGGATTACTCCGTGGATTTCCCCTCGCGTTTACCATAATTCCTCGTTATCGATTAACTCCTAGATATCGTGGGCTAGCTGGTTCCCTTAGCAATGTTCAACTCTGAGTAAAGCCGCATCACTGGTGGCCCATCCTTCGGCGCCGGGGACTTTGTGATGGCGAACATGAGAGGTATCTCTCTGCTAATATGTGCCGCGGTCAGTAAGGCTGGCTCGCTGGCCTGGTTCTTCGCCCTGATATCTAGGTGTGGCAATCGTTGCAACCATGCTGTAGTTTTCATGTCATGTCCTCTCATCATTACCAAATTCCTTTCAATTGGATGGCGAATCGTTTCCTGAGGGGCAGTTTCTTTCGATTGTGCTTAGATCGGAATCACCCTTGTGGATGCCAAAATGCCTTCGAGACCCAATTCGACTACCGCCTCCGACTGGGTCGGGGCAGTACATCCGTCGCAGATTACTGGTGCATCCGCCGGGCATAGAAGGCCAGGTGTGTAGGCGTTCAGCGATAATGGGACACTTCTAAGGGGAGAAAAACACGAGGATGGTGGTGTGTTTGGACTCCTGGTGCAGGGAGCAGATCGACTGC
>Ga0208879_1004718_pt1 | contig 10530 bp, 9 predicted proteins | sample Knorr_S15_td_Bot_FD_185605 | JGI IMG/M metagenome (GOLD analysis project Ga0208879, IMG submission 185605) | Marine microbial communities from Southern Atlantic Ocean transect - Knorr_S15_td_Bottom_ad_5009_LV_A (SPAdes) (version 2) | ecosystem: Environmental > Aquatic > Marine > Oceanic | place...
CGAGCACCTCGTCGCCGTTGTGAAAGCGGATGTGCACGGTCGGTTCAGTTTTGCGTTTCACCGGGCGCGCCCCCTCGAAGCGAATCCACGCGAGATTGTCCGGCCGGAAATCGACCGGCTTGGCCAAGTCGGGCCGCGCCCAGCGCACGCCGTCGCCGAGGCTGACCTGCTGCAGTTCGCCGTGGAGCATCGAGCCGTCGAGGAAACGCACGAGGTCGTCCTTGCCAGCCGCATGGCCAAGCGCTTGGCCAAGGCCAAGCGCGATCGCCGCCAGCCAAAGCGGCCGGCGGAACCCTCGCCTTAGCTGGGATGGATTACCGCTCATACTGGGATGGATTACCGCTCATAAATTGGCAGGAAGCGGTAATTCAATGCGAGCGAAAGCAGCGAGGCAGAGGTGCCGAATGTGGTGCCGAACTGGCCGCTCCAGCTTCCGTCCTCGTTCTGGTTTTGCTTGAGCGTGGCGATGTTTTTGCGGTTCCACTTGGCCCACTCCGCCGGTGATGCGTGGAAAAATGCCTGCGCGCCATAGTACAAAAAATAGTTCCGGTAGCTCGACGTCTCCGGGGCTTTGCGGAGGTAGCCGAACGCCTTGCGGAAGGTCGCGCTGTCCTTCTCCTTGGCCAAGGCGAACACCAGCGTGCCGATGGCCGAGCGGGCGGCGTTGGGGCCTCGGTTGGACGTATAGCCGAAACCGCCCTCGGGCGTCTGGCACGTCTTGAAATATTTCAGGCCGGTCTGGATGGCCGACTCCGGCACGGCGAGACCGGCGTTGCGTGCGGCGAACAGCGCCACCATCTGCGCGCCGCTCACGGTGGTGTCGGCATCAGTACTCTCCGGCGAGTAACGCCACTCTCCGGCGAGTAACGCCAGCCGCCGCGCGGGTTTTTTTTCTGCGCGTTGATGATCAGCGCGATGGCCTTCTCGAGCGCCGGGCCAAGCCGGTCGTCCTCCACCGCGCCGTACGCCTCGGCGAGGGCCAGCGTGGCGAAGCCGTGGTTGTACATCGTGGTGCCGATGTAGCCGGTGGTCTTGTTTTGCCGGGTGACGATGAAGTTGAGTCCGCGCTTGATCGGGCCGCTGTACGGGCCGTGAACGGGATCGTCCCCGTGCGCGAGCATCGCCACAACAGCCAAGCCGACCACCGCCGGCGACGTGCCGTACGGCTTGTCTTTGAAATTACCGGCGGTGAGCTGGGACTGCACGATGAACTGCAGACCTTTCAAGTACATACGCTCGATCTCCTTGGGCAACAGGTCGCTCGACTCCTCGAACAGTTTTTGCGCCTGAGCCGGAACGGCCACGGCCAAGCACACCGCGATGAGAAGCGAAAGCCGCGTCTGCCTCATTGCTTCCCGTCCCCCTCCATCGCCTCCACCGCCTTGAAATAATCCTGCAACACCTCGCGAAACTCCTCCGGCAGTTTGCCCGCCGCACCGCTGCCCCGGCTGATGGCGCGTTCGCTGTCCTCGCGGCCGACGGCGTCGCCGGTCAATGCGGAGGCGGATTGACTGGTCGTGCCGCCGGCTTGGCTGCCACCGCCGCTTTGGCTCTGTTTCATGCCCTGGCCCATCTGTTGTTTCATCGCCATCATCGCCATCATGAACGCCATTTCCTGCTGGGCCTCCGACTGGCCCTGCTGGCCGCTGTCGCGCTTGACCTCCTCGTTGATGAGGTTGATGACGTCGGACATGGCGCGGATGGTGCCGGTCTGCGCCTCGATCGTCACTGCGTCGGTCTGCGGTTTGTCGAGCAGGTTGTCGGTGATCTCCATCAAGTCGAACGTCTCCTGCAACGGGTCGAGCATCGCCGGCTCGGTGGTCTCGAACTGCATCCGGTTCAGCACGAGCATCGAGTCGGCGGAACTGCATCCGGTTCAGCACGAGCATCGAGTCGGCGTGCATTTGCACCACCCGCTCGACGCCCTTTGTGTAAATGCCGGCCTCGCCCTTTTGCTGCTCGAGCAGCGCGGTTTGCTGCCGGTGCAGCAGCTCGCTTTCGCGTAGGCGCAGCATGGAGAAAAGTAGCTTCATCAGGTCGTTCACCTTTTTCTCGCCGCCTTGGCTGCCGCCTTGGCCGCCGCCGTCGGAGTCCTTTTTGGGTGGCTCGAGTTTCTTGGCCCACGCCTCGAAATTGCCGGCCCAGTCGCCGAGGTTGCGGATGGCCAGCATGGAGATGTTGGAAGAAATCTGCTGCTCGATCTCGTCGAGCGCCTCGCCGGTTTTCTCCGTCTCCATCTCGCGGCTGACCTCGCCGTACTGGCCCTTGCCGGTGCGCTCGTAAAAACGGCTGATCTCGCCCTGCAACTCGACCGCCTTGGCCTGCGTGCGGCCCTGCGACTTGGTGAAGCGTCCGTTGGCGCGGGTGTGGCGCTCCGGCAAATCGTCCGGCGTCAGGCCGATGGTTTCTTGGATGATGTCTTTGATTTTTTTGCGCAACGCCATTTCCTCTTTGCTGATTTTGCGCAGCCGCTGCGACAGCGTGAGCGCCTGCAAATTGTCGAGGTCTTTGTTCACTTTGTCCTGCAAATCGGCGAGTTCGTCGAGCGCGTCTTCCTCCTCCTCGAGTGCGTCGGCGAGCTTCTCTTTTTTCTCCTGCGGCTCGCCGGCCTTTGACGCCTCGCCGAGCTTGGACTGCGCCTGCTTCATTTGCTGGTCGGCCAGCTCGTTCATCTTCTGCATGTTCTGCGCCCAGTCGCGCAGCGTCTGCTCGTCGAACGCCGGGTTGCGCATCGCCTCCATCAACGCCTTGGCTCCCTCCTTCGCGAGGTCTTTTAAGTCCTGCGCGTTCTTCCTCTGATCCTCGGCGGTTTGCTCGATCTTCTCGTTGGTCTTGCGCTTGGCCAAGGTGTCGTCATCCGCCTTGGACAACTCACGCGTCTCCTCGGCGATGTCTTCCTCGGCGCGCGAAACTTCCTCGAGGTTCTCCAAAATTTCCTCCAGTTTTTGGCGGACCATCTCGGCGTGATCCTCGATGCCGAGGATGTGCACCCGGTACGGCATCGTGCGGCTTGGCTTGCGGCCGGGCAGATGGTCGGTCGCCCAGACGGCCAGCTCGACGGTGGTGTCTTTGCCGATGCCAAGCACCGCCGGGCTGAAGTGAAAACCCGCCTCAAACTCGGTCTCCTGCGTGCCGTTGGCCAAGGCCGTTAGCGCGGCGGCGATTTGCGGCGACTCCTCCTCCGCTTGGCCAAGCGAGCGCCACTCGAGGCCGACCTCCTTCACGCCGAAGTCGTCGCGAACGGTGGCATTCAACTCCAGCACCTCGGTCTCGAGAATGGCCAGGTCGCGGCCCAGCGAGCCGAGATCGGGTCGCGGCGCGAGGTCGTCTATCGCCTCGACATTCAGCTGCCACGCCGCCGCCCCGGCGAGGCCGTGTTTGTCGCGCCACGTGAAGGCAAAATGCGACGTGCCGCCGACCTCGTGCGCAGGGCTGGAAAAATTATCATTGCGAACGCTCATCGGCTTGGCCACCTCGTCAATCGTCACCTGCGCCTGATTGAGCTCGCGAGAGACGCGGCCTTGAAACGACACCGTGCTGCCGCGCAACACCGGCAGGAAAGCCGCCTGCACCGTCTCGTTTTGCACCGGGTGCTGGAGGTACGCCGGCAACTCGATGCGGGCGTGCAGCTCGCGCATCGCCGGGCGTTGCACCGGGCGTATCGCGACTGAGTGCCGGGCGTCGCCGACCTTCACCGTGAGGGCGCCGTCCTCGACCTTGCCGGAGACGGTGAAGTTGACGTTCGTGCCGGCGATGTCGGCGCGGATCGGCTTGCTGTCGTTGAACCGTGCCGAGGCCGTGCGGGGTTCCCAAAACGAGCGGTACTCCACCGCGCCATTCACATCGAACGGCTCGCCCTTGGCCACGACCATTTCGCCGGGGAAACCGGCAAGCCGCACGAGCGTGTGCCGCGAGATGTCGGCCACCGGCAAGCCCCAGCGCTGAAGCGTGTTCCAGCCAGCCTGCGGAATGACCGCCCAAGCGACGACCGCCACCGCAACAAGACCCGCCGCGACGATGGCCCGCTGTCGCGCCGGCCGCGGACTGACCGTCTGTTTAAAATCAAGCTTCAGCGCCTCACCGGCGACTTGGCTGATCGCTGCCTCGTAAAGCGCGGGGGAGAAATTGGCCGGGCGTTTTTCCTCGTCGGCCAACTCGACGATGCCGAGCAGCCTATCGCCGAGTCGCCGGTAACGGCGCTGCACCAGCTTGGCCAAGGCGCGCGTGTCGCGTTTGTGAAACACCCAGCGCGAGAGCCACCAGATCACCGAGCCGACCGTGATGCCGATGCCGGCGGCGAGCAGGCCAAGCCGCAGCCAGCCCGGGCTGTCCCAGAGGCGGTCGGAGAAAAACAGGACAAGATACGAGCCGAACAGCCCGGCGGCGGCGAGGCACACCGCCATCGTTGTCTCCACACGCCACAGCCGGCGCTGCACCACGGCGAATTGCTGGCGCAACTCGTCGGGGATGTCCTCGCGGGTAAACTGTTCCTTGTGGCTCATGCCGACCGATTGACGGCCGCGAAGTTTAATCACCCCCCGCCCGGACGCAATGCTGGAGGAGTTTCAAGTTTGAAGTTTCAAGTTGATCAGCAATCAGGGTGGATTTGATTCCTTGACGATTCCCCCCGGCGAGTGAACTTTGGCGGTGTGAGCTTGGATTATCCAGTTGTCCTGAAAGAATCAGACGAGGGTTACGCCGTCGGTTGCCCGGCCTTGCCCGGTTGCTGGTCCCAAGGGGCAACGGAAGAGGAAGCCCTGAAAAACATCCAAGTTGCCATAGATGAGTACCTTCAAGTTTTGCTGAAAACTTGAAACTGAAAACTTGAAACTCCCTTTGGGTGTGGTAGGTTCCCGCGCCCGCTTCCCGGCGGAGGGACTCCGAATCGTTTATTTTTTAAGAAAATGTCACAACATCCCAGCCTGAAAGTCGGTGGTGCCGCTGAAGCCAAGCGCACTGTGCTCACCCGTTATGAGCGCGTGGAACTGCTGCGCAAACGCGGTGAACTCAAGGAAGGCGACCGCATCACCGGCCTGAAAAAGACCAAGCCGGAGGAATAATCGCTCCCGGTTCCATCATCCACCCGCCATTGGCCGCACCGCACTTTCCACCTCCGTGGTGATGGTACGCCTGCAAAAATTTCTCTCCGAGGCCGGAGCGGCTTCCCGCCGTGAAGGCGAAAAGCTGATCCTCGACGGTCGTGTCGCCGTCGATGGCCAAGTCATCCGGCTGCTTGGCACGAAGGTTCATCCCTCCAAGAACGAAGTGACGCTCGACGGCCGCCCGATCCGGGCCAAGGCCAAGCGCTTCGTCGCCCTCAACAAGCCGCCGAAGTATCTCTGCACCCGCCACGACACGCACGATCGCCGGACGGTGTTCGACCTTTTGCCGGCGGACTGGGGGCACCTCTTCACGATCGGCCGGCTCGACGCCGACAGCGAGGGGCTGATCCTGCTGACCAACGACGGCGAGTTTTGCCAAAAGGTGGCGCACCCGAGCCACGGCCTGCTCAAGACCTATCGCGTGACGCTGGCCAAGCGCCTCGACCCGGAACTGCTGAAGCAGCTCACGACCGGTCTGCGCGACAAGGGAGATTTCTTGAAAGCCAAAAGCGCCCGCCTGATCTCCGCCAACAACACTCGCAGCGAGGCGGAGCTCGTGCTGGCCGACGGCAAAAACCGCGAAGTGCGCCGGATGTTTAAAGCACTTGGCCTCCGTGTGTTGCGGCTGCAACGGGTGGCGGTAGGGCCGGTGAGACTCGGCGAATTGCCGCTCGGAAAGTGGCGTATGCTCAACCGCGCCGAGGTCGCCTCTAGCCTCAAGCCGCGCGGAAAACCGCCGCGACCGCCTCGGCGGAATTGACACCGGTGGTGCAACGTTTCACACTCGTCCCCCATGAAACCACTTGGCCGTTTCCCCATCCCCGCGCTGACGTTGTTGATTGCCGTTTCAGGGTTGAGCGCAAAGAACGTTGTCAGCGAAGCCACACCCCCTGAGGTAGGCACCGTCTCCGCCGACCGCGTCAACGTCCGGGCCCGGGCCAGCCTGATCGGCGAACGCGTGACCCAACTCCGCAAAGGCGACAAGGTAACCGTGCTGGCCAAGGTGACCGTCACCCCGCCGCGCAAGGGCGAGCCGGCCAACTGGCTCAAGATCGCCATGCCGACCGCCGGCCAGACATGGGTGCACTTGAGCTTCATCAAAGACGGCAAAGTGACCGCCAAAAAACTCAACGTCCGCGCCGGAGGTAGCGAGCGTTTCAGCATCATCGGCCGCTTGGCCAAGGGCGATGCCGTGAAGGAAAAACGCACCGCCGGCGACTGGATTGAGATCGAGCATCCCGCCGGCGCCCATGCCTATGTCGCCGCCAAGTTCGTCGAGTTTGGCCAAGCCGCCGCCGGGGAAACCAAGCCGGAGGAAACCCCCGAGGGAGGGACGAGTTCCACCGCGTCCCAAAATCTGACCAAAACCGAGGAGCCAAAAGAGACCCCCGAGGCCAAGCCGACGGAAGCCCCCGAAGCCAAGCCGGTCGCCGAAGAAACTACCGAGGCGGAGGAAGCCGAGGCCAAGCCGGAAGCCGTCGCCAAGGCCAAGGACGAAACAGAAAAAACCACCGAGTCCGAAGACATGCCGGAGCCGCCGGAGCCGGAAGTCGTCGTGGTCGATACCCCCGAGTCCGGCGACGCGCAAAAGCCGCCGATGGGCAACCCGGAAGACGCCGAGGAAGCCAAGCCGGAAGCGGCCCCCGCCGTCACCGACACGCAATTACCCGTGCCGCCGCCGCGCATCGTCACCCGCGAGGGCACCATCAAGCGGCGCTTCTTCCGCAGCCCGAAAGCCCCGAGCCGGTTCGAGTTGATCGACGACAACGGCCGCACCATCAACTATCTTTACTCGTCCGACTCCGGGCCGCTCAAGTCGGCCAAGGGCGAGGACGGCGAGCCCATCACCTTCACTCATTTGATGGGCATCCTGCGCAACCGCAGAGTCACCCTGACCGGCATCGAGGCCGTCGATCCGCGCTGGCCCTCGCTGCCGCTGCTCGACGTGCGCACGCTCAAGACGCTTCCCTGATGCCGCCCGATAACCTGATAGACGGCCGCGCGATCGCCCGGGAGGTTCACGCGGAGACCGAGTCCCGTGTTGCCGCGCTGAAAGAGGCCGGTGTCGAGCCGAGCCTCGTGTTCATCCGCGTTGGCGAGGACCCGGCGTCGAGGGTTTACGTCGGTATGAAGGAGCGCACCGCGGCCAAGCTCGGCATCCGCTCCGAGACCACCGTGCTGCCGGAGGACACACCGGAGGCGGACTTGCTCGAGTTGCTCGGCAAACTCAACGCCGACGCCAGCGTACACGGCATTCTCGTGCAGGCACCGTTGCCGGGGCACATCGACGAGACGAACGTGTTCTCCACCGTGTCGCCGACGAAAGACGTCGATGGCTTTCACCCGGTGAACGTTGGCAAACTGATGCTCGGCGAGGGCGGCGGTTTTGTGCCGTGCACACCGGGCGGCGTACACGAGTTGCTCATCCGCTCCGGCGTAACGATCGAGGGCGCAGAAGTGGTCATCCTTGGCCGGGGCAACATTGTCGGCAAACCGATGGCGGCGATCCTTTGCCAAAAAAACCAACACGCCAACGCCACCGTCACCCTTTGCCACTCGCGTAGCCGCGACGTCGCGGGGCATTGCCGCCGAGCCGCGACGTCGCGGGGCATTGCCGCCGGGCGGACATCGTCGTGGCGGCGATGGGCGTGGCTGAATTCGTCAAGGCCGACATGGTCAAGCCGGGCGCAACGGTGATCGACGTCGGCGTCAATCGCGTCGATGATCCCGCCGCCGAAAAGGGTTACCGGCTCGTCGGCGATGTGGACTTCGCCGCCGTGCAGCCGGTCGCCGGCAGAATCACCCCGAACCCCGGCGGCGTCGGCCCGATGACGATCGCCATGCTCATGCGCAACACCGTCCGCGCCGCCGTGCAGCAAACCGGCGGGAGCGCCCGATAGATTTACAATAGAATGCAAGCAACCCGAATACTCCCCGACCTGCAATGTTCCGTGCTGTGCGAAGACGTGCGGCAAGAAGCCAACGGCAACTTCATCGCGCTGGGCATCATTGGCGTCATCCGCGTGCCCAAGGTGCCGATCGTCGCCGGCAAATTGTGCGTGTTCACCCGCTGGGTCGCCGGTGTGGGCGAGTTCCACGAGAACATCCGCCTTATCGCGCCCGACCAAGAAACGGCCGTCTGCAAATGCGAGACCAAGTTTCTCCTGCGCGACCCGGCGCATCACGCGACCAACATCGCGATATTTGCCGGCACCAAGTTTGAGACCCCCGGCGTGTACAATATCGAGGTGGTCGTCGACGACGTGATGAAACTGCGCTACCCGGTGCCGGTGCTAGTCGTCGAGCCGCCCGGCGCGAAGAGGCCAGCCGAGCAAGACCCCGACGCGCCGAAGGAGAATATTTAGCCGACGCGCTTGGCCAAGCGGAAGTCGTCCAGCATGATTTCGACGGAGCAAGCCAAGGAGCTGCTGGGCGCTGAGTTTCCCAGCTGGGGGCCGTTCACGCTCAGCCCCATTCCGGGCGGACTCACGAATCTAAACCTCCTCATCGAGACCGGCAGCGGCGAAAAATTTGTTGCCCGCCTGCCGGGGAACGACACGGAGCTGTTCGGCATCAACCGGCAAACCGAACACGCAATCTCGCGCGTGGCTTGGGAGATCGGCATTGCCCCGGAGCCGGTGGCCTTCCTCGCCGAACACGAAATACTCGTCACCCGTTTCGTCGAGGGCATCGCGATCGAGACCGGCGCCCCGGCGACGATCCGCCGCGTGGCCGAGCTGCTCCACCGGCTGCACTCGGCCCCGGAAGTTCCGGGCGTGTTTGACCTGCCGGCAGTGATCAACGACTACATCGCGACCGCCAAGCGGTTCAACGTCACCCTGCCCAGCCAACTCGGCGAGGCGCTGGAGTTTTCCGGAAAAATCATCGATGCGATTGCGCGTTGCCCGAGGCAGGCGGCCCCGTGCCACAACGACCTGATCGCGGCGAACTTCCTGCAAGGCAAAGACCGGCTCCACCTGTTGGATTGGGAATACGCCGGCATGGGCGACCCGTTTGTTGACTTGGGGAATTGCGCGGCCAACTTCTGCCTGGACGAGGCCGGTTGCCGCACCTTGATGGAATCGTACCTCGGCCGGGAGCCAAGCCCGTCTGAAATGGCCCAGCTAAACCTGCTCCGGGTGCTGTCCGATTTGCGCGAAGCGATGTGGGCCTACGTGCAGGTGGGCATCTCAACGCTCGACGTGGACTTCCCCGCCTACGGCATCAAGCACCTCAAGCGCTTCCTGCAAAACGCCAAGTCCGCCAACTTCAAAACTTGGCTCAGCGCGGTCGGCGGTTAGCCCAGTGCTTGGTTGTGCTGTGCCGCCCGGCGCGGTAGCGTTCCGGGCCGACGATGAAGAGATGGATTTGGTTTTTTTGTGGACTAATCATGACAGGCGCAACCTTGGCTGAAGACGCCACCCGGCGGCCGCCGATTCTCGACGACCCGTTCCTTTGGCTCGAGGAGGTCGAGGGCAAACGCGCGCTCGAGTGGGTGGAGCAGCGCAACAGCGAATCCCTCGCCGAGCTTCAAGCCGACCCGCGTTACGAGCGTTTCTTCGCGCAGGCCGAGGCGTTGCTCAATGCCAAGGACCGCATCCCGTACGGCTCGATTCGCGGCCCGCATATTTACAATTTTTGGCGGGACGCCGGGCACGTCCGAGGCATCGTTCGCCGGACGTCGCTGGAGTCGTACCGCACGGCCGAGCCGGAGTGGGAGACGGTGCTCGACGTCGATGCGTTGGCCAAGGCCGAGAATGAAAACTGGGTTTACAAAGGCATCGACTGGCTCGCTCCCGGCTACGAGCGCTGCCTCGTCAAGCTGTCGCGCGGCGGAACCGATGCGTCGGTGCATCGCGAGTTCGACACCTTGGCCAAGCGCTTCGTCGAGGGCGGTTTTGAGTTGCCGGAGGCCAAGTCCGACGTCGCTTGGCTCGACCGCGACACGCTGCTCGTCGGCACCAACTGGGGCGAGGGCACGCTGACCGAGTCCGGTTACCCGCGTGTGGCCAAGCGCTGGAAACGCGGCACGCCGTTGGCCAAGGCCGAGACGATTTTCGAGGGACGCCACGAGGACATCAGCATCTCGCCGCGCGTGATGGATTCCGGCGAGGAGATGTTGGCTATGATCGCCCAGTCGCTGACGTTTTACACCGGCGCGTACCACCTCATCGGCGGCGACGGGAAACTCCAGCGACTGCCGTTGCCGGAGTCGGTCGACTTGGCCGGGTTTTATTCCGGCCGAATCCTGTTCACGCTGCGCGACGCATGGGAAGTCGCGGGGCGGACTTTTCCGCAGGGAGCGTTGTTGGCGATTGACGTGGCGGCGGTTCGGGCAACCGGCGAGCTGCCTCGCATTGAGACGATTTACACGCCGGACGACCGGACGAGCATCGAGGGCGTAACCATCTCGCGCAGCGGCCTTTAC
>Ga0208879_1004726_pt1 | contig 10515 bp, 20 predicted proteins | sample Knorr_S15_td_Bot_FD_185605 | JGI IMG/M metagenome (GOLD analysis project Ga0208879, IMG submission 185605) | Marine microbial communities from Southern Atlantic Ocean transect - Knorr_S15_td_Bottom_ad_5009_LV_A (SPAdes) (version 2) | ecosystem: Environmental > Aquatic > Marine > Oceanic | place...
AAGAAGCCCTTCGTTTGGCAGCTCAAAAGTTGCCTATAACAACTAAATTCGTAGTTCGTAGAGACTACGTTGAAGCTTAATCGATAAACTATTATTAGCGATGAAACAAGCTGTAATTATTGAAATGTCAACTGAGGAGTTGGTTGGGAAACTAACAGCGGTAAGAACTACACTAGCTAAATTAATTTTAGCACATGCAGTATCTCCACTAGAAAATCCTGTTCAAATCCGAGAAACAAAGAAAACAGTTGCGCGTATTCTAACTGAAGTTAGAAGAAGAGAACTAGAAGCATAAACAAAGATGGAAACTAGAAATCTTAGAAAAGAACGTGTCGGTGTTGTGAAGAGCAACAAAATGGACAAGTCTGTTACCGTAATTATCGAGCGTAAGGAAAGACACGCTATGTACGGAAAGTTCGTAAAGAAATCTTCTACAATGGTAGCTCATGATGAGACGAATGACTGTAATATCGGTGATACCGTGCGCATCATGGAAACTCGTCCTTTGAGTAAATCAAAGAACTGGAGAGTAGTAGAAATCCTAGAAAGAGCGAAGTAAAATGGTACAACAGGAAAGTCGATTAAAAGTAGCCGACAATACCGGAGCCAAAGAAGTACTTTGTATCCGTGTATTAGGTGGTACTCGCAGAAGATACGCCTCATTAGGTGACAAGATCGTCGTTACTATCAAATCTGCTATACCAGCAGGTTCAGTAAAGAAAGGTCAGGTTACTACTGCGGTAGTCGTTCGTACAAAAAAAGAAGTACGTCGTCAGGATGGATCTTATATCCGTTTCGATGATAATGCTTGTGTTTTGTTGGACACTGCTGGACAAATGAAGGGTACACGTGTTTTCGGGCCAGTAGCTCGTGAATTACGTGACAAGCAGTTCATGAAAATAGTTTCACTAGCGCCAGAGGTGCTATAAAACGATTTATGATGTCGAAATTACACATTAAAACAGGAGACACAGTAAAAGTGCTTGCCGGTACCGATAACGGTAAAACAGGTAAAGTAACTTCTGTAGTTCTTGAAAAAGGAAGAGCCTTCGTCGAAGGTATTAACATGGTATCGAAACACACAAAGCCTAGCGCAGCAAATCCACAAGGTGGAATTGTAAAACGTGAAGCTTCTATTCATATCTCTAACCTTATGGTGGTTGATTCGAAAGGTCAAGCAAGCCGTATAGGAAGAAAAATGAATGAAGATGGCAAGTTGGTTCGTTACTCTAAAAAAACAGGGGAGGTTCTATAATGGCTTATACTCCAAGACTACAAGAGAAATATCGCAGCGAGATTGTTGCGGCTCTCACGGAGCGCATGGGTTACAAAAACATCATGCAAGTGCCTAAATTAGAGAAAATCTGTCTTAATCAAGGTATTGGTGAAGCAACTACTGACAAGAAATTAGTAGATGTTGCCGCTGACGAAATGACGCGTATTACGGGTCAGAAAGCAGTTGCTACCTTATCTAAGAAAGATATCTCTAACTTTAAGTTAAGAAAAGCGATGCCAATTGGAGTTCGTGTGACATTACGTGGTGAACGTATGTACGAATTCTTAGACCGTTTAGTTGCTACTGCATTGCCTGCAGTTCGTGACTTCCAAGGGATTAACGCCACTGGATTCGACGGTAGAGGAAACTACACTCTAGGTATAAAAGAGCAAATCATATTCCCGGAGATCTTTATTGATCAAGTGAATAAGATTACTGGTATGGATATTACTTTTGTAACATCTGCAAATACCAATAAAGAAGCTTTTGAGTTGTTAAAGGAATTTGGTTTACCATTTAAAAAATAAGTCAGATGGCAAAAGAATCAATGAAAGCCAGAGAGCTTAAAAGACAAAAACTGGTAGAAAAATACGCTGAAAAGCGTGCAGCTTTAAAAGCAGCGGGTGACTATGTAGGTTTGCAAAAACTTCCTAAGGATGCCTCTCCAGTACGTTTACACAATCGTTGTAAATTAACTGGTAGACCTAAAGGGTATATGCGTCAGTTTGGTGTTTCTCGTGTTACATTTCGTGAGATGGCAAACTTCGGATTAATCCCAGGTGTGAAAAAAGCTAGTTGGTAAACTGATAAAAGTTACAAATTATGTATACAGATCCAATAGCAGATTACTTAACGCGTCTTCGTAACGCCATTATGGCAAGTCACAGAGTCGTTGAAGTTCCTGCATCAAATCTAAAAAAAGAAATAACAAAGATCTTAAAAGATCAAGGTTATATCTTGAACTTCAAGTTCGAAAATAACAATGCACAAGGTACTATCAAGATTGCATTAAAATACAATGTAATTACGAAAATGCCAGCCATTACTTCTTTAAAAAGAGCTTCTAAGCCAGGATTACGTAAGTACTCTTCTTCAGCAGAAATGCCTAGAGTATTAAACGGATTAGGTGTAGCTATCGTTTCTACTTCTAAGGGAGTAATGACGGATAAAGAAGCACGTACATTAAATGTAGGTGGTGAAGTGTTATGTTACGTTTATTAATCAACGGAAAACATTAAGAAATGTCAAGAATAGGTAAACAACCGGTCGTAATTCTAGAAGGAACTACCGTTACTATATCTTCATCTAATGAAGTTGTAGTTAAAGGTAAGCTTGGAGAATTATCTCTGCAGGTTACAGAACCAATCGCCGTAAGAGTCGAGGAATCTGTTGTTACTGTTGAAAGACCAAACGATCAAAAAGAAGTTAGAGCAAAGCACGGTTTATACCGTTCTCTAATCTATAATATGATCGAAGGAGTTTCAAAAGGGTACACAAAAGAGCTTGAACTTGTAGGTGTAGGGTATCGTGCATCAAACAGAGGCCAGATTTTAGAACTTAGTTTAGGTTTCTCTCACAACATCTTGTTAGAGATTTGTCCTGAAGTAAAAGTAGAAACAGTTTCTGATAAGGGTAAAAACCCAATCGTGAAATTGGCCTCACACGATAAGCAACTTATCGGTATGGTAGCGGCGAAAATCCGCTCTATGAGAAAACCTGAGCCGTACAAAGGAAAAGGGATCAAGTTCGTAGGTGAACAAATTAGAAGAAAAGCAGGTAAAACTGCAGGCTAAAAATAAAAGCTATGGCATTGTCAAAAGAATATAGAAGAAAGCGTATCAAAATGCGTGTTCGTAAGAACATCAGTGGTACTGCCTCGACTCCAAGACTTTCAGTTTTTAGAAGTAATAAATCGATTTACGCTCAGTTAATCGATGATTTAGCAGGTACAACTTTGTTGTCTGCTGCATCTACTGATAAAACTGTAAAAGTTGAAGGGACGAAAAGTGAACAAGCCAACTTAGTTGGTAAAGCCCTTGCTGATAAAGCTGTTGCTGCTGGAATCACAGAATGTGTTTTCGATAGAAATGGTTATTTATACCACGGAAGAATTAAATCTTTAGCCGATGGCGCTAGAGAAGGTGGACTTAAATTCTAAGAAATTATGGCAAGTAAATACTATAACCTAGAAAAGGTAAAACCTTCTGGTATCGATCTTAAAGAACGCTTAGTTGGTATTCAACGTGTTACTAAAGTAACTAAAGGTGGTAGAACATTCAGTTTCTCTGCTATTATGGTTGTTGGTAACGAAGCAGGTGTTGTAGGACACGGAATGGGTAAAGCCCACGAAGTTGTTTCTGCGATTACTAAGGCTACTGAAGATGCGAAGAAAAACTTATACCGTATTCCTGTAGTGAATGCTACTATTCCTCACGAACAAAACGGTAAATTTGGTGGATCGCGTATCTTTATGCGTCCTGCATCTCACGGTACCGGAGTTATTGCTGGTGGAGCGATGCGTGCAGTAATTGAATCTGTAGGTATTCATGATATCTTAGCGAAATCTAAAGGTTCATCGAACCCTCACAACGTAGTAAAAGCAACTATGGATGCTTTATTACAAATGAGAGATGCACGTTCAGTTGCAGCTCAAAGAGGGATTTCTATGAGCAAAGTCTTTAACGGTAAATAAGGAAAAGATGGCTACAATTAGAATTAAACAAGTTCGTAGTAAGATCGACAGACCAGAGCGTCAAAAGAGAACTTTGGAAGCATTAGGTCTTAAGAAAATCAATCAAGTTGTTGAGCATGAAGGTACCCCTCAAATTTTGGGTATGGTAAATGCTATCAAGCACTTGATCGAGGTAGAAGAAGTTAAGTAAGAACCATTAAAGGAATCGTAAGATGAATTTAAGTAATTTGAAACCAGCTCCTGGCTCGGTGAAAAATAGAAAGCGTATCGCTCGTGGTCAGGGTTCTGGTTACGGTGGTACTGCCACTAGAGGACATAATGGACAAAAGTCTCGTTCTGGTTACTCTAGAAAAATAGGTTTCGAAGGTGGTCAAATGCCTTTGCAACGTCGTGTACCTAAGTTTGGGTTCAAGAATATTAACCGTGTAGAATACAAGGGGATTAATCTTGATACAATCCAATCTTTAATAGACACAAAGAAAATTACAGACGAAGTAAATATGGATGTTTTAATGGCCAATGGTTTGGCGCGCAAAAATGACTTAGTAAAAATACTAGGTAGAGGCGCTTTAACCGCTAAATTGAACATTGCAGCTCATAAATTTACAGCTACTGCTAAAGCCGCTATCGAAGCTGCAGGTGGTAATGCTACAACCCTTTAATAAGCCCCCATACTTATGAAGAATTTGATCGAGACGATTAAGAATATTTGGAAGATTGAAGAACTAAGAGGAAGAATCCTAACGACGTTAGGGTTCTTACTTATATACCGTTTAGGTTCGTTCGTAGCACTTCCAGGTATTGATCCACAACAATTAGATGCTTTGCAAAACCAAACATCTGGTGGTTTATTAGGACTGTTGAATATGTTTACGGGTGGTGCATTCTCACAAGCCTCAATTATGGCTTTGGGTATCATGCCTTACATTTCAGCTTCTATTGTTATCCAGTTAATGACTATGGCTGTACCTTATTTGCAGAAACTGCAAAAAGATGGTGAGAGCGGTAGAACGAAAATCTCTCAGATTACGCGTTACTTAACTGTATTGATCACTTGCTTTCAAGCACCGGGTTATATTGCCAACCTTAAAGCTACTTTACCAGCTGAAGCCTTCTTGTTATCAAGTGGTTCATTCTGGTTTTCTAGTATCGTAATCTTAGTTACAGGTACCATGTTTGCAATGTGGTTGGGTGAGAAGATTACCGATAGAGGTATTGGTAACGGTATTTCGCTATTAATTATGGTGGGTATTATTGCGAGTCTTCCTCAAGCATTCTTGTTCGAGGTTGGAAGAGCAAATCCATTAATCATTTTAGTAGAATTGGTAATCATGTTAGTTGTTATATTTGCCTCTGTACTTTTAGTACAAGGTGTCCGACGCATTCCAATTCAATATGCGAAAAGAGGTGCTACGGCACAAGTTGCTGCTGCTCGTCAGTATTTACCACTTAAGGTAAATGCTTCGGGTGTAATGCCGATTATCTTTGCACAGGCTATCATGTTTATACCTATAACATTCGCTGGATTATCAGAATCTGATGGGGTACAAAATTTTGTTGCAACTTTCTCTGATTTCTCAGGTTTTTGGTATAATTTTGTGTTCGCAATTTTAATCATCCTATTCACCTATTTCTACACAGCAATTACGGTTAATACAAACCAAATGGCTGATGACTTGAAGCGTAATGGTGGATTTGTTCCGGGTGTTAAACCAGGGAAGGATACCGCTGGTTTCTTGGATGCTGTGATGTCGAGAATCGTGTTGCCTGGTTCGGTGTTTTTAGCTTTACTAGCTATTTTACCTGCCTTTGCAATGAATGCTGGTATAAACCAGTCATTCGCACAGTTCTTTGGAGGGACCTCTCTTTTGATTATGGTAGGTGTTGTTTTAGATACACTACAACAAGTAGAAGGGTACTTATTAAATCGTCATTATGATGGTTTAATGGAATCTGGTCGTTTGACTGGAAGGTCAGGAATGTAAAATTTTCTCATGATCTATTATAAGACCGAAGAGGAAATTGAACTAATAAGAGAAAGTTCTTTACTTGTTGCTAAAACTCACGCCGAAGTGGCGAAACTTATTCAACCCGGAGTTACCACTCTGGACTTAGATAAGATCGCTGAGGAGTTCATCAGAGATAATGGTGGTATTCCAGGCTTCAAAGGTTATAATGGTTTTCCAAACACTTTATGTGTTTCACCTAACGAACAGGTGGTTCATGGAATTCCAAATGACCAACCTTTAGAATCGGGAACGATTTTATCTTTGGACTGTGGTGTTAAGAAAAATGGATTCTTTGGTGATTCAGCCTTTACTTACGAAGTCGGAGCCGTAGCTAAAGAAGTGCAAGAGTTATTAAAAGTTACTCGTGAGTCTCTTTATAAGGGAATCGAAGCAGCTGTAGCCGGTAATCGCATTGGCGATATCGGATATGCGGTTCAGTTACACGCAGAAAGAAATGGTTACGGCGTAGTACGTGAACTGGTAGGGCATGGAGTGGGTGAAAATTTACACGAAAGTCCTGAAGTTCCTAACTACGGTAAAAGAGGTAGAGGCGTGAAATTACAAGAGGGATTGGTAATCGCGATAGAACCTATGATAAACATGGGGGTTAAAGAGATTATTCAATTAAACGACGGTTGGACCATTAAGACGGCTGACTTGAAACCTTCGGCACATTTTGAACATACGATTGTAGTTCGGAAAGGTAAAGCAGAGATATTGTCGTCATTCGACTTTATCGACGAAGTATTAAAAAACAAAAATTAGTGTATGGCTAAACAAGCATCTATAGAGCAAGATGGAGTGATTATCGAATCACTTTCAAATGCAATGTTCCAAGTAGAACTAGAAAATGGACACATTTTAACAGCTCACATCTCTGGAAAGATGCGTATGCACTACATCAAATTGTTACCAGGAGACAAAGTGAAACTCGCTATGTCGCCTTACGATTTGACAAAAGGTCGAATTACTTACAGATACTAAATAAAGTCAAAGATGAAAGTAAGAGCATCAATCAAAAAAAGAAGTGCTGACTGCCAGATCGTGCGCAGAAAAGGACGTCTTTACGTAATTAACAAAAAGAACCCTAAGTTCAAACAAAGACAAGGCTAGTCCTTGATCTAAAAAACATTCTATGGCAAGAATTGCAGGGGTAGATTTACCTACAAACAAAAGAGGAGAGATCGGTTTAACTTACATTTTCGGTGTAGGTAGAACGCGAGCACAGGAAATCCTAACAAAGGCCGGTGTTGATCACAACACAAAGGTTCAGGATTGGAATGATGACGATTTAAATCAAATTCGTACCATCATGTCAGACTACACTATCGAAGGTGAGTTAAGATCTGAAGTTCAATTGAACATCAAGCGATTGATGGACATTGGATGTAACAGAGGGCAACGTCATCGTTCGGGATTACCGTTGAGAGGTCAGAGAACCAAAAACAACTCACGTACGAGAAAGGGTAGAAGAAAAACTGTTGCTAACAAAAAGAAAGCAACTAAATAGTAGGTAGCTATGGCTAAGACAAACAAAAAGAGAAACGTAAAGGTAGAGGCTGTTGGACAGGCTCATATCCATTCGTCTTTCAACAACATCATCATCTCTCTTACCAATAACGCGGGCCAAGTAATTTCATGGTCATCTGCAGGTAAGCAAGGATTTAGAGGTTCTAAAAAGAACACTCCTTATGCTGCTCAAACAGCTGCTGAAGATTGCGCGAAAGTTGCTCATGAAGCAGGTTTGAGAAAAGTTAAAGTTTATGTGAAGGGACCAGGTAATGGTCGTGAATCTGCAATCCGTACGTTACACAACAACGGAATTCAGGTATCTGAAATTGTAGATGTTACTCCTCAACCACACAATGGTTGTCGTCCTCCAAAACGTAGAAGAGTTTAATCCCTTTAAAATCTAAGAAATGGCAAGATATACAGGTCCAAAAACCAAAATTGCACGTAGATTCGGTGAGGCAATCTTCGGTGCTGACAAATCGTTGGAGAAAAAGAACTACGGTCCAGGTCAACACGGAAACTCACGTAGAAGATCTAAGCAGTCTGAATATTCAGTACAACTGCTAGAGAAGCAAAAAGCAAAATATACTTACGGTATTCTCGAAAAGCAATTCCGTAATTTATATAAAAAAGCATCTTCAAAAACTGGTGTAACAGGAGAAATCCTTTTACAATTATGTGAAAGAAGATTAGATAACACTGTTTATAGAATGGGGATATCTCCTACTCGTAGTGGTGCTCGTCAATTAGTATCTCACCGTCACATTACTGTGAATGGTGGCATCGTAAACATCGCTTCGTATTCTATGCGTCCAGGTGATGTAATTGAAGTTCGTGAGAAGTCAAAAGCACTTGAAGCAATTACTGATGCAGTAAGATCAAATTCAGCTGTTTATGAGTGGTTAGAATTCAATGCTGATACTTTAAAAGGTACTTTCGTTGCAATTCCTGAGCGTACACAAATCCCTGAGAATATCAAGGAGCAGTTGATCGTAGAATTGTACTCTAAGTAATAATTAAGACAAGATAAAGATTCATCATATGGCAATATTAAATTTCCAGAAGCCCGATAGAGTATTCATGGTAAAATCTGATGACAATAAAGGTCAGTTTGAGTTCCGTCCTTTAGAACCTGGTTACGGTTTAACAGTTGGAAATGCTCTTCGTAGAGTGTTGCTTTCTTCTTTAGAGGGATTTGCCATTTCTTCAGTACGTATTGATGGTGTAGAACATGAGTTTTCTACTATTGATGGTGTTGTTGAAGATGTTACAGAAATCATCTTAAACTTAAAACAAGTTCGTTTTAAGAAACAAGTTGAAGATGTTGAGAACGAAACAGTTCAAGTATCAGTGTCTGGTCAGGATCAATTAAAAGCAGGCGATATCGGAAAGTTTATTTCTGGTTTCCAAGTTTTAAATCCAGATCTAGTTATCTGTAACATGGATTCTAAGGTGAAAATTGATATGGTATTAACCATTATCAAAGGACGCGGATTTGTTACTGCTGAAGAGCAGAACATTGAAGAAGCACCTCTTGGAACGATTGCAACAGACTCTATCTTCACACCTATTAAGAATGTGAAGTTTGAGATTGAGAATTTCCGTGTAGAACAAAAGACTGACTACGAAAAGTTAATCTTTGATGTGATCACTGATGGTTCTATCGATCCTAAAGATGCTTTAACTGAGGCTGCCAAAATCTTAATTCACCACTTCATGTTATTCTCTGATGAGCGTATCACGTTGGAGGATGAAGAAACTTCTTCTGAAAATCAATACGATGAAGAATCTCTGAAAATGAGACAACTTCTACAGTCAAAATTGACAGAAATGGATCTTTCAGTAAGAGCATTAAACTGCTTGAAAGCTGCAGAAGTGGATACACTAGGTGACTTGGTTACTTTTAACAAGAGCGATTTAATGAAGTTTAGAAACTTCGGTAAAAAATCGTTGACAGAATTAGACGAATTAGTTGCTGTGAAGGGTCTGAACTTCGGTATGGACACTGCTAAGTACAAATTAGACAAGGAATAGCGTCATGAGACACGGAAAGAAATTCAATCACTTAGGAAGAAAGGCTGCCCACCGTAAAGCGATGTTGGCAAATATGGCCTGTTCATTGATTGAACACAAAAGAATAAACACAACTGTGGCGAAAGCGAAAGCATTGAAACAATATGTTGAGCCATTAATCACAAAAGCAAAAGACGATTCTACACACTCTCGTAGAGTAGTATTTAGTTACGTAAAGCAAAAGGAAACAATCAAAGAATTGTTTGGTGCTGTTGCGGCTAAAGTAGCTGATCGTCCTGGTGGATACACTCGTATCATCAAAACAGGTAATCGTTTAGGTGATAATGCTGAGATGTGTATGATTGAGTTGGTTGATTTCAACGAAGTTTACACAAACGGTAAAGAGGCTAAGAAAACTAAAACACGTAGACGTAAGAAAACTACTGCTACAGTAGAAGAAACGCCTGCAGTTGAGGAAGCTCAAGTAGTAGAGGAAACTCCAGCTATAGAGGAACAATCGTCTGACGATGCAAACAAAGATGCATAAGGGACAATTATTTACTATTCTCTAAATACCAATTAAAGGATAGGGCTTCGGCTTTATCCTTTTTTTATGATTTTTGATTTTCGATGAAATACCAAGTAAAACAAAAAGCCGTACTACTTCTGCAAGATGGAACCATCTTTCACGGTCATGCTGCAGGTCTGAAAGGAACTGCAACAGGAGAAGTGTGTTTTAATACTGGAATGACTGGGTATCAAGAGATCTTTACCGATCCTTCATATACCGGTCAATTGATGCTTACTACCAATGCTCACATTGGTAACTATGGTATTCATAAAGACGAAGTTGAGTCTGATTCTGTGAAGATATCTGGTTTAATCTGTAAAGATTTTAACAATCATAATTCGCGTCCCGATTCTAGTATGTCTTTACAGGAATACTTCGAACAGGAAGGCTTAGTTGCGATTTGTGATGTTGATACTCGCGCTCTGGTGCGTTATGTACGCGA
>Ga0208879_1004727_pt1 | contig 10512 bp, 13 predicted proteins | sample Knorr_S15_td_Bot_FD_185605 | JGI IMG/M metagenome (GOLD analysis project Ga0208879, IMG submission 185605) | Marine microbial communities from Southern Atlantic Ocean transect - Knorr_S15_td_Bottom_ad_5009_LV_A (SPAdes) (version 2) | ecosystem: Environmental > Aquatic > Marine > Oceanic | place...
CGGCTCGGCTGCAACACCGCTGCGCGACATTCGCCCACAACCATGGCTACAACGCTGGCACCCCCGCCTGAGTTGACTCGTCGTACTTGCCGGATTTCGGAGAGTTTTGTGTGATGGCGCCGGAATCCGCCGTATTCTGCTTGAAAACAATGTAAAATCTCCTTACCAAGTCGTATATATCCTCAACAACGATGCCGTTTGAATATGGCTCAGAACCAAACCCTGACAATCGCCGCGCTGATCTTCTTAGTCGGCGTAGCTGGCCTCGCCAGCGGTGAAGCCGCCGCTGACGATGAAACGACGAATGCCCTGGATGGATTGGATTCGTCCGATTCTGGAGAATCGAGTGATCCTGCTCGTTACAATTGCCTGACCAAGGAAATGTGGTCCGTCGAGAAGCAAGCATGGTGTGATGAATTTTTTGGATTTGGCGAAGAGCCTGAAATCATCATCTGCATAATGAAACCTGAGATCGAGAAGAAAACCACCCTCGAAAAGGTCGGTGGCTTCCTCTCCGACTTGATCGAAGCTGTCGGTGAAGGCGTCCAAGATATATTCGATTTCGATTCGTACAACATCTACCGCTCCACCAGCCAGACCAACAGCATTGGTGATGGAGACGAAGATGGAGCTGGTGGAGCTCAGGTAATGGATTACGATTCGTACAATATCTACCGCAGTACCAACCAGACCAACTGAGATCAATGGTGAGTTATCGAATAAAACGCGAATCTTCGACTGAATGATCAGATGTTTGTTAATGCATTTCTCAAATCGGCGACGATATCATCCGCATCTTCGATTCCAATCGAGAGCCGCACCAATCCGGGAGTGATTCCCGACGCGGTTCGGCCCTCGTCAGAAAGCATTCGATGCGTCATGCTCGCAGGGTGTTGAACCAGCGTGTCTACATTGCCGAGGCTGACCGCGAGCGAGCATAGGCTGAGCCCGCTCATGAATCGACCAGCGGCTGCATAACTGCCCAAGTCGATCGATATCATCGCACCGAAATCACTCATTTGTCGAGCCGCCACATCGTGCTTGGGATGGCTCGGAAGCCCCGGCCAGTATGTTTGGTCAACCTTGGCGTGGCCGTCGAGGAATTCGGCGACCACTCTGGCGTTGATACAGTGTTGGCGCATCCGCAGTGGCAGGGTTTTGAGGCCGATATTGGTGAGCCAGCAATCGAATGCACTCGGTACTGCGCCGCCCATGAAGCGCAACTTCTTTCCGGGCCCGTTCTCCATGTATTCTGCATCAGCGCTGACCACTGCACCACCGATTACTGTTCCATGCCCGTTGATGAATTTCGTCGTGCTGTGAACGACGACATCGGCGCCGAGTGCCAGGGGTTGTTGTAGAATAGGCGAGGCGAAGGTGTTGTCGACAACCAGTTTTGCACCGTGGGCGTGGGCTATGTGGGCAGTCTCTTCGATGTCAATAATCGTCATCGACGGATTTGCCGGGCTTTCGAGATAGACGACTTTTGTGTTTGGATATTTTGCGAGTTCGGCCTCCAGCGCTTCTGCCTCGAGTCCTCGAATTCGACTAATTGTGATATTGTAATTCGGCAGTTGTTCAGTGAATAGATGGTCGCACGAACCATACAGTACCTGTTGCGTTATGATGTGGTCTCCAGCGCTCACGATACCGAGTATGGCTGCGCTAATCGCTCCCATGCCTGAGCTGAAAATCATCGCGCTGACAGCATCTGCATTTTCCATGCCATAGGCTTCCAATGCCGCGATTTTTTGTGCTAGAACTTCGCGAGTCGGGTTATCTCCTCGCGAATATGTATAGGCTTCCCTCTCGCCCCGCCTCCAACTCTCGATGGCTTCGAAGTCCTCATGAACAAAGGTCGATGTCTGGTAAATCGGATTGATGTGAGAGCCCAATGGGTCGTGGACTTCGCCTGCGTGAATTGCGGTTGTGGCTAATTTGTACTCAACTGTTTTCTCTTCCTCAGACATCTCAGAACCCCGCCAACCCGAGGCAGCGTCGTCATATTATCTTGCGTCAGTGAAATTGCGAAAATGGCTGTGGCAGATCCTTCCTTCTCGAATCACTCAGATTCATGCTCAATTGAATCATCGAGTGCGATTTGGTCTATCTCACCGAGCATCGCATCTGCCTGCAGTCCCAGGCACTTCTTGACCAGCATCATTATTCGGTCTTAATCCAGATATCTGAGGCAATAAGACGACGAATCAGTTGATTCCGCCCTTCTCGTAGCGCCGCGTCCACTTGAGGCGGCGCGGATTGCGCTTCAACTTCAGCATGTTCTTGCGCGACTTGCTGTCCTTGAACCAGAGAACAGTCCCATCTCGCCTCACGAACATCATGCCGGTTCCCGGCTCGATCTCCTCGTGGGTGAAATTGCATACTCGGCGCTCGGGCATGATTCTTCACCTCAGCGAGCGTTGAGTCGACGCGCCTCTCGGCCCGTGTCCTTGAGCATCAGAATATCGCCGATCCGGACAGGTCCGACGACGTTGCGAGTGATGATGCGACCGATGTCGCGTGGGTTCGACGCGTCGTTGACGCGGACCTTGACTTGAGTCGCCTCACCGGTCATGCCGGTGCGGCCGACGATCTCGACGACCTCTGCGGGCCATGCTTCGGCTTCTGCCATTTCGATGTCCTCCTAACTCCTAGATTCATCCATTCAAGCGATCAGGGTCTCGTAGTGGCCCTTGACGCCGTTGAAGTGGTCCGCGGCATCCTTGGTGAATTCCATCACGGCGATGGCGGCGGTGCGGGTCCCAGTGGGCATTCCAGCAGCTTCAGCGAGGTAGGCTTGGTCTTCGACGTAGATGAAAGGGATCGACTTCTCCTTGCAAATCATCGGGATGTGGGCCAGAAGTTCGCTTGGATTGACCTTCTCAGCCATCACGACCATCTGAGCAGTACCGCGCTCAGCAGCCTTGGTGACCTCGTTGGCGCCCTTCTTCAGCGTCCCTCGTCCGTCTTTACCGATGGCCTTGACCATCTCGTAAACCTGCTCTTGCACGTCTTGTGGGGTTTCGTATGCGATGTGTACACTCATTGGATTCACTCCTCATGTGGGGTAGTCCGGCGCACGGCGTGGCCGATATAAACGCAGCGTCTGGGTCGCTGATGATGACCGCTTGGCCCAGACGCTGCGAGAATACGATTTCTGATATTTCTTGGGAACCGGAAATGGTTTGAGACAAGCCCTGAGTGAAGCGTTCTTGGTGATTCTTCGAACAAATTTGAGACGATCATAAACAGCCCCTGAGAATGGCAGTGTTAGGGCTGACCACGCTATTATTCAGCGATAGGAAATTTGCCCACCAACCCATCCGACCTCATCTGAGAAAGATGACTCCAGAGGTTGGATGGGTTGGTGGGCATGACAGGATTTGAACCTGTGACCTCCCGGTTATCAGCCGGGTGCTCCAGCCAAACTAAGCTACACGCCCTTGAGCAGAGCCGGCGAGAGGCATACCCATTTTGAAGGTGTGCATCGTGATTTCAACACCTATCTCAGCGAGAGAAGAAGTCATGAAGGGACAGCCGGTGGCCGAAGTCAACCATGCCCGTTGTGAGCGGTACCTCAGGCCGGGCCGTAGCAGAAGCCCTGTCGCCACATCTCGGGCTCGATTTCGTGCAATTGCAGAGTCGCAGATTCCCGGACGGCGAGGGCTACGTGCGCGTTCCGTCCGAAGCCTTCGATGCGATTCGCGCCGAGCCGGTGGTGCTGGTCTCGAATACATATCCGGACGCAGGTGTCCTCGAAACCATCCTCCTGCTCGAGGCGATCAGGGATGTTCGCCGAGGTGACCTCTCGAATCACAAGGGCGAAGAGCCCCAAAGCCTGCCCGATGTTGGTCCAGGCATTTTCCTCGCCATCCCCTACTTCGGATATTCTCGCCAAGACAAGCGCTTCTCGCCTGGCGAGGCGATCTCCGCGCGGGTGATAGGAGAGATGCTCGCGCGTTGCTGTGATGGCATCGCCATCCTCGACCTGCACGCACCCGCGATCCTCGAGAATCTCGCAGTCCCGGTCGAGTTCGTCAGCGCCATGCCCGAGATCGCCGAACATCTGGCCGAAACGGTCGCTCCCGATTTCATTCTCAGTCCCGACAAGGGCGCGATTGCTCGTGCCACCGAGGTAGCGAAGTTGATGGGCTGCGAATTCAGCTATCTCGAGAAAACCAGAATCGACGCACACACCATCGAGCACCAACCGAAAGACCTCGATGTCAACGGCAAAGTCGTCGCCATCGTCGACGACATGATCAGCACAGGTGGAACCATCTGTCGCGCCAGCGACGCACTGCTCCGCCAGGGCGCAACAGAAGTCCACGCCGCCTGCACTCACGGACTCTTCACAGCAGGCGCGATCAGCCGCCTTGCATCGCACGTAAACGGCGTTCACAGCAGCGATTCACTGCCGAATCCAAGAGCGGTCGTCAGTTCAGCACCCGCTCTCGCGCGCGGGCTGCAGAATCTGCTCAATCACTGAATATTAGAATCATCGCAGCCATCGTTGAGGGCCAGGTAACTCGGTAGAGTGAGCAACCTCTTCATCGTGCATCGTAGGATCAATTCATCCAAAAACGCTGTAGTGCGAGCTAATTGTTTGACCGGAACGATCAGTGTCTCGGGCAATTCGTACTTCCGCCGCAGAACCGAACGCGTCTGAACGATGATCCCGCGATAGGTCCGCTTGACCTTGACGAATCCCAGCACTTGGCCTAGGTCGATGCCATTGTTGTCCATGACGGCTCGGTCGAGCAACTCGTCAGGCGCCCAGAGCTGTTCGTCGATGCGAATCGTGTTGCGCCACCTGCGTTGCAACTCGCGCATCGATTTCGACAGTTTCACGCCGCCATTCGGCAGGATGCTGTGCACCAATTCCTTCGAAAGAGGCGCGCATTCAGCAGCCTTTCGCATGTACTCATCAGCCACATCATCAACGACTTCGAGACGCATCGATCGGACGAATTCGTCGCGCGGATGGCTGCGTTCACCAGTGATGATCCCAACCAAAGTCTCGCCAACGTAGACCTCTCTCTGCAGTAGTTCCTGTATTCGATATTCTTCGCTCATGTGTCTCCCTCGCGTTTTGGGTCCGTGCTTCCCCCGTGCTGTTCCCTGCGGCCCCCTTCGATGGATTGGCACTTAATCTATCGCTTAATAAAGACTGATAATCCAATTGAAAAATTAGTCTAAGAACAAAAAAACCAATTAGAAAACTAAAGTGAGTTTGATTTTTGATGTGGTTATCAGAAAAGCCGTTCTGACAGTGCGGCTGCGAAATCCTCCTTCCGGAAACTGGGAATCAGATGACGGAGAACGTTGATGAGCGCACACTCCCACCCCTGCTCGTGCCCGACTTCGCTGGACTCTTGGAGGACATTCGTTCGAACTCAGGGACGCCCCGTACCGTCGGCTTGTCAGATTCGGTGATCGCCGATTTCTGCGGGCGGGATTCGAGTCTTGGACGAGCGATCGAGGAAGCCCATTCTGTTCATGTTTCTTTGCGCGACGAGGTCGGCGCTGCCACCTTGCTGCTCGATGAGGCTGACCTCGTCGAGAAGTTGCAAGCGGATTACATCAATTTCTACAAACCTGAGACCGTCAATCCCTACGTTGCCTTAGCGGCGAGAGGCCCATGGATCGTCACCTGTCACGGGCGAGTTCTGCACGATAATGGCGGCTACGGCATGCTCGGCGCCGGTCACGGGCCCGATGCGATCATCGAAGCGATGAGTCAGAATTGGGTGATGGCCAATGTGATGACGCCTTCCTTCAGTCAGAAGCGGTTCACCGATGCGCTGCGCAGAGAGGTGGGACACACGCGAGGCGGTTGTCCGTTCTCACACTTCGTCTGTTTGAACAGCGGCTCCGAAGCGGTGACCATCGGCATGAGGATCGCTGATGTCAATGCCCACCAGATGACAAAAGAAGGAGGCCGACACGAAGGCAAACCGATCAAGCTGCTGTCGCTGAAACAATCCTTCCATGGACGGACCCAAAGGCCGGCGTCGATTTCTGATTCCTGCAAAGGTCCGTACAACGCCAACCTCGCATCCTTCCGCAATCGAGACCACATCCTCACCGTCGAACAGAACAATATCGCCGCACTGCAAGCTATCTTCGCTCGCGCGGACGACGAGGGCTTCTTCATCGAATTGATGGCGATGGAGCCTATTCAGGGCGAGGGAAGTCCAGGCTCCTGCATCACTCGTGAGTTCTACGACGAGGCTCGCAGACTGACAAAGGAGCACGGCAGCCTGCTGCTCGTCGACTCGATCCAAGCAGGATTGCGTGGACAAGGCTGCCTTTCCGTCGTCGATTACCGAGGCTTCCAGGACGCCGAGGAACCTGACCTCGAAACCTGGTCTAAAGCACTCAACGCTGGTCAGTTCCCGCTTTCGGTGATTGGGCTGTCGGAGCGTGCTGCCGACCTCTACATCGTCGGAGTCTACGGCAATACCATGACGACGAACCCAAGAGCGCTCGAGACCGCAATCGCCGTGCTCCACCGCGTCACACCTGAGATGCGAGCCAACATCGTGACGATGGGTGATGAATTCCTCGCCGGACTGAAGGCTCTGCAAGCCGATTATCCAGATTGCATTCCGCTGGTCCAAGGAACGGGACTTCTGCTGTGCGTCGAACTCGACGAAGACCGCCTCCCAGTCGTCGGCTTCGGCAAGGTCGAGGAATGGTGCCGCGAGCAAGGACTCGGTGTCATCCACGGCGGCAAGAACGCGCTGCGATTCACCCCGCACTTCGGTGTCAGCTCCGCCGAAATAGACCTGATACTCACGGTCGTGCGCAATTGCCTTGACCATTTCATCGCCCTCGAAGAACAAGCGGCAATCGAAGCCACTGTCTGAGTCAGAACCAATTGGGCGACCCTGCTCGCAGAATCGAATGACAACCGCCGACAGTGCCAGCGACAGCACCATCGTAAGTGCTGAAGGCAGCAATGCCGAAAACACCGGCAAAGCAGTCCACCTCTTGGGCGAGATAGACAGCGTCTACCACGCCATCGCCGACCGTCTGATCCGAGCCGGAGCCAGTCTCACCGACTCGCGCAATGCAGCAGAGATTACAGTCGCGATTGGCACAGCCGCCGCCAATTCCGCTGACCCGGCCGCAGACATCGCAGTCATACCACCCGATTCGCAGCCACCCGATTCGAAGATCATCGTCAGAGTCCATGATCTGTTGGTTCCCGAGGGTCTCACAGGTTGGGGAAGCGAGGTCATCCACGAGTGGGTTGAGTGGGTCAAAGAAGGCGCCGAGGGACTCGCACCAGCCGACCTCGAAGCGCGCCACTGGGTCCACATCCGAGACGCTTCAGATGCGATTTCACTGATCATTCTCGCCGATGCCGACACCATCAGCAAAGGGGTCATCGATCTGGCCGGTCGCCGCGCCTGGTCAGCTGAGGCCGTGCTCGACGAGATGGGCTTGCTCTGGGGTCGTTACACCGATGCGCTGAACCTCAGCCACAGCATCGAGTCGCTTTCTTCGATTCCTAGTCCGGCCGCTGCTCAAATCAAGCGAAGAGTCACGCGACCGAACCTGACGCCCCTGCACGATGCGCTGAAGTCTGCTGGGCGCGATGAGGGATGGCATCCACTGACAGCAATGAGATTAGGAATAATGGAACTCTTCGCCCATGCTCAGATGAAAGAAGATGCTTGAGCATGAGCTCAGAGTTGATCTCTACTTCTGAGCAATCCTCGCGCTGTGCGCGAGATATTCACTGATTCTTGTCGGCTTGTACCTGCTTGCGCACGTCCTGAGCCGCGGCCTTGATGCCCTGCATCGTCTTGCGGACACGTGTTCCAGCAGCGTTCACACCCTTGTCATGCTTCTCAGCATCCTTCATGGTTTCAGTCAGATTATCTATCATCTCTTGCAACATAGCCTCAACGGACATGGCACCCGGCTGCAAACCGACGACATATAATCACTATCCCGGCATCAGATTGCAACGTTTTCCCCTAAACACTGAGTGATAAGCGCGGGAAACGCCTCGCACTGGAATCGGCTAGGGACCATCCCAACCGAATTTGGGTCAAGCCCAGAATTGAGATCGGTGGGGAATAGCACTGCTTGCTGACTAGCTACTTTCAAGGGCGAGGAGGTCAGGATATCCGCACAATATCTGAGAGAGGCCACTTCGAGTCATGGCTCAACCAGCACAAACACACGATGTGACTGTTGAGAACAGTCACTTCGTTCATCGCGGCGCTGACGGTAATTTTCGTCTTCGGCCGGGTCTTCGGCTACTTATGGGACGCACTCGGTTCATTCGCCGAAGAGATCAGCGCCGAGAATTGGCAGCAATACGCTTGCGTCTCCCTCGACCGTTACATGGGGCGCATCGGGTCGAATCTTGCCCCATGAAATCGCTTCCTTCAGCCGAGCGCCCGAAAGCGAGCCATCGTGCTCGGGCGCGGTGGTGATGCCAACCGCAGAATCGAGTCCATCCCGATACTGATTCCACCAGATCACGTGATGCTTCGAAATTCCACCGCCGACCATCAGCGCATGAGATTCCTCAGCGGTCCAAGTCAAGTCGGAGAGAATCTGCTCATCGGCCAAGAAATCGACCATGAAATTGGGATTCTTCTGCCGGTGCATGAATAATTGAGCACCGATCGAGCCATCGGAGAGGCCTGGAATGACCATTGGAATGCGGTGTTTGGCGACCCAGTGAAGCAGCGAGGTCTCGTCCTCGATCCTATCGCCCATGGCCCAGCAGAGTTCCACCGAGCCAAATCCAAGCCAAGGGTTGTCGGGCTGTGCAGCAGTCCGTTCTTCTTCGATTTCAGACAGCCAAGGCATTACCACATTCTCGAGAATCTCACCGTAGCATTCGTTGGGTACGATGACGTTGCCCAGACGGTTCAGTCCCTCTTCGCCAAGGGCGATGTCGTCGAGGTTGAAGTCGCCGTGGAAGTAGTCCTGGTAGGTCCGAGCGATGTCGTGGTCGAGCGTTCCGCAGGTGGTGATGATGACGTTGAAAGCACGGCGCTTGATCGCCTCAAGGAAGAATCCACGAGTTCCCGTCGCACACAGACAGGCCGGAAATGACAACCAATTCAAAACGCCTTCTTGGCCCGACTTCGCTACACTTTCGCGTAGAATATCGCGCGCGTGGGCGAGCTTCGTCGCGGTGAATCCGCCGGCCGTCGACATCTGGTCGATGAGCGAAGCCACGTCGCTGACGGCGGAGAAATCGTAGTCTTTGACCGGCGCGGTGAAGTCATCGCGCGAATATGTCGGCACAAGCCGGTCGGCTCGCTCTTTCGTATTCAACTTTCAACAATCACTGTATTCTCTTCCCAGACGATGAAGTAGTGCCAATCAGACCATTCGAGAACATATCTGTCTAAGTCTACATCGCTGAGATCAGAGAAGTAGGTAGAAGCATTGTAAGAAAAGTGATGTTGACAGTTCAATCCTTCACCACGAAATGCAGAATAATTACTGAATTCATCTCTAATGGATTCATCTTGCCACTCGCCATTATTGCAAGAAATCGAATGAGTAGAAGTCCTATAACGAACATCCAATTCGATATCAGCATCAATTCCAGTGCAATTGATTGAGCAGACAGCGCGTAGATTAGTGTAAGCATCCACTGAGATGAAAGAGATTGCAGTTTCCTCTTCTTGAGTAATTTCGATATCAAAAACACTGTATATTTCGACCCATCTATAGTCCCAGAAAAGATTTGCAGTCATCAATCTCAAATCCATCCCCTCATCCCTCAGGCCGTATAATCTCTGGGAAAGTGCTCCGATTGTACCGACCCAAACACCACAGGAACCGTCGAGGAAATTCTCCTGCGCGGCAGCCGCGTTCTCGGTGTTGATAGTGGTCATTGTCATCCCATATTGGCTGTAATAATTCAGTATCGAGGATTCTTCCATTGAACCGATTCCAACACAGATATTGGCTCCATCTAAATCCAAAGGAGAGGTTGCACCTTCAAATTGGGCGAGATTCACGAGGAATCCTAGTTCAGTATAATTCTCTATATTCGTCACAGATTCGGAAGGTGAAATCACCCCATTCAAACTGTGCAGAGTCGGAACTGAGTTGGTACCATTGACGAAATATGTATTCGTTGTCGAATTATTGTAATAGTTGTAATTTACAATTTCTATTGATGAATTGTTGAGAAAATCCATAATCATCTCAATGTCGAGTTCATCGGTGCCTCCAGCATCTGGATCTCCTCCGGTACATCCGGCGAAGGCGCTCGTTGTCAGTATCAAAACTAGGGCTATGGCTCGTGTGCTCATGGTAGCCGAAGCGAATTCCCCGATTTGAACCTTGAGCCGAATTTTAATTTTCTTGCAGAATCAGCAGATACAATCTCGCAACAGCAGCGCTCACTCGAGGCAACCCGATTCAGCCGAGTGGTTGAAGACAGCCAAAGCAACCCCTCGAACATGACAGGTGAGCAACCCAGCAACCGCCTGTCAGAATGCTCCTCACCCTATCTGCTGC
>Ga0208879_1004728_pt1 | contig 10510 bp, 4 predicted proteins | sample Knorr_S15_td_Bot_FD_185605 | JGI IMG/M metagenome (GOLD analysis project Ga0208879, IMG submission 185605) | Marine microbial communities from Southern Atlantic Ocean transect - Knorr_S15_td_Bottom_ad_5009_LV_A (SPAdes) (version 2) | ecosystem: Environmental > Aquatic > Marine > Oceanic | place...
GCCAAATCCCATACCGGATGGAATAGGCATTACTAGGTCGCCAACTTCATAGGTACGAACAATCAGTTCGTTTTCAGCTGCTTCTGGGGTCGTAATCTTCAACACTTCGTCGTTGATCACATAGGTCAACTGCAAACTGTTAAGCATCAATTTCAATCCTGAGCGAAGCGAGATCCCTTTGAGATCGATGTTAACGGGCGTATTGGAATCTAAACCGACTTCAGTTAGTGCTCGTTCATCAATAATGATTGGGATGTTGTGCTGTGACTTAATTGTGTCGATAACATCTTTCAGCGGTTGGTCAAAGAACGTCATACGAGTTTCGTTATCTAACTCGTCGATGATCTTTTGTTCCGATGGATTGTTGCCTAAGTCCAAAACATACTTTCTACGCTCAACCGTAATACGATGCCAGAATTCCGCTTCTGGATAGCGAATTGGTGAATCGCCACCTGGGAAAGGAATCAAAGCTTCTTCCGTTTCGTACATAACGTCCGCGAAGTTCTTGTGACGCAAGTCACGGAATTTCTCTAAACCACGGTATTGACGAAGAATACGTGATTTCCAAACCGCAGCCGTAGGTGTTCCATCGTAAGGAAGCATCGTGCGAATGGGCATTGCGATTTCAGCGTCTGCTGTCAGGTATTGTTCACCTTCATCAACACGCTTACGATCATCTTCCAATGCTGCTTCGTCCATCAAAACATTGAATTTTTCCATCAAGCGAGTGATCAATTCTTGTTTACGAGTAGTTTCATCAACCATATCTTTGAGTCGGTCTGCATTGGCTTCGCGAATTTGGCTTAAACGATTTGCAGAATCTACACCAATTTGACGGACACTCGCTTCACGAATTGCGTCTTCAATTTGCTTGCGAAGCTTCTGTCGAACTTCACCAGACACGTCCGTGGCTGCTTCCACTTGTTCACGGATGAGTTTTAAGTCTTGTCGAGCCTTCGCTGGGTCAATGCCAACGATATCTCGAGCTGCTTCTAAACCGTTTTCAACGATAACAATGAGTTTGCCTGCTCGTACCGAACGTTCTCGTTCAACTTTCGTCAGGAAGTCCGCAGGGTCTTCGAGGTCCGCTGGTCCGCCGTCTAGGACCAAGATATTAGGGTCATTCGGAGCTGGCACAGGAGCAGCAGGTGCTGGTGGCTGTTGAATCAATGCAATTTCTGTCGTCACAGGACCACGTTCTGCCGCACCTTTGATAGCTTTGGCTTTGGTGTTGGTTGGATCCTTACGAAGCACTTCATCTGCTACTTCAATCGCCCCTTTTACGTCGCCTGTCTTTAAGGCATGTAGTCCAACCTGGTTTAGATTTTCTACGTTGTTTTGAATCGATTGTCGGACTTCAGTTAGACCTTCGGTTCCGAGGGTTGCTAGGCCAATGCCGCTGTGAGGTCGAGCGGCCTGAATCAAGGCTGGGAGGAAATTGTAATCTTCGTTGGAACCGGTAGCAAACACAGTCCATTGCATTTTGACGGATTGACCGTTTACTTCCCCAACTAGGGCAATATCAAAGTTACCGCGTTTTTGTAATTCGCCTACGAGGATTGTGTCTCGGTCGGAGCGCAGTGGTGGCATCGTGCTTGATGTATAGACGCAATCCATGCCTTGAGAAAGAGTCAATTGAGTTGGCCAAACGACGGCTGCTGTTACGGCTCCTGCTAAATCAAAACCGCTTTTTATGCTTGTTTGAGGATCTGAATTATCGACACGGATCACTCCACCTGTGCTGTTGCTTAACGATGCTAGCAATTGAATGTTTCGTTGTGGTCCAATGGCATATGTTGAAATCGAAATGCGTTTGGCGACTAATTCACTAACAACACGTTTGTAGTCGGCAATCTGTAATAGATTCGCTTTGCTCATGCCGTCACCAATGTAGACAACACATCGTGGGCGGTTAGACTTTGCTTCGTATTGCTGAGCGACTGCGGATAGAATTTCGACCATGTCAGTCGATCCTAGTGCGACTCGGTCGTTGAGCTTTTTAATAGCAGCATCTATTTGAGCACCGGCTGGACTGACAAATCCAGCAGACATTTCGACTGCAAATAGGTCGACAGCCATCAGATTAACTCGGTGCTGTTTGCCTAAATTCTCTAGGAGCGATTTCAAACATACCATCGCATCGCGGCGGTATTCGCCGACCTGACTGGCAGATGTGTCCACTAACACAAGAATATCATGAGCCTCTGCTGTAGACAGCTCAATGTTAGGTGACAATGACATCGCATAATACGATTCCCCAGATGCCTTATCATAAGTATGCATCTTTGAAGAATTCGCTGTGTCAGCTGATACAAAAGGTGACAATACAAACATCGCCACGGTGCAAATCACTATATTTAGTGTAATGCGCTTGGACATGGTAGATTACTCCAACGCCGATTCCAATTAAAAAACTACATCTATTCCGTTTATCATCAAAACCTGTTCCCCGGTTTCGACGACTTGCTTCATTCTATTCAGTTCAACCTAAAAAAACCACTACCATTTGTTGTAACGGTACGATATAGCCAAGTTTTACTGTTTTCGATCTAAAGCGTACCAAAAAACGCAAATACGACGTAATACTGGTACCTCTTATCTATATGGTTCGAATTTTACCTATATCTAGAACTAGTAGAGTCGATTATTTAGCCTATGAAACGTCAAACAAGTTCCGGTTGTTCCGGTTGTTCCGATTCTAATACACATAATTACCCATGATAGCTCAAAACTGATCCGACAATGCGCATTAAATAAGACGCAAAACCGATGCCAGGGAACTCTCTGAAAACACCACCAACATATAACAAGTCCCAATAGCAAATAAACATCACTATTATGATGAACTTAGTTGACTAATAATTCAAACTCAACCAAAATATGTTTTCTATACCAATGTAATCGACATTTGACACTATTTTTATTATTACAAAATACGAATCACAACAAGACTATTAGGGTTGCCGTCTCATTACTGCGTCACTCAATCTCGCAAATATCTTTTTTAATCTCCTGCTTTAACTCGACAACAAAACTAAGGATATTTGGTCTACTATGTTTTCCTGGCAAGCGACCCTCACCATCACCGTAACGGTTTTGATTTTTGTGTTTTTGCAAATGCAAAAAAAGGCAGCTACCGATGTCTTGTTTCTTTGTGGTCTTCTATTGGTGACCGCCTGCGGTATTTTGACGCCGGAGCAGGCATTCTCTGGGTTTTCCAACGTAGCCATTCTTACGATTGCTGGATTGTTAGCCATTGCTGCCGGTCTACGAATCACGGGAGTTCTGGACTGGGTAGGTCATAAACTCCTCGGTACTGCAACCACCGAAAAACAAGCCATCTTCCGTCTATCTGCCGTGACCACAGTAGCCAGCGCATTTCTACTCAACACGGCAGTGGTCGCCATGATGATGCCCGTGGTAGTGTCATGGTGCCGTCGTCGCGGAATCTCACCATCACGACTGCTGATGCCAGTCAGTTATCTCGCTATCCTCGGCGGTATCTGCACACTCATAGGTACTAGCACAACGTTGGTCGTCAACGGAGAGTTACAACATTTAGCCAGTGAAGGGATTTCACTCGCCGCAGGTGTTCAGCCGTTATCGATGTTCGAGCTAACTGCGATCGGACTTCCGTGTGCTGTAATTGGGGCTGTTTATATGCTGACAATTATGCCGAAACTACTTCCTCAACGCGTGGGAATCATCAAACAACTCGGACAACAACGTCGAGAATATCTCGTTGAAATGCACGTCGATGATGACTGCCCGTTGATCAACAAAAGTATCGAAGAAGCAGGTCTGCGACACTTAGAAGGTTTGTTCTTGATCGAAATCGACCGCGACGACCGTATCATCACTCCCGTGGCACCTGACAACATACTTCGCGGTGGCGACCAACTAGTCTTCACCGGCGCCATTGAAACGATCGTCGAGCTTGAACGATTCCCAGGCCTCAGCCCTTCCACCGAACTTTCACCAGAACAACATCCGCAACGGCATCTAACAGAAGTCGTACTGTCTCGCAAATCGCCCCTGCTAGCTACGACCGTACGCGCTGCGCGGTTTCGGCAACGTTACGATGCTGCCGTTGTCGCAATACACCGCGCCGGTGAGCGGTTGACTGGCAAAGTCGGTGACACGACACTCGAAGCTGGCGATACATTACTACTACAAACCGGAACTGACTTTTTACAAACGTATCAGCACAGCCCTGATTTCTATATGGTATCAAGCGTGCAAGGTTCCGAGCCTCGACAAAACAATAAAGCTAAGACCGCTTCACTACTTTTAATCGCACTGCTGCTGTGGCTCGTTACCGCTAGCATCTTCAGTCCCGCCTCGGCGAACACGTCGCTGCTAGGTTTAGCGTCACCAGCAGTTGCCGCATTGACCATAGCCGTACTGATGGTGCTTACTCGCTGTCTAAAAATGAGCGATGCACGGGCCTCCATCAACTTGCAGATGTTAATCACTATCGGCGCGGCACTTGGATTAGGCAAAGCCCTCAAAGAGAGCGGTGCGGCTACTGAAATCGCCAACAGCATTTTCACGATCGCAGGAAACCACCCGTGGACCATCCTCATCGCCCTCTATATTCTCACGGTGGTGCTCACCGAGACCATTTCCAACAACGCCGTGGCTGCAATGCTATTACCATTGGCTATCGAAATCGCCGCCACCGGCGACTGGAATGCCCGGCCATTTATCTTTGCCATCACCATCGCCGCTTCGCTCTCGTTCGTCACTCCAATCGGATACCAAACCAATCTGATGGTCATGGGTCCTGGCGGTTACCGAGCGAACGATTATTTCCGCTGCGGATTACCGCTGGCGATCCTCATGGGAATCTGCGCGCTAACGCTAATCCCTATCGTCGTCCAATTCTAAAGAATTTACCCGCACCCGAGACTGCCAGTTTGTACAGCTTCGAACTGCAACCGCGACATTTGGTGACGTCACAAACTTATCAGCAAACGTCACCAAAAAAAATGCTCAGCCGCGACTTTAATGAAGTTACTGCTTAGCAGTTCTGATTATTCATTCCGCTTACCCCGATTGGGGCGAGAGGTCAGAGGTTAATACAACTCTTTAAAGAATCTGTAGATCGCGATTCCTGCGCCGGTTGTGGCACCAGCGAAAGTGCTAGCGGAATGGGTAGGGTAACCCGGGCCAAACAACGGGGCCCCATCCCAATATAATTCGCTCATCAGAGGAGGCAACAGGTAACGGCAGAGAACCGCGACTAGAAGAGACCACCCGATCAAGGCATAGGGCGCATTCGCAAAAACAAGGCGAGCCCTGCCACGTCGAATCTTTTCGCATTTTTCCTTTTGTTCTTCTGCACGAGTTAATGCGTCAGATGCAATTCTCTTGGATATTCCAGCACTCCGTTTTGCGTCCAGGAACGCAAGATAATCGTCCGTTGTCACTTTCTCCTTCGCACTTTCGAGTTCATCCCTTGCATTTTCGTGAAGAAGGTCCAGGGCATCTGAATCAGCCGTATTACCCCACCGGATTGTGGCTCGGACAGCTCCAGAAACAACCCGGCGGGCATTCTGAATTTTTTCTTCCGCTGAATCGCAGGTTTCTTCTGCGTTGCGACGAGCCGTATCGGCGATCTCCAATAACAGACTTTGAATTTCATCTCTTAACGAATCAAAGTTGTGCTGCTTCTCTGCAAGATACCAGTAAAACGGTTTAGCGATGACCGCTTTTTGAAGCGACGATAAACACGACGGCATGGCCGCATGTTCTGGGCCATCGCACGTTTGAGCGCTATATTGAGCGTAATCATAGTGTCCGTCAGCATAGGCGGGAGATAATTCAATCGAAGTTTCAAGGGCTAATTTCGCTTGGTCATAGTCTTCTTCGCATGCGTAAACGTGACCAATGAGCCGATAAGAATAACTCTTCCAATCAAAACCTGAACCTCCATCTTGCCGGCCAATCATTTCATCAATTGCGAGTTTCGACTCCATCAACGATTTGCCTGTTTCCTTCTTGTATTTCTTAACAGCCTCGAGTATTTCACCGTTCCAGAGCATTCTTTGGATTTCCTCATTTCCAACCGATTTTATTTTGTTGGGAGCATGAGGAAGACTCTTCTTGAAGAACTCTCGTGCCAGATCAAATTTATCCATTCGAAGATACGTTTTCGCAAGACCGACATAAATCCTGTAATCCAGGCGGTACTTATCATGTGCCTTGAGGAAAAACTCTTCCGACTCCTTGAATAACCCTCGCCGTCTTAACTCTTCTGCCTGAATGCGCCATTCATTCGCAAGCGTTTCGGTCGGCGTCTTGAGTGTTTCATCGATACTTCGTAAGACATCAGTTTGCTGTTCAGCGTGCCAGCATAAATCTTGAAATCCCCATTCAATGGCCGATGCCATTTCGGACATTCCGTCTGAAATGGTATCTCTCAGGCTTTCGAAACCTTCACGCTGAATTCCTGCAATGTATTCAAAACTACTCATGATATCGTTTGCACGAGAATTAATATCCCCACGCATTAACCCGAGATTCGAACGTACTTTGTTTGCATGAGATTCAATTGACGCAACGTGAGTACGCAGGTTCTTCAGCTGATCTAGGCTTTCACATGACAAGCATTTGTATTGCAATTGTTCGAGAAGTGTTCCGCACGTCCAACATTTTGCCATGGTAGATCTTCTTGTCCTCAATACCCAGTTTGAGATTCTGGAGATGTCGAGATCATATTTTTTAATACCTCATTCTACCGCAATTCCTCAATCATAACCGCTCGCCGCCGCCCGCAGGCAACTGGAGCCGACAACACGGTGAATGACCTCAATGAAATCGCCGCATATGGGCAGCAGTCAGGACGCGATAGGCAGTCAGCGAGCTGCTGCATCAATATTCGTCAATTCTCAGCTGTGGTATAACGACTAAACGAGTGTCCGTCAGCGGTACACAACAATACAACCTACAAAAATTTACCTTTTTGATAAAGCTGTCGCGAGTTCTGTTGGCGTGATTTTTCCATCACCGTTAGAATCCGCCGAGGCCTTGATCATGGAACTCTTCTGCGTACTTATTGCTATTTCACCACCGTCAAGCATTCCGTTCTTGTTCTCATCATATTTAGCTATTTGCGAAACAGCGAATTTGATGAACTTTTCATCTGGACCACTCGTCGCGGCGGGGGCACCTCTAGATTCGCTCGAACCACTGTTGCCATCACGCGATCGACCGGCAGGTGCCCGCGGAGCAGATTCACCTCGCACATACCCGCTTTTCGTTGTTTCCAAAGCTTCGCCAGGCGTAATCACGCCGTCACGGTTTACATCGTAAGCGTAATATTCAGCGAGTTTTTTTGCATCCCATTTTCCTGTGTACTCAGACATCGCAATTTGTCCATCGCTGTTTTTATCTGAATCTACATACCAACCAGGCAAACCATCGGGCAAGCCTTCTTGGGGTAACTTAAATCGATAACTACCACTGCCGACATAGTCCGCGCCACCTCCACCTGCTGCAGCACCATCCGATCTACCTCCACTTCCACCTCTCGCCGATGATGAATCCCCACCTCGACCTTGGCTAAACCGACTCGTCATCCACTTACTTAATTCATCCTTGGTAATTTTGTTGTCTTTGTTCGTGTCTGCCGCTGAAGGATCCGAACGGAAATTCTTCCATTCTGATTTTTCAATGACACCACTCTTGTCCGTATCATATCGCTGCAGCATACTTCCGGCGAATTGAGCCATTCGGTCCGCTCCAGAACTTCCCGCGGAACTAGAACGGCTACTGCCGCCACTAGAACGGCTACTGCCGCCACTAGCACGACTATTGCCGCCACGATCCTGTGAACCACCGCTGCCGCCTACAGCACTACTTTGAGCTTGGCGTTGGGCTTCGCTGGTGCGACGCAGTGAATAACGAACGGCTAGTTCACTGCGTGTCAGTTTTCCGTCGCCGTTGCGATCCTGTTTCATCGGATCATCGCGCCAGCGAGCATTTCTGATTTCATCGGCCTCGAGGACCCCATTGCGGTTACGGTCATAACGTTTAATTGTTTGTTCAGCCTCGGTAAAATCCGCTTCTTGCACAGGCACGTTTAAATATTCAGCCTTCGCGCCAAAACCAGGTACGGGAATCACATCCTCAATAAAGTCAAATCCAGGTACCAGCGATTCTAAAGAAGCTTCTGCTGGCAACGGATTGCCTTGCATATCTCTGGGACCACTAGATCCGCGGGAACTAGATCCGCGGGAACTGGATCCGCGGGAACTGGATCCGCGGGAATTGCTGGTCTGTCCGCTTTGCATTTGTTGGATTTTTTCACCCAATGTACTTAAGCGAATCGGGCGATTCATATCAATACCGCCGACGTCGCGGGCAATGCGTTCAATGAAAGGACGTGCTCGGCCCTGTTCATCTGGTTCGAGCATACCGTTGCCGTTCACGTCAAGCCGCTGCAGGAACCCCAAGGGACCACCTGCTGGCTGAGCGTATAGCATCTCAGTACCAAGAATTCCACTGAATAAAATTAGCAATGCAACAACTGTTGATTTCTTAGACATTGTAATACTCTATAAACGAATTAAAATTAAAAGAAGGGACTCTTAAAGCCTACCGTATAAAAAGATCAAAAACGAAACAACCGCGTTTCTTTCTGTTCTTTGCATACTGTCTAGTGTATGCACGCTAATTACTGGTGAAGTCTCAAGCATCTTACCTGATATTAGTTTACATCCTATCTCCAAACCCCGCAAAAAATGATTTGTTTCGCATTCTACACCCACTTTTTCAAATCACCATTGCGTCCTACACTGCATACTTCGTCTAAAATGCAGCACAAACTCTAATATCAATCCACTTACTCCCCACCCCTCTTTTTAACCAATATCCTCGTGACCTCAAAATATATATACTGTAGTTGCCAAAACGGTGCCCAACACGTTCTGAAAGATGAGATCCTGTCAGTTTGGCCATCTTTTCGACTCGCCTTTTCCCGTCCCGGATTTGTTACATTCAAAGTACCTGACGACTTCCCCGCGAACTCGCTGCCCACACTCAATTTGAAATCAACATTCGCCCGCACCTCGGGCATTGGTCTCGGCAAAATCACCAACGATGATCCAACCGAAATGGTCCAGCAACTAGTTGCTGACTTACCACTTGAACACCTTCCGACACTGCAGCACGTCCATGTTTGGCAACGCGACCCCGTGCTACCAGGCAATCGTGATTTCGAACCTGGGCGGAATGAGTTAACGGACAAGATCGCATCTGAAATCGCTCGGAAACTGCAATCAGCAAACCCATCTACCGACACTTCCAGCACGACCACTGCGTCTCTTGCCTCAGCAAATCGAATTGCCAAAGCGGACGAAGCGATACTTGACGTCATCATGGTCGAGCCCGATCAATGGTGGTTTGGTTGGCATCAAGCTACCACGACCGTATCCCGCTGGCCGGGCGGCATCTATAGCATCCGCTTACCCGAACACGCGGTCAGTCGAGCGTACCTTAAAATGGCCGAAGCCCTGCAATGGGCTCGCTTGCCAATCGCTGAGCAAGACATTGTGGCCGAGATCGGCAGTGCCCCCGGTGGTTCTTGCCAAATGCTGCTGGAAAAAGATTTTCAAGTCATCGGAATTGACCCCGCTCAAATGCATGCTAGCTTGCTCGAAAATCCGAACTTCACACACGTGCGAAAAAAAGTTGCTGATATGCGGCGGAACGGATTCAGCAACATCAAGTGGATCATGTCCGACACCAGTGCCACTCCTAACTATACGCTCGACAGCGTCGAAGATATCGTTACTCGAGACGACGTTAACATCCGCGGGATGCTACTTACACTGAAGCTAACCAAATGGGAGCTTGCCAAAGAACTTCCTCTGTATCTCGACCGTATTCGTAGTTGGGGCTATCAATATATCCGCACTCGCCAACTGGCGTTCAATCGCCGCGAAATCTGTGTCGCTGTCATGAAAAGCCGCGCGATCCGCAGAATAAAACGCCGCCGCAAAAAGTAGCGATAGCAGAATCGTAGATTTACGTAGTTTATTAGAACCAGCAAGCATCCTCTCTGCGACCGCCGCTGCGCAAGCGTATTTTTATATTGGCGGGTGTATCTTCGAGCTAATTCGTACTAATTCGTGGTTGCACCCTTTAATATGCCGAACTTCTGGACGCCAGGCATGCTCCGGCCAATGGACCGCAATCACGTCGATGCGTAAATCAACCTGCTGCAAGTGATGGCGCTTTATGTAATCCGTGCCTGCCGACTGTAATCGCCTTAGCTTCACAAATCCTACGCTCGCTTCAGGACGACGGTAATCAATCCGCCGCAAGGCCTTTACCTCAACTACAACGACTTGCGACGGGCGACACACATGGTCAACCATCACCAAATCCATTTCACCCAAACCATAGTCCACGCGGCAACCAAGCACCGAATACCCACGCCGCAATAAAAAACGAGCCGCTAATTGTTCTGCCAACTGACCTAATCGATGCGAGTCGCTCTTCG